>Ga0137419_10001519_pt1 | contig 10046 bp, 7 predicted proteins | sample CZODoug3_1_2_16f_FD_108279 | JGI IMG/M metagenome (GOLD analysis project Ga0137419, IMG submission 108279) | Vadose zone soil fungal communities from Angelo Coast Range Reserve, California, USA - CZODoug3_1_2_16fungal (Illumina Assembly) | ecosystem: Environmental > Terrestrial > Soil > Vadose... | reverse complement strand
AATTCCTGGAAGTATTGCGAGGAGCAATCGGCCGTCCCGCGGCAACCCGTCCCAGATCCTGAATATCAGCAGTGCGATTCGGCAAGAGTATGAATGTCCGCCGCAGCGCGCAACCCAAATACTGCTGTCCTGCGTGTCACCTGCCCCGATCAGCAACAGACGGAATTACCGCCCCGGCGCCGGTCCAGGCCGCCCCATCCTCTGGGCGTAGAAGCGCACACACTGCTGCTCGACAAACTCGTAAAAACCGCGCTCCTCCATTACTCGGTTCAACTGTTCATAGAACGGATGCGCCGCCGTCCGCGGCAATCTCTGTGTGCCCGATCCAAAGCTCTCCCTGCCCTCGCTGTTGCTCTCATCGCCCCATCGCCATGCGCGCATTCTTACGCACCATCCCGGTGGATCAAAAGCCCTTTTTCTTCAGAATCCAGACTTGCACACGGCCGCCAGATGTGAAGATCACTTACAGACGGCATAGTGCAGCTTGACCACGTCGTCGGTGAATTTCGTGCAGGAGATCAGTTTTAGTGGCACGCTGCGGCGGCCGGGCGCAATCAACGGAATGCCTTCGCCTATAAACTTGGGAATCACGTGAATCATGAACTCGTCGATCTCTCCTTCGTCGAGAAACGACGCAATGATGCCAGCGCCACCCATCATCCAGATGTGTTTCCGCTTTTTCTCCCGCAGACGAGTTGCGAACACTTTGATTGGTTCGCTCACGAACTCCACGCCCGCAGGCGCTGGCGATTGCAGGAGACTGCGTGTGAAGACATAGTTTTTAACTCTTGTATCGAAGGCCGACCCGGTCACGCCTTTCTTCTGAAAGTCGAGCGCCATATCGCATGTCTTCCTACCCCACAGGACCGTGTCGATCGATTTATAGAACGCACCCATGCCGTAGTTGCCCTTCGGACGCGGACGGTCGAGCCAGTCGACGGAGCCGTCGGGTCGGGCAATAAAGCCGTCGGCGCTGGTGGCGATGTAGACGATGATTTTGCGCTTTCGGACCATGGCGGTACAGGCAGTGGTCAAATCCTAAGCCGGAGCAGCTTAGGATTTCCATCCACTAGACTCAGGGAAACTCAGGCAAGAAGGCGGCTTGCCCTGCACATCCCTGTCGCGTTTTCGTGAGAGATCCAGATTTTCACCACGGGCTGCTAGGGATGGGAAAAATCAAGCCCTCGCCTGTCGAGCCCTTTTTTCCCCCAGCCTGTACAAGAACGCGCCCACTGCGACTAATACCGCGGTTCCTCCCGCCACTTTGACCATGGCAAGCGCCGGGTTGGTTTCTCCTGGGCTGGGAACGAAGGAAACAGCGATGGTGAGCAACGCGGTCGCGAACCCTATGCCGGACAGCAACAAGGCTGTCGGTTTGCCCCCAGGTACACGCATCACCTCCGGCCCCGCTGGGTCCCGCTGCAGGCGGAACATAGCTCCGAACAAGAACAGATAAGGAAGGAAATAGGTGATGATCCCCATGCTGACCAGCACGTCGTACGCGCCTTTGACGGTGGTGCCAGCCTGTCCCAGAAATACAAAGACGACGCCGCAGACCGCCTGCAGGATCAGGGCGACATACGGCGTTCCCCAGCGGGGGTGTAGTTTGCCGAACACCGGCGGCAGAAAGCGATCGATGCCGGCGACAAAAGGCAAGCGCGCGACGGCAGCGAGGTAAGCGCCGGCTGCCCCTAAATTGCTGAGCGCAATAAAAGCGGCGGCCACGGGAATGATCCAGAAAAATCCGATCCGTCCCGCGGTTCGCGTGATTGCCTGCATGAGTCCCTGCAAATTGCTGACCTGGTCTTGCGGCAGCGCCAGCAGCACACCGACTGTGCCCATCACGTAGCAGAAGGTCACAACCAAACCGCCGATGAACAGAGCCCGGGGAACCGTGCGGCGCGTGTTCTTGATCTCCTCCCCCATGAAAGAGGCTGTTTCGCAGCCGCCAAAGGCAAAAGTCAATGATGACCAAAAGATCATGTCCTTGAAACGGGTGCTCGGGATCATGGTCGTCGCATTGAAAGAGGTCGCCGAACCGAAGCGGTGCCACGCGATGGCGCCCATGCCAAGGATGATCAGCACCGGCAGCCACATCGCGACCGCACCGACGTTGTGCAGCCATTTGCCAACATTGAGGCCGACCACATTCATGACGGTAATTATGGCCAAGGTGACGATCGAAAAGAGGATGTAGAAATTCGCATCGTTCGACAGGTAGTTCCACCGATTCCCGCGCACGTACAAGACATTGCTTCCGGCGAAATAGAGAACAGCGGGAAAATACGGCAGGTTGCTGGTCCAATAAATCCAGGCGCAAATGAAGCCGCCGAAGTCGCCGAATGCGCGCTTGCTCCAGACGTAAAGACCGCCCTGCTGCGGATAACGCGAGGATAGCTCGATCACGGAAAGCGCCAGCGGAGTGTAAAAGGTGAGCCAGGCGCCGAACCAGATGATCACCGCGCTGGGGCCGGCGCTGGCGGCAGTCGCGATCCAGCGCAAGCTGATGCCGGTGACAACGTAGAACAAAACCAGGTCCAAGAATCCCATTGCGCGTTTCGGCGCGGGCAATTCGGCGTCGGAGCCGGTCGGCACGGGAATCAACGGGTTTTCAACGGGGGCACGCATTCCGCTGGGAGGATTGGTTGCAGTCATCAGATTGTCTATGCTGCCTGAAATGCCTCGCAAAAAGAAGGCTGGCAGCTAGCGAAATCAGAATCACTGGTGATCCCGAGCTATGGCATCCTGCCATGTCTTCTGGCGAATAAGACGACCGTTCTCCAGCAGCTCGCGCTGATAGGTATAGTAAAAGGTTTTCTGGTCGCTGCGCATCTCAAGATGGCCGCGATAGAGCAGGGCTCGGTCCTTCAGTTGAAACGTCGTCTCCGCGTCGCCACGCACCACATTGATCTCCGGGTGCGTGTCCTCCACATCGTAGGTGAGTTGCTCGTGATGCGTGCGCTTGCCCCAGGGATACTGGGTGCTATCGGAGCCGCGCCATTGCACGTGCGTCGCCTGCCGGACCTCATCACGGGTAACACTATACTCGCCCGGCCACGGAGACCCCTCCGCATGAACATCGGCAAGGTGATCGGAAGCTTCGGGGGGCTGAAAATTCGGTTGCGACGAAGGTTTGAGGGGAACCACAGGCAAGACCAGCCGCGACGCCTGAGGGCCGCCCAAATAGAGGGAAGTTGTCATTGGGTAAGGCGTTGACCAGATCGTCGGCCACCAAGAGTTCGATATTGCCAGCCGGATACGGTGTCCTTTTGGAAAAACCCATGAGGTGAGGTGGAGTTTGATGTTCAGCGAATAGATGCGGCCGGGCTCCAAGTCCGTCGGATTGCTTGCTGAGTTCCGATGCGCGGCGTTTACGCCCGCGCCCGTCACTAGATTGACCGTTCCATCGGGCGCGACATCCGACAAACGCGCGAACCAATCCGCCAGGGGAGCGGACGCTGAGACTCGAAGTTCGGCATCCGGCCGCCCCAGGATCGCTAGGTTCTCCGCAAGCGGGGTGGACTCATAGACCAGGCTGAAAGCCTCTGCCGGGCGCTGATCGGGGGTCAGGTCGCCCCACCAGAAACCCGCCTCCACTCCGCTTGAGGGCACGTAGCGCAAGTGGTCAACCGAAGAGGTTGGGACTGCACTGCCCAGCGCGTGCGCCGAATTCAAATACAACGTTTGCGGCCTGCCTTCCGGAGGCGGCCAGCGCTCCTCATTGCGCCAGTCACCCGGGATCGTGGCCAGTGTCAAGTCGGGCGGATGCCAGTGCTGCATGTAAACGGCGATCTCTGGCTCCTGCATGATGCCGGTGTCACGCCCCTTCAGCCAGTAATCCCACCACCGCAACGCCTCGCGACGCCACTCAATTGCCGGACCCGGTACCGCATCATGGGGGTAATCGTGGTTCCAAGGACCGATGATCGCCTTCATCGGCACCTTCATCTGTTCCAGCATGCGAGGAATGCTGTCGCGATATCCATCGAGCATGCCGCCGATCATGAACACCGGAATCTGGATGGAATCGAGCGGCCTTTCGGGCTCATGCCAGAAGCTGCTATCGCGCTGGTGCCGCATGTAAGTGAGGGACCAAGGCGGGTTATCAAAACGGGTAGCAAGAGTTTTCGCGTCAACGGGGAATTCGGGCGCGCGGCTCATAGACTGATCGAGGTCCATAGCGACCTCGAACTCGTCGACGTGCATCATGCCATCTATGAAGTGCACGTCTTCATGGAAGAGGTCCTCGGTGGCGCAGACCGCGATGATCGCCTTCAGGGCCGGTGGGTGCCGCATGGCGAGCTGCAGGGAATTGAATCCACCCCAGGAAATGCCGAACATCCCGACGTTGCCGTTCGACCACGGCTGCCGTGCCAGCCACGCGATCGCCTGCTCGCCATCCTCCTGTTCCTGTTGCGAATACTCGCGGGCAGGAGTCTCGCCCTCGCTGGCACCCGTTCCCCGAATATCGACGCGGGCGGTAACATAGCCACGATGCGCGAAATAAGTGTGCAAGGGATAGTCGCGCTGGATTGTACCGTCGTCCTTCCGATAGGGCAGGTATTCGAGGAGGACGGGAAATTTTTCGGCCGGACTGCCTCCGGTTGGGACGAACAGGGACGCCTCCAAACCCAGTCCGTCCTTCATCGCAATCCAGACCTTCTCCACCCTTACACCGTACGCCGGCGGGGATGGCGGCTGCGGTTCAACCGGCCACGCCAGCTGCGGCGTGGCGATGCAAACCAGCAGCCATATTTTCCAGCAACAGTTCCCGATGTACCGAGCTGCCATTGAATTAGAACGTAATCTTGGTCGCGAACTGGATGAACCGCGGATCGCGTGCTTGCGATACCCGGCCAAAATCCGGCCCAGCAGAGATGTCGCCGTTTGGATTCAGGAACTGCGTGTGATTAAAGATGTTGAAGAATTCGATGCGGAATTCCCAGGCATAGCGCTCCTTGATCTGCGTTCTCTTAATCAGCGTGAAATCCCAGTTGTTCACGCCCGGCCCGGCAAACATGTTATGACGTGCGTTGCCGATTTGGCCCAGCGGCTCCACGACAAAGGCATTGGGGTTGAAATACAGGTTGGGCTGTAATTGGCAGGCGACGCCAGTGCTAGGACCGGTTTGAAAGGCGCAGGCGGAGTTGTGCGCGTTGTGTATTTGGATCGGGCCAACGATGCTGGGGCGGTCCGCAGGTTCGAAGTCGAAGCCCCCGGTCAGAGAATTGTCGGAACCGAGGTCGGTCAGCCTCACCGGAATACCGCTCTGGAAAGTGGTTATGCCGCCAAGCTCCCAACCGTCGAGTAGCTTGCCTTTGATACCCGAGGTGCCCGCCAGCCGCAGTGTTGGCAAGCGGTAGGTATAGCTCAAGACGAGCCGGTGCCGGACATCAAAGCCCGAAAGTTCGCGGTCGCACTTGAAGCAGAACGGGTTGAGCAGGTTCTCGAAGCCGGAAGCGTTATCCAAGGACTTGGAAAAGGTATACGACGCCAGGAACTCCAGCTCCGTTCCCCGGCGTTCGAATCGCAGCTGGCCGGAATTGTAGCTGGATGAAGCGATCGAGTGGATCGTGAAGATGTTGCCGAAGGCCCCCGTGCCCAGGGCGGGGTCATTGGAGAACACGCCCGCCGGACGCGTGCCGAACAGGGTTTGGCCGCTCGGCAGAACGTAGGTGGAGTCCTCGCCAAACGGGCCGCAACCCTGAGAGGCAAGCTGCAAGCACAAAGCGGGATTGCCAGGGTTCAAGTCGAAGCTGGCCAGCAGGCGGTGACCCTGGCTGCCGACGTATCCTCCGCTTACCAACATCGTCGGGCTGATCTGGTATTCCACTCCCAGGTTGTATTGCTCCAGGTACTGGGTACGTTGGTCGGGCAAGAAGTTCCCGAATTGAAAAATGGGCAGGAACTGGCCGAAGTTCACGAGATCGCCGCGGTGGGGGATCTGAAAAGGAAATGGGCTTTGATGTACGACTCCGAACTGATCCACGAAGGGCGTCGCGAACATCGGAGCGCTTACAAACGAACTACCACCGTATGGCGGGTCACCGTTGAATTGCAGCAAAACGGATTGCTCAATAGGGTTGTAGAAGATTCCGTAAGCGGAGCGGATTACCAGCTTGTTGGCGCCGAACCAGTCGGGAGCGTAGGAGAGCCCGATCCGCGGAGCAAATGCCTTGTAGTACGTCTGGGTCAAACCACGTGGTACGCCGGGATCGCCGGGGAACAACAGCCCCGGAGGTGCGGTCGGAAAAACATGCGACTGAAGCGGCGGCTGGCCGGGCGCGGGGAACCGAAATACCGACGTCGCGTCCGCCTTATCCGTAAACGGCGTGTTCAATTCCCAGCGCAGTCCGTAATTCAAGGTCAGATTCTGGCGGAGGTGCCACGTATCTTGCGCGTACAATCCGACTTGATGGGACAGGAGACGCTCGTAGGACGCGCTACCCTGGGAATAGCTATCTGGTAATCCCAGCAGGAAATCGGCAAAAGGATCGCCCGTGGTATTCGGCCCGCCTCCTCCATATTGGAAGTCGCCGTCAAATACGAAGACTTCTTGCTGCGTATGCTGGACATGCCGGTATTCGCCGCCAACCTTGAGGGTGTGTTTTCCGACAAGGCGAGAATAACTATCAGAGATCTGGTAAAGGTTTTCGATATCCGTACCGCCACCCGACCCGAATCCTTGTCCTCCAATTTCTGGGCCTCCAAGGATGTTGATTACCGGAATGCTCTGCAGGCTCGGTGGAGTGCCAGTCTGAATCCCCGTGAACCCAAATGAGGCGGGGGAAGCCACGACCCCCGGATTTTCTTCCTTACCACGAGAATCGCGCAGGTAAGATAAACGGAATTCGTTCAAACTGGTTGGACTGATGATCCACCTCTCGGAGACGTTGGCGTCCTGGACGCGTTCTTGACTGACCGCGGGGAATCCGGGCATGTTTCCCAATGCGAATTTTTGAATGCTACTGTCGTCCATGAAATAAAAGGCAGAGAGCTTGTGCCGGTCATTGATCTGGTGATCGACCTTGCCAGTGAACTCATTGAAGTCGTTCGGCTGAACGGGAGTAATCGTCAGGAACTGTCCGCCGACGTTGGCACGCGGGATGTACTTGTTGAGGATGTTCCCGGCCACAGGATCAAAAGAGGTAATGGGAATCTGGGCACCAGGAAAGATGCTGCGGTACGTGGTCCCGGCTGGGAAGCAGTTTGACGATCCGGCGGGAAAACAAAGCAGCGGCGCGCTCGTTGACCCGGTAAAATCACTTTCCCGGTCACCGAAGGCGCCGTTGCGTTCCTGGTCGCTGAATACGCGAGTCGGAGTTCCCGGTGCGCCCCGTCGTTCCCGGCTGCCCTCATAGCTCAAGAAGAGAAAGGTCTTGTCCTTCCTTATGGGCCCGCCCACGGTCCCGCCAAACTGGTTCAGCTTGTAAGGCGCTTTTGTAGATTCAAAGAAGTTGCGGGCATTCAGGACGTCATTGCGCAGGAACTCAAACAGATCACCATGCCACGTATTTGTTCCTGATTTCGTAATAATATTGACCACCGAGCCGGAGTTACGTCCAAACTCGGGATTGAAAGTGTTGGTGAGCACACGGAACTCTTCCACAGCGTCGGGAATGATGCGTACAGCCGCTTGATTCTCCAGTGTGCCGTTGGTATCGCCGCCGTCCACCATGAAGTTGTTCATCACCAAACGCCCCCCGCCGCTCGAGAAAACCAGAGCTGCGCCCTGCTGCCGGAATGCGAAGATGGGATTATTCGCGTCGGGAACGGTCGCCGAGTTGGTGATGCCCTGCCCAGGCACGGTGATTCCCGGTTGTAGCGCAATCAATTGATACACGTTGCGACCATTCAACGGCAGATCCAGAATTGGTCGCGAATTGATGACCGTACCCACTTGCGTGTCGATGGTGTCCACCTGGACTGGATTGGCCTGCACTTCCACCTTGTACTCGGCGGTGCCGACCTGCAACGTCACATTAAAACTCGCCGCCTGGTTTACCGAGAGAGGTATGTTGTTGACGACATAGCCGCGAAAATTGGCGTGCTCCACGTGCAGGCTGTAGCTTCCTACGGGCAGGAGGAGGAACTCGAAGTTGCCGTTGGCATCGGTGATCATACTGCGACTCTCGTTCGTAGCCGGGTTCACGACTGTGACTTGCGCTTTGCTGATCACGGCACCACTGGGATCCCGCACCGCACCGCGGATGCTTCCGGTGGTGGCCGCATACATCAGGGTGGTCCATGACAGTGTGGCAATGATGGCAAGCACCGATCGCCTCATATTCCTCCTGTGCAACCTCCGATGCTGTTAAGTGCACCCGTCCGTGCTGAGGTGGGGCAAGAGCTCCTCGTTGTGTTTATCGACGACCAAAGACGTGATCTACGGACGCAAAGTATGGTTTCCATCCGGAGCGGCAGTCAAGGGGAAAAAAAATTCTTTGACCCCTGGTCATACGTGGCGCACGGTGTCGCGCGGCGTGAGGTAATCGGGATGAGAGCGGACGGCAAGGTCATGGCCCAAGCACTCCGATGACTCGCAGTCACCCACCTGGCTCGCATTCGTGGCATACGGTCGCAACTCTGGTGAGCGGAGTTGAATCGTGAGCACACGAGTAGAAACCGTCGCCAAGACATGGTTATGGTGTGGCCGCCGATTTGGCGAGAGGCGAGCGTTATAGTGGGGTGAGCGATAGAAAGACTTGCGATCGCTCATTAGTAGCCATAATGTGAGCGATAGGGATAGCAGCTATCGCTCATGACGTGGAAGGGCTGGGTACTCTCCGCCGGCACCCCTTATGGACAATGCTTCTCGTCAGAAAATCTGGACTTCAGTTTGCAAAATATCACTGGAACGCGAAGCAACGGAAGGCGCCCGCAACTTCGAACGCCTCCCGGTTGTCGATGCGGTGTTAGAAATGGAATCCGATTTGAGCTGTGAGGGCACGCGGTGTCACGTAGTGCGTGCCACTGAATGTGGAAAGGAAGTTGTACAACGCGTACTCATTGGCCAGATTGATGGCGGTAAGCTGAAAGCTGACCTGGTACTTGTCCCCGTGAAACACGTTGTCGTGTCCGATGGAAACATCGAAGAGATGACGTGCAGCAATTCGCTGAGGGTTACGATCGGGATCCTGTTTCCCGGGCGCAGGTATCTGCACCAGAGTCGAACCGTACAGCTGCGGCGCGCAGGTGGTAAGGGGTGCAAACAGTGTCGGGTGCTGACTCCCGCAAAACAATCCCGCCTGCAACTGCTGGTCCCCTGTAAGAACGGTTAGATCTACCGGGGTTGTCGTGTCCGTTGCGAAAGGAACTTTGCCAGCCACCAACCCGCTGTCATACCGCCAGTTGAAGCCGAACCACGGCCCGTGCTTCCAAGGCTGGTATTGAACGTGCGTTGTCTGGTTGAACTTCTCGTCGTGATCAATACGGAAAACGCCGCTGGGGGCCGAGGGCACAGCACCGGCTCCGCTGAGTTGCGGCGTGAAAAATCGCGCAGCCACGCTGGAGAAAACCATGAGGGCCGAGAATCCGTGGAAATTGGGCACGCTGACGCGGCCGGCATATCCGGGAATCTTGGACCTGTCCCACGCCACGGGGAAGAAGATGGGAGTATTTCCCAGGATGCTGAAATCGAATCCGTTGTGGGTGTACTTCCAGATGTACTCGCCGGAAAACACAAGATACTTACCGAAAGCTTGCTGAATGCCCGCGTGGAACTCGTTGCGCCAGCCGGGCGCGAGCGGCGTGGAATTCGGCGCGGAACAAGCGAGAAGCGGATTTAACACAGCGTTGCTGCATCCTATGCTGGACACGATCAGATTTTCGTTGAACGGCGTTTCGAGCACGCGTGCGTACGAAATGCGAAGCACCGTGTTACTGGGCTTGATGTTATAAGCGATTCCGAGACGAGGCTCGCCCTCTCTATGAGTGGTCAAGCCGTTGTAGAAATCTCCACGCACACCGAGATTGAATGACCAGTTGCCTTTGCTGATCTGGTCCTGGAGGTAAAGCGCAAGTTGTTTTACATCGGTGTGGCCGTT
>Ga0137419_10001515_pt1 | contig 10057 bp, 5 predicted proteins | sample CZODoug3_1_2_16f_FD_108279 | JGI IMG/M metagenome (GOLD analysis project Ga0137419, IMG submission 108279) | Vadose zone soil fungal communities from Angelo Coast Range Reserve, California, USA - CZODoug3_1_2_16fungal (Illumina Assembly) | ecosystem: Environmental > Terrestrial > Soil > Vadose... | reverse complement strand
GAGCTCGGCCGTCTCGCGCGGCGCGTGGGCTTCGAGGGCGCGCCCGCACGCGCGGCCCGGCGCTTCGGGGCGCGACACCGCGAGATCCGCGCGGCCGTGCACCGCGCGTTCAGGGAGTTCTTCGCCGAGCGCGCGCCGAGCCCGCGCGCGCGCCTCCGGCTGCCGAGCGTCACGGCGCTCCGAGCGACGGGCTTCGCGGACCCGGACCGCGCGCGCCACAACCTCCAGCGGATCCTCGAGGGACGCCCGCTCGTGCCCTACGCCGGTCAGCTCCGCGCGGCGCTCGAGCGCCTCTTTCCGATGCTGCTCGACGCGCTCTGGAAGAGCCCCGACCCGGACGAGGCGCTGAACCAGTTCGAGCGGTTCCTCTCCGCCGCGGGTCCGCGCGCGGGGCTCGTCGAGCTGCTCGCGGCGAGCCCCGAGCTCCTCTCCGGGCTCGTGGGCGTGTGCGCCGGCGGTGACCTCCTCACGCAGCTCCTGATCGCACAGCCCGAGCTCCTGGCCTCGCTCGCCGCGCCCGAGCGGCTCCTCACGCCGAAGCGCGAGGCCGCGTACCGCGCGGCGCTGGCGCCGGTCTTCGAGCCGGGGCTGTCGCAGGCCGAGCGGCGCGACGCGCTGCGCCGACTCAAGCAGGCGGAGGAGCTGACGATCGTCTGGCGCTACCTCCTCGGCGTGACGTCGATCGAGGGCTACGCGCGCGAGATGACCGCGCTCGCCGAAGCCGTCCTGGCCGCGGGCTTCATGCTCACACTGGAGCCACTCGTCGAGCGCCACGGCGTGCCCCGCGACCCCGGCGGGGCATTCGTCCCGGCGGTCGTCGTCGGCATGGGCAAGCTCGGCGGGCGCGAGCTCGTCACGGGCTCGGACCTCGACCTCTTCGTGGTCTTCGGCGCGGACGGCCGTACCGACGGCCGCGACCCGATCGACGCTCACTGGTTCTACAGCCTCGCGGCCGAGCGGCTCGGCAGCACGCTCGGCGACATCACCGCGGCCGGCGTCGCGTTCCCGGTGGATCTCCGCCTCCGGCCCGGGAGCAAGGGGAGCGGCTTCGCGTCGAGCGTCGCCGCGCTCGAGCATTACTACGAGGAGTACGGCGACCTCTGGGAGCGCCAGACGCTCACGCGCTCACGGCTCGTCCTGGGTGACCCCGTGCTCGGGCGCCGGGTCCGCGCCGCGCTCCGCCGCCTCGTGTACCAGGAGCCGCTGCCCCGCGCGTCGCTCAAGGAGATCGCCGAGGTGCGCCGGCGCATGGAGATCGAGCTCGGCAAGGAGACGCCCGGCCGCTGGCACGTCAAGTACGGGCGGGGCGGGCTCGTCGACGTCGAGTTCCTGGCCCAGGCGCTCCAGCTCGTCCACGGCGGCGCACGCCCGGATACGCGCGGCTGCTCGACGGCGGCGGCTCTCGCCGGCCTCGCCCGCGCGGGCGCCCTCGCCCCCGAGACGGCGCGGCGGCTCACCGAGCACTACCGCTTCCTCCGCCGCGTGTCGGCCGCGCTCCGCCTGCTGGGCGCGCGCGCCGCCGACACGCTGGAGGTCGCCGGCCCCATGCCGGCGCGCGTGGCGAGCGCGCTGGCCTTCCCCTCGCGCCGGGCCTTCCTCGATGCCTACCGCGCGACGACCGACGCCGTGCGCGCGGCGTATAGTGAGCATCTGGTGTGAAGCGTTTCTTCGTCGTCGACGGCCACTCGCAGCTCTTCCGTGCCTACCACGCGGTCGGCTACCTCTCGACCTCCAAGGGGATCCCGACGCAGGCCGTGCTGATCCTCAGCACGATGCTCTGGAAGCTCATCCGCGAGGAGCAGCCCGACTACCTCGCGATCGCCTGGGACCCGCCGGGCCCGACGTTTCGCGACGCGCTCTCGGCCGAGTACAAGGCGACGCGCGCGGCGATGCCCGACGACCTCGCGCGCCAGCTCCCGTACGTGCGGCGCCTCGTCGAGGCGCTCCGGATCCCGGGCGTCGAGGTCCCGGGCTTCGAGGCCGACGACGCCCTGGCGACGCTCGTCGCGCACGCGCTTGCGCTCCCCGAGGTCGAGGTCGTCGTCGTGAGCGGCGACAAGGACCTCCTCCAGCTCGTGGAGCCACGCGTCCGCGTGCTCTCCGTCTTGGGCCGGACGGGGGAGCCCGTGCTCTACGACCAAGCGAAGGTGCGCGAGCGGTGGGGCGTCGAGCCCGCGCAGATCACCGACGTGCTCGCGCTCATGGGCGACACGATCGACAACATCCAGGGCGTGCGCGGCGTCGGCGAGAAGACCGCCGTGAAGCTGATCGCCCAGTTCGGGTCGGTGGACCGCCTCTACGAGAATCTCACGCTCGTCCCGGGCAAGCTCCGCGAGACGCTCGCGGCCGGACGCAAAGACGCGCTCCTCTCGCGCGAGCTCGCGACGCTGAACCGCGAGGTGCCATTCGCCTTCGACCTCGAGGCGTTCCGCCGCGTCGAGCCCGACTGGGCGAAGCTCCGCGCCCTCTGGATGGAGCTCGAGTTCACGCGCCTCCTCAAGGAGCTGCCCGCGCCCGTCGCGACCGTGAGCGACGAGGCCGTGCCCGCGCTCGAGGGCCGCGCGGCGGTCGAGGCGTGGCTCGCGCACGCCCCCGTCGGGGCACCGCTCGCCCTCGACTGGGCGGGCCAGGCGGGTCCGCCCGAGCCGCGCGTGGACGGAATCGCCGTGTTCCATCCCGACGCGGGCCCGGCGGAGCTCGCGCCCGCCGAGACGCCGGGGGCGTTCGCGGGCCGCACCCTGGTCGTCCACGACGCGAAGCCGCTCGTCGAGTCCTGGCTCGCGCGCGGCGCCGAGCCGCCGGCCATCCATGACAGCGCCGTCGCCGCCTACCTCCTGAACCCCGCGCGCTCGAGCTACCGCCTCGAGGAGCTCTGCGCCGAGGCGTTCGGCGAGGGCCTCCCGCCCATGCCCGCGCGCGAGGCCGCCGAGCTCGGGCGCGTGCTGGCGGCTCGCGCGCGCGCGGTGCACCGGTACTGGGAGCACGCGGCGGCCGAGCTCCGCACCCGGGAGCTCTGGACGATCTACGAGGAGATCGAGCGCCCGCTGGTGCCGGTGCTGGCGCGCATGGAGCGCCACGGCATCCGCGTGGACCCGGCCCGCCTCGAGGCGTTCGCCAAGGAGCTCGAGCGCGACCTCGACAACCTGACGCGCGAGATCTACCGGCTCGCCGGCGAGGAGTTCGCGATCGCCTCGCCGAAGCAGCTCGCGCATATCCTCTTCGAGAAGCTGAAGCTGCCGGCGCTCCGTCGGACGAAGACGGGCTTCTCGACCGACGCGGACGTCCTCACCGAGCTGGCGCTGCGCCACGAGCTGCCGGCGAAGATCCTCGAGCACCGGAGCCTCGCCAAGCTCAAGGGCACCTACGCCGACACGCTCCCCGGCCTCATGAACCCGCGCACCGGGCGCCTGCACACGACCTTCAACCAGCTCGTGGCCGCCACCGGACGGCTCTCCTCCCAGGACCCGAACCTCATGAATATCCCGATCCGAACCGAGCTCGGCCGCCGGATCCGTGCGGCGTTCATCCCGGAGGAGGGCTGGCGGTTCGTGGCCGCGGACTATTCTCAGATCGAGCTGCGCATCCTCGCGCATCTCTCCGGCGAGCCCGCCATCATCGAATCGTTCCGCCGGGGCGAGGACATCCACACGCGTACGGCCTCGGAGGTGTTCAAGGTCAAGCCGGAGGAGGTCACCTCGCTCCAGCGAACGATCGCCAAGAGCGCGAACTACGCGATCCTCTACGGCGTCTCGGCCTTCGGCCTCTCCCAGGCGACGAAGATCGACCAGAAAGAGGCGCAGCGCTACATCAGCGCCTACTTCGCGGCCCATCCGCGCGTGCGCGCCTTCATCGACCGGACGGTCAGCGAGGGCCGGGAGCGCGGCTACGTCACGACGCTCCTCGGCCGGCGCCGGTACCTGCCGGACCTCGCCAGCGCCAACCCGGTCGCGCGCAACGCGGCCGAGCGCATGGCGATGAACGCACCGGTCCAAGGAACAGCCAGCGACATGATCAAGATCGCGATGGTCCGGACGCAGGCGGCCCTCCAGTCGCGAGGGCTCCGCGCCCGGATGCTCCTCCAGGTCCACGACGAGCTCCTCTTCGAGGCGCCGCCCGAGGAGGTCGCGGCGGTCGAGGCGCTCGCGCGCGAGGTCATGGAGGCGGCGCTGCCCCTGGACGCACCGGTCGTCGTGGACGTGAAGACGGGAAAGGACTGGGCCGAGGTGTGAACCGACGGTTTCTCCTCGTCGGTCTCACCGGCGGCATCGCGACGGGGAAGTCGACCGTCTCCGAGGCGTTTCGCCAGCTCGGCTGCGTCGTCATCGACGCCGACGTCCTCGCGCGCGATGTCGTCGAGCCCGGCGAGCCGGCGCTGCAAGACATCGTGCGCGAGTTCGGCCGCGAGGTTCTCCGGCCCGATGGCGCCCTCGACCGGAAGAGGCTCGGCGCGATCGTCTTCGGGGATCCCGACAAGCGCGGACGCCTCGAGGCGATCACCCATCCGCGGATCCGCGAGCGCTTCGCCGGGCGCGTGCAGGAGCTGCTGGACCGCGACTTCGACGGCATCGTCATCTTCGATGCGCCCGTGATGATCGAGAGCGGGAACTACGGAAACATGGACCGCCTGGTCGTCGTCGTGACGGACGCGGCGACCCAGCGCGGGCGGGCGCTGGCGCGGGACGGCAGCCGCGAGGACGTCGAGCGGCGCATCGCGAGCCAGATGCCGCTCGCGGAGAAGGCGCGGCTCGCCGACTACGTGGTCGACAATTCGGGCGACCGTGCCGCCACGCTCGGCCGGGTCCGGGAGGTCCACGAGGCGCTCCTCGCGGAGCTCCGGGCGCGGCGGAAGACGCCGCGCTGACCAGGCGCCGCGCGCTCGGCCAACACTTCCTGCGCGACGCCGCGATCGTCCTCGGGATCGTGGACCTCGTCAACCCGGGCGCCGACGACCTCGTCGTCGAGATCGGGCCGGGCGAGGGGGCGCTCACGGGCGAGCTCGCGCGACGCGCGGGACGCGTCGTCGCGCTCGAGGTCGACCCGGCGCTCGTCGAGCGGCTGCGCGCGCGCGTCCCGCGGGTCGAGGTCGTCCAGGCGGACGCGCGCCGCTGGGACTACGGCCGGCTCGCGGCGCCGCCCGGCGGGCGTGTCCTCGTCGTCGGTAACCTGCCGTACAGCGTGGGCAAGCCCATCCTCATGGCGCTCGTCGAGGCGCGCGTCGCGATCGACGAGATGGCGCTCATGCTCCAGCGCGAGGTGGCCGAGCGCGTGGCCGCGCCGCCCGGCAGCAAGGTCTACGGGAGCCTGTCGGTGCTGACCCAGATCTACTGCGACGCGCGCGTGGCGCTCCGCGTGCCGCCGGGCGCGTTCCGGCCGCCGCCGAAGGTGGAGTCGTCGGTCCTCCACCTGCGCGTGCTGCGCCGGCCGCGCGTCGAGCTGGCCGACGCGCAGAGGTTCCAGGCCGTGGTCCGCGCGGCGTTTGGCCAGCGACGCAAGATGCTCGCCAACGCCCTCGCCGCAGGGCTCGGGGTTTCACTCGAGGTCGTCCGACGCGCGGCCACGACCGCCGGTGTGGAGCCCGGGCGTCGGGCGGAGACACTGACGATTCTCGAGTTCGCCGAGCTCGCGCGGCGGTTATGATGAGGTCATGTGGATGCGCCTCGAGGTCATGCGGATGCGCCTCGTCGTCGCCTTGGCGCTGGTCGCGGTGAGCCTCACCTCGCTCGCGGCGGTGACCCGCGTCTATCTCTGGCCCGGCGCGCCCGTGGAGCCGCCCGCGCCGGAGTTCCGCACCTCGTTTCCGTCGACGACCCGGAGCGTCCGGATCAGGCCCGGCGACAGCCTCGTGAGCGCCCTCGCGCGTGAGGGGCTCGCCGCGCGCGCGGCGGGTGAGCTCGCTGAACGCCTGGCCCGGAAGGGCGCCCAGCTCAAGAAGCTCCGGCCGGTGGACGAGCTCGCGATCACCTGGAACTTCCGCCAGGAGCCGATCCTGGTCCGTTACGCGCCGAGCTCCTGGGTCAGCTTCACCGCGGCGGCGCGGCCGGGAGGCTGGGAGGTCACGCGCTCGGAGACCGAGCCGCGCGTGCGCGTCGCGGCGGTGAGCGGCGAGGTCTACCGCTCGCTCTTCGAGGCGATCGAGGCCGTGGGCGAGTCGCCGCAGCTCGTGCTGGCGATGGTCGAGATCTTCTCCTCGGACTTCGACTTCACCGCCGACACACGCCGGGGCGACCGCTTCCGCTTGCTCGTCGAGAAGCGCTACGCGGGCGACACCTTCGTGAACTACGGGCGCATCGTCGTGGCCCAATATCTGAGCAGCGGGCAGACGCTTTCCGGCGTGGGCTTCGCGCCAGCCGGCGACGGGCGCTGGGGATTCTACGACCCCGAGGGCCGCTCGCTCAAGAAGAGCTTCCTGAAGTCGCCGCTCGAGTTCACGCGCATCACCTCGGGCTTCACCTACGCCCGGCCACATCCGATTCTCGGCGGCGTGCGCCCCCACCTCGCGATCGACTACGGGGCGCCGGTCGGCACACCCGTCCGCGCCGTCGCCGACGGCGTCGTCGTACACGCCGGCTGGAACGGCGGCAACGGCATCCAGGTGCACATTCGCCATCGCTCGGGCTACGAGACGCAGTACAACCACCTCTCGCGAGTCGCCTCCGACGTGCGAACCGGCGTGCGCGTGCGGCAAAAGCAGATCATCGGCAACGTCGGCGCCACCGGGTTGGCCACCGGGCCGCACCTCGACTACCGCGTCGCGCACAACGGCACGTTCGTGAACCCGCTCAGCGAGAAGTTCATTCCCGGCGAGCCGATCCCGGCCGCGGCGCGCGCCGACTTCAACCACCAGGCGCAGGAGCTCGTCACGCGCCTCGAAACCACCGCGGCTTATTGATCGGAATCGGCGGGAGCGACGCCGCTCCCCCCGATGGCCCCCCCACCGGGCTCCTATCCTGTTGAAGTGACCGACCGATTGCGCCGGCGACGCCGGCGCTCGAACGGGAGCGACTCCGCTCCGCTGGATCGGAATCGGCTGATCGAAACCCGCAAAGCGCGCACGCAGAGCTCAAGCATTCCGTGGGCTTGACGCTCGACAGCCCCCTGCCGCGGTGCTCCGCGAAAGTACGGCGATCTTGGGGGTGGATGGTAGGATCAAGCCCGTCGTGAAAGGAGTTCGGTGGAACCCGTCGTCCGACTGATCCCACTTGGAGGTCTCGGCGAGATCGGCCTCAACATGATGCTGATCGAGTCCGGTGAGGACTTGCTCGCGGTCGACTGCGGGCTCATGTTCCCCGACGATGAGCTACCCGGCATCGATCACGTGATCCCTGACTTCTCCTACGCGCTCGCCCGGCGCGAAGCGTTCCGCGCCGTCGTTCTGACCCATGGCCACGAGGACCACATCGGCGCCTTGCCGTATCTGCTTCGGGAGGTGCCGGTGCCCGTGTACGGGACGCCGCTCACCCTGGCGCTCGTGGCCGAGCGCCTGCGCGAGCACGGGCTCGCCGAGACGGCCGATCTCCGGGTGATCCGTCCGCGCGACCGTTTCGAGACCGGGCCGTTCAGCGTCGAGGCGATTCGCGTCACACACTCGATCGTGGACGGGATCGGTCTCGCGATCGACACGCCCGCCGGCACCATCGTCCACACGGGCGACTTCAAGCTCGACCCGAGTCCACTGGACGGTGAGCTGCCGGACTACCGCCGGTTCGCCGAGCTGGGCGAGCAGGGCGTGCTGCTGCTCTGCTCCGATTCGACCAACGTGGATCGGCCGGGCCACACGCGTTCGGAGATGGACGTGGGGCAGGCGCTCGGCGCCCGCTTCGACGCCGCGAGCGGGCGCATCATCATCGCCACGTTCGCCTCGCACATCCACCGCATCCAGCACGTGCTCACGCTCGCGGCCGCCACGGGCCGGCGGGTCGCGCTGCTGGGCATGAGCATGCAGCGCAACGTCGCGATCGCCTCGGACCTGGGCTACCTGCGCGTGCCCGCGAACGTCCTGGTCGAGCTCGAGGAGCTCGGCGAGCTCCCCGCCGACCGCCAGGTGATCCTCTCGACGGGGAGCCAGGGCGAGCCGCATTCGGCGCTGGCGCTCATGGCCGCGGAGGAGCACAAGTACGTCCGGATCGAGCGCGGCGACCTCGTGATCATCTCGGCGCGCGTGATCCCCGGCCACGAGCGCACGATCGGCCGCGTGGTCAACGCGCTCTACCGGCTGGGCGCCGAGGTGCTGTACGAGGACAACGCGTTCGTCCACGTGTCCGGCCATGCGAGCCAGGAAGACCTGAAGATGATGTTCAACCTGACGCGGCCCCGGTACTTCATCCCGGTCCACGGAGAGTACCGTCATCTGCTCAGCCACGCGCGACTCGCCGAGAGCGTCGGGATCGGGCCCGATCGCATCTTCCTGATCGAGGACGGCACGGGCGTCGAGGTCTCGAAGTCCGCGGCGCGGCTGGTCGGCCCGTTCCCCGCGGGCCGCGTGCTGGTCGACGGCAAGTCGGTCGGCGAGATTGGAGCCGTGGTCCTCCGTGACCGTCAGCTGCTCGCCGAGGACGGCCTGATCGCGATCTCGCTCGCGGTCGGCCGCGACGGCGCTGTGCTCTCAGGACCCGAGATCGCCTCGCGCGGCTTCGTGTATGTGAAGGAGAACGAGCCGTTGCTCGAGGAGCTCAAGAAGGCCGTCCTGACCGCGCTCGCCGCGCGCGATCCCGACGTGGCGTACGATCGCGAAAGCACGGGCGCGACGGTTCGCCTGGCGGTGCGCCAGTTCGTCAATCAGCGCTTCCGCCGCAGGCCGGTCGTGCTGCCGATCATTCTGGAGGTCTGATGGCAACCGTCATCTCGACGGAAGGCAAATCGACGGAAGGCAAGCCGCGGCGCCGCCGCAAGCGCGGCAGCGACCGCTGGCTCAGCGAAGTGAAGGGCATCGCGGCGCTCCTGGCCGCGGGCTTCGCTCTCATCGCGCTCGCGACGTTCGATCCCACTCTGACGCCCTCCGAGCAGCAGGGTCTGACCGGCCCCGTCGGCGTCTGGCTCGGATGGGCGACTTTCCAGTCATTCGGCTACGCCGGCTTTCTGCTGCCGCTCCTGCTCGGCGGCTGGGGTGCCTCGGCGTTCCTGCGTCCGATCGTCGTGCGGGGGTGGGTGCCGCTGGCCGGGCTCGGCGCGCTCCTCATCGCCGCCGCGGGGATGCTCACGCAGGCCACGCGCGTCCGGAGCGGCGCGATCGGCGGCGGCCTCGTCGGCTACGCGACCACCGGCGTGCTCCAGGCGGGATTCGGCGACGTCGGCACCTGGCTCATGCTGGTCGCCGCGATCCCGATCGGCGTGCTGTGCGTGACGCGCGTCTCCTACGCGGCCGTGGTGCGCATCACGACGTCGCGGCTGACGAGGCTGAAGCGGCGCAAAGCCCAGTCGACACCCGCCGTGCGGGTGGCGGCGGAGCCGGCATCGGCGGTGGAGCCCCAGGCTTCGGAACTCTTCGCCCTGCCGGTCGTCGTCGAGCCCTCACGCCCGCGCGGACGTCTGGCGGAGCAGGGGCTTGCCTGGCAGGAAACGTTCGACTTCGGTCGCGGTGGCGCCGCGACCTTCCAGCTGCCGCCGGTCGGTCTTCTCAAGGTGCCACCCGCGTCCGAGCTCAAGCGGACGCGCGAGGAGCTCCAGGACAACGCCGAGACCATCCGCAGAAAGCTCCAGGATTTCGAGGTCGAGGGTCGGATCGTCCAGGTGAGCCCCGGCCCGATCATCACGTCGTACGAGTTCGAGCCGGCGGCCGGCGTCAAGATCAGCCAGGTCGTCAATCTCGGCGACGATCTGGCGCTCGCGCTGAAGTCGGCCTCCGTGAGGATCGTCGGACCCATCCCGGGCCGCGGCACCGTGGCGATCGAGGTGCCGAACTCCGAGGCAGCGACCGTCTACCTGCGGGAGATCTTCGTCTCGGCGGAGTTCGCGGAGTCCAAGGGAAAGCTCCCGCTGGCCCTCGGCAAGGACGTGACCGGCACCCCGGTCGTCTCCGACCTGACCGCGATGCCCCATCTCCTCGTGGCGGGCGCCACCG
>Ga0137419_10001513_pt1 | contig 10063 bp, 10 predicted proteins | sample CZODoug3_1_2_16f_FD_108279 | JGI IMG/M metagenome (GOLD analysis project Ga0137419, IMG submission 108279) | Vadose zone soil fungal communities from Angelo Coast Range Reserve, California, USA - CZODoug3_1_2_16fungal (Illumina Assembly) | ecosystem: Environmental > Terrestrial > Soil > Vadose... | reverse complement strand
CGAGCCTTCTTTTCCTGCAAATTGTTGATTCGAATTTTGGTGCGTGGCCCGGAACCCACTGGTCCTAAGGGAGATTTGCTGATCGGTGTGACGTTCACGTTGCCTCCAGTGTCCTTCCGCCTTGGCGGATAGAACCTGCTACCTAGTTGGATGAGTTGCGATCCCTCAGGGTACAACGATTGTTTCGTGCTTCGGTTGTTAAGTCAATCGATGTTTCTGGTCTTGTAAATATAAGAAAATAAGCCGGTTAAGCGCTGGCGGCCTCGTCCGATCCCAAGGCCAGGAAATACTGCGTGCCACGAATCGGCTCCGACACTTTCTTTAGCAACTCCTGCAAATCCTGGTTACGGTCTACGAAATCAATCTCTGACGTGTTGACGATGAGCAGGTCGGACTGCGAGTAATGAAAAAAGAAATGCTCGTAGGCTTTGGCGACCTCGTTGAGGTAGTCGTCGCTGACGCCACTCTCCGCGGCCGCGTTCTTCTTGCGCAGGCGCTTCCTCAGGACCTCAGGAGTCGCTTGCAGATAAATCACCAGGTCCGGCGTAGGCAGTTGCTCGCGGAAGAAATTGAAATAGCGGTTGTAGGTTTCGAGTTCCTGGTCGTTCAAGTTGAGGCAGGCGAACAGCTTATCCTTTTCGAAAATGAAATCCGTAATTACAACTTTTTGCGAAGCGCCCAGGTCCAACTCGCGCAGCTTCTCGAACCGCTGTACCAGGAACGCCATCTGCGTCTGAAAGGCCGAGCCCTTCTCGCCGTCGTAAAACGATTGCAGGAAAGGATTGTCTTCTGGCTCGGTGATGCGCTGTGCGTTCATGCGTTCGGCCAGGATACGCGTCAGCGTGCTTTTGCCGACGCGGATCGGTCCTTCCACTGCGATGTAGCGGGGGCTCTCGAAAAGTTTGGCCATGGGTGATGGTTTGCTAATTATGCCGAGGCAAGTCTGAAAGAAGTCTTGTGCAGGATACCGTGCCCTGTCCTGGATGACAATTGCGGGAAGAGTTAACAGAGAGCTGCCCGAGATGGTTGGCACGGCACTTGTTTACAAGCAGTCGGTTAGAATCAGTCGTTTAGAATTCCTCAGATGCTGGAAGTCCTTATTGGAGCAGCGAGCGCGGCCGCGATCACATATGCGGGCTACAGCGCCATGGCGCCCACGTCGCAGCTCTACGGGAGCACCCTGGTCCATGGCTCAAACCCCCGGCACCTGGCCCTCACCTTTGACGATGGACCCAATGACCCGCACACGCTGAAATTGTTGGAGGTACTCGCCAGGCACGATGTCCTCGCAACATTTTTCATGATCGGCCGCTATGTGCAACAGCGTCCTCAAATCGCCCGCGCCGTTGCGGAAGCAGGACACGCCCTCGGCAACCATACTTTCACTCATCCGAATCTGATTTTTTGCTCGGAGATGCAGACGCGTATCCAACTCGCTGAATGCAACCGCGCCATCGAGGACGTAGTCGGGCAAACACCCAAGCTGTTCCGGCCACCGTTCGGCGGACGCCGTCCTAGCACGCTCAGAATCGCACGGGAACTCGGGTTAGCACCCGTCATGTGGAACGTAACAGGCTGGGACTGGGACGCGCATTCTTCGGAAGCAATTGAGCGGAAGGTCGCGAAGCAAATCCACGGCGGCGATATCGTACTCCTCCATGATGGCAGCCATAGACAACTTGGACTGGATCGCTCGCATGCGGTGGCGGCGACAGAGCGGCTGGTTGCGAACTACAAAGCGGAAGGATACGAGTTCGTTACAATCTTGGACTGTTTGAGTTAGGAGACTTCGCTATGACCACTGTGAAGGACTCGGGTGACGAACGCAGACGGCTGACCCTGGAGGCGCTGGCGGAAGTTGACGCTGGAAACGTTGTCGGCCACCGCGCAGTTCAATCCTGGGCGGCGAGTCTTGGAACCGATTGCCCGTTGCCAACCAGCCCAAAGCGTTCAGAATAGCCGAATCGATGTGTCACCTCTTCTGCTTCCCGTCGTTCTCCACAATCCGTGCTTTTACCAGCTTTTTCACCAGCGCAGCCGGAAGCGGCTTGTCCATTGGAAACTGGATCGTTCCCTTCGAAATGGGAAAGTCCTTCAGTTCACCCCGCAATTCAGCGATTGGTCCCGCACCTGGAAATAAACTGCAATGCTTGGAGAAGGCGGCGAACCCAACCAACATGCCTTTGTATTTGAACATGGGCATGCCATAACTAATGCTCTCGGTGGCCTCGCGTGGTGAGACGGCGCGGATCGACGCGCGAACCTTGACCAAGGTACTGCGGGCTGGCTCCGGAACAAGCGCAAGATATTCGTCTACCGTTTTTGGGGCTTTGCCGGATCTCATGGTGCACTCCTTGTCAGGCAATTCAGTCTTAAGCGCTGAATCGTTCGGCCGCGCGAGCTTTTGCTTTGGCCGCCTCCTCTTCGCGGTTCTTCGGAGAGGCCGTAGTCTCGAGCGATCGGAGAAGTCGACCGGAAATACCCGCAATTTCGTCGATTGCAGCGAGAAAGGCAGCCTCATTCGCTTTCGATGGTTTATTGAAGCCCGTGATCTTGCGTACAAATTGCAGGGAAGCAGCGCGAACTTCTTCAGGAGTTACAGGCGGGTCGAAGTTAAAGAGCGTTTTGATGTTTCTGCACATAGTTTCATTCCAACCGGTTGGTCTCGGACGGCGTTCGCTAACGGCGACACTCCACTCAATGACCGGGTTCGGCGGACCCGATAATCTCTCGTACAATTTTGCCATTTTCTCCGAGGAAACGAAACACGGGCTGCCCATCCGGTTGCACCGCCAGGATCATGCGCACCCGGCCGGCGTCGTCGCGCAGGCTGAGCCCCACGGTGCCATCAGCAGAGCGGCCCAGATTGAGGCGTTTCACGTCGTGCCGGTGTGCGGCAAAGAATTTGTTCCAGGCTGCGTCTTGCTTTTCCGCGGGTAACTTCTGGATCTCGTCATTGGCCTTCCGCTTTTCCTCGATCGGAAAATCTCCCTGATCCACCATGGCGATCTGGGAGAATTTGTCCTTGCCCTCTTGTCCAGCATCAATGGCAAACACTTGATTCTCCTCATACTGATCCAGGCTCAAGTGAGTGTGGTTTTCAATCGTTCCGTCCGGCATTTGGCTTGCACCCCAGATCAGGCCGCCCTGTTCGGTGCCTTCTTCGCTCATGAAGAGCATGCCAGCAGCCTCGGTGCGGTCCGGGCGAGGATATTCTTTCTTGCGATTCCAGGCGCCGGGGAAATCTGCGCGGTTGGAAATGGTGAGGCGGACGGTTCCGTCGGGCTCGACAATGTTAATGCGGCGGGCAGTGATAATGCCGAACGTTGGATTGCTGACGGCGAAGGCGGCACAGAAAACGACAACGGCAAAGACAAACGTCAACACGCCGGAATAGATCACGAGAAAACGGGGGTTCGAGAGAAGTTTCACAAAGGCTCCTATCGCAAATTCTCTGCCAACAGAGGAAACCTCCGTTGTTTGCCTTACCGCAACGCCACCTTCGCTGCTGCAATCGTCGCCTCAACATCCGCCTCGGTGTGCGCTGCGCTCAGGAAGGCGGCTTCATACTGGGCCGGCGGCAGGTACACGCCGTTGTCCAACATGCCGCGGAAGAACTTGCCGAACGCGGCTGTGTCGCATTTCGAGGCGGAATCCCAATCGTGGACCGCATCGGTAGCAGAGAACCAAGTGAACATGGAACCCACACGGTTGGCAGTCGTGGCCACACCCGCGGTTCTGGCGGCGGCGAGAACGCCGGCGACCAGATCGGCGCTGAGACTGTCGATCCGGGCATAGATTTCGGGATGCGCCTTCAGGTGTCTCAAGGTCGCTAGGCCGGCCGCCATAGCCAGCGGGTTTCCGGAAAGTGTGCCGGCTTGATACATGGGCCCTAACGGAGCCACCAGATCCATAATTTCACTAGGGCCGCCGTAGCCGCCGACGGGGAGGCCGCCGCCAATAATTTTGCCGATCGTAGTGAGGTCTGGGCGAATGCCGTTCAATTCCTGCGCGCCGCCGAAGGCCAGGCGGAAGCCGGTCATGACCTCGTCGAAGATGAGCAGAGTGCCGTCGCGTTTGGTGATGGCGCGCATGCGTTCGAGGTATCCTGTGGCGGGAGCAACGCAACCCATGTTTCCGACAACCGGTTCGACGATGACGCAAGCGATTTGGTGATTGAACTTCTGGAACGCCGCTTCCAGCGCCTCGCGGTCGTTGAAGGGAAGTGCCAGTGTAAATTGTGTGAACTCCTCGGGGACACCTGCCGATCCCCCAATGCCCAGGGTTGCGACCCCGGAACCGGCTTTCACGAGGAGGGCGTCAGCGTGCCCGTGGTAGCAGCCCTCAAACTTGATAATGTACTTGCGCTTCGTATACGCGCGAGCCAAGCGGATCGCGGACATGGTAGCTTCGGTGCCGGAACTGACGAAGCGGACTTTTTGCATGTGCGGAAAGGCTGAGATGACAAGTTCCGCCAAGTCTGCCTCGACTGGTGTGGAGGCCCCAAAACTGGAGCTATTCGCAGCCGCTGCGGTGATGGCCTCGACGACTTCCGGAAAAGCATGGCCTAGAATCATCGGTCCCCAGGAGCCGATGTAGTCGATGTACTCGTTGCCATCGGCGTCCCACAGACGCGAGCCTTTGCCGCGCACGATGAAAGGCGGATCTCCGCCTACGGCTCGGAACGCCCGTACGGGGGAATTGACGCCGCCGGGAATCAGGCTCTCGGCCCGTTTTTGCAGGCGGCGGGATTGTTCTAGTTTTCGTGGCATCCTGGCCTTTCTCGGCGCAAGACTATTCTAGCGTTTGATCCGGCTTGCGTGGTGCGGTAGTCTCTGCCGCGAAAGGCGGTGAAACAAGACCGTGCGGGCGAGGGCGTCCCCAACTACACGGGCTTGCGAATTCACAGGATATTTACTATTTTGCAATGTCCCAGAAACAGGGCGCCGGTATCTTCAAGTTATTGACATCCCTTCTAACCGGGAGGGCTGGGACAGCTTCGGGGGCTCCGGGCTGTCCTTTCTTTTTGCCTGATAAAATGACAGTGCATGCTTTTGCCTTTCGTCCGCGAGGTCTTCGCGGACGTGGAAACTTTGCCCGCCTTCCGGCGTGCTGCCTCCCATCTGCGCGAGGGCACGGGGCGCATACGTCTGTCCGGCCTCACCCCGACCGCGAAGGCTTTGCTGTTAGCGCTGTTGCACCAGGCATCGCGACGGCCCTTGCTGGTTATTGTCCCTGATAACAAGGCTGCCGAAGAACTCTCCCCCACCCTGCGCTCGCTGGTTGAGTTGACTGGCGCGCTCGACCCGGAGTCCGTGGTAGAGGTTCCGGGCCGCGACGTGCTGCCGTTTCAGAATCAGTCGGCACACCCGGAGATTCAGGAAGCGCGGGCAGCGGCGCTGTGGCGGATCGCCACCGGGAACGCCTCCATTGTTATCGCCCCATTGGCTTCAGCAGCGATGCGGTTACAAGATGCGGCTTACTATGCCGACCTCGCGCGCATCGTGCGGCGCGGAGAAACGATGGATGCGGAACAACTGCTGCAACAGCTCAACAGCGTGGGATATACCGTTGCCGATATTGTGGAAATGCCCGGGGAGTACGCACTTCGTGGCGGCATTCTCGACGTATATCCGCCGGAAGCGGAACGCCCGCTACGCATCGAGCTTTTTGGCGACGAGGTTGAGTCCATCCGCAAGTTTGATCCGGCGACGCAACGGTCAGCCACGCCGGTGGATGAAATCAACCTGCTTCCGCTAACGGAAACGCCGCTAACGGAAAAGCTGCTCGGCGTCATCCACGCCCGCCTTTCCGGCAAGCGTATTTCCGGGCAGCACGATGTGGTGGAGCAGGCGGCCCGAGCCGAGGGGGCCACGGTTTTTCCGGGATGGGAGTTTTACGCCCCCATCGCCGGTGCCGAGCACAGCTTGCTCGATTTGCTTCCCCGCGCGGTCGTAGTACTCGATGAACCGTCGGCTCTCCAATCGGAACATAACCGCTGGTGGGAGAAACTCCTGGGTGTCCACGAGCAAAGCCTGATCGGCAATCTGGTCCGGGCTGAGGACCTTTTCCTGGCTCCTGAGGAGTGGGCTGCGAAGATCGCCGCCATGACCAGCATCGACTTTGAACACCTCGGCGTCGAAGCGCCCGGTATCGAGCACCTGAGCCTGGTTTCCCAACCCACACCGCGGTTCCACGGCACGGTTGCCTCCATGGCGGAGGAAGTTCATCGCCTTACCAAAGAATCGAAACACGTCGTCTTTGTAGCGCCAAGTACCGGCGAACTCGAACGTCTCGCCGGCATCTTCTCCGAGTACAACCTACCTTACCGCATGGGCAGTCGCGTCCGCCCGGGCTCGGAGAACCTGGTCGAAGAAACGGCCCGCTTTACCGACGCGCAAACCGCTACGCTGGTGAAAGGGTACGTTCCGGATGGGGTGCTCATTCCGGAAGCTAACCTCGCCCTTTTTGGTGCACGCGATCTTTTCGACGAATCCGATACGGTTGTCACGCACAGCACGCGGCGGCGCGCCCGAACTTCGCCTTTCCTTTCCGATTTCCGTGATCTGCAAGTGGGGGACTATGTTGTCCACATCGAGCATGGGATCGCGCAATACCTTGGCCTCAAGGAAATCGACCAAGGCGACGGCAAAGCCGAATACATGCAACTCGAGTACGCCGACGCTGCGCGCCTCTACATCCCGCTTACGCGTCTTGACCTGATCCAGAAATACCGCTCGGCCGAGGGCGCGAAGCCTGCTCTCAATCACCTCGGTACGCCCGCGTGGGCCAAGACTAAGTCCCGAGTGAAGAAGGCCATGCAGGACATGGCCGACGAACTCGTCAGGCTCTACGCGCAGCGCAAAATGGTGCAGGGCCACAGCTTCCCGACTGATACCGAGTGGATGAAGGAATTCGAGGAGGCCTTCGAATACAACGAAACCGACGACCAGATGATGGCCATCGGCGACGTCAAGCGGGATATGGAGTCCGGGCAACCGATGGATCGCCTGCTCTGCGGCGATGTCGGCTACGGCAAGACGGAAGTCGCGATGCGCGCGGCTTTTAAGGCCGTGAGCGATAACAAGCAGGTCGCCGTTCTCGCCCCCACAACGGTCCTCGCTTTCCAGCACTACGAAACGTTCCGGCAGCGCATGGCTTCGTTTCCGGTTTCCATCGACATGATCAGCGGCTTCCGGACTACGAAGCAGCAGAAAGAAACACTGGCTAGACTCGAAGCAGGGAAGCTGGACATCTTAATCGGCACGCACCGGCTGCTTTCGAAGGACGTAAAGTTCACGGACCTCGGATTAGTGATTGTCGATGAGGAGCAGCGCTTCGGAGTCCGCCACAAAGAGCGCCTGAAGCAAATGCGCAAGGAAGTCGACGTCCTTACCATGTCCGCGACGCCCATTCCGCGCACGCTCCACATGTCGATGGTCGGTTTGCGCGATATGAGCGTGATCGAAACGCCGCCCAAAGACCGCATCGCTATTCAGACCGTGGTCGCTTCGTGGGACAACAAGCTCATTCGATCTGCGCTGGAACAGGAACTGGAACGCGGAGGGCAAATTTATTTCGTTCACAACCGCGTCGAATCTATTTGGGAAATCGCTGCCAAGCTGCAAGAGTTGGTCCCGCCGGCGCGCATTCTGGTCGGCCACGGCCAGATGTCCGAAGGCGAGCTGGAAAAAGTGATGCTGAAATTCATGCACCACGAAGCGGATATCCTGGTTGCGACGACGATCATCGAAAATGGCCTCGATATCCCGCTCTGCAATACCATACTTATCAATCGCGCTGACCGTCTCGGCCTTTCCGAGCTCTACCAGCTTCGCGGCCGCGTTGGCCGCTCCAACCGTCGTGCCTATGCGTACCTGCTGATTCCGCAGGACACGGAACTCACGCCTTTGGCGCGCCGCCGTCTTGCCGCATTAAAGGAATTCTCCGACCTGGGTGCGGGCTTCAAGCTCGCTGCGCTGGATTTGGAACTTCGTGGCGCGGGGAACCTTTTGGGCGGGGAACAAAGCGGACAAATTGAGGCGGTTGGCTTCGAGCTTTACACTTCGATGCTCGAGCGCACCATCCGCGAGTTGCGCGGCGAAGCGGCTCCCGAGGAATCGGAAATCCAGCTCAACCTCGCGCTCAACATCCGTATACCCAACGACTACATTCCCGAAGAAAATCAGCGCCTCCGCATGTACAAGCGCGTTGCGGGCGTGCAGGGCGAGCCGCAGCTTAACGAAGTCCGCGCCGAGCTCGAAGACCGTTACGGCCCGCTTCCTGGCGCGGTCCGTAGCCTGGTTAATTACGCTGCCCTGCGCCTGCTCTGCCAGAGGGTCGGCGCTATCGGCATCGAGCGCAAGCGCGACCAATTCAGCATTCGTTTCCATCAGAACGCCAAGATTGACCCGGAACGACTCGCCCATTTTGTCGCGACGCACAAGGGCGCGCAGTTTTCTCCAGCGGGAATTCTGAAGTTCTTCCTGAAAGCTAGCGGCGCGGGGGAGGTTTTGCCGGAGTTGCACAACCTGCTCGCCGGTCTCGCCATCCATCAGGAAGCGCTGGCGGAGGTCGGAGCCCGGAACGAAGAGGCAAAGCCAGCCTAGCGGTCGCTGTGGTAGGTTACACATTTGCAGCAAGGAACACTCCCTCATGAAAATGAAAGTCCGCAAAGCTGTTTTTCCCGCTGCCGGTCTCGGCACTCGCTTTCTTCCCGCTACCAAGGCGCAGCCTAAAGAGATGTTGCCCATCGTCGACAAGCCCATCATTCAATACGGTGTGGAAGAGGCTCTGGCGGCGGGGTGCGACCAGATCATTATCATCACGGGACGTGGCAAAGTCGCCATCGAAGACCACTTCGATGTCAGCTACGAACTTGAGCGCATCCTAGCCGACCGCGGGAAAACGGATCTGCTGAAGATCGTAAAACAGATCTCCGATATGATCCACGTCGCTTACGTTCGCCAGAAGGAGGCTTTGGGACTGGGCCACGCCGTTCTGATGGCGAAAGAACTCATTGGCAATGAACCCTTCGCCGTTATCCTCGCCGACGATGTGATCGACGCGCCCAAGCCCTGCTTGAAGCAGATGGTCGAGGTTTTCGAGGAAACCCAAGCCTCTGTCATCGCCAGCCAGGTAGTCGAAGGTCCCGCCATCTCATCCTATGGAGTTCTGGATATCAAAGAAGCAGACGGCCGTTTCAATGGCAGGCTTTCGGAAATCAGACACATGGTGGAAAAGCCGAAGCTGGAAGAGGCCCCGTCGAAGCAGGCGATCATCGGGCGCTACATTCTTACGCCAGCAATTTTCGATGTTCTTGAGAAGACTACTCCAGGCGCCGGCGGAGAACTCCAACTCACGGACGCGATGCGCAATCTGCTGCAACAGGAGCGCATGTGGGCCTATGTCTACGAAGGCAAGCGCTATGACACCGGCGACAAGCTCGGCTTCCTGAAAGCCACCGTCGAGTTCGCTCTTCAGCGCGAAGACCTGGGCGGCCCGTTCCGCGAATACTTGAAGAAGCTGGAACTCTAGCGGGCACGGAAGGCGTCCTGGCCAACCTTAAGGCATCACGTTCGAGAAAATAAAGTCGTGTTTGCTCTGCGTAAACCCTGCCTCGCGCAGTGCGGTCGCGAGTTGCGCCCAATGCCGCACCCCATGTAATAGCATGTGAATTGCGATCTTCCGCTTACTAGCACTCAGTGTCCCCGAGGTCAGCGTCGGGAACGTCAGCACCCGATCCAGATCGTTTGCCTTCGCCAGATACTCCGCCAGCAATCCACGTGCTTGCTCGCCCATCGCGAATAATTCCTCGGACGGCTTCCCCGTGTGCCGCTCATACGGCGTCACCTCCGCAACGTGGTTGAGCCGCTCCGCGTAGCGCAACTCCACCGCAAAGATGTGCAATAACATGTCGCGCACCCTCTTCGTGCCCGCAATCGACACAGGCACGTCGAGCGCCGTTGGATTGCTCTGGAAGAACTCCCGCCACTTCGCGGTCTCTTCGTTCACGTATTGCAGCAACTCAGAAAAACTTAACCCGTTATCCATTGTTCGCCCT
>Ga0137419_10001510_pt1 | contig 10066 bp, 7 predicted proteins | sample CZODoug3_1_2_16f_FD_108279 | JGI IMG/M metagenome (GOLD analysis project Ga0137419, IMG submission 108279) | Vadose zone soil fungal communities from Angelo Coast Range Reserve, California, USA - CZODoug3_1_2_16fungal (Illumina Assembly) | ecosystem: Environmental > Terrestrial > Soil > Vadose... | reverse complement strand
GGCGCCTGGCGGCAGCCGCTCGATATACGAAAGCGCGGTTTCCCAAGTCGGATTCTTCAGGTCGTTGATTCCCACCACCCGGTCGCCGGCGCGCAAGGGGCTCGGCTGGGTCGAAGCCGTCGATAGATAACTCACCTCTAGCGGCTGCTTTAAGATTTTGGATTGCGGCAAACCCACCGCTCCGTAGAAGGCCCCCAGCAGCAGCAACGGAAAAATAAAATTTACCCCCGGGCCGCCAAACGCAATGAGCGCCCGCTGCCATCGCGGTTTGCTCATCAGTTCATCAGAAGCCCCGGTAGGCGCAACATCGTTGGAATCGACGTCGGAAAGGTCCTGTCCGGCCATGCGAACGTAACCACCCAACGGTATGGCGCTAATGCGCCAGTCGGTCGCCCCGGACTTCCATCCAAACAATCTTGGGCCAAACCCAATCGAAAACACATCCACGCGTACCCCGCACATCCGCGCGATAATGAAGTGTCCCCACTCGTGAACCAGAATGATGATGCCCAGAACCAGGGCCATGCCAATGATGATATCCAATGCCATATTGCTGATGACCTTTCCTCGGTGACCGCCCATGCGGCCAACACTTTCCCTCAGTTACCCTCACTCAGTTACTTGTTACCGCCATGGCTTTTGCGGCCAGCCGGCTTACTTCTTCCGTTGCTATTCGACGCGCCTCCGCGTCGGCAGCGAGTACATCGTCCATCTTTTCGACGCGAATCCGCTGCGTGCGTCCCAAAACCGCCTCCACTACTTCCGGGATTCCCAGAAACGGAATTTGCCGCGCCAAAAATGCCGCGACTGCAACTTCATCCGCCGCATTCAAAGCGCAAGGCAACGCGCCGCCCCTTTTCATCGCTTCGCGGGCCAGGCGCAGGCAGGGATACCGGCGGGTGGATGCTTTTTCGAAGTCCAGACGCTTCAGTTTCGACCAGTCCAGATCCACCTGGTTAGATGCCACCCTCTCAGGATAGGTTAACGCATATTGAATCGGCATACGCATATCTGTTGCGCCGAGTTGCGCCAAGATCGAGCCGTCCACAAATTCCACCATCGAATGCACTGTGGACTGTGGATGGACGACCACCTCCACTTGCGCGGGCTTCATGTCAAACAGCCAGCGCGCTTCGATGACTTCAAATCCTTTGTTCATCATCGTTGCTGAATCCACGGTGATGCGATTGCCCATTTTCCAATTGGGGTGCGCCAGCGCCTCTTCCACCGTGACTGTTTCCAAAGCCTTAATCGGCGTTTTGCGGAATGGTCCGCCGGATGCCGTGAGCACCAGTTTCCGCACTTCTCCGCGGGTTCCACCGCGCAGACACTGATGTACAGCGTTATGCTCGCTGTCTACCGGCAGCAATTCCTTGCCGGCTCGGTGCGCCGCCGCCATCACCAACTCGCCCGCCGCAACCAGCACTTCCTTGTTCGAAAGCGCAATGGTCTTACCCAGTTTCACAGCCTCGTACGTCGCTTCCAGCCCAACCACTCCAACCGCGGCGGAAACCACGATTTCCGCGCTCGGATGAGTCCCCACCGCCAGCATTCCCTCGCGCCCATGATGAATTTCGGGCAACGCGATTCCCTTTTCGCGTAGACGCGACGCCAGCGCGTCCGCCTTCTGCGCATCTCCTACCGAAACAATTTCAGGCTGGTAGCGCTCGACCTGTCCAACCAACTCATCCAAGTTCCCGCCCGCCGCCAGCGCCACCACGCCAAATCGTGGCGCCAAAGCATCCACCACCGAAAGGCACTGTCGGCCAATCGAGCCGGTGGAACCAAGAATGGCGAGCTGTTTCACGAAACAATCATTCCCTTTTTAAATGACCCTTTTTAAAACGAACTGAAGCGGAGGCCCGGCGGACTTACGCGCGCGGCGAGTAGATCCACAACCAATAATACCAGACAACCGGGATGGCCAGAATGAGCGCGTCGATGCGGTCCAGGACGCCGCCATGGCCGGGCAAGAGCGCGCCGGAATCTTTCACACCGGCACTCCGCTTATACGCGGATTCCAGCAAATCGCCGGCCTGCCCAGCGACGTTTCCCGCTGCGGCCATGCCTATCAGATGCACCAACGCCAGATTCACTTTGCCGAAATACGTGACCAGCACCGCTACCAGAATCGATGCCGGGGAGCGGGCAATCGCACCTTCCCAAGTCTTCTTAGGGCTTAAATGCGGTGCAAACGGATGCCGGCCCATCGCTCGGCCAACGAAGTACGCCGCAGTGTCGCCGATCCACGTGATCACTAGCGTGAATAGCAGTAGCAGCGGCCCAACCAATGCAATGCCACGCAGCCGCACCGCAAACGTCAGCGGCAGCGCCACCAGAATCAGCGCGCTGCAACTTATCCCCGCAGCCGGAAGCGCTTCCACCAGCGGGCGGCGGGTAGCCAACGTCAACACCGTCAACCCGATCAGAAAAATAAAAAAGACGTCCGCAACGGTTGGAGTCCCAACGGCGGACCGGCCCACAATTCGCATGGCACCAAGTCCATCGCCTAGCGAGTGTTGTTCATCCATCGCCGCCAAATATTGCACGAAGACCATCAATATCGCGCAGCCTGCCGTCCAGAATCGGTAGGCGCGATGGCCGATCGCATCTCCCAACGCAAAAAACTCGAACATCGCCAGCAATATCACCACGGCCAGCGCTACCGAAAGCCACGACGTCGGCGCGTAAGCCACCAGCCCAACCACAAACGGTATCAGCACGACCGCGGTCGCCACGCGTTTCCAAGTCATACGAAACAGTTTTCCTCTGTTGCAGGTGTACAGTGATGGACCAGCTATGATAACGGGAGAGTTGCCCGGGAAGAAAACCAATTACAAGAATTCTTTATTATTCGCCACCCAGCTGCGACGCGTTGGGTTCCCCTTCGTCGCTTTCGCCAATCCCGCCGTAGCGCCGGTCACGTTTCTGATAGTCAACGAACGCTTCCAGCAACCTTGGCCGGTTGAACTCGGGCCACAACGTTTCAGTCACAAATATTTCCGCGTACGCGATCTGCCACAGCAGGAAATTGCTCACTCGCATTTCGCCACTGGTGCGAATCAGCAGGTCCGGGTCCGGCAGCCCAGCGCTGTAAAGATGCCGCTCCAGATCCGCTTCGTTTAGCTTTTCCAAATTCCCCGCCGCGTGCCGCTCGGCAAGCAGCGCGTTTGCGGCGTCCACAATCTCCGCTCGGCCGCCGTAGTTCAACGCAACGCACAACACCATGCCGGTGTTTTTCGCGGTCGCTTCCGTCGCTTCCCGCGTATCGCGCTGCACGGCTGCCGGCAATTCGTCCGCTCGCCCCAAAAAGCGCATCCGGATATTATTTTTCTGAAGTAGCGGCATCTCCTGCCGCAGATATTCACGCAGCAGCTGCATCAGGAAATCGATTTCCGCTTTCGGTCGCCGCCAGTTTTCCACGGAGAACGCATACAGCGTCAGCGCCTCGATCTTTAGCCGTGCACAAGTCTCAATCGTAATGCGGGCGGTTTCCGTTCCTTTGCGGTGTCCCGCAATTCGCGGTAAATGACGCCGCTGCGCCCAACGCCCGTTGCCATCCATGATCACTGCCACATGTCTGGGCAAGCGGCTCAAATCCAGTTTTTCCAGCAGGAAGGCTTCTTCGGCGGTGACCGTGCCAAGTGGGTGAGAGGCGGCGACGTGTAGCGTCTTCGTGGATTTCGGATCGGTCACGGGCGTTGTTCTCGCGCTCTCCTTTACCGCATAAAGTTAACACGCCCTCCGGCTAGGTCGCAACGGGTTATCCGATGCGGTTACGAAACAGCAATGCGGCACTCCCACTCAGGAAACGGGATGGCCCATCAATTCGCGAATCGAGGAGTAGGCAACCACCAGCGTCAAAACAATCACCGCAACCGTCGAGATCCACGCAACCCAATTGAATCCTTTGGCGTTGACCTTATCCCCCATTAAATCCTTGCGATTGACCAGGATCAACACGAAGATCATTACCACCGGCAGTAGAAATCCGTTCAATACCTGGGACCACAACAAAATCGCATTTGCGAAGCGCCCCAGGAACAGTACAAAAATCGCCCCGGTGACGATCAGCGCGGTGTACAGCCCATAAAAGATTTTCGCTTCCCCGAATTTACGGTCAATCCCGGACTCAAAGCCCAGCGCCTCGCAAATCACATACGAGGTCGAAAGCGGCAGAATCGACGCCGCAAAAAGCGAGGCATTCAGCAACCCCACGGCGAACAGCGCGCTGGCCCATTTTCCCGCCAGAGGTTTCAGCGCAATCGCCGCCGTTTTAGCGCTGTCGATATCGTGGATGCCCGCCGTGTACAGCGTGTAGGCGGTGCACACGATGATGAAGAACACGATAACCATGCAGCTGATGCTGCCGATCAAGACGTCGTTCCGCGTCGCGCCGTACTGGCGCGGCCCAACCCGCTTCTCCACCACGGCTGCCTGCAGATAAAAATGTTGCCACGGCGCGATGGTGGTGCCGACCAGTGCCGCCAGGATCACCGCGTAACTTGCGCTGAACGGAGGTACCTGAACAAAAGGATGAACCGTCGGGATATATTGCATCAACTGTGGAGGCAGCAGATGAAGCAGCGCAATCAGCCACTCGGGCTTGGCCAGGAATGCGGAAACAACATAGCAAAGATAAACCAGACAAATCGTCAGAAAAATCCGCTCGACCCATTTTGCGGTGCCGGCCACAACGATAGCCCACACCAGTAACCCGGCCAGCGGCACTGAGATGAACCGGCTGATTCCAAACGTTTCGCTGGCCCAAAAAACTCCCGTGAATTCCGCCATGACGTTGCCAAAATTTACCACCAGCACCAGGAACATCAGGAAAAAAGTTACCCGGAATCCGAATTCTTCGCGGATTAAATCAGAAAGCCCTTTGCCGGTCACCGCGCCCATCCGCGAGCACATCTCGAGTGACACGTACAGCACGATGGTCATCGGAATCAACGACCACAAGACGGTGTTTCCGTATTTCGCCCCCGACTGCGCGTAGGTGTAGATTCCCCCAGCATCATTGTCCACATTGGACACGATCAGCCCCGGCCCTACCACCGCGAGAAACAGGGCCAGCCGGCGGCGGTACGGACGGAAGAACGCCAGCGCGCCTTCAGCGCGTTCTGTCCAACCCGCCCATTTCGCTTCAATTGTTTCGCGATTCCACATCGCTTCGGTTCGTTCCTGTCTACTTCAAAAGTTTGGATACCACGTCGTCGACGGTAATTGCTCCGATGGGTTGCTTCTCCTCATTCACGATCGTCAACATCCGCAGATTGTATTTGTCGAAGATTTCAAACACCTCTTTTTCGCTGGCATCTGGTGTCAGCGACAGCAGCGGCTCAAGTTTCAGTTCCGCCAGCGGCTGCTCGGACGCTGCCAGCAGCAGCCTGGCCACCGGCACCGTCCCAGAAAATTGTGCCACCCGATCTAGCAAAACAATGGTGTCCAGTTGATCCAGATTTAGATCCTCTTCGCGCATCCACTTCAGCACTTCGTCCCGCGTCGAACTTTCCCCGACGAATACAAAATCGGTGTTCATCATCCCGCCCGCCGTCGACGGGTCAAACTCCAGCAATTCCCGGACGTCCGCCGCCTCCTGCCCGGGCATCTCTTCCAGCAATTCCTCTGAAGTTTCCTTGGGAAGATCCGCCAGCAAGTCTGCCGCTGCGTCCGGAGCCATCTCTTCCAAAATGTCCGCAGCCTTCTCCGGATCCAGCTTCTCCACAATCTGCGTGGTCAAACGCGCGTCCAGTTCCCCTAGCACCGCTGCCGCGGTCTCTTCATCCAGTGAAGCAATAATTGCCTGCCGTTCCGCTGCGGACAGATCTTCCATGATGTCCGCCAGGTCCGCCGGGTGCAGGTCTTCCAGTTTTTCGTGGGTGATACGCAACTTCACGCGGCGAAGCGGATCCGATTCCACCAAATTGACAAACTCCCAACGGATGGCCCGCTGCGGGAATTGTCCCTGCACTTTGCGGATAAATTTTCGCGGTGCAATACCCTGAAACAACCGCCGGACCGCGCCCGGCAGACCTACGTCCACCTGTGTCACTCGCAATTCCACCGAGCCGTTCGTTCGCTGTTCGGCAAAGTCGACATCGTTCACCCGAACCACTTTGCGCCCGCTGGTATCGATAATCTGCTGGTCCAGCAGATCTTTCTGTACCGCCAACCACGCCTCGTTCGGTTCGTATGGCTCCAGCAGCCGTTCGTTCACATTCAGCCGCATACTCCCCGGTTCGACCGAGGCCACCTGGTCGTATCGCGCCACCAACGGCTGAAAATTCCCACGCGAAAACAGGAAGTGCGCGATGCGGTTCGGCTGGTCCGCGGGCTCAATGAAAAATTCGCGAATCTTGCCTACATAGTTTCCCTGCGCGTCGTACGTTTTCGCGCCCATCAGCTCGGTTGCGTAAAGCATGGCCAGCCTCTTTCGCGGACATAAAAAAAGCCCGCTTGCCAAAATTGCTCGGCCGCGGGCGCACAATTCGCTACTTGCGCGTCCCCTAGCCGCTAATGAACCCCTCCAGCTTTGCCCCGCGAACGGACTCCTCGCATCTGCGGGAAGCCGTCCTCAAACTCCGCACCGCAAAATTCCCTGTTCTATTAGGTAAAGGGTGACGTCCGGGGCCGCGTTCAGGTTCTTTGCGTGAGTTCATTGAAAAACATTTAACTCCGTGTGTATAAATAAGCCGCTTGCCGAACGAAGTCAAGGAAAGAGTGACAGCTAATCAAAAGTTTTCGTCGTTTTCGTCAACGCCTGGCCACACAAAACGATTTCACTTCGTTTTTCTAGCCGCAAACAGCATGTTCCGCGGCATCACACCGCGTCGTCGGCAATCTTCCGCGTACAGCGTGAGGTAATTCTTAAGCAAGTAGTCTTTGCGCGAGTAGCCCAAAGCTTCGGCCGCACGATCAATCGCCTCCGGCGGCCCTTCCAGCTCCACGTACGTCCCTACCGGCGTTTCGTCAATTTCAATCAAGAGATCCTTGGCCCAACGTGCCGATGCTCCCAATTTCCACGTCGTCCGGTATTTTTCATACCTAAACCACCCGCGCATCCCCAACCCTTCGAAAATCTTTGCCAGCGGGCCCGCATCCGACACCTCCAATTCGGTTTCGTCTCTGACCTTAAATCGGGCCCCCGCTTCGTCTATCCCGCGTTCCGTTGGCTGCTTGAAAGTCAGCACCACCCGCGCTGAACCGGCCTTCTTGCCGGAGCGCTGCGCCGTCTCGGCTCGAATCCGCAACAGCTGCCCATGCTTTGCCAACCCTCCATCCGGTGTATCAAATATGGTATTAAATTCGTGTACCCGGCCATTCCCTGTTCCCACCGTCTTGCCGCCCAACTTCTTCAGCTTTCGCTCGAATGCCTTTACATCGCTCACCACCAACTTAATCTCGGTCTCTTTCGCCATCGGCCTCCGCCTCGCACCCCGTCAACACCGTGCCAGCTTTTTTGAGCCACTTTTGCCCTCGCCCAACTTCCGTTAGTATAACCAACGCGCATCCAACATCGTTTGCGGCGCAGCCAGCCGCCTGCTTCACCTAATAAAATGGAACCCAAGTCCACGCTGGAAACGACCGTTACCGCTGAAGCCTCAACGCCGCAGCCCCGGCCGCCCGTCGCCGCCCGCAATCCGGTTGAACACCGCCTCCATGGCGACCTCCGCGTAGACGACTATTTCTGGCTTCGCGAAAAACAAAATCCCGAAGTTATTCGCCACCTCCAAGCCGAAAACACCTATACCGACGCGCTGCTCGAATCCACCGTCGCCTTTCAGGAAAAGCTCTACCAGGAAATGCTCGCCCGCATCCAGCAAACCGATCTCTCGGTGCCTTATCGCCTCCGCGGCTACGACTACTTCACCAAAACTCTCGAGGGCAAACAGTACCCGCTCCATTACCGCCGCCCCGCCGATGAATCTTCTTCGGCAGCGGCGCAATATATTGCGCCCCAGACCGGCAATCAACTCAGCAATGAAGCCGACCAACTCCTGCTCGACCTGAACGCCCTTGCCGAAGGCCACTCCTTCCTCGGCCTGGACGCCTTCGAAGTCAGCGACGATAACCAACTTCTTGCCTACTCCACCGACACCACCGGCTTCCGTCAATACACCCTGCAAATCAAGGATCTAGCCACCGGCCAACTACTCCCCTTTCGCGCCGAACGCGTCACCAGCAGCACTTGGTCCAGCGATAACAAGACTCTCTTCTACACCGTCGAAGACCCGGTCACCAAGCGTTCGCACCGGCTCTATCGCCACGTTCTCGGAGACAACGGCGAGGACCCGATCATTTTTGAGGAGTCCGACGAACGCTTCCGCGTCCAAATCGACCGCACCCGCAGCAGATCATTCCTCTTATTGCTCTGCGCCAGCCACACCACCAGCGAAGTGCGCTTTCTCGCCGCCGACAATCCGGGTGGTGACTTCCGCCTGATCGCGCCGCGCGAAGACTCCCACGAATACTATGTCGAACACCATCCCGCGCTGAACATCGCCGGCACGAGCTCAGACATATTCCTGATCCGCTCCAACTCCGGAGGCCGCACCTTCCGCCTCGCAACTGCTCCGCTTTCCGATCCCCAGCGCTCAAACTGGCAGGAAATCATTCCCAACCGGCCAGACGTCATGCTTTCGTCAGTCGATCCCTTCCGCTCCCACCTCGTCATCTTCGAACGCGAAGCCGGCCTTCCATTCCTCCGTATCCTTCCGCTCACCGATCCCTCGTCGCATTCCCGGGAACGCCAATCTCCCGATTGGCGTGTTTCCGATCGGCCACCCAAAGACCTGCTCGCCAATTCCTACCGCATCCCGTTCACCGAGCCCGCCTACAACGCCGCACCTGGCACCAATCCCGAATTTGATCAGTCTCACTTTCGCTATTCCTACGAATCCTTCATCACGCCACGCTCAGTCTTCGATTTTGACGTCAGCTCACGCCAAAGCACTCTGCGCAAACAGCAGCCAGTCCTCGGCGGATACGATTCGTCGCTCTACGCTACCGAAAGACTTCACGCCCTCGCTTCCGATGGCACCCGCATTCCGCTCTCCGTCGTCTATCGCAAGAGCACGCCGCGTGACGGCAGCGCGCCTCTGCTGCTCTACGGCTACGGCAGCTATGGCATTTCCATGCCGGTCAATTTCAATTCGAATCGTCTCAGCCTGCTCGACCGCGGCGTCATCTTCGCTATCGCCCACATCCGCGGCGGTGGCGAACTCGGCAAACCCTGGCATGATGCCGGGCGCATGCGCAATAAGCACAACACCTTCACCGATTTCATCGCGTCCGCGGAACATCTCATCGCGGCGCGCTACACAAATAGCCAGCGACTTATCATCGAAGGCGGCAGTGCCGGCGGCCTGCTGATGGGCGCGGTTACCAATCTCCGCCCGGATCTTTTCCACGCCGTCATCAGCCACGTCCCCTTTGTCGACGTGCTCAACACCATGCTGGACGCTTCTCTCCCCCTTACCGTCGGCGAATACGAAGAGTGGGGCAATCCACAAATCGCCGAAGACTATTTCTACATGAAGAGCTATTGCCCTTACACCAATCTCGAGCGCAAACCCTACCCCGCCATGCTCATCAAGACCGGCCTCAACGACAGCCAAGTCATGTACTGGGAACCCGCAAAGTACGTCGCCAAACTCCGCACCCTGAAAACCGATTCCAATCCGCTACTCTTCAAAATCAACATGGGTGCCGGCCACGGCGGCGCCTCCGGCCGCTACGACTATCTCCGCGAAATCGCCCTCGACTACGCCTTCCTCTTCTCCCAGCTGGGTATCCACCCATGACCCGCTTGCTTCGCATCCGTCGCTTTCGCGTTAGTCCAACTCCTTGTCATTCCGAGCCCGCCGCGGCGGGCGAAGAATCTGCTTTTCTGGTCGGCTACACTCACGTAACCGGGCGGCCTACCATTCCACACTTGAGTCTTACTGCTCCCTGCTCCCTGATCCCTGGTCGCTTCCTCCCATGATTGACGCCACCACCCCCCTGATGCAGCAGTATCAGTCCATCAAATCGCGCTACCCGCACGCCCTGCTGCTCTTCC
>Ga0137419_10001508_pt1 | contig 10069 bp, 9 predicted proteins | sample CZODoug3_1_2_16f_FD_108279 | JGI IMG/M metagenome (GOLD analysis project Ga0137419, IMG submission 108279) | Vadose zone soil fungal communities from Angelo Coast Range Reserve, California, USA - CZODoug3_1_2_16fungal (Illumina Assembly) | ecosystem: Environmental > Terrestrial > Soil > Vadose... | reverse complement strand
GTCATCGATTTCCCCGCGGCTGCGAACTCAAGCCGCAGCCCGGGCGCCAGAAGGCAACAGCGGCACTCCGGTGAGGCGCTGCAGCTCGTCGAAAGAAAGCCCCGATATCAAGCGGCTCGCTGCGAGCCCGCGCGGGGTGACGTCGATCACGGCGAGGTCGGTATAGAGGCGCTTGACCACTCCGATTCCTGTGAGCGGATACGTGCAGCGCGGCACGATCTTCGACTCGCCGCTCTTTGTAAGATGTTCCATCATCACCCACACGCTCTTCGCCCCGACCGCGAGGTCCATCGCGCCACCCACGGCAGGGATCGCGTCGCCGCCGGAGTGCCAATTGGCGAGGTCGCCCGAGACGGACACCTGGAATGCGCCGAGGACCGCGATGTCGAGGTGTCCGCCTCGCATCATCGCGAACGAATCGGTGTGGTGGAAGTACGCCCCGCCGGTCAATAAGGTCACGGGTTCTTTTCCGGCGTTGATGAGATCTCCGTCTTCCTCGCCCGCTGCAGGCGCCGGGCCCATTCCCAGGATGCCGTTCTCGCTGTGCAGAAAAATCTCGCGGTCCTTCGGCAGGTGATTCCCGACCAGCGTCGGCATGCCGATTCCGAGGTTGACGTACGCGCCCTCGGGGATGTCCTGCGCGATGCGCTTCGCGATCTCGTCGCGGGTGAGTTTCGCGTAGCTCATCGCCCCGTTCCCGCCGCTCGGCCTGATATCCCGCGCGTCACGCTGGCTGCGGGGGTCCAGCTGCCGCCCTTGCGCGGCACCTTCACCACGCGCGTCACGAAGATTCCCGGCGTCACGATGCACTCGGGGTCCAGCCCGCCGAGCTCGACGGTCTCGTACACCTGCGCGATGGTGCATTTCGCCGCGCTCGCCATGGTCGGTCCGAAGTTGCGTGCGCTCTTCCTGTAGACGAGATTGCCCCAGCGATCGCCGCGCTCCGCCTTGACCAGCGCCACGTCGCCGCGGATCGGGTATTCGAGCACGTGACCCTTCCCCTCGATCACCCGCGTCTCCTTTCCCTTCGCGAGGTCCGTGCCGTACGCGGTGGGCGTATAGAAGGCGCCGATCCCGGCGCCCGCGGCGCGCATGCGCTCCGAGAGCGTTCCCTGCGGCACGAGCTCGAGCTCCACTTTGCCTGCGCGGTAGAGGCGCTCGAAGACGTAGCCGTCGGCCAGGCGCGGGTACGAGCACACGATTTTGCGCACGCGTCCCGCGTTGAGGAGCGCGGCGACGCCGACTTCGCCGTTGCCGGCATTGTTGTTGACGATGGTGAGGTCTTTCGCCCCTTGCGCAATGAGCGCGTCGATCAGCTCTTCCGGAACGCCCGCGCCGCCGAAGCCGCCGACGAGGATGGTCGAGCCGTCGCTCACGTCGGCGAGCGCGGCTTCGAGCGAGGGAACGATCTTGTCGATCATGCCGCTGCTCAATCCGCCTTCGCGCCCGAGTCCTTCACCGCTTTCGCCCACTTCGGGATTTCCTCGCGGATGAAGGCGGCGAACTCCGCCGGGCTGCTGCGCTTGGAGGTCAGGCCGTTTTGCGAAAGCCTGTCCTTCACGTCGGGCAGCTCGACCGCGCGGTTGATCTCGCCGTTCAGGCGGTTGACGATTTCGGCGTGCGTGCCCGCGGGCAGGAAAAACCCGATCCAGGTCAGGTCGTCGAAGTCCTTGAAGCCCTGCTCGTTCACCGTCGGCACGTCGGGGAGCGCCGCAGAGCGCTGCGCGCTCGTCACCGCGATGGGGCGCAGCTTCCCCGCCTTGATCTGCGGCAGCGCGGGCGGCATGGAGGTGCTCGAGATCTGCGTCTGTCCCGAGACGGCGGCGGTCACGGCCTGAGCCGGCTGGTACGGCACGTGGGTGATGTCGACGCCGGTCGCGATCTTGATGCGCTCCATCGAAAGATGCGTAGTCGTGCCGATGCCCGATGATGCGTACGCGAGTTTTTCCTTGCGCGCGAGCGCGATCAGTTCCTTGAGATTGTTCGCCTGCACTGAAGGATGCACGGTGATGATATTGGGCGTGCTGGGTCCGAGTATCACCGGTGCGAAGTCCTTCAGCGGATCGTAGCCCGCGTTGGCGTAGAGGCTGGGGTTCACGGCGTAGGCGACGCTGATCACGAGCACCGTGTAGCCGTCGGGCGCGGCGCGCTTGACGAACTGGGCGCCGATGTTGCCGCCCGCGCCGGGTTTGTTCTCGACCACGACGGACTGTCCCAGCGATTCGCCGAGCTTCTGGGCGACCAGGCGGGCGACGATGTCGGTGGTGCTTCCCGGGCCGAAGGCGACGACGAACTGCACCGGGCGCTGCTTCGGCCATTCCTGCGCGAGGGCCGGAGCGGCGAGCGCGGCAATCACCGCAAGGGCGAAAATCTTCCGCTGGACCCGCTTGACTTGCATTCCTGGTCCTCCTCAGGCCGCGGCCGATTCGCGCCGCGAGAGCAATGAGGATATCGCGTTTGAGGGCGAAAAGCAGCACGCGCCCCGCGGATTGTCCGGGTAGAATTGCGCTTGGAACCGCGACCGCCCGAATGCCCGCGAGAAAACGCCCCGAAGAGCTGCGCAGCCACCGCTGGTACGGCGTGGGCGACCGCAAGACCTTCGATCACCGCTCGCGCACCGCGCAGATGGGCTACGACAAAAGCGATTACGCGGGGAAACCCGTGATCGCCATCATCAACACCTGGAGCGACATCAATCCCTGCCACGCGCATTTCCGTACGCGCGCGGAGGAAGTGAAGCGCGGCGTGTGGCAGGCGGGCGGATTCCCGATCGAGATGCCGGCGATCGCGCTCGCCGAACCGTTCCAGAAGCCCTCCACCATGATGTACCGCAACTTCCTCGCGATGGAGACCGAGGAGCTGCTGCGCTCGTATCCCGCCGACGGCTGCGTGCTGATGGGCGGCTGCGACAAGACGACGCCCGCTCTGGTGATGGGCGCGCTCTCGATGGGACTGCCGACGATCTACCTGCCCGCGGGGCCGATGCTGCGCGGCAACTGGCACGGTCAGGTGCTCGGCTCGGGAAGCGATTCGCGCAAGTACTGGGCGGAGCTGCGCGCTGGAACGATCACGGAGAACGACTGGGAGGAAATCGAGGAAGGCATCGCGCGCTCGCCCGGCCACTGCATGACGATGGGCACGGCATCGACCATGACCTCGGCCGCGGAAGCGCTCGGCCTCGCGCTTCCCGGGTCGGCGTCGATCCCCGCGGCCGACTCGCACCACGCGAAAATGGCGACCGCGACCGGAAAGCGCGCGGTGGAGATGGTGTGGGAAGACGCCACTCCGAAAAATCTCCTCACGCCCTCCTCGTTCGACAACGCAGTGACTTGCGTGCTCGCCTGCGGCGGCTCGACCAACGCCGCCATCCATCTCATTGCGATGGCCAGGCGCGCGGGCGTGCCGCTCGACCTCGAGCGCTTCGACGCGATCTCGCGCAAGACTCCCGTGATCGCCAACCTGCGCCCTTCCGGGAAATACCTGATGGAGGATTTCTACTATGCGGGAGGCTTGCGCGCGCTGCTCGCCTCGATCCGCGACCTCCTCGATCTCGACGCGAAGACGGTCAGCGGAAAGACTCTCGGCGAGAACCTCGAAGGCGCAAAGGTGTTCAATAGCGACGTGATCCTGCCGCGCGCAAAGGCGCTGATTCCCTCGGGGGGCCTCGCGGTCCTGCGCGGCAACCTCGCGCCCGACGGCGCCATCGTCAAGCCCGCGGCCGCCGAGCCGCGCTTGCTGCAGCACAAGGGCCGCGCGGTGGTCTTCGAGGACTACAACGACCTTCAGGCGCGCCTGGACGATCCCGCGCTCGACGTGGATGCGGACTCGGTGATCGTGCTGAAGAACGCCGGTCCCGTCGGCGCGCCCGGCATGCCCGAGTGGGAGGTGCCGATCCCGAAGAAGCTCCTGCAGCAGGGCGTGCGCGACATGGTGCGGATCTCCGACGCGAGAATGAGCGGCACCGCCTACGGCTGCTGCGTGCTGCACGTCGCGCCCGAGTCCTGGGTCGGCGGACCGCTCGCGCTCGTAAGAAGCGGCGACACGATCGAGCTCGACGTGCCGCGCCGCCGTCTGCAGGTCCTGATCGACGACGCCGAGATGATGAAACGCAAGCGCGCGTGGAAAGCTCCGGCGCGCAGGTTCGAACGCGGCTACGGCGCGCTCTTTTCGCAGCACATCCGGCAGGCCAACGAAGGCTGCGACTTCGATTTCCTCGAAGGCACCGCGCCCACGGCCGAACCGGAAATTCACTGAGGGAGATGACTATGAGCTGCCTGGTTCGCCTGTGTTGCGTTGCCCTGTTGTTGTCGCCAGGTCTCGTCGTGCATGCCGAACCCTACAACCTCGGGGCCTTCCGCGTGGCGGTGATAGACGATCCCTGGCGGATCGAGTTTCAGGGCGGTACCAAGCAGGCGACCCGGGAAGACTTTGAACAAGCCGTCAAGATCGTGGGGGCGACCCGGGGCTGGAAGGTCGCCAACTCGACCGAGGGCCGCATGGAACTGACGAACGCCATACGCGAGCACACGATGTCGATCGAGCTGACCTACGACGCAAGCGGCTACGGCATTCGATATCTGCAAAGCACCAATCTTCTCTACGAGGAGCTGGCGCGCAGCGGCGCAACGCTCCGGGTGATTCACGGCAACTACAACGGCTGGATCAAGGACCTCGTATCGGGGATCAATGCCGGCCTGGGAGTATCGGGGCAAACGACCATCGGCTTTGCGCCGATTCAGAAAGTCGACGCCGTTCCCTTTCTCAGGGAGAAGGGGCGCGACGCCTACAAGGAATTCCTTTCCAAGGCGACGCCGCGCGCATTTACGATTGCGCCGAACGGAGCGTGGGCGTCCAGCTCCCGGAGCGCTCCCGGGAGCAGGCAGCAGGTCGACGTTGTCGGATACGCGATGGAAAGCTGCAATCGCCGCGGAAACGGGGAGTGCAAGCTCTACGCCCTGGACGAGCGCGTGGTGTGGCGCTCCGGGCGGTGAAACGATGGTCTCTCTGATCCGCCGCCGCCTCCTTGCCGCCGCGGCCGCGCTCCCGGTCGTTCCGGCCCTTGCCCAGACGCGCCCGCTCACCTGCGGCGAGCTGACCGCGCAGCAGACCGAAGGGCCTTTTTTCAAGACCAGTACGCCGCGCCGCATTTCGCTGGTGGAACCGCAGTCCAAGGCGCCGAGACTGGTGGTGACCGGGCAGGTCTTGTCGGCCCAGTGCCGACCGGTCGCGAACGCGCTGCTGGATTTCTGGCACGCGGACGAGGACGGCGAGTACGACAACCGCGGGTTTCGCTATCGCGGCCACCAGTTCACCGACGCGCAAGGGGGCTATCGCCTGCAAACCATCGTTCCGGCGGAATACCCCGGGCGTACGCGGCATATCCACGTCAAGGTGCAGGCGCCCGGAAAGCGCATTCTCACCACGCAGCTCTACTTCCGCGACGAGCCCGGCAACCGCCGCGACGGCCTTTACCGTCCCGACCTCGAGATGCGCATGGCCGGCAAAGGCGCCGGCGAGGGAAGATTCGACTTCGTCGTCGAGGTCTGAAGCGGGGGAGGCGAGATCATTTCCCCGAGACCAGCGGGCAGTTGCCCTCGTTCAGAGGGCGGAACGCCTGCTCCGCCGGAATGCTGGCCACGATCTTGAAGTAATCCCAGTCGCCCTTCGACTCCTCGGGCGATTTCACCTGCAGGAGATACATCGGATGGATCTTGCGGCCGTCCTCGCGGATGCGGCCTTTGCCGAACAGAGGATCGTCGGTAGTCATTGCTTTCATCGCGGCCACCACGGTCTTGCCGTCGCCCGCGCCGCCCGCCTTGTCGACCGCCTTGAGAAAATGCAGCACGGACGCATAGACCCCGGCCTGCATGTCGTTCGGCATGGCGGCGTTGTGCGCGCGCTTGCGAAAACGCTGCGACCACGCGCGCGTGCCCTCGTTCATGTCCCAGTAGAACGGGTTCACGGTGAGCGCTCCCTGCGAAGCCTTGAGCCCCAGCGCCGGCACGTTATTGATGCCGAAAATCAGCGACACGATGCTTTGCCTGGCCGGCAGCCCGAACTCCGCCGCCTGCTTCATCGAATTGGTGGTGTCGCCGCCCGCGACCGCCAGCGCGACCACCTGGGCACCGGAGGATTGCGCGGCCAGCAGAAAGGAGGAGAAATCGGGCGTCGCGATCGGAGTGCGCACGCCGCCCAGAACCTTGCCTCCGTCTTTCACCACCTGATCGGTCGCCTGCCTCTCAAGATCATGGCCGAAAGCGTAGTCCGCGGTGATGAAGAACCAGGTCTTGCCGCCGCGCTGTACGACCGCCCTCGCGAGCGAATGCCCGTACGACCAGGTGTCGTAGGTCCAGTGCACGGTGTTGGGCGAGCACTTCGAGCCGGTGAGCTCCGCGCTTCCCGCCCCCGAGCCGATCAGCACCTTGTTCTTCTGCCGCACGATCTCGCTGACGCCGAGCGCCACTGCTGAATTCGGGACATCCACGATAAGGTCGACGCCGTCCTGATCGAGCCATTTGCGCGCCACGACCGAGCCGATGTCGGGCTTGTTCTGGTGGTCCGCGAAAACCACCTCGACCTTGCGTCCTGCGGCTTTGCCTCCGTAATCTTCGACCGCCATCTGCGCGGCGAGCACCGAGCCGCGCCCCTGAAAGTCCGCGTATACACTCGACTGATCATTCAGGACACCGATGCGGATCGGTTGCTCCTGCGCGACGCCCGTGGCGGTCAAGGCAAGCGATGCAAGAACGGCTGATCGGAGCTTTGCCATGGATGGACTCCTTATTCGGTGGTGACGATGACTTCGGGGGCCGGACTATCGGCATGCAGCTTTTCAATGAGCGCCGCGCGCCGCTCGAGCACCGCGCGCTGGTTGATGTAGCCCTTGTCGGTGATCTCGTTCGCGTCGATCGAGAGAGGCTCGCTCATGACGAGCGCGCGCGACGGATGGGTGGAGCTGCCCGTGCCGGCTTCGGCGGCGAGCCTCCTCATCGCCGCGCGCAGGTGCTCGCACACTCCGGTGTCGTCGAGCCCCTTCGCTTTGACCGCCGCAACGTTGAGGAAGACCAGCGCGCCGACTTCGCTGCGCTCGTGGCCGGTGATCACGGCGTCCTGGACGAGCGGATCCCCGGCGGCGATCAGTTTCACGCGCGTTGCGCCCACGTGCACCCAGGTGCCGGTCGACAGCTTGAAGTCCTCGGCGATGCGCCCGTCGAAAGCGAGGCCCAACTCGGGCTTTGCCGGATCGGCGAATCTCAGCGCGTCGCCGATGCGGTAGTAGCCCTCTTCGTCGAACGCGGCCTTCGTGAGATCGTCGCGGGCCCAGTAGCCGGGCGTGACGTTCGGGCCTTTCACGCGCGCCTCGAGCTTGCCTGCGGCGGGAACCAGCTTGATCTCGCAGCCGGGCACCGGCAGCCCGATGATGCCCGCGCGGTCGACCGCGTAGTGGACTCCAGTCGCCATCGGCGCCGTTTCGGTGGAGCCCCAGGCGGAGATGAGCGGGAGGCGCGCGCCGCGCTCGGCGAGTGCGAGCTGCTGCATGCGCTCCCAGAGGTTCTGCGGCAGCGCCGCGCCCGCGTAGACCATGAGGTCGAGTTTACGAAAGAAGCTCGCGCGCAGCTCGGCGTCCTTCTCCAGGAAGGGCAGGAGCAGGTCGAAGCCGCGGGGCACATTGAAATAGATCGTCGGCGAGACCTCCTTCAGGTTCGCTGCCGTGATGTCGATGAGGCCGGGAGCGGGCTTGCCGCCGTCGATATGGAACGTGCCGCCGTTCCTCAGCATCATGCCGAAATTGTTGTTGCCGCCGAAGGTGTGGTTCCACGGCAGCCAGTCGACCAGCACCTGCGGGCGCTCCTCGAGGAAGGGCCACACCAGCGCGTACTGCTCCTGGTTGACGGTGAGCATGCGCTGGGTGTTGATCACTCCCTTGGGAATTCCCGTCGAGCCGGAAGTGAAGAGGATCTTCGCCACCGTCTCCGGCCCGACGCGGCCGAAGGCTTCGTCGACCGCCGTCGTAGCCCTGGGCGCGAGCAGCTCGGCAAACGGGGTGGCCGTCGCACCCACCGCCGCCAGCGCAGGGGCGAACTTGACCGGATCGGCCGTCCAGACGGCGCCTGGCTTGAGCAGCTCGAAAATGGTCCTGAGCTTGGCGAAGTCTTTCGACATGAGCGAGTAGGCGGGCGAAACAGGCGCGACTGGCACGCCGGCGTGCATCGCTCCGAGCGCGAGGAGCGCGTGATCGATCGAGTTGTCGGACAGAATCACGAGCGGCCGCGAGGCGTCGAGCCTCCGGTCGAGCAGCCCCTGTGCGGTGCGCCGCGCGAGCGCCAGCGCCTCACGGTAGCTGAGCTTCCGCCAGGCACCGTCCCTGCGCTCGGCGAGAAAAGTCCGTTCCGGCGTCTCGCGGGCCCAGCGCCCGAGCCACTCGCCGACCGCGCGCGCGTGCTTGCCGAGCTTCTGCGGCGAGCGCAGGAGGATCGCGCCGTCGGCACGGCGCTCGACCTCGACGCGCGGCGGCGCGAACCGCAGGCTCGACTGCAGATCCGTCCCCATGACCTCTCCAGGGAGCGATGAACCGCTATCCTAGCTTCATACCCGATTCCATGGCGGCCTTGCCGCGATCCTCGGCAGTGTAAAATCCGCATTCCCGAAAAAGAAAGACGATCTCCATGCCGCTGTCCGAAGCCGAGCGCAAGAAGTGCGTCGAGATCCTGCTGAACGCCGAGAAGGAGAAAAAGCAGGCGGTGCAGCTCTCGGTCACCTATCCGCACATCGCCATCGAGGACTCGTACGCCATCTCGACCGCGGTGGCGCAGCACAAGATCAAGGCGGGGGCGAGGCTCATCGGCCACAAGGTCGGGCTCACCTCGAAGGCGATGCAGGCCTCCTCGCAGATCAACGAGCCCGACTACGGACACTTGCTCGACTACATGATGATTCCTGACGGCGCCAAGGTGCCGCACGCGAACTACTGCGTGCCGCGCGTCGAGGTCGAGCTCGCCTTCATTCTCGGCAAGCCCCTGAAAGGCCCCGGAATCGGGCTCACCGATGTGCTGCACGCGACCGAGTACGTGATACCCGCGATGGAGATCGTCGATGCGCGTATCGTGAACCCGCGCAAGATTTTCGACACCGTCGCCGACAACGGCGCGGCGGCCGGAATCGTCGTCGGCGGCCGCCCGATCGGTCCGATGGAAATGGACCTGCGCTGGGCCGGCGGCATCATGTACCGCAACTCCGAGATCGAGGAGACCGGCCTCGCCGCTGGCGTGCTCGGCCATCCGGCGCTCGGCGTCGCCTGGCTCGCCAACCGGCTGGGGAAAAACGGCGTGACGCTCGAAGTCGGGCACCTGATACTCGCCGGCTCGTTCACCCGCGTCGTGTTCGCGAACAAGGGCGACACCCTGCACGGTGACTTCGGCCCCCTGGGCGGGATCGCGGTGCAGTTCGTCTAGGAGCCGCACTCATGACTGCCATTGGTTTTCGCATCCTCCCCATCCCCAAGCGCCCCGACAAGAAGCTCGTCGCGGAGCTCGCCAGGATGGTGACTCCTCATCTCTCCGACAGCATGGAGCGGCTGTACGCGGGCGGGCCGCAGCTTCGTCCCATGCACAACGGCGCGAAGCTCTGCGGCCCGGCGTTCACCGTGCGCACCGCGCCCGGCGACAATCTGCTGGTACACAAGGCGATCGATACGGCCGAGCCCGGCGACGTGATCGTGGTGGACGGGGGCGGATTCAACGACCACGCCCTGATCGGCGAGCTGATGTCGGCGCGCGCGGAGCAGCGCGGCGTGGGCGGCATGGTGATCTGGGGCGCGATCCGCGACTCGGCGGAGCTCAAGGCAGGGAGTTTTCCCGTCTTTGCGAGCGGCGTCACGCACCGCGGCCCCTACAAGAACGGGCCGGGCGAGATCAACGTGCCCATCACCATCGGCGGCATCCCGGTCAATCCCGGCGACGTCATCGTCGGCGACGCAGACGGCCTGGTCGCCGTTCCCCAGGAGCACGCGCAGGAAGTCCTCGCTTCGGCGAAGGCGATCCTCGCAAAGGAAGAGGGCTCGATGAAGCAG
>Ga0137419_10001507_pt1 | contig 10072 bp, 15 predicted proteins | sample CZODoug3_1_2_16f_FD_108279 | JGI IMG/M metagenome (GOLD analysis project Ga0137419, IMG submission 108279) | Vadose zone soil fungal communities from Angelo Coast Range Reserve, California, USA - CZODoug3_1_2_16fungal (Illumina Assembly) | ecosystem: Environmental > Terrestrial > Soil > Vadose... | reverse complement strand
TGGCCACACCCATCACCTATTCAATCCGCTGGCTCAACAGTTTCCACGAAAGGGTCCGGTACGGACAACCGTGACTCCTCCGACAGCCTCGGCACATACGCCCAGCTTCCCATGCCCCCCAACACCCCAACCTACATCATGACGGTTGGTGCAACGTACGAGTACGGCTCCGCCGCTGCCGGGGTCACCACGATACAACGAGCTATAAGCGGCAGAGAAGTGAGCAGCCACACGGCGATCCGGCAGGGCATTATCCAGGGAGCGAATGCCTAACCCCACCTCTGCCGCCCTGGCACACAGTCGCCCGAGAAAACTACCCACTACCGGATACTACCCCACTGCCGCCGCTCAGCAGCAGCAGCCCCAGAAATTCTATGCGGACCATGTCAACGACGCATTCTACGACAGCCAGAGACAGGAGAACCCCTTCCAGGTCCAGCACAACATGCGTACATAGACGACGGGGTGGTGACAAGGGCCACGCGGGGAGGAGCGAGTAAGGTCGGATGAGTTTCGAGGACGAGCAGGAGTCAGCCGAGGTTCCTCAAGGTGCATGATAGTATTTTACCATTAGCTTCTGCAATTATTCATTTACTTTCCCCCAGGTCGCAAACGAGTGGATCAGAAGAAATCAGAAAAATAATAACCTTTCGCTTTCGTCTGTCTGTTCTATTTGCCACCCGGCCACACAGCAGACAATCTCCTCCCCTCTTTTTTTTCAGTATGGATGCTGTGCGTACACGGACAATTCCCAATCTTCTATGCCTTTTCCCTTTTGTCTTTATTATTATTATTGGCTATTTAAAAGTCTTATGAACATTCGAAATCCACTGCTCGTGCTACTGCTTCGTCATGCCGTACTTCCCATTTTTTTTATCATGGCCTATACGGCTATGTAGTTAACTGCAAAAATAATGAGTCTATTGTTAGGACTTCCACATGCTGTATAAACTAAATAATACACGACAAGCCAGGATTTTTGAGTGAACCTTGTAGAGAGATGAGCGAAATCCTGAACAGGGTGGGAACTCGAGTGGATGGTAATAACTCCGAGTTGTGCCCGTTTCTGGACAGTGAATTGATCGGAGCAATAACTACACCACACATCGCATACCACCATTGTGAGTCGAGTTTGTGAATTGTCTGTTTTCTTAACTCACCACCAAATTTGTCATTGTTGCTTTAAATTTTAGATGGATGTTGAAAACGAGCTCATATACCATGTCAAAAGTTTACGGAAGCTTCAAGTTCACTTGCAAGAGACGGTTACTCAGGTTGCGAGGATGATATCAGAAGCTGAGGGAGTTCTTGTTAAACTGCGACCTACAAGCAATCAAGAAGTTCAAATACGGCCCATCCTTCGCTCAGAATCGCCCTTCATTCCTCCACGGAACCTTCCCATCCCACCTAGAAATCTTCCGAGGAAGAAATCAACCATCCTGTAGTAAAGGTAGAACCTCCCCGTAACACACAGTTACTTGCTAACATTTTCTATCAGAATCCTGGAAGTTCAGCGAGACTGAGGGAGGAAGGAAATAGGAGTGAAATGTGCTAGGGAGCAGGAGGTAAAGGACACTTGATGTCCTTGTGCCCTGCAGGGCCTGCCAAACAGAGGAAGGCAGCTCAGGAGAATGCCACTAATGAGGAAGGGGTGAAAGGAACCAGGAAGACCACATAGTTAGCTTTCCCTCCCTTGTTTCGTCTTGGATTTCACATTACATCATATTACTGCTTATGCTTTGTTGTTATCATCATTGTTTTTTGATTCCACCCAAGTTTTCCGTTTTCTGTTTTCGTCACCCAGTCAAAATATCCAGGGATCTTCAGCACCCTATCAGTTTTAGGTTATCCGGTGCACAGTGTATTATGGAGGGTGAGGCAAAACTTAACAGACCCTCTATCCTCCAGTCGCTTCTCCTGGAAAAAATTCAGAATATGATATCCATGAGGACGGCGGTTCAGCCAACCTCGAACCGCGAACATATGGCTGGTAGCATAGCCAAGAGCCTCATTCGTCCCTGCATCGCTCCTGAGCCACACGCTGGTGGCAAATGCACAAAGCATATCAGTACTGATGTGACACCGCAATACCTGTTTGGGCCGTTTTCTCGCATCAGGTTGACCACATGTAACGGAAGAAACACAGACGTTCTGTGCTGGTAGTTAAATTTCGCGAGCTCGCCACTGATTATTGATATTCCATACGCGTGCTGCAATGGACGAAGACGATGCCAACGAAGTGCTATTAGAGTGGGCAATTAAAGAATTGAACGTGCGTGTAGCAACGTCATCTGAAATTCCGCCTGATGACATCTCGAGGGTAGATGAACCGGTTCTCGATGTTGCGGGTGCCTCACGCGATCAATTTGATGTCAAGTAATATTGACTTGCAGCAGCCAGTGCTGCGGGAGATGTTGTATGATCGTCCTCTCGTTGTGAGGGTGCAAGGCTCGAGCAGCCGCCAAAACTCCACCTCGAAGATGAGGATCTAGGTGAGAAAGGTCCTGTCAAATGGGAAGTCAAATTCTAATTTTGCATGTAAATACCTACATACCTATTTTCTTGAACAATTCATGCCGTGAGGGGTGGGGGTTGATAGCCAAAATTTAATAACATGTAACCCCAACCCTATTGTTTGATTAGCATGGCTCTCAGACAGTCTCAGACCGATTTACTACATAATTAACGTTATTAACAGAGCTCAGAGGTTATTAACATAGCCCACGGTACCAATGATGGCAACAATGGCCAGAGGTTCACGGTTCGCGGTTCACCAAACCGGTTCGGTGAACCTCATTCCCAGTGGATAACATGTTCTCAACACCTAATAATCTACTTTCTAGAACACGGGTCTAGTTCCGATGCGCAGCTTACCCCTCTATGGGCTCGGAATTACAGCGATTTGTCATGTCCACAAGTAAATCCATCCTATTCGCGGGGAGGCACATCCTGTCAACATCCTGTGCTTACAGCAATCCGTTCTGGCGACGGGTAGGGCCACCCTGTCTGCATACGAGTCCGTGCTACGTGGAATGGTGGTCGATGCTGTACATTACCATCCACGTCAGCTCAAGAAAAATGAACTTGCGGTCTAAGTTATCCCTTTTGTCTGCTGTCGCGACCGGGTCAACAGCCTCGCCCTGCAGCATCACTCAACAAACGTATATCCTCTGTCAGGCATGTACAATAACGGCGTAGAATAAACATATTACTCAGCGTTCGTGATCTATGTAAGTTCAAAGACCGGTAATGATCGACAAGAATACATTAGATATGCGCAAAAGCTGTGAAAACATAAGGCACATAGTTGACTTACTGGAGCGAGGAACAAAAGTCCAAAGACCGGTAAACCGACACCGAGAAATGAGCGGGAGATGGATAGAAATAGAACAATGAATCTGGAAGGAAATTGACATTAGCTGAGCGCAAAACTGAGTAGAAGGAATAAATCACTTACACGTGATCCACGTAAGTTCTGTGGACGGGGAATACTATGTTGTTGAGATTCAGCGCATAATAAAGATAGACAATAGGCATATTACTTACTTTGCGCTGTCTGCGCAAGTCAATTGGGCGGGAAATGACCGGTTGTAGTGATCGAGCGAGATAGGGTATTGTGGGCGAGAAGAGAAAAGGGACCTGCATACAAACAAGCGGTAGCTGCAGGAAAAGGTTGCATAGAAAAAACGTATTACGTACTGGTCACGACCCACAAAAGTTTTGTGGGTCGGAAAATTCAAATTTTCCCATTTGAAGATTAAGCAAGGAAACACTGCAGGAGATAAATTTTTGGCGAGGAAAACCTATGTCAGCCGTGCATAAACAAGGTATGATGCAAATCATTTGCTTACTTGGATTGAGGAACGGAAGTCCAAAGACCAGGAGCGATCTATTGTTGAGCTCGAGCAAGTTAGCATGGAAGAATGCATCTTGCGGAACCAAGCTTTGAACTTTAGGTTGACGCAGAAACCTGGGATGCTGTTGAAATATAAAATGTGGCATGGGATATAATCCAACAATATGAAAATTATCCACCCGGAAGACAATATGGTATCGAACTTGAATCGCAAGAAGACAGGCGAGTTCATGGGTAAAGTGGTATGTTATCCCGTCCACAGGTAGCTAGTAGTTGATGTGCCCATAATATTCAAAACAAAAGAACAACGAACGAATATGCCCGACATTCTTTTGAGCAGTATCGGGCCTATGATATATAATTATTGCTGGGACCGAAGATGCGATCCTGCAGAAATATCGTTAAAAAAGATTGGTTTTCGCAACCGTCGGAACTTGAAACGTAGCGCACAGCGTCGTGCTAATTGGCGAAGGAATCCTAACCAATGTTCATACCTGTGTCGTTCAAAGTCAGAGAGAGGTGCACCGAACATGGATGCGGCTGAGCTGTCCACCTTTGGTCACCATCCGCTGCGCCTCGTTGAGCATGATTTACCATGGACAAGCGCATCACACTTTGGAGTCCGCCCACGAAATTACACACTCATATTCCAACTAGAAAACTGCATGCACGCGACGATTCACTGTTGTCCCAAAATTGAGGAAGGACTGACAAACATCACGAGACCGACGAGTGAGACCGCACCATGGGCGTAAGTTGAGTTACTCTCGTCATTTTCGGACTTGCGTGGTCACTGGCATGTTCAAAAGATGCTTATGATAACAAGGATCATCCCAGGAGAATCCATGAGTTCATTTATGTAAAGCAACAAAGATGATGTCAGTGAGTCGGACGTAGTGGTGCGGAGATTTAAAATTACGGAAACAGAAAGTAGACGCTTCAAGTTTGCTTCAAGTGCTATCCTTGTCGTTACCTACCCAGGCCTCAGCATTCATCATGGCTAACTTGGTACGATCCGCAAAATCTGGTAGCAGCTGGGGGATGAACGAACTCATCGCCTTCAACATCGAAGTCATCGACGTAAATGCACACACCTTCTTTGGCAACGCTATCTTACCTCAGCTCACATTGTCTCCGGTTATCCTCGACAATTGGAAGAACCTGCTGGCCCTTTACACAAGGCTGACATGGACTTCTTTGCTTACATGGAGGACGCCATGATCATCCCTCCAGGCGAGGAGTCTCTTGTTGATGATTTCGCTGCCTTTGTTCTCAAGATGATGCGCTACGATGAAGGCCGCCGAGTCATACACTTACGGAAGGAGATGGGATTCGAAATGTGTGGACAGCGTGTGGATGCTAAAACAGATGTTTGCGTTATGGAACGCTCAGGTACAGGTGCGAAGTATCTGCTACTTGTCCAAGAGGATAAGGTGCGTAGACCATACCTTTCCGTGGCGAAGATTTGCTTACCTGTAACACGTACTAAGCGCCACCTGTCCAGGGACGACCCTGAACCGCAGCTTATTGCAGAGGCGATAGCAGCTTTTTACGAAAACAACAGAGCTCGCAAAGCAGCTGGATTACCAAAGCTCCCATCTAGAACATTTGCGGGTATTACTATGATCGGAACCGCGCCGACGTTCTATAAGATACCTGTCACAGATGAAATTCTCATATCCCTTGCGACTTCGCAGTATCCAACCCAAGTTACCACCGTCACAAAACTTGTTCCTCCCGTTCCATTCCCCGAGCGGTTGGCAAACGATGGTATGAAGCCCTTGGTCAACAGGCGCATCATATTGCAGTGCTTTGACGCTTTTAGACAGTTTTTGGTGAGTAATTAAGCCTGCCTAGGTAAACCTATCATCTGACGACACCGTGGCAAGAATTGAGACGAAGGTACTACGGGTGTGAGGCTAGTATGCAAACTCAGCGGCGGTGCTAGACTGAGTTCCAGGCCTCCTGACTCCATTCCCAGCAGCCCCACTTCCGTGTGAGTCTATCCATTCTCTGTCTTTTTCTCAATATGTTCATTATATGACAGCCATTCGTCCTCTCCCGCCATCTTCGAATGTGACATTGAACCTATATCCTGCTCCCCTTCACACCACCTTCCAAAACCACACCGCACCCCTCGCTCAAAACAAACAAAGCAACTCGACCAAAGTGTACCTTCCGTACTCGATAGCGCAGCTGCTATTCTCGCATCGTCCACCTCCGCCCTTGAGGACGACTGAATCAACGTAGTTGCTCCTGCACCTTCTGCTATCGCTCCTGCTGGTATTGCAGCGGGCCAGTCGGAGGCGCTGCTTAGGGCTGGGACTGAAGTTGTTGTTACGGGGGGGATAATGACGCCTGTTTGTTGATACTCGAGGCTACCAAGACGCACGTAGGGGGCAGCGAGGAGTTGCGTTTATGTTTTTTCTGTTCGTTTTTCCATTCTTTTCCTAATGTCGTGCTCCTTATTGTACTACAACTAATTCAATTGCCATCACCATGCCCATTCATCCATCTGTACATTCTCTTCATACGCACATGCATACCATCCCACCCATCCATCGTGTCTCCAATTATTTTATCAATCGTCTTCGAATCTAGGGCTTCCACTGCCGCTATGGGGGTATTGCTTAAAGAAAGAGGACACCACTCCAGCCCTCCGGCAATAATTTACAGAAAAAAATGTGCTGTATGCTCCACAACGCAAAGAAAGGCAGAGAGCCCATGAGGCGCTGTAAGTGGTGGTCGTTTTGAATAGTCTTCCCGCTAACTGTAGATGGTAGGTGAGGGCAGACAAAGGGGGGAGGCAACAGGCAGAGGCGGAGTGGGAACGAGCAGCAGCAGAGAGAGAACGATCAGAAGTGGAGAGGGTACGATCAGAAGCTGTGTTGCAGGTAGAGGCAGAGAGGGAATGTGCAGAGAGGCTCCAAGCAGAGGTGCAAGAACTGCAGGGGAAGCTTCAAGTGTAGGCAGTGGAGAGTGGGAGATGAATGAATACAATGTGTTCAAAACTTCAAAGCAGTACAAAATATACAACATTAAATCCTGCCAGTTTGACTAACATAGTGTAACCAGACAAGACCGAATACGAATTGTTCAAAACTCCGAATGTCCAACTTGAAGTGTCCCCAGTCCCCGCTTCCCCTTCCTACTCCTCCAACTTGTTCTCATCCTCCTCCTGTGCCTCTGCTTGCTGTTCCTTCGAGCTTGCTCCAGGCTTGCTATCGCTCATAGATGAGGGAGCCATGTACATGGGATGAGGGCAGGCGATAAAGGCAGGAGGGAAATAGTAAGGGTATGTGCTTGATCCGCCATCAGCAGTGGGCTGGAGTGGGACCTGGGTAATGTAGAGCTGGGGAAAATAAATGGGGCCCTCTAGTGGCTTTCCCATTGCTGGATGCTGACTATCGAAGCCGGGTGGGAAACTACCCAACCGCATATGCTTCAATTGAAGGCGATGGTAATGACGTAGGGATAAAGATAGCAGTTGGTTGGGAGGCTTGTGGGAACTCAGGGCCCAGGGTGCTTTCTGTGTCTCATAGTATGGTCAATGGCGTCAATGGAGTGCATAATCTGCGACTTTACCCTTTTTAAGCTGGGTTTTCGCATAAGGACCTCTCTTATGTCCAGGTTTTCTTTTCTTGCGTGGTATATCTACACATTCAGTGGTGATCCGGTAGGTTTGGCAGCGTTGACAAGGGCGTTCTTCGTCACATTTTTTGCAAGCCTTCCGACAATTTATACAAGCGAGCTTGACCTGTTGGCGCTTTGACCAAGGTATCTGAGGTATTGAATTACCAACAAGCGGGCCCATGGAATGTGGACTCGAATAGCCGCCTGATGAATCGACAGGCATTTGAGGTGCAATACAGTTCACCTTTGCTTCACTCTCAGTCGACCATGAGAATGACGTAAGCGTGCCCATAATCCACACAACCAAACAGACAATGTGGCGCAAGTTATCCATTTTTGCCCTCCAATAATTACACCTGGGACGTTGCCCAGGACATAGCAACTTTTCACCCTCGGATAAAATTAGATTACTGCCCCAGTAAATAAACAGATTATTGTTTTGCCTTTGGCAATGGAAGATATCTGAAAACATAATCAGATTCCAGAATTAATTAATTATCTGAGACAAAAGACTAAAACAAATTCAGATTTTGTCCAAAGGAGATAATCTAATTTTGGTTTAAACATTTCCTTGTGGTGAATAATTATTACCAGAATCAGATCTTGGCAATTGTGTTCCCACCGTGGGCAAAATCAATTCCATAATCAGATGATCTTCCCTAGGGATAATCAGAGAGATAATTAGAATTTGTCACCAGGTGTTATGGAATGAGTGAAAAATAACTAGATACAAGATACAAATGTAGCTAATGTATATATCTAATTATTTAAAGGAAGGAATAATTGTTGGTATATTCCTTGAATATACTAAATGTATCTAACTAAATAGAACACTTAATAAATGAACAATAGCTGCACCAGAATAGTCTAAGACACTAGTAATCCTGGTAGCACTTATAACTAACTACGTTCTGTAGAACTTAGTCTAAGAGAGAGCGAGTCATGCAACAATTTACTAAGTAGTGCACAAGTATTTTTTAATGACTTGAGATATCTCAGTTTGAGGATGATAGATGAGTCATAAAGATGATATTTATTTGGGAGACTTAAGCCTTGTATTCATACACATTGGAATATTTATTCAGCAAAGAGGGGAGAGTCTGAGAGAATGCTTGGAAACCACAAAGAGTCACTGAAACGATTGCAGGTAAGTTCTATGGTATTTGGCATTCTGTGGAATTCCTAGAGCCACCTCAAGTTGAGGTTGCAAGTTTCAAACACTTCTTTCCATTAAAGGAAATAGGTTTGAAGCTCAGTGAACCTTGAGTTTCTGAATGTATTTGGCTTCATATTTCTCTAGCTCTTCGGTAACCTTTTACAGTAAACTATTCAACTGAGTATCTAGAGGTGTGTCAGTTTGTAAATATATTTAATATGAAAATGATAAAGAGATAATCAAATGAGGTTCCTGTGCACTTTGACACACAGCCACAATTGTAATTACTGAATCTGGTATGGTCAGGGAAAGACTGAGAAACTCAGATCAAAGTACAATCATTTGCAAAATGGAGTGTGTTGGAGATAATGCTCCCATGCGAACTGAGGACCCAGATAATCAAACAAATGACATTGTGAAAGGTGAAGTATGTACAGGACGGGACACGCATATAGTGCGGTTTGTGTTTGTATCTATTTGTTGTGGCATGGCGAGACTCACCAATGCCTGAATATCTCAACACACCCCCTGAGGCTCAACACTGCCAAAGAGAAAAAACAAAAAAAAATGAAAGGAAGGACAAGAGAAAAAGAAATAATGAGCACCCCCTGGAACTGAACATACTAAAGTGTGACCAACCAAAGCACCCCAAAATACCAAAAGAAACTTCCCTCAAAGCAAACCAAGATCCAAGAATACAAACTGATGGTCTAACAGAAACATATGGCCCCGGGTGGCAGTCAGAGGTGTCCTAACCAATCAGCAGACATATTCAGAGGTGTTTCACATGACCCAGACAGTGGTCAGTGGTGTTGGCACTTAACAGTCAAGGTACTCCCCCAAAATCCTAATCCGGCTCCTACGAAGTTCCGTACCCCAGTCCTAAAACCCACAACTCTATAAGTCACCCCCATATCCTATATCCCACCCCCTTGATCTCAATTCAGAGCAACCAGATGAGATCAACAACAAAATACATCCTATATACCACCCCCTTGCTTGATTTTAAGTCCAGAGTGACTGAACCAAATCAATCAGCGAAAATTGCAGTCCAAAACCCTTCAAATGCGGACAACAAAAGATGATGGTGGTTGAGTGGGGTTTATGCAAAGTGGATGCCAAGATGAGATAATGAATGAGATGGCAATGAGCAGTTGATAAGAAAGATGTTGAAAGGCGCAGTAAATGATGGTGGTGATGGTGACAAAATGAAAATAGCCAGTGGAGAGTTTGGTGATGCTCTCACCAGCAAAAGAATGGTGAGCCCAAAATGTGGAGATAGATCTCAACACATCAGGCTCAGATGGGTGCAGAGCAAGGAGCAGAAGCTCAACAAGCCCCACAGATGAGAGATACAATGCAAAGATAGACTCAATGCAGATCACCTCAAAAAGCACAGATGGTTCCCCACCGATAAAAGCTCGAAT
>Ga0137419_10001506_pt1 | contig 10078 bp, 8 predicted proteins | sample CZODoug3_1_2_16f_FD_108279 | JGI IMG/M metagenome (GOLD analysis project Ga0137419, IMG submission 108279) | Vadose zone soil fungal communities from Angelo Coast Range Reserve, California, USA - CZODoug3_1_2_16fungal (Illumina Assembly) | ecosystem: Environmental > Terrestrial > Soil > Vadose... | reverse complement strand
TAGGCACCGGCAGAACTCACTCCAACGCCGATGTTCACGACGCCCGCGACGGCGAGGATCTTCACCGCACCCTTCGCGAAGAAGTCATTCCTCTCTATTATGAGCGCGACCGCGACGGCCTGCCCCGCGGCTGGATCAAGCGCATGAAGCGCACCATCCGCACTCTAGGCTGGCGCTTCAACGCCGATCGCATGGTCATGGATTACACCCTGAAATGCTACGTCCCCGCCGCCGGAGGCACCTCCAGCGACATGCGAGTCACTTGGTAAAAACAAATGTGGGGCCTGCCGCCCCCGATCGTCCAGCCGAGCAAAGCTCGGCAGCTTTTTTGCCGGTTTGCTGAGCCTACGATTCGTATCAGGGCACGCCTTCAGGCGTGCCGCAACCTTGGATGGCGCAGCGCTTTCAGCGCTTCGGTGAGCTCTTGTTTCAGAGAGCCTCTAAGCTAGTGAGGACGCCCCTGACCTTGGTTTTGACCTGTGTGGGACGGACATTGCTGTCCGTCGCCCTTGACCCTGCTTTGAAGGGGCGCGCCTTCAGAAAGACCGATACAAGGGGAGCACCCGTTCTTCATAAGCGAGGCCTAGGTATTCCGCGATGTGCCGAAGCCCCGGCGCGAACCGCGTCTGCCCGGTCAGCGAGTCCCCTTTCCTTTCAACAACTTACCTCCACATAATGCGCCAAAGCGCCACTCAACCCGAATTCTGCCCATTTCGTTGGGTTATGGATGCGTCATTACCTAGCGCTGCAATAACATAACTCCAGTTACTGGCCCCATGCACACGTGTATTTCAAGCCACGCCCAGGGAGAAGTCACAGGTTTTCGATGGCAGTAAATTGAGAGGGGCTTTAGCCCCGAGATGTTGAATTTGAGCTGAGAGCCAAAGGCCAAAAGCCGAGAGCTAAACGCGAGGAGCTAAAAGCTAACATGCGCAAGCCGATCAAGTACGTGGAAAAGGCAGTCACCGTCGCCGCCAAAGGCGCCTGGCTTATCTTCGATCGTTTCAACCGGATCAAGCCGAACCCCTCGCCAACTCCCAAGTGGTCCGACAAGCCTCTGCTCAAGTCCTACGAAAAGTCCAAGCCACCGCTCGGCTGGCCACGCTCCACGGATTCGCTATGTCCGAAGTGTGTCCCGGAAATCCGTCAGCAGATTCTCGACGGACACTTGCCTCACGAAGTTCTGATGAACGAAAAGGTCGGCGAGATTAAAGCCACCATCGTCGAGCGCGACGGCAAGATCCTCATGGTCAAGGACTGCCCCACTCACGGTCACTTCGAAGATGTGATGTCGATTGACCCTGAATTCTCGCGCCATCTCGAAGACGTTTTCCCCGGTCGCGACATCAAGGCCCACAACGACGAGAAGCTGCACCATCACGGCTCCTCCACCGTGAAGTACGGTCGCGGCTCCGTGCTCACCATCGATCTTACCAACCGCTGCAACATGATGTGTGATCCCTGTTTCATGGACGCGAACCAGGTCGGCTTCGTCCACGAGCTGACATGGGAAGAAATTAAGCAGATGCTGGACAACGCCATCACCATCAAACCCCGCCGCCAGATGTCGGTTCAGTTCTCCGGCGGAGAGCCCACGTTGTCGCCCTACTTTTTGGACGCTGTCCGCTACGCCCGCAAAGTCGGATACAACTCCGTGCAGGCCGCGACCAACGGAATCGAATTCGCGAAGAGTTTTGAATTCGCCCAACAAGCCGCCGAAGCCGGCATGCGCTACGCCTACCTGCAATTCGACGGAATCGGCAACGCCGCCAACGCCCATCGGATGGTAGGAAACTTGTTCGACGTAAAATTAAAAGCCATCGAAAACCTTCACAACGCCGGAGTAGAAATCGTGCCTGTGGTCACGATCGTCAACGGCATCAACAACGAACAAGTCGGAAGAATCATCAAGTTCGCCTTAGACAATCCCAAAAGAATTGGATTCCTGAGCTTCCAACCCGTAAGCTTCACCGGCCGCGACGAAGCCATAACCGACGACCGCCGTATAGCCCAACGGTACACGCTCTCTCACCTAGCCCACGACGTAAAAAATCAAACTGGCCTAGGCGAACCCAGCCGCGACTGGTTCCCCATCTCCTTCATGTCCACCTTCAGCGACTGGGCCGATCTGATGCACGTAGAAGACAAAAACAACGACTGGGGCCAACTAAGCTGCGGTTGTCATCCGAATTGTGGGACGGGGATGGCGATCATGATTGATAAGGAGACCAAGGAGGCAGTACCGGTTACAGCTTTTCTTAAAGGAGATCAGCTGGCTAAGGATATTGCTAAGGTGAATGATGCGGCTCGGGGGAAGTTTCTGACGGTTTTTGGGATGGCTTTGTGTTTGATGAAGAATTACGATCCGTTTCAGTCGCCGACTCATTTCAAGTTGATGGATCTTTTGAAGAAGTTTGACAAGAACTTCAATGCGACCGGGAAGAACTATGGGAAGGTTGGTCCGGACCGGACTATTGATGATGTGATGAAGCGTCGGAACGACCGCTGGAACTTCCTGTTCATTGCGGGGATGTGGTTTCAGGATTTGTTCAACTATGATTTCCGACGGACGGAGCAGTGCATCATTCCGTACGCCACGCAGGAAGGCGAGATTTCGTTCTGCGCCTACAATACGGGTGTGGGCTGGCGGAACATTATCGAAAAAATGCACATGACGGCCACGCTTACGAAGTGGTACGAAGAGCATGGCCGGCATGAAATCTTCGCCGGCGGCAAGAAAGTGAAGCTGGACGATGCGGCGCACTCGCTGCTGTTGCGTGACAACATCGTCACTACCGAGCTGCAACATGATCTCGACAAGTTGGGTATCGCGAAGAATGCTCGTGAAGAGAAGACGCGAGCGAGGGATCTGAAACAGAAACAGCAGGCTGCCGGTCAGGCTTCAAGCTCCGAGATTCGGACTTCAGAAGCGAGTGACTCTGCGGTTCCGTCTTCCACGAGCGTGGTTAAGGGTGGGCAGCATCGTGGGCCGCAGAAGCATGATGAGGCTTACAACGCGCGGATGGCTTCGCTGTATCGCGAAGTTGTGTTGAAGGAGAAGCCGGTGGTGGCGGAGAACGGGTTCATCCCGCTCGGAGCGCTGCTGCAGGCTAAGGAGAACGGGAACGGGAATGGGCACGGGCTCCCACGTTTCGCAAAAGAGGCGAAGGATGAGGCATCCCCGCAGGAGAAGCCGCAGATTGCGGAGCCGGTCGCGGGAGATTAAGAGCAGCTCTCACGCTTCACCTATCAGCCATCAGGAAGTACAGGGCCGCCGCGAGGCGACCCGAGTTTTTGGTGCAGGCGGTCTGGATTCCGGCGCGAACAGGTGGGCCAGCCCGCCATGCAGCGCAACTTCTCGATGCACTGGTTTTCGCCGGGGAGTATTTTATGGGCCAGAGGAATGATGGAGCATTGACGCTTTGCCTGCTGCTTGCACGCAGAGAGCTCTGGTTTCAGGTTGCAGATGAAGATCGGTGAGCTTGACTGCCTTTGATCCCGCGGGGAGATCGGCGACATTTATCCATTGAGAAGCTTGTTGAGCGAGGATGGTGTAGTGGTCAATGGTGTTCTCGCTTCCGGCGATGGTCCATGTAAGCCTTTCATCTTTGATTAATGCTTTGACGTTCACGCAGTTGTCGATTCCAGTTTCGATCTCGGCGCCTTCCTCGTAGTCGTTCCAGGTGGGAATGATCAGTGCAAGGAGTTGATGGTGAGCGGAGTAGAAGCGTCCGGCCTCGGCGAAGGTGGTGAGCCAAGTTTGGCCGCATTGTTGATCGATGCGGCGGCTTTTGCCCCAACTGGCGTCGGAGTCGTTGAAGCCTTTGTAGGCCGACCCCATAGCAATTTTGTCGGAGTGTTGGGCCTTGGAATAAAAATGTTCGAGATACTGCAAGCCCATGGGATCGACGGAGGTGGCGGTTTCGGGAGCTATCCAGGAATAGGCTCCGTCGGCGTCGGGATTGCTGAATGTGTCGGAGTTGCGAAAGAAGAATAAGGGATTCAAGGGCAGGGCGTGGCGCACACGGTGCCAGTCGATGGGAGAGGTCTCGAGTCCGAAAAAGAAGACGGCGGGGCGTCCATTAAAACGAAGATAGGCAAGGGAATCTTCAAAACGCCGGGCGGCGTAATTGAGGTCGGCGATGAGTTTTTCAGTGGGGTCGCAGCCTCGCTTGACGCAGTCTCTGATGGAGCCAGCGTCTTCCGAGATGGCGAACTCGAAGTTGCCCTGGCGCTCGGCTTCTTTCATGAGCAGGATAGTGCTCTGGTTCTTGAGGCCGGAGTCGGGTCCGTACCAGTCGACGATGGCGCCCTGCAGGCCGCGGCTGATCATGTCTGCTACCTGGCGAGCTATCTGCTGCGCGTCGTCGGAGCGGTAGCCGACATCGTGATGGTGCGGGTCTCCGAACCAGGGCATATAGCGGGTATACAAGCGCGTCTGTGCCCCGCGATAGAGCAGGGAACGGATTGGCAGCTTGCTGACATTTCCGGGCGGGGCATTGCCATTGTTCTCGCCGCGAAAACGAGGGCTGGCGCTGGTGTTGGTTGCGCCCTCGCAGGAGATGGCCGTTTGGCTCGGGGTCTGCGCGATGCCGAGCGCGGTGCAGAAGAGTATGCATGTCAGGATCAGCAAAGCACCCACACACTACCCATGTTTTGAGCACCGCAACGATCCACTATCGTCACCATCCGCATTACGGTCTTACGGTGACAATGGTCCGGAAGTGTTCCCATCTCGGACCGCACCAAGTACAGGTGGCGCTTCCCAGTGGAGTTCAGATTCTGATTCCGGAGTGGATGCTGAATGAAGATCTCTGCCGTGGGATGGAGATTGTGGAGCATCCCACGCTGGCAATTACCGGTCTCCTCTGAGCGAGTTCGAGATCAGTTTGCTGCGACAGCGCGCGATGGAGGCGCGCCGACAAAAGGTGGGCCGTGGCTTGGTGCTGACCCAAGTTCCCATCGGTTACGTCCGCACCGAAGACGAAGGCATCGAGAAGACACCTGACCGCCAGATCCAGGAAGCCATCGCAGGCATCTTCCGTAAGTTTCGCGAGTTGGGAAGTGTGCGCCAAGTTCTGCTTTGGTATCGCGATGAGAAGCTGCTGATCCCTGCACTCTCGCGCGAGTCCGGTCACCGCAAGATGGTCTGGATCGAGCCCGTCTATCCTCGTATCTTCGGTATCCTGAAAAACCCGACTTATGCTGGCGTCTTTGTCTGGGGAAGAAACCATACTCGCACTTCCATCGTGGATGGCCGCGCACGCAAGACACGCGGCCATGCTCGGCCGCTAGAGCAGTGGGAAGTCACTATTCCGAATCACCACGAAGGGTATATTACGTGGGAAGAGTTTATGCGTAATCAGCAGCAGATCCGCTCCAACGCCGGCTGGAACGCACGCATGGGGAGTGCGAATGGCGCGGTCAGAAACGGTCCCGCTTTGCTGACAGGACTGCTGCGCTGTGGTCGTTGTGGACGTGCGCTCCAGGTTTGTTATGTCCACAGCAAACAACATGGCCTGTTGCCGCGCTATTGGTGCGCCGGAGATCGGAGTCGCCAGGCGGTTCGCAGTTGCATTACCTTCGCGGGCACACGCGTGGACCAGTTGGTCGCCATTGAAGTCCTCGAAGCCCTGCGCCCGCTGGGTGTGCAGGCCGCGCTCGCCGCTCTGGATCAGAGTCAGAACCAGACCGATGAAAAGCGGCATTCGCTGGAGCTTGCTCTTCAGAAGGCGCGCTATGAGGCCAACCGCATCGAACGGCAGTTTCAGGGAACGGAACCGGAGAACCGTCTGGTTGCTGCCGAGCTGGAAAAGCGATGGAACAACGCCCTAACCCACGTCACCGAGATGGAGCGGCGTTTGGAAGAGGCCAGCACTCTCGCTCCACAACTCACCGCCGAACAACGCCAACAACTGCTGGTGCTGGGCGATGACATGGAACAGCTCTGGGATCATCCTCGTTCCCCCGCCACACTGAAGAAACGCATTCTGCGCACCGTCCTGCACGAAGTGATCGCGGACACGACGGACGACCCTCCTTCCGTCCACCTCAAGCTGCACTGGACTGGGGGTTCACACACCGAGCTCACCGTGCGCAAGAACCGGACGGGTTATCACAACCACATCAACTCGGAGGAAGTGACAGAGTTGATTCGCGAGCTCGCTTTAGTCTGTGAAGATACCTCGATTGTTTCTATCCTGAACCGGCTCGGCTATCGCACCGGCAACGGCAACACTTGGACGGAGAAGCGCGTGCAACATGTCCGCCACACCAACGGCTTTCCTGCGTGTCCGCCGCCCGACCAGCGGCGGTGGATCACCATGCAGCAAGCCGCTGTTGCGCTCCACGTTAGTGAGATGGTCGTCCGCCGACTCATCGCGCAGAAGAGTCTCCCGGCAAAGCAGATTGTGAAGTTCGCCCCCTGGATGATCGAACGACATGCCCTCGACCTACCCACCGTCCGTAAAGCGATTCGCTTGGTCCACATGGGCCGCCGCTCTCCCTTCATCCACAACAGCGCACAAAGCAGTTTGTTCAGCGATTCTGTCGAGGAGCCGGTTACGGTGAAGCGATGAAGCCTGATCAGTTACAGCAGGTGGCGACGGGCCGTCGGTACGCGCTTCTGCTAGCGGTGGTTGCCGCGTCTCGTGCGGCTAACGCTAAACAGCCTGTGGACTGGATTCGCAAGAACGCCACTCCACTGAGGACAGTCGAAGTGGGCAATGGATTCGATGATATGCAGCCGCTCAAGGTCATGGGCGACGCTAGAATCGTCGCGCTCGGTGAGGCAACACATCGCACCCGCGAGTTCTTCCAGCTCAAAAACCGCATGGTCGAGTTCTTAGCCAGCCAGATGGGTTTCTACATTGTCTCCATCGAAGCGAATATGCCCGAGGCTTACCGCTTGAACGACTACGTCCTAAATGGCACAGGCGACCCAAAGCAGCTCTTGAAAGGAATGTATTTCTGGACGTGGAACGCCGATCCAGCTGTATCCCTGCACTGGAATGGCGAGCTATCGAGGAGTTCGTTGTGATCGACATTCGCGAGCTACGCAAAGACCCCAACGCATACTCGGCAAAGCTTGCGCGCAAAGGCGCAGGCGAGCTGGTTAAGGAACTGCTCACCGTCGATACTGCATGGCGTGCGGCAACGAATGCGGCGGAGTCGGCGCGGGCACAGCAAAAGACGGCAGGGAAGCCGACGCCGGAGCAATTGCTGGACCTGCAACGCTGGAAGGAACAGCTTCAGGAGACCGAGTCGGAACTTGCCAAGCTAGAGCGTCGACGAAAGGAGCTGCTCGACCGGGTGCCAAATCCCCCGGCCGATGACGTGCCAGACGGCGGGGAGGACGATTTCGAGGTGCTGCGTGCGATCGGCGCGAAGCCATCGTTCGGCTTTGCGGCTCGTGACCATCTTGATCTCGCGCAAGCTCACGGATGGATTGACACGGCCCGCGGGACCAAGGTCTCTGGTTCACGGTTCGTTTATCGGCTCGGCGACCTGGCATTGTTGGAGCTAGCGCTTTACCGCTACGCGCTTGCGCGTGTCGTCGAAAAGGGCCATGTCCCGGTGTTGCCACCGGTTCTCGTCCGACAGGAGGCGATGTACGGCACCGGCTTCTTTCCGACCGACGAGGTCAATATCTACGGAGTCGAGCAGGATGAACTCTATCTGGTAGGCACTTCCGAAGTACCCGTAGCGGCATTCCATGCGCGGGAGGTCATCGGGGAGCTGCCCCTTCGTTACGTCGCGTATTCGACATGCTTCAGGCGCGAGGCCGGTGCGGCCGGTAAGGACACACGTGGCATGTTCCGTGTTCACCAGTTCGATAAGGTCGAGATGTTCGTGTACTGCGCGCCGGAAGCCTCGCGCGAGGAGCACGAACGACTCCTTGGGATCGAGGAAGGCCTTGTCCAGGAGCTGGGCCTGCCGTACCGCGTTATCAACGTGGCGGCTGGGGACCTCGGTCCACCGGCCGTAAAGAAATACGACATCGAAGCGTGGTTCCCCGGCCAGGAGCGTTACCGGGAGATCACATCGACGTCCAACACGACAGATTTCCAGTCTCGCCGACTCGAGATCCGCTTTCGACGCGACGGAAAGCTGGAGCATGTACACACGCTCAACGGCACCGCGATCACCGCGCGCGCGCTGATCGCTATACTGGAGAACTTTCAGCAAGCCGATGGGTCGATCGATGTGCCCAAGGCGTTGTGGGAGTTCGGCGCTCCCCACAAACTGGGCTCCGCGCAGGTCCGCGTTTAATGATGTTCAGCGTTCCAGGACGGTCGGGAAGCGTGTAAGCGTGTACGCATGAAGGTTGAGCAGGGCTTACAAAGGTGAGCGGTTGTCCATTGATTGACTTGGGCAACGCGCAGACCCGCATGTTTATTGACTCCAGCGAGGTATAGCACTATGTCACAGGTTCCTTGGGGGGCCATCAGCAAGTTCGATGCACACGGCTTGTTTGTGGAATCGGAGAAAATCAAGGGCGCTGAGACTGCGTCTCTAGCGAATGATGAGAAAAAAGTGGGCTAAACGAATCCTCGCCGCGAGCAAGACCGGTCTTTACCTTGCTCGCGGCGAGTACGAATGGCAGGACTGCCCTATCCTCGGTGGTAGGAGGTTGTTAGTAATAGGTAACGCTCAGGTTGTCCAGATAGACGGTGTAGGGCGACTGCTTGTAGTTTCCGTCCAACTGGAAGTTTACGACTATGCCATACCATCCCACCGCGGAGAAAGGAGGATAGGTGGCGTTGATTGTACTGCTGACGCCGTTGAGAGTGATTGTCTTATACGTCAGATCGTTTGAGGATGTCCGCTCAAACTGAATCGTAAGGTGGTTCCAGGAATTGTTGAGCGGGTGGCAGGGAGCCTTGGTGGAGACCCATCTGCCATTGACGTTGTCCCAAATCCCCCAGACCTGGCCGTTGACCATTTGGCACTGAGTGCCAAACATGAGGCCGAGGTTGTCGAAGAACTGACCGATGTCGAATTCGAGATTTTCGGCGAGTTGCAAATTAGTGCCATAGAAGTAGACATCGTAGGTCAGATGATGAACCGTGGGAACAATGGTGTGGCCGGAGTCGAGCAAGCCTTGAGTGGAGCCATCGCCGATCAGATGGTTGTTCCAGAGAACATCGGAATAAGGTGTGGTGCCGCCAATGTTGTATTGGGCCGCCTTGCCGCTAAGCGATGGTGACTTGATGCCCTGTTTCATGGACCAGGTCACACCAGGACAATTGCTGCAGATGTTGTACTTCGGGGCGAGCTCGCCATAGCCATTCCACCCGCCGCTAGCCTGCAGATTAGAGAATGTCTTGCCTGCGCTGCCGCCGCCGACGACGATGGTTAGGGGGGTTGCGCTGGCTCCCCCACAGTTGTCCCATTCTTGTACGGTTGTGTTGTAAGTCCCTGCAGCGAGAGTCAAGTTGGTGTTCAGGGTCGCTCCCGAGCTGACGTAGGCTTTACGGTTAGGCGCGGTGTAGATGCCCATGGATGCAACGCCCTTTGAGCAGGTCGAGGTTGCCGTGGCTGCGAAATGCACAGGCGAACTCACCGAGGCATTGTTGGCGGGTGCGGTGACGAACACGCCAGAGCCTTTACTGACTGTGATCTTGATGGGTGTGGTGCTGGCACCGCCGCAATAGTCCCATTGTTCGACAGTGGTGTCGTAGGTTCCGGCGCTGAGCGTTATATCTGTATTGAGACTGCTTCCATTTACTACATAAGCCAGAACGCCGGGTGCGGTGTAAATCCCCATGGATGCAACGCCTTTAGAGCACGACGTGGATCCCGCCGAGGCGGAGTAGTGCACCGGCGACTGCACGGTCGCGCCGTTGCTGGGAGCGGACACCTTGACCCCGGCAAATGCGGCCGGAACAGCGGAAAGGCACACGATCAGCTGGACATACTTGTGCATGCAACAATTCTCCAAAGGTTTATTTTGCTTGCGACGTAGCGAAACGAACTGCTTGCGAGACTGCCCTTTGCGCGTGAGCGGGACGCGCGGAAGAATCGCAAAAAAGTGGCTTGATTGTGGCGCTGGTTCTACTGCCCCGTAAATGCAAGC
>Ga0137419_10001505_pt1 | contig 10078 bp, 16 predicted proteins | sample CZODoug3_1_2_16f_FD_108279 | JGI IMG/M metagenome (GOLD analysis project Ga0137419, IMG submission 108279) | Vadose zone soil fungal communities from Angelo Coast Range Reserve, California, USA - CZODoug3_1_2_16fungal (Illumina Assembly) | ecosystem: Environmental > Terrestrial > Soil > Vadose... | reverse complement strand
TTATGGCATACTATGAATGTCGAGAGACACACGAAAACAAATTCACTGGAGGGCAGTCAAATGCAGACATCACTCAAAGAAGTCAAAGTAGCCGCTCGTTATGCTCATAAAGATATCAAAACAGGCAAGTTCAACGGTTTCATCACTTTTGCAGTTCGCTCCAGCGACGGCACAACGCTCTACTGCACAACCTTAATTGACGGGAAAGCGTCTGGCTGCTCCTGCCCTTCATACAAACCCTGCTACCACATGAAAGGCCTCGAGGCGAAAGAAGCGGCTCGACCCTTCGCAGCGAAAGCCCTTCCAGTATGGACAGTGGAACTAGTCGAGGCTGGCAAGCTCGCAGCCCCTGGCAAGGTTGGCAAGATCGCTCAGGTCATTGAACAGGCCGTCGCAGCTAAAGTCCCTGCTCCTAAGAAAGACATGATGAAAGCGGCCCTCACAAAGCAAGGCTTCTCTCTGATGAGGTAGAGAGGCCCTACTCCAACCGTTGGGGTAAAGCACCTTCACAACTGAATAGCCTGCAGCTTTCAATGGGGCCAGTCCCGTAGCTCATCGCCAGTCAGGAGCCCAACACTAAGGCAGCGATGAATTGGAGAGCTGAGAACAGGAAACGAGCGATAGGTAAAGCTTTAGCTGGTCATACAGCAATCGCTCTTTCCCCATAGCGGGATATGAAATTGTATCGTTGTACTCTTTCTTCAGAAAAGGAGCATTTATGCACAATCGTCAACTTCACACTCTCCAGCCAATACCCTCTTACCCGCCGACAGGCAACGCAGACACCATGATCCTGGCCGACAACCTCCGGATTCATCCTGACGTGCTTATTGGGAATGGTAACGGCGTGTTCGGCTCCGGGGTCCAAGGCAGTGGTAAAACGGGAATACTTGTCCGCATACTCGAGCAAGCTGCTAAGTTCCACGTTCCTATGGTGGTCTTCGATCGTGAGGGCGACATCTTACCAGCAGTTGAGCACTTCCCACGCGGCGTGATAGGAAGTTACCAGAATTGTCCTACAGCCAAGGACGTGATTAGCGGAGGCCTGCAAGTCGTCTACGACCTCTCGACCTGGCCGACGATGGACGACAAGGGCCAATTTATTGCGAACATGGTCAATTCGCTCTACAAGGCTGTAGACGGCCTGCCAGTGTCACATAGAACGCCGTGTCTTGTAGGACTGGACGAGGCTGCTCTATTCTTGCCACAACGACGTGGTGAAGTCTTCTCGGTAGAGGTCTATAAGGCCATGGCCGACGCTTTCCATAACGTCGCGACGACTGGTCGAAAACGAGGCCTGACACCTGTCCTCTTCACTCAAAAGATATCAGAGGTCAACAAACTGGTCTTGTCCCCTGGAACCTACGTGATGCTAAAACAGGTAGTCCATACCGACTTAAAGCGCTATCTAGACTACATCGAGCGTGAGGACATCTTCTCTTACATGACTGAGAGGCAGATCTGTCAATTCGTCAGCTCACTACAGCCAGGCCGAGCTATCGTCAAGCTTGCCAACAATGAGCAGAGGATAGTGCAGTTCTACGAGCGCGAGTCTCAGCACATCTCGCACACCCCACAGGTTCAAGCTGCTCTCAACCGATACTCAGCACTGACATTCAAGCCCGTAAGCTTTGGGATGTACATCGATGAGGATGAGGAGCCTGCAGCTGAGAAACCATCTGACGGTAAACCCGGGCCATTCGAAGCGTGCCGTAAGCTCTTACAGCAAGACCCCACACTCTCAACAAATGATTTAGTGCGCCTGGCGCCTTGCTCATCGGCAACCGCTAAGAAAATAAGAACAGAATTTAAGAGGAAAAACCAGTAGATGACCGATAAACCACATTTCATCCTAGAGCTAAGTCTCACCAACGCAGGCCATAGAGTCGAAGTGCAAGACCCCACGATCTTGACGGATAAGATCATGGATCAAGCGTACAGTCTGCTCGATAGCTTCCTGATGTCTGTGATAGACGAACTGAAGACAGATATCACAGACGAGGAATACCGTGAATTGTACATTTACGCATGCTATAAGCTCATATATCGCGAAATAACAACACTTACGCTCTTTCCGTATTGGGAGGAAGGATGGAAAGAGCGCCTGGGGACTCGTGAAAGAGGGCCTCGAGTAGAGAGGAGGCCCTATGATTAGAGCTGATACTGCCCTGTCAGTACCGACCATCATTGATATTAGGTCAAGTGTAGACATAGATTTCTCTGATGAGGAGTCACCCTACTATGAGCGCACGGCATTGTCTCTGCATATAAGCTCGACCAGCCACTTTGACCGGGTGGCATACACACACCTGGGGTTTCATGCTCGCAGCGATGGCAAGCGTAGGATTAGGCGTCAAGGCGATAGGTACACCTACATAGGTGACCTAGATCCCAATGTAGATGCACAAACCGTTATTGGCCCGTTCCGTCTCTACTTTGAGAATCTGGGTGATAGCTTTATGGGTGTTCATGTTCGCATGAGAGATGGAATGAAACGTTGCAAAATGACCATTCTGCAAGAGCAATACCAGCTAAAGCAACCGAAGGAGGTAGACGACTTTATCAAGTATGAAGATATATGGTATGCGACGGCTGTCATCAACTGCTTGCAGACCATTCGCATTGAAGAGGTAGGAGACGCATGAAAAAGCTTCTCAGATGGCTCAGAAGGGCATTTAGGCCCTCCGATACGGTCACCATTGTAGCTGTCAGGTGTAGGGACTGCGGTGAGATGCTGCAAGTTGCGCATGCTGAGGGCCATGCCTGTTGGCTGGAGGTGAGATGAAACCACATCATGTGTACCTTGCAACCGCCTATGCAACGTTCCTGCTAGGCATGATCACAGGCATAGCTCTTGCCCATAATCCCGTACTCTGGATTGCGACCATTATCATTGCAACGATCGCTATCGGCCTTATGGGCGTGCCTCTCATCAAACCTCGTAAGAAGCGCTTGCCAGTTCGTAGGGCGTCCCGTGTAAAGCCGCGTAACGTGAAAGCTGTTCGCTAGAAAGGAGATAACATGAATAGATGGATATGCACGCCCTATCACATAGCGTGCTTTGATGTGACACCAGAGTCCATTATCACGCTTTGTGTGTTAACTGCTGTTTTTACTGCATTGTTTGCAGCGTACTTGTATTGTCGTGATCGCTAGTTGGTGCCAGGCCTGAACAACTTCACACCAACCAGCTCTCTCAACTAAAACCGGAGTCCTAGTCCTCTCAATTCTACCAGAGATGGCTAGGGCTCCTTTGCATAAGGAGCTTACAAATTGAAGACAGGAGAAATCATCGCAATCGGAGCCGTCGCAGCTATCATACTTATGTTCGTTATGGGAGCCGTTGGGCCACACTCATGGATAGCTAAAGAGTGGAACAATACCCCTGGCCAGCAGAGTCAGGCCAGCGGCAGCTCTGTAGTCGGCAGTCCTACCATTTCAGTTCAGCTCATAGCCGTCAGTGCAGAGAGGCCGTCTTGACAGTGGATGTAAACTGAGGAAAAGAGGAGCGTGCGTCCATCAAAGAAGGAAGGGCCTTGATGAAACCAGCAAAGACCTACGAGAAGGTGATAAAGCGTTTCTACCGACCAGAGATATATACATGTCCAGAATGCCAGAAATCTCTTAAGCGGGCATTAACGGTGTCAGAGAGAATAGTTGTTACATTGAATGGCGTGATTCGAATGACTCACGGAGGGTATCGTTGTTCTAACCCTGATTGTGAAGCGAAAGGGCGTAGCTATCGTAGCGCAGCGGCGGATGCACTGGTGCTGCCTCGGATGACATTTGGTTTGGATGTCGTGATTTTGGTAGGACAGCTGCGTCTGGGGAAACATCAGACTCTGGATGAAACTCATGAGCACATTCGCGAGCGACTGAGACCTTTTGGGGCGAGTATATCGAGGAGAGAGATACTTTACTTGTTTGATGTCTTTTGCAATGTTTTACGAGCAGCATCTGATGTGAAGCAAGATAAAGAGTGGATGAAGGAAGTAAAGAAAAATAAAGGAATTATTGTTTCAATGGATGGAATTCAGCCAGATCAAGGGAATGAGACAGTATATTTGGTACGAGACGCCCTAACCGGTCGGTTGCTCACTGCAGAAAATGTCACAGAAAGTTCGGTGGAGAGGCTGAAACAGGTACTAGCACCTGTTGTGGATCTATCGGTCCCTGTGCTTGGGACAATCAGTGATGCGCAAGAATCAGAAGTCATGGCGCTTTCACAGCTTTGGCCTGATGTACCGCATCAAACGTGTCAATTTCATGCCCTGCGAGAAGCCAGCCGTCCAGGCTTTGAGCAAGATGGCAAGATAAAGACGCAGATGCGGAAAAGCTTGCAGCCGAAGGCAAGAAGCGTGCGGAAGCAGATAAAATCGCAAATGGAGCAGGTGTCGAAGGCAGAAGCGGAACAACTAGCAATTTTAGATGATTATGCGCTTGGAGTACAAGCAGCGCTGAACATAGATGGGAAGCTGCCTTTTGACTATGCAGGAGTGGAAGCATTGGAAGCTTTAGACGATCTAGCAGCTAGCATAGATGAGCTGGGAAAAAGGGGGGTCCAGTAAACAAAGTATCGAAGAGGAAGCTGAAGCGTTTGAAGCAAATAATGAGAGAGCGGGAGATCTGGCGAGAGCCTATCGAGCAATGCAAGCGGATGCGACAATGGGTGCTGGATGCAGAAAACATTCTTGATGGAAGTTGGGAGGAAGTGCAAGAAGGAGGTATTGCTTTTCAGCAAAATTCTGAGAAAAAGTGTATCACAAATAAAGAAGTGGGTATACGTTTTGATGAGTTTATCCAAGAACTAAGTCAGAATCTTACAAAAGTGGTAATGAGTCAGACAGAGCGTGAGTGTCTTGAGCAGTTTTTGCAAGTATTGAATAATTTGAGACCCCATTTGATCCAATGCTATGATTTGCAAGGATTTCCTCGTACGAATAATGAGATGGAAGGTGCTATTCGAAAGATTAAGACGAGTTACAGAAGGATGAGCGGAAGAAAGAATTGGAACGCGTTTTTACTTCGGCATGGACGTAATGTTGCATTTTATGCTTGGTGGGAGGCAGATCCAAAGAGATGGCGGCAGTTTGAGAAATTGGCTCAGCACATCAATCGAGAACAGTGGCGGCAAATTCAAAAGGAAACCACATTAGCACAAAGTGAACAACTCAAGCGGTTTCGCTTTCTTCACAAGCGCAAGAAGTTTCTCGCAACACTGGAGGATCGCTGGGCTACCGCTTCTGAGACGGCCTCTCTGCACTGACGGCTCATAGACCAGTTGCTCTGCAAGTCTGGCAATACTGCGACTTGTGGGACTGGCCAGGACCTCTACAACCTTGGAGTACAGTACGGTATAGATCCTAGCTTCGCAACCGCTGTATTCAAGCATGAGTCAGGTTTTGGCACGGCTGGAATCGCTGCCCAGACACATAGTCTAGGCAACCTGCGATGCATCCCAGACGCTGCGTGCCAAGGTGGATATGCTGCATTCGGCAGTTGGCAACAAGGCTATAGCGCGTTCTACAAGCTCATTAGTGGCCCGTTGTATGTGGGCGCTGGTCTTACTACTCCTGAGCAGATCTTACAGCGTTATGCTCCGGTCGCAGACAACAATGACCCGTCTGGTTATGCCAGTGATGTGGAAGCATCGATGAGGGACTGGAGGGCTGCGTGATGGGATGGAAGATCGTACGCTATCCCACTGGGTGGAAACGGGTTTCAGCAGTCTTGCGCAGGGTTGTAGGACATTGTGAGCTCTGTGGTAGTAACGAGCATCTCAGCGTACATCACAAAGGTACCCCATTTGCCAATGGGCGGCTAGGGGATAGCCGTGATAAGCACGACTTGAGACTTGAAAATCTTCAGGTGCTTTGCGGTCCTTGCCATGCAGAAGTTGACCGCATTTACCCGCCTATGAGTCCTACGCGTCAAGAGAAGCTGAGACGAAAGCGCCTGCGCAAAAAGGAGCAAAGGATAGCAAGTAGGGAGGCTCATCGGTCACTCGGTATCGGAACTGGACTCGTTCCACTGTAGACATCACCCCGGCTGTTACTCACCAGTAGCAGACCGGGGCTTTTTTGTACTCTCATGCACGTTCTAGTCCTCCCTCGACATTGGTGAGAGTTAGGTACCATCTCCCGTGTTCTGCCAAGTCACATCGAAGTCAGATCCGTTCTTGAGAGGACCGACACTCGCAAGATGTATATTATGGTGCGCCATGTTTAGAGCATCATTAGGAAAATTGCCAATCGGGGCCATGCCTTTTTGTCCATTGGTATATACTCCACAACCTGTTATAGAGACGGTTCCAAAATTAGCGAGATGAAGGCCTTGATCTACACCACCCCCAGGATCCTCTACGATACACTCAGCACTAGCACTATCAGAAAATACAGCAGAATCGTATTGTGTCTCAGAAGTACCTTGGGTCAAATCTGTGATCAAAAATCCATTATAACCATCACCATCGGCATTTGAACTAACATAAATCCATAAATGATCACCGGGATTTATTTGTAGTTTAAAAGCTATTCCCTGAAATCGTGCATCACCGACGACAAAGCCCCATGTTGCATCTTGCTGAATACCAGTAGTACTATCTATCGTAGACTGTATTCCTACCTGGACAAGCTCTATTGGGGATATAAGTCCGTCTCCCACACCAACCCACTGATCTACCCATAGATTGCTTCCCGGCGTTAGAGTGAGGATAGGAACTGTGAGGTACATATTTGCTGCTGTATAAGTACCTCGGCTACTTTGTGCTATATATCCTGACCAGTAGTCACTTGTCGTTGGTGCAAGTGCACGCATGTAGTGTGTAGGCATCGCTTTCACAGGGAGGGGCCAAACCATCAACGTAAAGAGAACGGCAAAGAGCACGCAACAAAGCAAATATCTTCTGCTTGCGATTTGAAAGATGGGTATCACAGAAATCTCCCTCCTTGAAAGATGAAATTGACACTTCTGTGCTCGTAGAAAAGCTCCTTGCTGTCAAGCATACCCAACACAAGAGGCTTTGTGTACTGACAAAGCAGACAGCTTAGCAGACAAAGGAGACAGCTTGGAAGAGACAGGAGAGGCGAAGAAGGTTCAATGGGCCTTTTCCCGGCGTTGCGAAGGATATCAACACATGCTTTTTTCCTGTGTTGGTCTACTTGTCTGTTAGATTACACCTGTTTGGCATTGTACTGCATTCATCCATCAGGCATACTTTAGACAAGAAGTGCTGTCTCAACCTCCGAGAGTAATTTAATGAGTTTGCACCCAGGCAAAAAGGCACTTGACCAGACTTGCTGCGATGACAAGTCTGGTCTTTTTTTGTACTCAATGTATGGACATTGTGTCTAGACGTGCTCAATAGACGATAGGGTACCCTTTGATAAAGTCAAGCCACAGTTCGATGCTGTGTAGGTTCCTATGCTCGAATGGCTCTTGATCTTCTATATGGTGCAAGATACTCTGTAGGTGGTTCTCGTAACTTTGCATGCTGAACGGGTAGGGAGCTTTCTCAATACGTGCTCTATGAGGCTCAATATCTATTTGAAGGAACTGCTCTATGATGTCTTCTAGCTTGCAAAGGACATAGCGCCTTTCCCGGTCTCTTCGACCTTGTGGTACCGAGCTGATAATGAGGTTCTTATAGAGGCTCCACCAGCGACCGAGAAACCACCAATCATCAAAGCATAATTCTTGCTTGGCTTGCTCATATATGCCCATCTCTCTAAATGACCAGCCGACTGGAGCACAAATAGCAAGAAGCGCCTGATATGGCCCTCCCAGTCGCTCTATGACGCTACCTGGCCCAGTCGGAATGATCGGTATAACATGCTGCTCTAACTCATGCAAAGCATGTTGCTCTTGCTCTGTGAAGAGATGCATGTCAGGAGGTGGAACGAGGCAAGGGACGATATGATTGTGTATCGGTGGTACACTGGCCTCTACCCTGTCAAGCCGATGGTTAAGCGAGCTAAGACCTTTCATAGTCGTCTCCCTCATCTAAGGCCCGTAAACAGCCAACAAAGTCAATGACAATGAGTTCCTCACCTGGCTCAAGCGGCATATCTTCGTCACCCCAATAGACCTCAAACTCGACATCAGGTTGTGGCAGACGCTTCTCAAGGTTGTCTAGCCGACGTTTGAGCCCATCTACACTTCTCATGCTACCAATTCCTCAGGGACTTTCTCAAGGTTGGTGAGGTCTATAGCATCCCATAGCTTTTGTGAGCACGGACACCGCGTCTCTCCATGGTGCTCATCACAGCTGCAGCAACCAACCTCATCAGGCAAGATGTTCACATAGACACTCGGCACAATACCAGCTCGTTGGGAGTGCTCCCATATCTCCTTTTGCCCTGGCAGGTAGTAGAGAACATCATTGTCATCCTGATAGAGGTGTACACCGACTGGTAGCCATATTTCAGGTTTAGCCGGGGGATGCAAGCGTCTATGTAGCGCATTGACGCGTTTGAGTTGACTGAGTAAGCTCATACCCGACTCGCTTTTAGCGCCTCTTCCAGTTCCTGGATACGCTGCTCTAACACCTCTATCTTATGGACCTGGATGCTCTGTGTGAGAATGATGTGAGCAGCTCTCACCTGCACTGCTGGTTCGAGTGCCTTTAAATTGCTCTTGAGAGTGTCTATAGCTTCTTTGGTACAGTCTCGCAGCCCTTCAAGCGCTTCATCGTACACGAACTGTTTAGCGTCTCTGTAAGCTTGCTGAAAGTGTGGAAGCTTCAGCCAGACATGAGCAGTCTTTTCAGATATGCCCACAGCAGCAGCAGACACCACAATAGAGTTACCAGCGACAAGAGCGGCTATGAACTGCTCTTGCTTAGGAGTAAGGCTAGATTCTTCTGTAGGGCTTACATTTCCTGACATATCCTGACCTTGGAGCTACTTTTTCTTGATAGGCGTGCCACGAGTTGGATTCGGCGTGTTGCCAGCTGGGGACTTACCCGACTTCACATCCTTGCGAGCTTGCGCCTTTTTCTGCTCTTGTGCCTGTACATATGCTGGTTTCTGCTGTTTCGCCATGGTAACCTTCTCCTAGATGTCGTAGCTCACTCTGCTATGCAAGTATTTTCGCGTGCTTTGCTCTCTCAAACTCGGTTCTTGTGTCCCTTTCATCACCCTGTCAGTCCACATCTGCTCAAAGTTAGCCTCAAAGCTCGTGGCAGATCCCCCAGACTCCAGCCACCTGGTCTTAGCAGAAGCTTTAAAAGCGGCTTTCTCTTGCGCTGCACGCTCCTGTTGAGGCGCTTCTCTTTCCGCTTGCTGAGCAGCCTTCTCGGCGTCCAGTCGAGCAAGGTACCTCTGACGAGAGAAGTCATTCTGAGCCTTTACCAATCCCTCTTCTGCAGCATCCGCAGCTTCCTTTGCAGCATCGCGGATGTTGATCTGAGCACCATAGGCTTTATTGTGCTGTCCGTTGATCACACGAGGAGTCTGGTCGAGCTTCTGTTGTTCTTGAGCAAGACGCGCCTGTGCACTCTCAACTTTTGAGTTAGCGGATTGAACGCTTGCATCCTGCTCTTGCTCATACTGTCGTACTACAGTCTTGTTTTGCATGATCTGTTGAAACTGTTCATTCGCACCTGGAAAGATAGTATCACGATTCATAGGAGAGCCTTTCTTGATAAAAGTGTAAGGGGAGTTGTTGTATGGATAAATCTCCCCTTAATCGTCTATCTTCAAATGCTGCATATACACTCTTTACACGTGATACAGCAATGAAGATACTCTTCATTCATTGTAGCATCGATAGATACTATGTGCTAATTGACGGTTATAGATTTATGCATTCAATGAGGAGAGTTGAAGTGTATATACTCATCATTCGCGTAACACAAAAGGGGTATGACAATTATAAAAGGCAAAAAGTACAGGCAAACCGGAGCTTTCCCAGTTTGTCATGACTATTTTGGACAAAGTATCGTGGCTCTGCCGTCAAAGCCTCCTGTATATTCAATGATACAAGCAATACAATTATTTCATGCAGCATGTATCTGCGAATAATGACCGTATTACCGCTTAGAATTGTGATACTCGTAAAATGTTACGCGAATGGTGAG
>Ga0137419_10001502_pt1 | contig 10084 bp, 10 predicted proteins | sample CZODoug3_1_2_16f_FD_108279 | JGI IMG/M metagenome (GOLD analysis project Ga0137419, IMG submission 108279) | Vadose zone soil fungal communities from Angelo Coast Range Reserve, California, USA - CZODoug3_1_2_16fungal (Illumina Assembly) | ecosystem: Environmental > Terrestrial > Soil > Vadose... | reverse complement strand
GCTGTGGGATTCGCGGTATCAGCCGTCCAGATCTTCGCGTGTTGGATGATAAGGTCAGCGACTGGTTTGGATTGGGCCTGGGACGCAACCGGAACAACTGCGATGACGAGGGTGAGAGGAGCAATGAACTGACGAAAGTTGGCTTTGTTCATAGGATTTGGAAGGTCGAGATGCGCGGACCCTTCGACTACGCTAAGGGGCAGGCGCAGCCGTTGCTCCACAAGCTGGCACCTACTTTGAAACTCTGAAACCGTGCAACTTTGAAACCCGCTTATCTCTGTCCCCACTTCAACTTTGTACGCAGCACTTCAAAAAACGCTCTGCGAATCCGCAATAGCTGGACGCGGTACTCCGCCTTGCGACAAACAACGCGGTCTTGATCCTGGACGGGCATGCCCACCTGTCCGTCAACGCTGAGATAAGCCTGCTCTTCGCCAGTCTTCACCACAATCTCGATTTCCACCGAATCACGAACGACCAAAGGGCGGTGAGTCAGCGAGTGTGGCGAGACCGGCGTGATAACAAACGCATCCACCGATGGGGTGAGAATCGGACCGCCGGCGGCCATCGAGTAGGCGGTGGATCCGGTGGGTGTCGAGACGATCAAGCCATCGGCTTTGTAGCTGGTGACAAACGCCTTATCGATGAACAAATCGTACCCGTTCAAACGCGCCATGGCGCTCTTGTTGACGATCACGTCATTGAGAGCGGCGTAGCTCATGGCGGAACTTCCTCCCCGAAGCAACTGGCATTCCACCATGGATCGCGATTCGATAGCCGCCCGGTTCTGATCAACGTCTTCCAGGGCTTCGTATAGTTCCGGCAACGGCACTTCGGTGAGAAATCCTAGAGACCCCAGGTTCACGCCTAACACCGGAATGCCCGCTTTGGCGACGGCACGGGAAGTGGACAGCAGAGTGCCGTCGCCACCGAGTACCACCACGAAAGCGAGCGGTCGCGCTGCCATGTCGAGGCGCTCGACGACCTCCGGGCCAGACGCGTAAGCGGCGGTCTCGCTGTCAATGACAACTTGGTAATCGTGTTTGTGGAACCAGTCGAGCAGGGGTGGCAGAATCCGGGCGAGTTCTGGCTTCTCGGGTTTGGAAATGATCGCGACGGACTTGGTGCGGCTCGAGGGCGCGGTCCCGGCTGGCATGATGAAAGGGGCATTGTACAGAATCAGGGCCGCAGAGTGCTTCGGATTCCGCAGATCAGAAGACGGCGTATAGCAGAAATTCGCGGTTGCCTTCCGCTCCTAGAATCGGAGAGTCGATGACATCGCTCCGGATTGCGCCCAGTCCCAGCACGCATTCTCGCACTCTTTCGACCGCCGCAAGTTGGGCCGCCTCGTCGCGCACGATGCCGCCTTTTCCGACGGCGGTGCGACCCGCTTCGAACTGCGGCTTCACCAGGATGACTCCGTGCCTCGGCCGATTCTCATCTCGGACATCCGGAAAGACTGCGCGGACCACGGACGGCAGGACCAAGGTTGCCGAGATAAACGAGACATCCATCGCGATGAAGTCGACCAGCTCACCAACCTCGTCCCGCTGGAGATAGCGAGCGTTGGTTTTCTCGTGCAAGCGGACGCGCGGATCCTGGCGCAGACGGAAATCCAGCTGTCCGTATCCAGTATCGACCGCAATCACACGTGCGGCTCCTCGTTGCAAAAGACAGTCCGTGAATCCACCCGTCGATGCGCCCACGTCGAGACACACAAGACTGCCGACTTCAATGTGCCAGTGGTCGAGAGCTCTCTCTAGTTTGACGCCACCGCGACTGACGTACTTCAAATCGTCTCCGAGCAGTCGAACAACGGCATCCGCTTCTACCGTCGTTCCCGACTTTTCGATCTTCTGCTCGTTGACGAGCACCTTGCCCGCGAGAATCAACGCCTGTGCGCGCTCTCTCGAAGCAGCCAAGCGTCGTTCCACCAGCAGTTTGTCGAGTCGCGTTTTCACGTAACCGGCCTTGGACCTCGAGCACAACGCCTTAGAGAAGTACTTACCACGAAGGTGCCAGCCCCTGTCTCTGTGCAAGGTGTTAAACCAACTCTCTCTGAAACACTTACACGAGTACTTTCCCGATTTTCCACAGAATTTTCCACCGGAGTGTTGAAAACTACAGAATCCTCGGTATGGACAGTGTTGCAGCGACGTTCGGATCGAACAACAAGAGAACCACGAAGGACTTAAGCGCACACAGAACGAGTTTTCAGCGGCTCGTGCGCTCCGAAACTCCAAACAAGAAGGCCGCTCTCTGTGAGCGGCCTTTGCAAATCGCAAGACATGCGCAAATCGTGCCGATCAGCCAGCCACTTCTTCCAGCAGCTTCTGATCGATGTCGAAGTTCGCGTGCACGTTCTGCACGTCGTCCTGTTCTTCCAACGCTTCCAGCAGTCGGATCATCTGGCTCGCGGCCGCGCCTTCCAGCTTGATGTAGTTCTGCGGAATCATCGAAACGCTCGACGAAGTTGGTGTGATGCCCGCCTTCTTCACAGCCTGGAGCACGGTTTCGTAGGCAGAGGGTTCGGTGAGAATCTCCCAGTTATCGCCATCGTCACGCAAGTCTTCTCCGCCGGCCTCGAGCACAATACCCATCAGGTCGTCTTCCTTGGCGGCAGACTTCGGAATCACGATGTCGCCCTTCTTGTGGAACATCCAGGAGACGGCGCCGGCTTCGGCCATGTTGCCGTTGTTCTTGCCGAAGACGTGGCGAATTTCGCTGACGGTGCGATTGCGGTTGTCGGTGTTGATCTCGGCGAGAATGGCAACGCCGCCCGGGCCGTAGCCTTCGAGCGTAAATTCCTCGTAAGTAGCACCAGGCAGTTCGCCGGTGCCGCGCTGAATGGCCCGCTTGATATTGTCGGCAGGCATGTTCTCGGCCTTGGCCGCCAGGATCGCAGTGCGCAGACGAGGATTGCTGTCGGGATCGCCGCCACCATTCTTGGCAGCAATGCCGATTTCCTTAATAAGGCGGGTAAAGATCTTGCCGCGCTTAGCGTCGAGCGCGCCCTTCTTGTGCTTGATTGTGGCCCACTTTGAATGGCCAGACATAGCGATACCTCGTGTCTAAAGAACTAGGATTGCGCAGGATTCGCCCATGGAGGAGATCACAGGATAGCCTCGGGAATCATGCAGGCGAACTGAGATTATAGCATGGCCCTTTGAAGACTAACCCCCTTATGGGCGAGACCGTTAGCTCCTTTGGCGCACTTGCGGGGCGTAAACTCGGGCCTGCCGCTCTTTGTACGCGTAGACGATGGCCAACAGAGGCGCCGCGATAAGGACACCCCAGAAGGGGATAAGAACACCGAGAACGAGGGGCGCCAAAATCGACGCCCACATCGGCACCCGGGCCGTGCGTTTCATGAGGTAAGGCTGCAGGAAAAAACCGTCGACAATCACAATTCCCGCGTACAGCATGAGTACATAGAGGGAGTGCATCCAACTGCCCCAATGGATCCAAGCTGCCAAGGCAGGTCCGAGCAGGCCAAGCACCGCACCGATGTGCGGGATAATCTGGAGAACGGCTGCCAGCAACGCCCAAAATGGCGCCCAAGGCACTTTGAGCAGGTACAGACCGAGCCACCACAGCAGACCAACGGCAATGGAATCCTGCAACTGGGCAATCGCCCAATTCTTTAAAGCACCGCCCGTGACGCGAACATGATCACCGAATTCCATAACTGATTGGATGCCGGTCCGGTGGAAGAAAATTTATCGAATTTCGACCGGCTGTCAACCTTAGCGACTCGGAATTCGTCCATACTCATAGCAACAAGACCCGGACACCATGGAGACAGCCCTGACCCCCGTGCTCGGCGCTGCGGCGCAACGAATCACGGCCGAGGAGTTCGACGCGATCGTTCGACGGCACCAACGCCGCGTGCATCGGTTTCTGCTGATGCTGCTGCGCGATGCCGACGAGGCGGACAACCTGACCCAGGAAAGCTTCCTGCGGGCGTATCAGAAGCTCTCCAGTTTCCGCGGCGACTCTAGCTTGGAAACCTGGCTGCTCCGAATTGCCGCAAACCTGGCCCGCGATCACGCCCGCAATCGCAAAGCCAGCTTCTGGAAACGGTTGCTCGGGCTTGATGATGGAACGGATGAGGGACCAGCCCTGCACCTCGCCGCGCCAGAGGCTTCCCCGGAGGAGGCGCTGCTTGCACGCGAAGAAGTGAGGGCTATCTGGAACGTGGCGGACGGCCTTTCCCAGCAACAACGTGCGGTGTTTCTCTTGCGCTTTGTCGAAGAAATGGAGTTGCACGAAATTGCTGCCGCTTTGGGACTACAAGTGGGCAGCGTTAAGACACACCTGTTCCGCGCACTGCATACCGTGCGCGGCAAGTTGAGGGACCTACCATGAATCCAAATGAAAATTCGCACGATCCGCTGGTGGAGCGCGCCTTGGTCGGACTTGACCTGGCCGCCGAGCATCACCTGGCCAATTGTGCGCCCTGCCAGACGGAGCGCGAGCGAGTCCAGGAGGCCTTGCAGCTGTTCGGCGCCGCCAATCGGGAATATGCAAACCGTTCCGAGAACTTCTGGGAGCAGCAGGCCGCGCGTATCCATGCCGCGCAAACTGAGCGCTCGCACAGGTCACGGCTGGCCGTGACCCTGACACCCGGGCTGGCGGTGTTGATGCTGCTGGCGTTCGCTCTGTTGCATCGCGCGCCGGTGTCGCCTCCGGTGCAGCCGGTGGCGCAGATCGACTATGACCAGAAACTGCTGGTGGAAGTCGAGCGCGCCGTGCACACGGCTACACCGCTGTCTCTGCAGGCGGCGACCTTGATGGTGGAAGAGAGTGACAGCAGTCGGCCGATGAATTCGGCCAATTCAGCCAAGGAGATTCGTTCGAATGAAAACTAGATGGATGATTGCTTTGAGCACAGTGGCGCTGGCCGGAATTCTCCATGGGCAAAATACGTCGCTGTCAACGGGGGGTGCAGTAGGGTTAGCCCACGGAGGCAAGGCCGGTCGCGGGATGGTGACGATCCGTAGAGAAATGGGTAAGTGGTGGCAGAATCCCGACATTGTCTCGAAGTTGCAACTGAATGACGGCCAGATCTCGCAGCTGAATCAGGTTTTTTACGATCACAAATTGAAGCTGATCGACTATGGCGCTGAGATGGAGAAACAGGACCTCAAACTTCAGACCTTATTGGACGCCGATCAGCCCGACGAAGGGCAGGTGAGTTCGCAGGTGGATCAAGTGCTGGCGGCCCGCGGGAAACTGGAGCGGGAGTTCACCATGATGAATCTCAACCTCCGCAAAGTGCTTTCGCTGGACCAGTGGCGCCAGCTGAAGGCTGTGCGTGGTGACGCCGGACCGGGGGATAATTTCATCTATTTCCAGAAAAAGATCGGACCCGGTGGTCCCGGTCCCGGCCCAGGGCCGGACGTCATGCCGCTACCGCCTCCTCCGCCCGGCGAGTTTGAGTGAGTCATTGACGCCCCAGATACGTTCCGCCCGGCTTTCGAACAGAGCCGGGCGGTTCGAGTTTTGGCCGTGGTAGACTCGCCATAGCCCACGCAGCGAGGCTGTTGCATGAAGTTTGGCGTCCTCATTTTCCCCGGATCGAACTGCGATCACGATGCGTACTGGACTATCCAGCAGGTCGCTAAGCAGGCGGTGACCTTCCTCTGGCACGAATCGCACGACTTGGAAAATTGTGACGCGATCATCGTTCCCGGTGGCTTCGCCTACGGCGACTATCTGCGCACGGGAGCCATCGCCAGGTTTTCTCCGGTGATGGAATCAGTGCGAAAGTTTGCCGAAAGCGGCGGGATTGTGCTGGGCATCTGCAACGGATTCCAGATTCTGTGCGAGTCGGGGCTTCTGCCCGGGGCCCTGACGCGGAACATCGGGCTCAAATATGTCTGCAAGCCAGTCTATGTGCGGGTCGAAAATACCGATACGCTATTTACTAATGCCTGCCAGCAAGGCGAAGTTTTGACTATCCCCATCGGCCACATGGAGGGCAATTACTTCTGCGATGAAGCCACCTTGACGGACCTTAAGCAGAACAACCGTATCGTGTTTCGCTATTCGACCCCGGACGGCCAGATTACTTCGGAAGCCAATCCCAATGGATCGCTCGAGAACATTGCGGGTATTTGCAGCCCTGCAGGCAATGTTCTCGGTATGATGCCCCACCCGGAGCGCGCCGCCGAACCCGAGCTTGGCGGGACGGACGGGTTCAAAGTGTTCCGGTCTCTGGTGGGGGCAATGGCCGCTAAGTAAGTAAAAATTCCTGAACCGGGAATTGAGTCGCTTCTTCGCCGCAGAATCCGCTTGTGTAGTCGCAATTTCCTCTGCTAGTTTCCCGCTGCTTCCCCTTTCGGTTTTGAGCATGGCCGCGTCGGAAGGGATAAGTATGCGACTGCACGAAGTCTTCTTGAACCTCTCCCAGAATTTCACCCAAGACGAAACCCTCTTGAGCTTGCGGGAACGCGAGCTTCTGGCAAACATTTTGCGACACACCAAGACGTTCGCGAAGGGCAGTCTTGCCGCCGTCGAGCGTGTGGAGGCAGTCCTCACTTACGCTCTCGGAGAGACGATGCTGCAGCGAGCCTGTAATTCCTGGGGTAGTCATGTGTTGGAAACCATCAAGCAGCAATCCATGCTTAGTGGTTTTCCTGAACTAACGCCCCTGCGACAGGCTGCCTCACCTCCACCCTCACCCGCCACTGGCCCCCATCCTCCTGGACCGCCAAGCCCAGGTCCCGGTCCCCGCGCGAATGTCGGGGAACGACCGATTTCGGTGGGGGTGGCAACTCAGACATCGCCCGCCGCGGTTCCCCGCCCGCCCGCCAACGCCCCGGCGAGCGGCCCGCGCCCAGCCGCGCCCGGACCCGGGCATATCGAGAACGTTCAGGTTTCTGCGCTTTCAACCGATTCTTGCGTTGCCGTACAGGACAGGCCCGAAATTCAGCGTGCCGAACGCGTGGTGCTCGACGAGTTCCTCGCGCCGGAGGAATTGCTGAACCTGACCAACTACGTGCTCGCTCACGAAACTGATTTCCGATGGAGCGAAGTCATCTCCCCGGGTGTCGCCGGAGGAGTCGTGGACCCGGAATACCGTCGCTCGCGCGTGCTCATGGGATCCCGGAAAACAGGGCGACCTAATCCTCTCTCGCGTGCAGGCCGCATTGCCTTGCGTGCTCAGCAAGCTTGGCATGCCGCCTTCCTCCATATCGCGGGTCGAGAGCGAGATCACCGCCAGCAACCACGGCGATTTTTTTCGACACCACTGCGATAACGCTGAGGAAGAGATCGCCACCCGGGAACTAACGTTCGTGTATTTTTTCCACCGCGAGCCCAAGGCTTTCGAAGGTGGAGAATTACGACTGCACGACGCTTGTCGAGAGAATGGTGTCTGGTTTAGAACCGGAGACTATCGGGCGATTGTGCCGGAGCAGAACCAGATGATTCTCTTCCGCAGTTCTCTCCTGCACGAGATCACTCCTGTCGTATGCCCGTCGCAGGCATTCGCCGACAGCCGCTTTACGGTGAACGGATGGTTGCACAGGTAAGCGGCCAGGATTGGTCGGCGTGGGTAGCAAAGCTGATGCGGAGTACCGCGACGTCGAACGATGGGGCGTCATGGATGTCCCGTGATGGCTTCTGTTGCCTTCTCGATGAGCAGCCCACTCGCCTGGTTCCGCAGCGCCTTCTGCGACAAGCGCAAACGAACCTGGCTACGGGTGAGCTTTCACTCAATCCCGCTTGCCGGCTCATTTCGGAGAGTAGTTCGGACCGACTCGATGCAGGAGGCGGCTTGCTCACGACTACTGCGCCCGCCGGCGGGAGTATCGCCTGGGTCAGGGATCCCGCCACAGGTATCGACACGCCTTTTTGGCTCGGTCCCAGGCTGAGTCGACTTGTCCAGGCCATCGAGCACAAAGCGGCGACCATTCCCAGTCTGCCGCCGGACGTGCGAACGGTTCTCTACAGTGCTCAGATCCTCATCCCCCCAGACTACGCCGACTACCGGCCGCAAACTTGGTCGGTGCTTACCCAGGAGTGTCGGGCAAAGTTTCGCCAAAACGGCTACGCCCCTGTGGTAGGCCTGATTCATCCATTTCAGCTTGCCGCGCTGCGGCAGCACTATCGGCGACACACTCGAAAGGGAGCGATTCGCCTGGGGGATGCGCAAAGCTCACGACGCTACATCGCCCACAACGAATCGGCAGCGCGCTTTTTCCACCTTCAACTGACAAAGGCCGTAAGCAAGCTTGTCGGCGAAGCCGTCAAGCCATCTTATGTGTACATGGCTGCCTATCAGGCTGGAGCGCGTCTGGAGAAACACACGGACCGAGAGCAGTGCGAGTTCAGCATTTCGCTTTGCCTCGACTATTCTCCGGAACCCGCGTCTGCCACGCCTTGGCCACTGCGTCTTGATACTCCGCGAGGCACGGTCACTGTCTACCAGGCACTGGGCGATGGCCTTCTCTACCGTGGCCGTGAATTGCCCCACTTCCGCGGTACATTCGCTCCCAGGCTAAAGATGTCGCTGCGCGCGTCCACCGGCTTGGCACGCAGTTGTTCGGGCGACATATACGCCACGGTGCCAAGCACCGAACCCATCTTCGTCTGGGTTGTCATTTCCTGGATCGAAGGCGCGCCGATGGCTTCGGGATGGATCAGCTTGGCAATACCGAAGTCGAGGATCTTGATCCGATTATCCTTAGTGATGAAAAGGTTCTCGGGCTTCGGGTCGCGATGAACGATATGCTTTTCGTGCGCGGCCATCAGACCCGCGATGATCTGCAGGCTGTAGTCGGATACCTCCCGCACCGAAAGCATGCCCGCGGCGAGCCGCTCGCGCAGGGTCTCCCCTTCCAGCAATTCGGTCACGATGAACGGCATTTCTTCGTGGAAGCCGATGTCGTACACGGCGACAATGTTGGGATGATTTAGCGAAGCTGCAGAACGCGCTTCCAGCTCAAACCTGCGCAGGCGATCGTGATCCTTGGCGGAAGATGGATGAACGAGTTTGAGGGCTACATCGCGTCCGAGCCGCTCGTCCCGCGCACGGTACACCTCTCCCATGCCGCCGGTGCCGATCTGCTCCAGGACCCTGTAGTGACCCAGGACTTGGCCTGTCATGCGGGGGGAAGCTTACTCGCGCAGGAATGGTAGGTCGGAGGTAGGGACAAGTCAATACGCACAATGCCTGGTGAGTAAGACAGTAACGGCGTATTCTTTGCCGTTGTACTAGTCCACCGTGCTGCCTGAAAATCGATTTATCTTCGAGCAGTCTGGCGCGACCTCCGATCGTGAATCGTGAACGGCATTGCCGTCTCTAAGATGATGGCTTCAAGCGAGGGGATAAGCCTATAAAGACTATGGTGCGTTTTGGAATTGTAGGTTTTGGATTGCATGCAGTACGAAGATTGATGCCCGGTTTCGCCCTGGCGCGCAGCTGCCGTGTCACGGCCCTTTCGCGCAGAGACATAGCGAAGGCGCGCGAGTCGGCGGAACGTTACAGGATCCCGTTGGCATTCGACTCCGCGGCGGATTTGTGCCGATCCCCGGAAGTGGACGTGGTGCTGGTGACCACACCTAACTCGCTCCACCTTCCCGACGTCTTGACCGCCATCGCGCACGGTAAACCCGTATTGTGCGAAAAACCGATGGGCGTGAACGCCGACGAATGCCGACAGATGGTCGAAGCCGCGCGCGAAGTTGGTGTTCTGCTGGGCGTGGCCCAGGTGTTTCGCTTCGAAGACAGTACGGCCCGTCTACGAGATCGCCTGGCAGCCGGGCAAATCGGACGTCCCATTTTTGCGCGCTCGGAATTCTCCTATTCGGCGGGAACTCATCCCCGGAAGTGGTTAACGGATCCAGCCCTGGCGGGTGGCGGTCCGATCGCCGACGTGGGGGTGCATTGCGTCGATGCGCTACGCTTTGTTCTGCAGGATGAAGTTGTGCGTGTGACTGCCCGCGGTATGTGGGATGCAGCTTCCGGCGGCGTCGAAGCGGCCGCCGTTCTGGCGCTTGAGTTCACGCGCGGCACCTTGGGCGCAGTCCTGGTCTCCATGCGTTCGGATTACCGCACGCCCATCGAGTTAGTTGG
>Ga0137419_10001500_pt1 | contig 10089 bp, 12 predicted proteins | sample CZODoug3_1_2_16f_FD_108279 | JGI IMG/M metagenome (GOLD analysis project Ga0137419, IMG submission 108279) | Vadose zone soil fungal communities from Angelo Coast Range Reserve, California, USA - CZODoug3_1_2_16fungal (Illumina Assembly) | ecosystem: Environmental > Terrestrial > Soil > Vadose... | reverse complement strand
GCGATGTGCTGAACGCCGAGACTATGCCTGAGGCCGAGATGCCCTGCGAAGGCACACCTGGAACCGCACGTGCGCTTCTGACGGGCACTCCGGCAGCATCCCCCCGATGCTTGGCGCCGGGGTGTAGCCGGTTGCTTACGGGCCGTCAGTTGGTAGCGTGCTCGGCGAGGTGCCGGGCCGCGCTCAGCCGCGCAGGCAGGCTGCCGAACAGAATGAGCGCCGCCACGAGACCCTCGAGCTTCTGTCGACGGCCGAAGAAGCGCTCGCGGCGATCCGGCGCCGGCTGATAGCCGCCTCTTGAAGACCGACCGCTGTGTTTCCGGGATGCCGAAGATCCGCGGTGCCGGGATCGGTCGCAGTTATTAGCCCTCTAGCTGGCGGAATGGCAGGCGAGGCTCGTATCTCGACGGCACCGGAGATAGTTCGTCGATTGCGGGAAGCTCTTCTCCGAACCGCTTCGAAGACCGACTTTGAAAATCGTCCCACCGTGCCGCTAGATTCGCGCATTTTTTCAACAGAAGAGATTTCGGTCGTATACTGCCCCCCCGGCGTGGCGTGACCCTTGTCATTGATGCGACGAAGGAGGTCACCGATGAAGAAGGTCGTCTTTGTTCTGGCCGTTCTGACGTGGCTCCCCGCGCTGTTCGTCGCGCCGGTGCGCGCCGCGAACCCACCGTGGACCAACACCGTTGCGATCAGCAATTTCAGCGTGTCCTATCCTGACGGTTGGTCGACGATTCAGAGCGGCCGTGTAACCGTCATCGTCAACGTGCCCGCCGATCAGCAAGCGACGCTCGGCGGACGGTTCGTCTTCACTCCGCAGGTCAGCATCTCGACCGAGCAACGTCTGGACAACGCCGATGCCCTCGAGCAACTCGACGAGATCGTTGCCGGAGCCGGACCAACGCTCACCAAGCTGACCGTCGGCGGCTGGCCGGCTGTCCAGTGGCGCAACACCGTGCCGTGGCCGCACGCCCATGGACAGTCGCCCGTCCCGGGGTCCGCGCTGGCGATCAACACCGCGATCGCGGCCGGAGGCCAGTTGATCCGTCTGTACGGGAGTCTGCCGTCCGACGCCCCGTCCGAGATCGCCGACACGATCTCAGCCATCGAAACGAGCGTGATGTTCTCCCCGAGATCGAGCGGGCCGGCCGCCAACCATGCGAGCGCGTTGGTGCGCTGGGCCTGGAGTTGGGCCCAACCCGTGATCCAGCGCGTTCGGGATCTCGGTCAGATGGTGGCGGCCGCATTCTGGCTGTGGCCGGACATCGCGACGGCCCAGGAAGAGTTCGATCTGATGCCACCTGAGTCAGAGGGCTCCGATTCGGCTTCGCAGCCCTCGGCTCCCGGGGTCGCGCTCCGGATCCTTCAAGGCACCGCGGCCAGCGAGCCGGAAGTCGCGGTGTCGGCGAACGGTCGTAACGTCGTCGTCGCGCAGCAGGTTGTCTGGACCTACTCGACCGATGGCGGCCAGACGTTCACGTTCGGCGGCCGGTTTCCGAATTCCACCGGCGGCGACTCCTCGCTGGCTGTGGGCGCGAGCGGAAATTTCTATGAGGCCACCATTTTCAACAACACCACGGCGATTCATCGCTCGACGGACGGCGGAAAGACCTTCACCGTCAGGGGAACGGCCTTCACGTGCGGGGCGCTGCCCCAATGCAATTTCACCGGTGGTCAAATCCCTGACCAGGAACACATTGCGGCCGATCGCGTAAACCAAGTGAACAGCCAGGACCAAGTCTACAGCGTCTTCCGCAACGGTTCGGCCAACCCCACCTGGGGAATCACCTGCTCGACCGACGGAGGAGCGACCTGGAGCGCGGGTAACGTCGGCATCACCGGTGACTTCCCTCGTGTCACGGTAGGCCAGGACGGATCCGTCTACGTGGCCTTCGTCGACAACACGAACAACGCCAACAATCTGAGAATCGACAAGTTCGCCTCGTGTAACACGAATAATGCCCTGCCTGAGCTCGCGGGCTGGCCCCGGACCGTCGCCGCCGGTGTGGCGGAGCTTCCGTGCCCAATCCCCGGCCTCGATCGCTGCACAAGCGGCAACACGATGAGAAGCCCGACGGTCGCGGTCGATGACACGAACGCCAACCATGTGTTCTACGCGTACGCGAGCAACACGGCCGCCGGGAACGAGAACATCCTGATCCGCGATTCCACCGACGGTGGCACCACGTGGTCGGGCGCGACGACCCTGAACGCTGGGGGGACGGCGCGGCGCTACATGCCGTGGATGTGCGCCACCAAAGGAACCGCCTATGTCACCTGGTACGACCGGCGTAACGCCACTGCCGCCGATAACGACCTGACCGACTACTTCGGGGCGAGTGCAACCAGGAGCGGCGGTAACCTGAACGCCGGAGCCGAATTCCAGGTCAACGACGTCGGGACGTCCGATGCCCAGTGCGAGGCCGGACAGGCCGTCGGTTCTCAAGCGAGCTGGCCCGGCGGTTCGCGAGCCACAGCCGACTCCACCAATTGCTCCAGGCAACCCCAGCTGGCCGGCGTGTGCGGCACGGGGGCATGTGGCCAGCCAGGGAACACCTGCCCGGCCGGACAGACCTGCGACGGTGCTACCGGCATCTGCCGGAACGGTGCGCGCCAGTTCTGCGACTTTAACACCACCGTCTGCAGCAACGCCGGTGACACCTGCCAGCTCTGGGGCGGGGGAACCCCGAAGTACGGCGACTACAACGGCAACGCCTGCGCACAGGGGCACCTCTATGCCACCTGGGCCTCCGCGACGCCGGCGCGCGCGGTGAATCCGGGAATCGATCTCTTCTTCAAGGTAAAGGACTTCGTGGCTCCGATCGCGGCGTGCAACAGCGTGCCGAAGCCGACCAGCCCCGGGCTCTGCACGGCCAATGCCTCGATCGACAACGGCTCGACCGATCCGGACAACGATACGTTCACCCTTAGCCAGTCGCCGGCAGGTCCGTACAACCAAGGAACGACGCCGGTCACGCTGACGATCAAAGACCAGAATGGCCAGAGCAGTTCGTGTCAGGCAACGGTCACGGTCAACGATCTGGAGCCGCCCACCATCACGTGCCTCGCGCCAACCGTGGAGTGTCAGAGCCCGGCCGGCACGGTGGTCACGAAGCTGATCGGCAGCGTCTTGGACAACTGCGGCATACAGTCGACAGGATGCAGCCCGCCGGAGGCATCGACGTTCCCGCTCGGGAGCGATCCGTTCACATGCACGGCGAAGGACACTTCGGGAAACACCGCCATCTGCACGTCGAAGGTGACGGTGGTCGACACCACCCCGCCGATCTTCAAGTCGGTGGTCGCGCAACCCAACACGCTCTGGCCACCGAATCACAGGCTAGTGCCGGTCTCCATCAGTGCGACCGCGGTGGACATCTGCGACGCGTCGCCGAAGTGCACGATTGCCTCGATCACGAGCAACGAGCCGATTCTGGGTCCCGGTAGCGGCCACACCAATCCCGACTGGGTCATCACCGAACCGGGACCCGCAGTGAGTCCTGCGACCCTCGGTGTCCTGCTGCGCGCCGAACGCGCCGGTGGCGGCACGGGGCGCGTGTACACGATCAATGTCTCGTGTAGCGATGCGTCGGGGAACACGACCACCGGGAACACGACCGTGAGCGTCGTTCACGACCAAGGCAACTGAGGTCACGCGATTTCTCTGAGAGCCCACACAGCGGGCGGGGACCACCGCGTCCTCGCCCGCTCCGCGTTGCGAGGGTCGCTTTGCCTTTGCGATCGCACACGGGCGTCGACGATGGGCGGCGTACTTCGAGAAGCCGGTGAACATCGAGCAGTTCGCCACCATCGCCACGATCCTCAACGTACGCCGCGGCGTGCGGCGTCCGCGGTAGCGCCCGCGCCCAGCGCACGCCGAGCTGCCCGATCGCTTACCTCGCGCGGTTCCAGGTGACCTCCGACCTGGAGCCCGTGGTCGTGCTCGGATTCGTGTACCTGAGCTCGTCGGCCGTGAGGGTCGTGATTATCCGAGTTTGAGCGTTACCGACGAGGTTCGGAAATGAGCCGCCCTCGATCGTCGACGTCAGAGTCTTCCCGCTCTCGTTCACGGCGTACTTTCCGAAAAGCGCGATGAGCCCCTGCATCACGGCCTTGTTCTCGTCGGCTGTCCCCTGATCGACGCGGTTGGCCGCGAACTTCGGCAGATCACCACGGCTGATGATCTGGATGAACCGTCCGCTCTGATCAAAGACCAGCATCCCCTTGCCGTCGGGACCCCAGCGATCGACTCGGCTTCCGTCGGGTCTCGTGTCATTCGCCGAAACGAAGACCCAGGTTCCGACAAGCTCGTCCTTCAGCGACTTCTGCTGCTGGGCGAGGGCGTCGCCGGCCGCGACGACCGCGAACAGTGTGATCAGGGGGAACGCACACATACCTCGTCGATTCATGATGGCCTCCGTCGTGGCTCGTGGCGTTGTGCCCGCAAAGGTAGACGACGCCCTTGTCGAAGGCAAGATCCCAGCTATTGGGACTCGTCGCCTTCGCGGTCGGTGAGAGCGCCAGGGAGGCGAACGCTGCTGAGATTGCAGGGACCCAAGGGATGCCGACGCTTGGTACCTTCGGCCTTGGCAGTCGCAATTCGCTCGCCGGTGGTCGTTGGTCATCCACATGATGGCGACCGAATGGGGGCGATAGAGTCGGCGGCGCGCGCTCAGTCAGCACAGCGGGAGGGACATCAACCCGAGCCGGTGCCCGCGATAGTCAGAGTCGTCAGCAGAACTAGCCCTCACGCCGGCTGATCGTCCGTCCCGTGGGGCGCGGCCGGTAACGCACGCCGGACACAGTTTGTCGCGCTCGGTCTCGTCCTCGTCCGGCGGCTTCACGAGGGAGATCGCCCGCTTCTGCCAGAGTTTTAACGCCTACTATCCGCAGGTGCCGACCTGTTCGGAGCCGTGGGTGATGGTTCCTGCGCAAGCGTACTGAGAGGCTCGTCCTCGGCCAGCGGACCCTTCCCGATTGGTGATGCGTCGCCCGCGAGGGACGGCGCTTGATGGTAGGCGCTTTCCTGAAGGGCGCGGGATGCTCCTCCGTAGTTCCCCTAGTTGACAGCCCCGCGACTCGCTTTTTACGCTGGGAGTTGCTACGTCCATCTCGACCAAGGAGACGACTCATGGACGCCGTACAGAAGGCGCTGCTCTCCGTCGTTTGTGACATCTGCCGAAGGGCGATCCAGCACCCAGCCGAGGTCGTCCTGAAGAATGGAAGCGTCACCCACTCAGCCTGCTCGGACAGCAAGCTCACCCGTGATTTGGCCCCCGTCGAGTGCTGGGTCTGTCGTGGCGGGATCTACCACGTCGCCGATGCCGTGATCGATCGACAACGAGCGATGCTCACGCATCGAGAATGTCTGGATCAGGCGGACCGCGCGAAGTGTGCGCATTGCAGCCAACCGCTGGACGACGACCTGGGCTTCTTGATGGGCGGCGATCGGTTCCACGTTCACTGTCTGCGACGCCTAATGACCGACGACACGATTCGGCTCTCGCAGGCGTTGGGGCGGCGCTCGCGCGACCTGATCGAGCAGTCTCGGCGCCGCATCCATGGAGGCCATGGCTGGCCGCCGGCAGATTCGTCGTGACCGCATTGGGCCTTGGTCCAATAGGCGCGCTCGGCCCCCCTCCGCGCGCAATGATGGCGGAACCAGCGCCCCTTCTCTTCGTTGAGGCCACCACCGCAGACGGAGTCTGGACGCTCGCCGTGCGGTCGAGTGACGGCGTCGTGGGCCACATCTTCCGCGTCGGTGGTGAGTACGCCTATTTCGCGGGCCGGTTTAACGCGTTCACTGTCACCTTCAGCGACCCGAGTTTAGAACGCCTAAAAGAGCGCATCGTAGCAAGCAGGCGGTGACGCGGGGCTAACCTGAAGCGCCCGCGCCGCTCGCGTGGGCGAACATCGGCCTGACCCTGCCGCAACCGTCGGAGCGACCTTCGGTGACGCGCAGTGGGAGGGCGTTGAGGTGGTCGATCGCGTCGTCGGCGCCGAGGCCCGTGAGCGTGATGACGCATTCCATGCACAGGGCCCATGGCCGCGCAGTCAGCACTTCTAAGACGGTCACTGCGGGAACCCCTAGCACACGAATCGTTGGTGGGGCGATGGGGCGATAGTCTGCTAGACTGAACACGCCTTCCATAGTGCGCTCCGATAGACGCAGCTGGCGTCGGTTCCCTTGGCATGTGGCTTGACCTCTTGTTCGACGGTCTTCGAGGTACAGCCAAATGGACGAACACACCCTTCGCGAGAGCGACGGCGACAATCCCGGCCTGGACAAGTACCACAGCCACATCGGGTGCTTCGCGGCGCAGGTATTTGAGCGAGGATCGAGCGCCAGATTATTGCGCGCTATGCTCGCGGTATTGCTCCTCTCCATCGTGCCGGCGCCAGCTGAGGCCGCGTGGGTGCTGTGGAACATGTCCACAGAGAAGCCAAGAACGACCTACGTCGACGCCGCGCAGTTGACAGCCCAGCAGCAGTGCGCAGCCGAGCGGGACTTCATTCAGCTGAGTGCGGACCTAGCCGTCAAGCAGGGCGTCTTGAACCGTGGTCCAGAGAGCTACCTCTGTCTTCCCGACACGATCGATCCGCGCGGGGCCGAAGCCAGGAGCGCGGTGACCGACTCCAGCGCGACGGCTGCCTTTGCCCTCGGGCCGCGCGCGTAAGCTGCAGGTCTTTTATAAACGCCCTCGACGTTGGTGCAACCCACTACAGGAGGACCGGTGATGATCGCTCGTCGTCCGAAGTCAGGATTCACGCCTAGCGACGTTCAAGAGGTCCGAAGAAGGTTCGACGACATCGTTAGGAAGGCCGCTCACAAGGCCGAGGTCCCGTCTGGCGCTCTCGTGATCGAGAAACCCTTCGAGAATGCCCGCCAGCTCGCCGCGGTCGTTGCGCAGGCCGCCGCCCGTGGCTGACCGCCGCGCCACGCTCGCCGCCGCCCTCGGCTTCCTCGCCGACGGAAGTAGGTAAAAGTTTTCCATCTCGACGCCACGCCCATACGTATGTCTACGATGTATTGCCTATGCGTGACCAACCGCCTTCCGCGGCAGCGCTCCGGGTCTCATCGCCCGACGACAACGTCGATACGCGCGTGAGATGTACGCGCTCTAAGGACTTGCCGATGCCGCTACGTGGCCTCTCCGTGCTGGTCGTGGAGGATGACCGAGCCCATCGTGAGCTCGCGCAGGACATGCTGACGGCGCTCGGCGCCCGCGTTACGGTCGCGACGAACGGTGAGGAGGCGCTCGCGCGCTTGATCGCCGGTGGCTGCCCCGACCTCATTCTTTGCGATCTTCGGATGCCGCTGATGGATGGCTTCGAATTCGCCCACGTAGCGCGGAAGCACTCTCGTAACGTCCGGCTGGTTGCCCTTACGGCTCTCCGTGACCCTGTCGCACATATCCAGACCTGGAGCGCCGGGTACAACGCCCACCTTGAAAAGCCGCTGACGGTGGAAAAGCTGGAGGATCTCGCCGCGCAGTTGCTCTCGGGGAAGTAATCGGGATCAGTGACTTCGACGATCGGCGCGGCTAGGAGTGCGACCTATGGCTGAGGCCCTGAAGGCCGGCGACGTCGTCCGTCGCAAGCGGAGAACGACCAAGCACATCGGGCGCATTGAACGCTTCTCGACGCAGGGCGACGGCAGGATGGCCTGGGTCCGATGGGCCGAAAGCCTGGCCCTTCCCAATCCGGAGCCCGTCCCCCAAGACACGCTCGAACGCGTCACCGAAAGTTGAGATCCCGACGTAACGCGAAGACTTCCGGGCCCGCTCATGTTCGACGATGAGCCTCGATCTAAAAGCCCCAGGGCGCCGGAACCCCCGGGATTCATTGTGGCTCCGGGGTTCGACCTTGACACGAGGAAGTACAGCAGCGTTGCATGGTCGTCATGGCCAACGTGATCAGTCCGTATTCGCAGGGGCGTCAACCCTGCCGTGCATTCCAGGAAGACCGTATGAACAAGGCGAGGATGTGCCCGAGGTGCGTCACAATGGTTCAATGGTGTCGTGGCTGCGCCCAGAATCACCACTCGGGCGGGTGGGAGATGTGCCTCGCGCGTGCGGCGCATAGACCTGACGGTCCGTACGTCGGTAAGCCTTGACTCTCGTGCCCGGCCACTGTTGCCGGCAGCATAGGGCTCGCCGCCATTATTGGCTGCGCAGCGCGGTCGAAGATGCGGAGCGTCTCGGCCTCGTCTAACCCGACGATGGGTTGCGGAATAGCGCTACTAGGAACGCGTCCATGACGGCTTCAAGCATCGCGAGATCGTAATCGATACTGATAACAGCACCGCGGATATATGTTCCAGACCTGCCCTTGACGACGACCACATTATCCGCGAGGGTCTTCGTATGCTCCGTCCGCCAATGCCAGATGCGAAGCGGTTCGAACGGCGCAACCATATCCTCGGGGATCAGATCGTAAAACTCGGGGTCCTCTTCGCGTAGCCGAGCCCGTACCTCGTCGTCCGACAGTTCAGACTCCGGAGTGTGCCGCGCGAGTGTATGCGGGAGGAGCATCGCGCGGTGCGCTTCGGCACCGTGGTGGTGGTGATGTGAACGTCTATGCCTTCGACATCGACCACACGCTTGAGGTTTCTGGAGGGCCGATCCCTGTGGAGTCGATGCGGAAGCTCGCGGCGGAGGGCCACATCGTGGGCCTCTGCGGGAACTGGGCCGTGGTCACACGGGCTGTCCCGGACTGGTATCGGTTCATCTCGTTCGTTGGGCCGATGGCGATGACGAAGGCGGACTTTCTCGGTCAACTGCGGCTGCACGTCGGCGCCGTTGACTACGTCATGGTCGGGAATTCGCCGCGCGACTCGAGCGCGGGGCTTTCTGATGACGAAGGAGCCGCCGCCTTGGCTGGGTGGCGCTTCATCCAGGAACAAGCCTTCGCGGCGGGGGAGCGATAGTTGCCCGCCATGCCCTGCTCCGCGCTGCCCTCGAGCCGCACGGTCCCGGAGCTCCAGCTCATGCACCCGGTGCTTCGACTCGTGGCGCGGCGTCGCGGCATGGCGCGGCCTTCTCTGTGGCGAGCCGGATTTGGAGACTGGAAGAAAAGAGGCGGCGGGTGAAGCGATCCTACACACACCCGCCGCCTCGCAGGACCAACCAGCCGCGAGACGGTTCTGGAGGCGTCTCGGGCTGTCCCAAGTCTAGACCGAGCCACCAGCGGGCGGCAACGAGATATATCGTATCGCGCCAACTCGATGCCGGGAGCCGCCGACGCTGGACCGATCGCCGGCCAACTCCGTACTTCCCCTAATTGACAGCCTCCGGGGTCTTTTTTACGCTCCGGCGACCCTACGTCCTTCTCTCCGCCAAGGAGGCGACGTTTTGGACGGCGAGGCGGTGACGTTCGGGGTTGGCCGCTGCGCCTCGCGCGCGGGAAGGAGCGCAATTGCAGTGGGAACACTTGATCCAATCGTTTAAGACGACCGTCGACGACACCGCACTGATGGAGGTCGAGAACTTCCTGACCGAGCGCGGACGTGATGGTTGGCAGTTGGCGGCGGTCCATTCTCATGGGGCCACTCCCGACGCGGGGCTGGTCGTCTTCTTGAAACGACCGCGGCCGAAGAAGACGTCGCCATCGGCGCACGCCTGAGCCGGGTCCGAGGCGACCGCGCCGTCCACTTCGACAGGGGCCAGATACCCGATTCTTTCTCCGGGACACCGGCCCGGGATGTCGTGTCCGCGAGACGATGGTGATCGTGTTCTGGCCGGGACCCCGCGCCAGTTTTCATCTCGGCTACCCAGTCTGCGAAGACCCCACACGGCGGAAGTGAACGGTCTCACCGCGGATCCGCGCGCGCCGCGGCAGGCCTGGGGAGCTAACCCTGACCGATCACGTCTCCGACCTGCGCGATGATTGACACGCATCATAGGTGGCCGGTACAGTCGGCCGCCAACCTACCCATCGCGTCGGGTTCCGGTTCGGCGAAGGGAACCGGACCATGAGCGAACGCGCGGGGCAACACGTGAGGAAATTCTTGGCGCAGCGGGTGCGGGCCCTGCGCAAGCAGCGCGGTCTCAGCCAGGAGCGGCTGGGTGATCGCGCCGGTCTATG
>Ga0137419_10001498_pt1 | contig 10097 bp, 9 predicted proteins | sample CZODoug3_1_2_16f_FD_108279 | JGI IMG/M metagenome (GOLD analysis project Ga0137419, IMG submission 108279) | Vadose zone soil fungal communities from Angelo Coast Range Reserve, California, USA - CZODoug3_1_2_16fungal (Illumina Assembly) | ecosystem: Environmental > Terrestrial > Soil > Vadose... | reverse complement strand
TTTCGTAAAAACCCGTTGCGGAAACGAACACTGTAACTTTTGACCAAAGCCACAGTTCTTTACCGAAACGGGTGTGTTCATGAAGACGTGGTCTCGATATGTGATGGGCGCAATTATGCTGCTGCTTCTTATTGGTTGCGGTTGCGCGCGTGTTGCGAGAGCCCAGAATTACGCGGATGGTTCCTTCCAAAGGACCCTGAATGTTTCCGGTCCTGTCGAACTCGACGTTTCAACCGGCTCCGGCCGAATCGAGATCCACGCTGGAACCTCCAGCCGTGTGGAAGTGCACGGGAGAATCCGCGCCTATGACGGACTTTTCGGGACACGCGACGTGGGCCGGCTTATTCGAGACATCGAGTCGGATCCTCCGATTGAACAGAGCGGCAATGTGATTCGAATCGGTAGAACCGACCGTTTCAGTCACCGGGACCACGTTTCCATCAGCTATGAGATTACCGTGCCGGCAAATACGCGAGCGCGGTCACGTACCGGTTCGGGCAGCCAGGAGATTGCAGGAATCGAAGGACCGGTGGACGCGACCACCGGTTCGGGCAGGATTCGAATCACCAACGTGAGAAGCGTGTCGGCCAACACCGGAAGTGGCCAAATCGTGGCTGAAGACGTTAAGGGCGCTTTGCGCGCTCGAACGGGAAGCGGGGGAATCAAGGCTGATGGTGATCTCGGGGACCGATGGGACCTGAGTACGGGCTCCGGTCCTGTGGTTGTCCGGTTGCCGCAACAGGCCGCCTTCGATCTGGATGCGCATACCTCTTCCGGTTCCGTCACTGTCGATCACCCAATCACTGTCAGCGGAAGACTTCGGCGAAATGAAGTCAGTGGAAGAGTCCGCGGTGGAGGAGTTGCCCTCGACGTCAGGACCGGTTCGGGAAGTATTCGGATCGAATAATAGAAAGAGGTTTTGAGCCGCGGATTACGCGAATTACGCGGATGGGCGCGCAATATCTTCATACGGCCGGGGATATGGTTTGCTGGCGCGCCCATCCGCGTAATTCGCGTAATCCGCGGCTCAAAACCTCTTCGTTGAAATCCACACTAGAGGTTGCGCAAATCCTCGAGAATTTCCGCAATCGCTTTGCGAAGGTCGTGGGGCGTGGCCAGATTGAACGTTTTTGGCCGAAGCGGCTTCATGAAGTTCGCAAGCTGGTCGAAAACATCGTTCAAATTCAGGCGAAATCGAAGGTGATAGATCCGGCAGCGGCAGTCACCGGCCAGTTGCAGCGGCTCGAGATCGGAACCTTTTTCAAACAGCAGCGAACTGGTGACGACGATAATCACGCGCACAGGCTGTTCCTTCGATGAACTATCGGCAGCGAGCCGCTGCGCCAGAACTTCACGGAAAAATGCGCCGTTGTTTTTGCGGCCTTCGAGCGCCTTCGCGCTGATGAGGGTGCTGTTTGCTTTCGTGAGTGCCTCGGTCAGAGCCTTCCAGTCGATCTTTTGAAAGTCTTTCTGCTCGAAAAGCACTTCATGCCGGGAGAGATCGAGCCCTGTCGCGGAAATCGAACCCGCACTCAATTCCAACTGGGATAGTGCAGCCAGTGCCCCGATTGTATTCAGGTTGTGATTGCGAATCATACGCCCACGGTTGGCCCATTGTTCAGGAGGACTGAGTGTGGAAATCAGTTGGACTTCCAGCGGACGCCTGTTCTTGACGGGGAGGAAAAGTTCACTCGATAAAAAGCCGAGCCCGCCGTCCTCAGTTTGCTGCGGGAACTCAACGAGGGGCAGATGTTGAAAGGCGGTGGGCAAGGGATCATTTCGGATTTCAGCAACCCTGACGCGGCGCTTTGCGACATTGTGCTTCCCGGTCTTCCGGTCATAGAGCACAAGCCATAACAGATAATCACCCGGCTGAACCGAAACCCGCATCAGGAACTGCGCCTCCACGTTTTTAGGCAGTTCTTTTTCGATGGTGTTGCGCAGAACGATCGGTTCATTGAGCCATTCGGCATCGGGACTGCTGATGCGGCTCACCAGGTACAGGTCATGCTGGTTTCCCGACCGGTTGAGATCCTTGCCGTTGATGCTCGCGAAATACGTGACTTCCAGGCGTTGATCCATCCGGAGTTGCGCTTCCCGGACTGTGACCCGCCACGGGATTTCGACGCTCTCACCGGCATTGAGCCAATCGGAAATCGGAATCGATCTGAGATTGAATTCAGAGTCTTCGGACGCGAAACCGCCGGCCGGGGCGCAAATGATGAGAAAAAGTATGAAAAACGCTCGAGCCATTTTGCCAACTCTACCACTCGCGACCTTGTGATTTCAGCTTGAACTTGATCGATAAATCGTTGGGATCGATGAGGGCAGCGCGTTGATAAAGAGCGGCCGCCTCCTGGTGCTTTCCCATTTTTTCCATCAGCATTCCCCAGTCGAACAGGAGGCGAGCATCAGGAAACTGAGTCTCTTCCACGGCGCGCCTGTAGGTGTCGGAAGCACTTGCCAAATCGCCTTCGTTTTCGAAACACTCCGCCAGAAGCCAGTGAACGGACGAATTATTCGGCTGTATCCTCAGGGCTTCATCGATGGATTCGCGTGCGCGATCACAGTTGTGGTCCAACTTCATTTGGACGCCGGCGAGTCCAAGCAACAGCGGTGCATTTCGTGCCACTGTCAGTCCGGCCTCAAACTGGACTCCCGCCTCGGATGCAAACCCCCCATCCAGCAGGGCCACGCCAAAGCCTTGACGGCCTCGGATATTGTTCGGAAACACACGCACCATATTCTTATAGAAGGTGTAATTGTCCTTCCAGACGTAGTTGTGACTGATACACAGGACGGCTGACACGGCTAAGATCCCGCCGATGACCCATAACCTGGTTTCGCGCCTGGAAATCCTGGTCCAAAGCATCCCTGCGATCAGCGTCATACCAAAAAGAGGTACGTAAAGGTAACGCTCCGTCATGATGGCATTCGTCGACACCAGCCAGTTGGAGACGGGGAAGAGTGTCACGTAAAAGAAAAGAATGCCGAGAGCGATAAGGGGTTGACGATGGACCAGGCGGATGGCCAGGACAATTGTCGAGACGATGAGCAATACGCCGAACCAGGCGTCCCAATCTGTGGCATTTGCGATCGGAATCGAGTTGAAGTCGTAATCTCCGGTCACATTAACAGGCGCCAGGATCAAACGGAAATACTGCAGGAAGGCGCGGCCCGATGTCAGTTCGCGCTGGAGAAGCGTCCAGGCCCCGTTCAGGTATTGCGGCGGGGTCAGATTGTCGATGCCCAGAACCCACAAACGGAGCCCAAAGTAGAGTGCCCCGGTCGCGACAAGTGACCCCAGGCGTTTCCATTCCTGTAGAACCGCTTTGACGCTGCCCCGGGTAATCCAGATATCCAGGGCGATCACAGCCGGAAACGAAATGGCATTTTCCTTACTGAGGAGGCTCAGAAGGAACGCGGTGACACACCATCCCATGCGGCCCTTTCGAAACATCAACCATGCCAGAAAGAAAAACGTCGCGGACAGCAATTCGCTTCGCCCGGCGATACCGGCCACGGCTTCGGTGTGCGCCGGATGAGCGAGATAGATCGCGCTGGCCGCCCAGGCGGCAGGACTTGCCCAAAGGAAGCTGCGGACCAGAAGAAATACAAGGTAGCCGTTGATCGCGTGCAGGACGAGATTGGTCAAGCGAAAGCCGGGAGCCCATCGATGCCAGAGCGAGTACTCGATTGAGTAACCAAGGATGACGAGCGGGCGATAGATGCCGTCGCCGCTCTTCTCACCCCAGAATGGGGTTTTGAACGTATGAAGCGGTTGGATGCTTCGTATGTCCGGGTTCGCCGCGACGATCAGCGCATCATCCAGGATGAAGTCGTTTGCAATGGAATTGGCGTAACAGATCGCAACAATAACGAAACAGAACAGCAGGCCCCGAATCGGGAACTTGCCATCAGCGCCCATTGACTTCCTCGAGATACTCCGCATCAATATTGACGAGCCAGGGATCAAACTTTCCAAGCCCCAGAGCGCTTCGTGCAGCCAGCAAGCCCGTCGCGATCGCGTGGTCCTGGTTGTTGTACTTGAACATGCCGGAGCGGCCGATCGGCAGCAGGTTTTCAAAATCCTTCAGCCAGGATTTCACCAGACCAATATGTTTTTCATATCCGATTTCCATAACCGGATATGCCTTGGTGCTGCGCACAACGAATCCCGAGAGCGCCTGTTTATCAGAGCGGATCAGTTTCATCTGTTTCATTTCCTGCAATGCAAGCGCGATCAGGGCTTCATCTGTTGAACTCCATACGGAGTCGCCGCGGGTCGCAAAGTATTCCGCCGTGACGGGACTGACTTCCGCAACGCTACCGGCCATGACGGGAGAGAAATTCCGATAGTTCGACAAGCGCGCCATCTTCACTTCTTTCGAGTGAATGTAAATCCAATTGTCAGGAAAAGGCACACCTTGAAGCTTGATATGAATTCCGAGATGGTCACGGAACTGCAAGGCCCGGCAGGCCGCAAGTACAGCGTCAGGGGGCGGCGGGTCCATCATTTCGACCATGTCCGTGATCGGAGCGCTGGACAGAAGAAAGTTTACAGGCAGCTCCTGTTGCACACCGTCGACGCCTTGTATCACGAGCGATCGAACTCGTCCGCCTTCTCGAAGTATTCGGCTCACGCGGGAGTTCGTTTGCACGATGCCGCCACGTTCCTCGATGATGGACCTCATCTTTTCATAGAGCTGACCGGAGCCTAATCTGGGAAACAGGAACTCGTTGATCAAACTCTTAACGCGGCCATTGTTGCGGAACAGAGCGTTTCGAGCAGCCTCCGGAAGACTGAGACCTTTGATTCGTTGCGCAGCCCAATCGGCTCCAAGATGCGAACAGGGAATTCCCCAGACTTTTTCCGTGTAGTTCTTGAAAAAGGTTTCATAGAGGCGTGCGCCAAACCGGTTGGTGACCCAGTCTTCGAAGGTTCGTTCTTCGCGTGGACTCACGTACTGCCGGATCTGCGAAAGGCCGTAAGCGCCGATCACCAGGCCGCATTCCGCCAGGCCAAGCCCGCGCACGACATTGAGGGGTGTGAGTGGATAATCGAAGAGCCGGTTGTTGTAGAGAATGCGCGTCAGCCGTTTAACGAGTACGACGTCTTCGGCGAGAATGTCGAGATAGAGTTGATGAACCTCGCGGTTCTTTGTATAGAAACGGTGCGGGCCGATATCGAACAGGCAGCCCTCATGTTCAAGTGTGCGGGCCAGGCCGCCAACCTTGTTCGAAGTTTCAAGAACCATGGCTGACGCGCCATGTTTCGTTAATTCGTAAGCGGCAGCCAAACCGGACGGGCCAGCCCCGATGATCACCGTATCAGACATCGACTTGTAGTTCCTTCCCGAGCACTTAAAATTATAGATGGATCTCCCACTCAGGAGACCACAGGGAAGCAATCATGCGAACGGCATTCGACGTAATTGTCCTTGGTTTAGGCGCCATGGGGAGTGCGTCCGCCTTTCAACTCGCAAAGAAGGGAAGGCGCGTGCTTGGTATCGATCAATTTTCCCCGCCTCATAACCTCGGCTCGTCTCATGGCGGCACTCGCGTCATTCGACAGGCGATTGGCGAGGGCGACGAATACGTACCCTTAGCGCTTCGATCCTACGAATTGTGGCGCGAAATAGAAGCAGCCACCGGAAAAAACATTCTGGAGACAACCGGCGGATTGATCATAGCCGGTGCCACGACGGGAATACCCATCCATGGCGCGAAAGGTTTTCTGGAGGAGACAATCCGGTGTGCGAAGAAATTTGGGATTCGCCATTCTGTTTTGGATACCAACCAGATCAAAACTCGATTTCCTCAATTCAACCTGATCGGCGATGAGCAAGCTTACTACGAGCCGATGATGGGTTTCCTTCGTCCGGAATTGTGCATCGAGTGCCAGCTTTTCTTAGCGGAGAAACATGGAGCGGAGATCCGAAGGAACGAGAAAGTGTTGGAACTGATACCTTCGTCGCATGAAGTCCTGATCAGGACGTCATCGGGACAGTACACGGCCGAGAAGGTTGTTGTGTCCGCCGGTTCCTGGATAACTCAATTCCTCGAACAGGAATTTGCGGGCTCCTTCAAGGTGTATCGGCAGGCGCTTTATTGGTTTGACATAAAGGATTCGTTGGAGCCTTTTCTTCCCGGCAGATTTCCGGTTTTCATCTGGGTGTTTGGCAGGCATCAGGACGATTTCATTTACGGGTTCCCTGCGATTGATGGTGTGCGTGGCGGGGTCAAAGTCGCTTCGGAACAACATGCATTCCAAACCAATCCCGAAACTGTTGAACGTGAGGTCAGAGAGGAAGAAATTGATTCAATTTATCAGCGATATGTACGAGACAGGCTCCCTGGACTAAGCAACAAGTGCGTTAAGACCACCACTTGTTTGTATACCAGTACTCCGAATTCCGGATTTGTGATCGATTTTCACCCACTCCATTCGAGTGTTCTTATCGTTTCCCCTTGCTCGGGACATGGATTCAAACACTCGGCGGCTATCGGCGAGGTCGTGGCCGACCTCGCCATCACCGGTCAGAGCAGTATGGACACAAAGGAGTTCAAAATAGATCGATTGCGTCGGTAAAACCTATTTCACAGGAGACAGCGAAGCAACGTACGCCGCGATCGCCACAATATCCTCATCGGTCAACTGAGCAACGGGTTTCTTCATCAATTGAGCATCGCCACCGTTTCGCGTGCCGTCCCTGAACAGAAAGAGCTGGCGAGCGACATAGATGGGGTGAAGCCCTGCGAGCCGTGGCACGTTACCCAGGCCCTTCAAGGAATCGCCATGGCAAATATTGCAGGCGATCGTTTTGCCGGAGCCGCCCTTGATTAACGCTTCGCCCTTTGCGATGCTGCCGGGAGGTACGTAGGCGATGAACCCGGAGTGAGGATCACGCCTGGTCGCTTTCGATTGGTCCTGCGGGAGCGTAATGATTCGATTTCCTATAGGCTCCGTTCCGCCTGCGGCCAGCGCGAAACGCATGCGTCCCTGACCTACGAAAGTCTTCGGGACCGTGGCGGCTTCCATCACTTTGGTCCAGACGGTGGGTTTCAATGTGGCGAACCATTCGCTGGCCTGTCGTGTTTCCTCGTCCGAAAGTTCCTTTGCAATCCCGTTCATCCGCGCGGCGTCCTTTCGCGCTCCGCTTTTGAAATCCGCCATCTGACGAATGATGTATTCCGCCGTAAAGCCTGTAAGGCCGGCAGATTCCGGGTGGCCCTCTCCAGACATCAGATGGCAGGCACCGCATGCAAGCGCCCCCGCGTGTCCGTGTTGAACGATCTGTGGAGCCTGCGCGTGCTCGTCGGGGTACCAGTCCGGCGGATTGGACAGATCATCGATCTGTTGCGGCGTGTATGCCTTCGTGCTCCCAGGCAAATTCCTGGGCCCGCCCTCCTCGGCCGGAAGAGATCCGTTTATCGCCGGGAAAGCCCAGGTCATGTCCTTACCGGTTTGTTGTTGCTGCCGGGCTGCGGCTGAAAAAATGAAAGCGAAACCAAGCAGCACAACACATACAGTCTTCTTCATCGAAGCCTCCTCGTGCATTTCAATTTTGCATTCGCGGGGTGGCGACAGTTTACACCGAATTCGAGGACAGACAGAAATTAGCCGCGGATTACGCGAATTACGCGGATGGGCGCGCCATACGTCCACCGGACTGGGGAGTACAGGTGATACGCGCCCATCCGCATAATTCGCGTAATCCGCGGCTAATTTCTGTCTGTCCCCGAATTCCCATCTTTTACTAGCCATCGGCAAAACTTGCATGCATAGTTTGGCAGAGAATCGCTTTTTTACCGCTGGAGGTTCGATCGTGAGGATCATCTATCGCCGCCCCATTCTTCGCATGAGGTTGGTTGTCGTTGTTCTGGCCAGCACTGTGTTCTTCAGCTCGCCATCTTTCTTCGCAGCCGACACCCTTCCCTCCCAACTGAGCGACGACGTGTTCTGGCGGATGGTTTCGGATTTTTCCGAGGGAAGTGGCTCTTTTCGTTTCGAATTCATGTCGAATGAAAGGGAGTTTCAGTCCGTGATGCCCGACTTGATAGCTACAACGAAACCAGGAGGTGTCTATCTGGGCGTGGGGCCGGAGCAAAACTTCACATACATTGCGGCGACTCAGCCAAAGATGGCCTTCATCACGGATATTCGCCGCGAGAACATGCTCGAACATTTGATCTACAAGGCAATCTTTGAGATGTCTTCGAACCGTGTCGAATTTGTTTCACGGCTCTTCTCGCGAAAGGTGCCCGCCGGCTTGACCGCGAGGTCCACAGCGAGGGCCTTATTCCAGGCCTACCGGGCGACTGAAGCGGATCGCGAGATGTTTACCCGCAATCTGGAGGCGATAAGGGATCGTCTGAAGAAACTTCATCACTTCGAATTCACCGGCGAGGACGACGCGTCGATTGAATATATCTACAGGACGATCTTCAATGCCGGCGATGCATTCATTTACTCCACCGGAGGTTTCGGCGGCTTCAGAGGCGCGACTTACGCGGACTTGATGACGGCGACAGATGGGCGAGGAGAAGCCAGAAGCTACCTCACGACGGAGGAAAACTTTCGAGTCGTTCGCGAGATGGAGCAGAAGAATCTCATTGTACCCGTGGTGGGCGACTTCGCAGGACCGAAGGCGCTCCGGCGGATTGCGCAATACCTGAAAGACCACAATGCAACGGTGAGCGCCTTCTATACATCGAACGTCGAGCAGTACCTCTTTCAACAGGGCGACGACTGGCGGCGCTTCCTTTCGAACGTCGCAACATTTCCAATGGACGCGTCCAGCACCTTCATCCGCAGCGCGCACTTTGCTTACAACAACGGTTCTGTGCAACCGACCAGGCAACTCAGCGGTGGGAACTTTGTGCAGTTGCTCTGTCCGATGGCAGACCTTATCAAGGCCTTCAATCAGGGCCGAATACAAGACTACGACGACGTTATTCGAAGGTCCAGGCCTTGAGTGTCCTCTACGGAATCGATGGCTGCCGGGGCGGATGGCTTGTGGCGCGGGTCGTAGAAGGCAACGAACCTGGACTGCATCCTGAATTTTTCATTCGAACGAATCTTCAGCCGATATTTGCCGAGGCCAGGAAAGGCGTCGCCGTCGTAGCGATCGACATCCCGATCGGGATTCCTGAAACGGGTGAGCGCCATTGCGATATCAGTGCCCGTGAAGAGCTGCCTTCGGGTCGTAAGAGTTGCGTTTTTCCGGTGCCGATGCGATCGGCACTCCCGGCGACCAGCTACCTTGAGGCGTGTCTCCTGAATCACAAAGCATCCGGCCGCCGCATTTCAGTACAGTCATTCGGAATTCTTCCGAAAATTCGTGAGATCGATCGACTTATGACGCCCGGGCTGCAGCAATTCGTCCGAGAAGCACATCCGGAGGTGACTTTCGCTGTTCTTACCAATCGGACCGACCTGGGTAATAAGAAGCGTGCCGAAGGTCGTGCGAAACGATTGGCTGTGCTGGCCGGCGAAGGGATGAAGCTTTCGCTCGATGACATCTGTCAGCAGCGGATTCTGCTGGGGCGTCACCTCGTCCAGGTCGATGACCTCATCGATGCTGCCGCGTGCGTTCTGACCGCGAAGAGGATCGGAAACAGGCAACACGTTTGCTTTCCGACGACTGTATGCAAGGACTCACGAAAATTGAGGATGGAGATCGTGAGTTGACCCCTTTGATCTCGTGCCACTTCCTGGTGGTAATCTGCAACCCCCGATAAGCCACTCAAAATGCGTTCTTGCCGACGCTGATACTATGTTTGCCAGAGTACATAAGGCTACAATATATGTACGTCTGAAAAATGCCGGCAACTGACAGCAACCTGCCCGGCAGTCTAATAGAGGGAGGCCGCCTTCTAATGCAACCGTGTGAGGAGTCATCCGGCAGGAAGACGGCGAAATCGAATCCATGCCAAGTAATGGCGAAAATGAACACGAAGTTCGGGGTGTATATCGGTCTCGGCTGTGGATTTGAAAATCGTTCTTGTGAACGCGTGAACATTCCCCACTCCGAAAGACATCCCCGGCTTACAACAATCTGAAACCGCCGACAAATAGTGCCGGACAAGGACGT
>Ga0137419_10001496_pt1 | contig 10101 bp, 13 predicted proteins | sample CZODoug3_1_2_16f_FD_108279 | JGI IMG/M metagenome (GOLD analysis project Ga0137419, IMG submission 108279) | Vadose zone soil fungal communities from Angelo Coast Range Reserve, California, USA - CZODoug3_1_2_16fungal (Illumina Assembly) | ecosystem: Environmental > Terrestrial > Soil > Vadose... | reverse complement strand
CACCGTACAATGAGATAGTTGTGAACGTTCCCCCTGCGATGTTGGGGCCTGTAGCTCAAGAGTCTGTTGTTGATTCTGCGTTGCTTAGGTCCGTTTTCAGGCCCTTCAAACCCGCCTTCTTGTACACAAAATGTACACAATCGCCGCGAGGAACGAGCGACATTACTTCAGAGTTGTTCGTGATCCAGGAGCAATCCGGAAATCACGTTCCACAAGCCGACTTCTCAGGACTAATCCGCGGCGTGGACCCGGATACCTTCCGGGTTGCTGACAGTCCACCAATTTGGTTCATAAGAGCGTTTCTCAGCACGTCCTCACATGGAGTGTTGTGATCATCAGTCATTTCTTCATCGCAGTCGCCGAACTCCAGAGGGCGCCTCGATTGAGCCATTCCGGATAACGAGACAGCATTTGGTCGTAGAGCTCTTTTGCTGTCGTGGTCTTTCCGGCGAGTTCCTGAAAATCAAGAATGTATTGCCGGGTCTGTCCGATGACCCGTGGGCCGTCGTCATCATTCTTCATATTCTTATGGCCGGCGACGACAATACGTGGCTTGAGCGACTCCATCTTATCCAGTGCTGACATCCATTCGTCACGTTTTTGATTCTGGTTTGCTTCCATGAGTCGCGGATGCACGCCGTTATAGGCGGCATCCCCGGCGGCGATCAGTTCAAGCGATGGTACGTGCAAGCAGGTCGTTCCCGCGGTATCCGTAAACCCAAGCGGAATCGCAATCAGCCTATCGCCTTCCAGGTCGATAGCGTTCGCCGTGAGTTCTTGGGCAACCACAAGACGCTTCGGGAGCTGATTCGGGAAACGCGATTCCCAGAACTTCGCCACAAACTCCGGTGAGGTTTGCTCCTTCATGACTTGAATCGCGCTGGGCGCGGCGACAAAGTGCGCTTTTGGGAAGCGTTCCAAAAGAACGCTCGCCCCGAAGAAGTGATCGCCGTGCCCGTGAGTTGCATAAATAGTTGTGAGGTTTCTTCCTGTGGAGGCAATCCAGTCGGCCTGAGCCCGGGCCTGCTCCAGACTGATAAAGGAATCCACCACCACGGCGTCTCGCGAGCCGTAGATCAGGGTCGATGAGATCGGCGGCCAGGGCCGCTCGTGTTCACCGGGCGCAAAATCGGTGATCACCACAGGAATACTGGGCGTCACGAATAAGTCGTACTTCAAATGAGTGTTCGCAATCTTCTGGCCGCGATAAGCAGAGTCCGGTGCTAGCATGTCGTCTCCTGCGAATAATATTCTCCTCGGAAGGCAGGCTGTCAAAAAGCCGCCTGCGACGGACGAAAGAAAAGAACGCCGAGAAGTGCCACATGCGTTTTCAGTCATAAAAAGACCAGTGGAATGAGTCGGTCACGGACGCTCGTACTTCATCGTCCATACGCCGCGATCACCGCGGTGATATTCGTTTCCCTCCCAGGGGGACCCACAGATGTGCAGATGCGCATACGGTGTTCCGGCGAACATCACCATGGTTCCCGCGTCCCGCATTACGGTCGAAAGACCCGCCGCTTTAGCGTCAAAGGGCCAAAGAATCATCCAGTGCGGACCGATGGGAATCGCGGGACTCGTGGTGTCGAACGGGTCCGTGTAGCTTCTTTGGGTGGCGCCGTTCAGCATGTAGATCAGGCCAGGAGAGGTGTTCGTTGGCTTGGGCTTTCTGGCAAGAAGATCTTTGAACCAGACCATGCCCATCGGATCAATGGCCATATCCGGCCACCCAACAATGTTCTGATCGCCTGGGATACAAACCCAATCGTTCGTGCCAGGGCGAAGCACAGTCATGTTTCCCTGGCGGTCCATCTCCGCTATTGTCGCGTCACTGGTCACAGACGCGGGACCGGCCAAAATCGCACGACGGGTCCTCTCCTTCTTGCTCTCTTCGGTCATACGGTTTCCATCAGCGGCTGCATGCTGCTCCATAGCCCCGCCAATCGTTGCGCGACCCTCTGCGCTCCGAGCTAATTGGTCCTGAGCACTCAATGAGGCGAGCCCCGCGCCAGACAGTGCAGCCAGACTGATGAACTTTCGGCGCGCCAAAGGTTTCATGGCGCCATCCTGGTCGGTTGAATTGTTTTTGGTGCTCACATATCTCCTTTCACCCGTATCACCCAATTTTGCTAATTCGCTGTCGATTCTCCCCGCACCTGAGTCCTCGTCTTTCGCGAGAAATCCCATTGCCAGTTACGAATATGTGGCAAGTCCTAGTTCGGGTGATTGAAATCCAATAGAACCTTGCCACCACGCTGGGAATTTTCGACCGCTTCTTTGATCTGGGACGGTTTGTATGTTGTGGTGATTGGCAAAGTTAATTTGCCGGAAGCGACTACCTTCGCTGCCTCACTCAGTGCCGCCCGAATTTTGGGCAGATACTCTTCGTAATACATCCAGAAGCCGTGGATGTTTAGCCTCTTGATGATGAGATCGCCTTGCGGCACGTGAATCGGCAAACCACTCAGCCACGCATAGATGACGAGATGGGCCCCTGATGAGAGCACGCTTGCCATCGTCGCTGTCGCCGGACCACCTATAGCATCAAGACCCAGAGAAATTGGCGTTCCGCCGGTTGCAATCTGAATTTGCTTTGAGAGTTCCGGCGATTCGACGCCAGCGAAATCAACACCCAGCTTTTCAATTTGTGGGACAAGTTCGGACCGTCTCACAATACCCACAACGTTGAGAGCGCGCGATTTTGCAATCGCGATCAGGCATCGCGCGACCTGGGAATTCGCTGCGTTTAATACGATCCAGTCTTTTGGCTTTAGCTTTACAAATTCGTTTAAGAGAAGAACTGCGGTCGTGGGATTGATATTTAACATCGAGGCCGTTTTGGCATCGATTGAGGGAGGAACGACGAAAAGACCTTGGGCCGGAGCAAGGACTGTTTCCGACCAGGTGAATGTTCCAAAAGGGATCGTAACCCGATCGCCTACCTTGACGCTGGTGACTCTCGGCCCGACCGCCTCGACAATTCCAGCCCCTTCACCTCCAATGACAGAAGGAAGCTTCGGATTTAATAAGTACACTCCGTTCGCTAAAAGGAGATCGCTGTAAGCAATTGGCGCATACTCCATGCGCACCAGAGCCTCGTTCGCGGACAGGGCGTTTGGTTCCGGAACTTCGACCATCTGCAGGTTCTGAGCTGGATTGCCGTAGGCCGTGAGATGAATGGCTTTCATTTATGACGTTCTCCTTCCTCCCACAAATTTCGCCCTGCGAGAGGGCCGCCTGCTTGCTGGATCAACCCACCATCGCGAAGGTTTCCAAGATCGATGACTGAATAGCCGAAGCCAGCGAGTAAAGTCTCCACTTCCTTCTTCGCGCCGTCATCGTCTGCTGAAATGAACAAGACTCTTTTTGCTCCGTTGACGACCGGGTCTGCTTCCAAGTTCGGGACGATGATCGTGTTCAGAGCCTTAACCACACGCGCACCAGGGGCGAGCGCCGCAATGAGCTGGCTAGTGGACAGGTTCCCAACATCGGCGAGTGTGAATTCGCCGGCCCTACCGTGAAAAGGATTGGTCCCATCAATCAGAATCTGTTTATTCCACTCGGGAAGACTCGCAAGGGTTTCGGGTACGTCGTCCCAAGGAACAGCAAGAAGTACCATTTCACAAGCCGCTGCCTCCTCCTTGGAGGCAGCCGTCGCTCCTGGCCCAAGTTGATTGACAATTTTTCGGAGGCTGTCGGGACCGCGGCTGTTGCTAAGCTTAACCTTGTTGCCTGCCTTCAATGCCTGTTTTGCGAACGCTTGTGCGAAAGCTCCCGCTCCAATGGTTCCAATTTCCACACGCGATCCTTCCTAAGCTAGGCTTTTCAGTAGAACAATTCCGGTCTTTCCCGGACGAGAGACGTGCTGAATGGCTCTTTCAAAATCGCCAAACTCATACTCATGAGCGACCTCGAATTGTTCCGGGTGATTTGTTGCGAGACTCACCCGGTCTGTCCATCTGTGGCAAATCGGACTATTCGGTGAAAGGTGCATTTTCGAAATCGACCGAGCTCGGCGCTGAATAGCCCTCCACATACCGTGTACCTATGTCCCGCAGGCTGTTGTCGTAGCTGGTGGCCGGCTTCTGGCGAACGACACCGCACAAGGCGTCTTGGAATTGTTTCTTCATCGATAACCGAGGGAACTCGGAGAGAATTGCGCGAAGCTTGTCTTGAGGAATCAGCTCCAATCCCGCCCCAAGCACGTCCACGAAGATTCCTGAATGGGTCATCGCGACCTCCGGCTCTTTGTGAAGGGCAATGGAACGAGTCGTATGGAGCGCAATGGCGTCCCACACCAATTGGAGCTGGTGTGCCGGAATGCCACGTTCTTTCAGAAAGGAGCGCGCCGCGTTGGCCCCATCAACCTCGAAGCGCTCCTGTGCGGAGTAGCGATCAGTCAGTCCCAGATCGTGCAGAATCGCCGAGACCGCCAAGAGTTCGGGATCTGGAGCGGGTTTGGCCCCCGCAGCAATCAGGACGCCAAAAAGCCATGAGCGCATCACATGGTTGTAAAGGTACGGTTCTGACAAATTCCGCGTTAGTTCCATCGCATCGTGAACCAGTGGCGTATCAACTACGTTGATTCCGGCTAAGATCATTTTCACGTTCCTCTCTTTCTGGTCAGGTCAAGCCAAAGGGCTTTTTTTTGCTCGGCGACGTCCTTAGTTACTCAGTTCATCGTTTCGGCAAAAACCCACTGAGAACCTGGTCTCGCAGCAAGAACCGAATTCAGCAGGGACGCTGCAATGACAGGTGCCGGGTTGACATGAAACTTTTTCGGGAGGACGGGCGCGAGTAGGCGGGACACCGAGAGCGCGGCTCTCTCAGCGTTTCTCACCTCGGTCCTCGGGCCCGCGATAATACTTGGCCTGCAGATGGTGAGGGAACGAAAGCCGATTTGCTGAATGTCCCGCTCCAACTCGCCTTTCGTTCTGGCATAGAAGAACATCGAGGTGGTGGAGGCCCCGATCGCAGATACGAGGGCGAATGTTTCTACACCTGCTGCGTGGCATTCCTTCGCGAAGAAGAGCGGGAGGTCATAGTCCACGTGGCGCAGGGCTTCCTTTGTTCCTGCCTTGGCTGCAGTCGTTCCTAGTGCACATACGACAGCATCCACAACCAAGACTCCTGGCGCCTTCGCGAGTTCCTCGATTTGTTCGCTCACAGGATTTAAGAGTTTGTTCTGAGGTGGCAAAGCTCTACGAGTGATCGCGACTACTTCGGAGATTCCTGGGTTAGCTAGAGCCAGCTTCAGAGTGCTGCTCCCCACCAAGCCTGTCGCTCCTAGAAGTAGAAGCCTCATCGATTACCACTCCCGCCTAGTTGCAGCCATGAAGAGATCATGAGCTTTTGCTGCCACTGGCCGCTCGTACGTACCCACCGTTCCACCATTGGATAATCAAGTTCGCGTATTCGTCGGCGGCATCCGCCCATGGGAAGTGCCCGGCGTTAACTTTGTCGTACTTGTTGTGTGGGAGCCGCTCATGCAGATAATCGCCGTTCACTGGAAGCACACCGGGATCGTGGTCGCCCGTAATGATCTGTACGGGCGTCTTGATCGTGGATAGCAACGTGCCGAGCTTGGGTAGATCCGTTGTATACGCACGAAGGAAGCGCAAGGATTCCGCGAAGCGATCTCCTTCATAGGAACTTAGGAAATCCTCCCGTACATGCTCGGGGAGCTTGTATCGCTCGACAAATGCAAGAACCGAATCAACCCCTTGTCGTGGATCGATCTTGCGAAACGGGTCGATGTCGGGCGCGCCCAAAACGTCTTTAAGAACACCGGCAACTTGGATTGGCACTGCGGCGGTGCCGTTGCCGAGGACGATGCTTCGAAGGAGGTCAGGGTGCTTCGCGGCGGCAAACAACAGTGTCGACGTGCCTATATCGGGGCCAACTGCATGCGGACGATTGAGTCCAAACTCCTTAATGGCGTGAACGACGAATTCGGCCATAGCGGAAGGTTGGAGCAAGTCGTCGCGGCGCTCCGAGTGTCCGAATCCCGGCAGATCAATCGCTACGAGATGCGCATGCTCGGCCAGACGAGACCACATCTGCTCAAACGTGTAAAGACTTTCCGGCCAGGGGCTCAGTAAAATCGCTGACACTTCACGAGGAGCACTCTCTGCATAACGAATGGACAAGCCGTCGATCGTGCGTGTCTCGGTCTTAATCAGCGAGGGAGTGGTTGTCGCCATCATTCAGTTCCTGGCATTGCCCTAGTAGTCGAACCACTGGTTAAGTGCTTGAACCTTTTCCTTGGTATAAGGTGGGTATAAGTGATCAATGGCTACGTCCGGCGGAGATATCAAGACAGACTTAGCGTGTGTGAGTGAGTCGAAGCCGTACTTCCCGTAGTAATTGCCGATACCGGCCGTCCCAACTCCTCCGTATGGCATAGACTCAATGAACAAGAAAACGTTGGTCTGATTTACTGCGCCCCCTCCGAAGGAGACAGACTGCAGCACCCGGTCGATTGCCTTTTGATCGCGGCTGAACACATAGCCGGCAAGCGGCTTCGGCATCGACTTGATCTTTGCGATTAGCGCCCCAATATCGGAATACGTAAGAATGGGCAGCAGCGGCCCGAAGATTTCATCCTCCATGATTTTGTCGGACCAGGAAATTGGGTAGAGGATAGTAGGGTCGAGATAGCGAACTGCCGCATCTGACTTACCGCCATAGACCACCTTGGCCGGATCGATCAACGACGCCAGTCTGTTTACTGCCGCGGGGCTTATGACACGTGAATAGTCCGGATTGCTCTTTGGGTCCGCGCCGTAAAGCTCCACAACAGCTTTCTTGCACTCGGCTACGAACGCTGCTGCTACAGAGTCATGAACGACCGCGTAGCCCGGCGATGTGCACCACTGTCCGCCCCAAGCCATTGCGCCCCACACAATTTTCTTGGCGGCATCTGGAATGTTGGCTGTCTCATCGACGATGGCCGGGTTCTGTCCTCCCAACTCCAACAACACGGGAGTGACGTACTCGGCAGCCGCGCGCATCACCACCTTGCCTACTGCCACGCTTCCCGTCAGAAATATGAAATCGAAAGGAAGCTTCAAGAGGTTTGTTACTGTTTCTCTGCTGCCCAGCACGGCACTTAGAGACTCCGGTTCAAAATATTTCTGAATCAGTTCTTGGAGCAATTCGTCCGTCGCCAGAAGCGCTTCGGAGAGTTTCAAGATGCAGGGATTGCCAGCCGACAAAGCGGCAATCGCCGGACGCAGTGATAACAAAAGAGGTCCATTGAAAGGACAGATGATCAGCGTTACGCCGTACGGCTCGCGGTACACCATTCCTTTGTGTCCCGATGCAGCCAGGAACTTCGGGAGGGGAGCCTCGACCGGTTTCATCCACTCCTTGACCTGAGACTTCGCGTATTCAGCGGTCGCGATGGACGCGGACACCTCGAATGCATTCTCCTGTGAGGCTGTCTTGAAGTCTTTGCACGATGCATCTGCAAAGCGCTGATAGTTCTCCTTCAGCATTCGGCCAAGACGATTCAGCTGATCAACTCTCCACTCGTAACTCTTCGTCGCATCCGAGGCGAAGTAGGACTTTTGTTTGTTGAACATCGCCTCAACGGAGGCCCATGGAGTAGCTGACTGAGCCTGGCCTGCGGGAGCTTTTGGTTGTGGTTGTGTTGACATGTTCTTCTCCTTCTTGCTCTTCTCGTGTCCGTTTTTCGTCTTAACTCACTTCAGCGGAGCACTGTTGCGAGCGCCCGCCTCTGTAACGAGAACCATGCGAAAGCGTGCTTTTGCGGCCATCATCCGGTCATAGGCTTCGCGGGCCTTGGATAGAGGCATGACTTCGATAATTGGCTCCACATTTTCGAGCAAAGAAAACTCCACCGTTTCCTGTTCGTCCTGCACGCTACCGGTGGTCGACCCGGAGATGGAGTGCATGCCAAAAATGAGGGAGCCGGTACTCACTTCCAGGGGATCCGGGGCGATCCCAATCACCAACAGTTTTCCCCTCACGGCGAGGCCGTTTACGAGACCGGACATTGCTTTGCCACTTGGAGCTGTGGCAAGGATGGCATCGGCTCCGCCAAGTGCTCGCAGCCTGGCTCCCGCATCTTCCGCTCCGCTGTCGATGTATTGGTGGGCGCCGAGTTCTTTTGCGAGCTTCCCCGACTCCGAACCGAGACCAATGGCGATAGTCCTGAATCCCATCCTTCTTGCGTACTGAATCCCGAGGTGCCCGAGTCCGCCAACCCCTTGGATTGCGACGAGGGCACCGGCACGCAAGCCGGCATTTCGCAGGGCGTTGTACGTCGTCACCCCTGCACATAGCAGGGGTGCTGACTTGACAGGTTCCAGACCGTCCGGAATCGTTACCGTGGTTCGCGCTTCAATGATCATGACTTCCGCGTATCCGCCGTCGATCATGATGCCGGTGAGCACGCCGTTCGTGCAGTTGATAAAGTCTCCTCGGAGGCATGAGAGGCAGGTGTCATCCCATCCACCACAGATCCCAACACCTACTCGCTGACCGACCGAACGGGTCGTAACATTCGAGCCCACGGCGTCGATCCGCCCAATGACTTCGTGCCCAGGTACGCGGGGATAAGTAAGGTTAGGCAATGCTCCGTCTACCAGCAGGCTGTCGGTATGGCAAACGCCGCAAGCCTCGACTCGGATGCGAACTTGATTTGGGCCGGGATCCTGCAGTGGCTTGTTAACTTCAGTGAAAATTCCCGGCTTGCTGACTTCGATGGCTTTGTACGTTCCGTTCATCATTCACCTGCCTGTTAGCTCACTACGCTGCGAATTGCCTTAAGTGATAGTCGATGTGGATCTGCAGGAGCTTTCCCCACTCTTCGACTGTCATCGAACCGAACATCGGGTGCGGTCCCCAGTCGTCCAGCGATCTTGCGTGCCAGGCAGCATCCACAATTTTCAGCAGTTGTTGCTTTTCAAAGTTGAAGTCGAACTCGGCGCCGCGGGGTATCTTGAAACCCTTCGGTAGGCGCAGACCCAGAGGCTGCTCCGGGAACCAGTCCACCAAAATCCACCGGAACAGCGTTCGCGACGAAAAATAGCTCTCATCTGGAAGTGTGTAGAAGCCTAGCCCGCTCCCGCACGCCAAATTGAGGTGATGCAGCATCTGCGAGACACTCATTGTTCCCCACTGCCGTGGGCTGGCAGCAGTGATCCGGAAAACCCGGTTCCGAAATTCGTCGTGTTTCGCGTCGGTGAAAAAAACCATTCCGTCAACTTGCTTGACAAGGAATGAACGCGGAATGTACTTCAATATGGCGAGGCCAGACATCCAGAGGTTGCTCGCGAACAACTCTCGAAAGAGATTTGTGCCCTTGGACTCGCTCGCCTGGGCGGGAACGGCTTGCGGTGCACGATCGTTCATGTCAAGCAACTCCGTTCATTTCGGGAAAGCAGTTCCAAACATCGGTGCGTTGCTCTTGGACTGCTCCTCAGTGGCTTCGTCCTGGAGCACATCCCAGTGTTCTTTAAGAACCCCGTTTTCGATTCGCACGATATCGGCAGCAATCCAATTCACCGGCGAACCGCGACCACTGAATCGCCCGTGAACAATGACAAAGTCTCCTTCAGCCACAATCACACCCGGCTCGTATTAATGTTGGCGGCGCGCTCCGCACTAGATTGAACAAGCCGTCACGACCTGGCTCGATGTGAGCGCTGTGCTGGATGTAGCTGGGAGACCAGTACCGTTTTGCCGCCTCGTACTCACGCTTGTTAAACAACGTGTCGAAGCCCTCCAAAACGAGTCTTTTGTTCTGTTCAGTTGTCGTCTTCACGAGAGTGCTCTCCTGATGCAGGCTTCCTTACCGGACTGCGCTCGCGAGACATCCACTCCCTGATGTAAGGCGAGCAGTGCACTACCGATATCCCTTTTGCCTCACACCCGTTGAGAAAGCGAACGCCCTCGACATCCGCGAGATTCACTTCCTCCAAATCCAAAACCGCCGATGCTCCGCATTTTTGTAATTCGGTTTTGACCTGGTCCAGATGTTCGGATCGCAGCTCTCCGCTCAGCCGAACTCGCGCCCGGAACCGCTCGATCTTGAGCGTCATGAATTGCCAGCTCCCGACCGCACTCTCGGTT
>Ga0137419_10001492_pt1 | contig 10104 bp, 8 predicted proteins | sample CZODoug3_1_2_16f_FD_108279 | JGI IMG/M metagenome (GOLD analysis project Ga0137419, IMG submission 108279) | Vadose zone soil fungal communities from Angelo Coast Range Reserve, California, USA - CZODoug3_1_2_16fungal (Illumina Assembly) | ecosystem: Environmental > Terrestrial > Soil > Vadose... | reverse complement strand
CCCATTCCGAAAGTCGCATTCCGGCAGCGCCATTTCTTCCGAACCACCATTATTTCTCATGTCTTCTTGGAGTTCTGGTGAGCTTGCAGGCAAAGGTGTTGCCAGCGTCGGTCACCAGTCCGTCGATCTGGTCGCCGCCTTCGGAGACCACAAAAGTGATATTAATGGGCGGGCCCGGCTGCCCGTTGATGGTTTGCGAGTAAGTGACGGTGCCGGTACAGTCCGGATTGATCTGCTCGGTGCCAGTGAGGGTCTGCGTAACTGTTACGCCACCAATACTGACCGTGCCGCTGCCGTTGAAGTTGCCGTTTTTATCCGCAGTGGCAATGGCCAGAGTTTTCGCAGGCACTTGCGGCGCATTCGGTCCGGGCGTGAGAAAGCCATCACAGCGCACCAGGTATCGGCCGGCAGTGGTGCGGCTTGAGCATTGCTGAGCCTCGATGGAGTCTGCGGCCAGCACTAGCACAAGCAACGTCCATAGTGTGATATTGATTGTGGTTTTCATGAATGAACTCCTTTTATTCCAGAGTATGAAGTTACGGATAGGTCAGCGTGTTTTCGTTCCAAATATCGTTGAGTTGATCAACGTCGAAGCGGCAGTCCGATGCCAGTTGCCCGCTCCCCACTTCTCGCGGGGAACGCGAGAAATGCGGCACCCCGACCGTTTTCTCCATCAACACCAAAAAATCGTGCGCTATACTCACGCACCGGAGACATGGCCACCCGCCGGCGCACCCTGCCTAGTTCGCCTTGACCAATACGGAGAGAGTCGCTGGCGGCGCGTACTGGTCCGTCTCGCTTGACTCGCCACGCGTCGAACTCAGCGAAGGCTGTGGCATGGTACTCCCCTGCCGTCGGCAAGGAGGCAACAAGTGTCCACGTGTCAGGGAAAGTGTCGTACATTTCGACCTTAGCTTGTAAGCCCAGCATCGGTCGAGCCCCCAATGGCGTAGATTGTGCGTTGTTGAGTGCAGCGGCAGCCACATTGAATCTTGCGGTTTGCTGCCGATGTGGTCCGTTCCTCACCTTGTCTCAGCGAGATTTCGGCAGCGTTCGGCTCATGCCATGGGAAAATTTCCTGTTTCGAGTTGCTGTACTGCAATACTTGCTTAACAAAAGGTTGTCTTTTCAATAAGTTGACTTTGTTTCGGGTCGGGGATATCTTGAGTCGCAACGTGGGCTTCCGCAGCCGCGCTCGGGCGGTTACGTGTCTAATTCTTCATCCAGGCCCGTCAGTGAACTACTCGACAAGTGGCAAGCGGGTGACGCCGAAGCGCTGCAAGCGCTGATGCCGCTGGTTTATGCCGATCTGCGCCGCCTGGCGCACCGGTGCCTGCGCAAGGAACGTCCCGGCCACACACTCCAGAGCACCGCTCTCGTGCATGAAGCCTATGTACGCTTAACCAAAAGAGAAAAGGTTCATTTCGAGAGGCGTTCCGATTTCTTTGCCGTGTCGGCACAATTGATGCGTCAGATACTCGTGGACTACGCCCGCGGCCATCGCGCCGCGAAACGCGATGGCGGTCTCAAACTCGTTCTGGACGAAGCTACCGCTCTCCCCGCGGCTCGGAAACTCAACCTGGTAGCGCTGGACGATGCCCTGAACGAGCTTTCCCGGATGGACCCGCAACAAGGCCGAATCGTGGAGCTACGCTTTTTCGGGGGACTATCGATCGAGGAGACTTCCCAGTTTCTGGGCGTCTCCCCAGCTACGGTCAAGCGCGACTGGTCGACGGCGCGCCTTTGGCTGAACAAACAGATGAGCCGCACATGACCAGCATGACTCCGGAGCGCTGGCAAAGAATGAAGGGCGTGCTCTACGAGGCGCTTGAGCTTCCGACCGAGAAGCGTGCCGAATTCCTTGACCACGCCTGTTCCGGCGAAGATTCATTGCGCCAGGAAGTGGATTCGCTGCTTTCGTCGGGCGACAAGTCCTGCTCCAAGTTTCTGCAATCGCCCACGCCGCGAGTAGCGCTCACTCCGGGGACAAAGCTGGGCGACTATGAGGTCAAATCGCTGCTGGGTTCGGGTGGCATGGGCGAGGTCTATCGTGCCCGCGATTCGCGGCTGGGGCGGGATGTGGCCATCAAGGTCTTGCCGTCCTTCCTTTCCGCTGATTCCGACCGGCTGCGGCGCTTTGAGCAGGAGGCGCGAGCGGCAGCAGCCCTCGACCATCCCAACATTCTTGCGGTCCACCAAATGGGCACGTATGAGGGAGCACCGTATCTAGTGTCGGAGTTGCTGGAAGGAGAAACGCTTAGGGAGCCGATCAAGCGTGGCCGCTTGGCAGTTCGCAAGGCGGTTGATTACGGGGTGCAGATTGCTAAAGGTCTTGCCGCAGCCCATGAGAAAGGAATTGTTCATCGCGATCTGAAGCCGGAGAACCTGTTCGTCACCAAAGACGGGCGATTGAAGATTCTGGACTTCGGGCTGGCGAAGCTCACGCAGCCACAGTCCCTTTCGGATCAAACAGCAGCGATGCTAACCGACGGAACGGAAGCAGGAGTGGTGATGGGGACGGTGGGCTACATGTCGCCGGAGCAGGTACGGGGACAAGCGACCGATCATAGGGCCGATATCTTTGCCTTCGGCGCGATTCTGTATGAAATGCTTGCGGGGAAACGAGCATTTCAGAAGCCGACCTCAGCCGACACGATGAGCGCGATTCTGAATGAAGACCCTCCGGGCATTTCGCAGGTGACCACGACTGTTCCGCCAGCCCTGCAGCGGGTGGTACATCGTTGTCTGGAAAAGAACCCGGAGCAGCGATTTCAGTCGGCCTCGGACCTGGCGTTTGCGCTGGATGCGCTGTCGGAAATCTCCAGCAATACTGCCGCAGATTCAAAGACAAAGCCCCGGAGGATTTCTAAGCTTTGGGCGGTCGCCGCCGTCATGACGGCCGTGGTTATTGCTTTGCTCGTGGTTCGCTTTCGTACGCCACCGCGTCCCGAACAAAAGCATGAACTGGTGGAGAGGCAGCTGACCGCCAACCCTCCGGAGAGCACCGTAAGCTCGTTTGCCATCTCCCGCGACGGCAAATTCCTCGCTTATACCGACCACTCGAAGAACCTCTATTTGCATCTGCTAGCGATCGATAGTGGGGAAGTTCGCCAAGTTCCATTCCCTGCTTCGTACCAGCCCGTCGACTGGTTCCCGGACGGGAACCATCTACTGCTGGTGAGCACCACGAACGCCGGTATATGGAAGATGTCAACGTGGGACTTCAGCATGCGAAAGCTGTGGGCCGGTCTAGCGTGGGACGTAGCGGTATCGCCAGACGGCTCCCAGATTGCCTTCCTCAACGATGACCGTTCGGTACTGCTGATGGGAGCGGACGGCGAGGAACCGCACAAGATCCTCGCAGACGATGCCCTCGAGCTACAGCACATTGCATGGTCGCCAACCGGGCAGCGTCTCGCCTATGTCCGGTTCCGGGGCACACTTGCCAAGCCTGAGGTCACTCTCGAGACCTGCGATCTGGCTGGCGGCGCACGCACCGTGGTGCTGTTCGACCCGCGTTTGAACGGCGACGATGGATCAACTGGCATTGCATGGCTGCCCGATGGACGCGTCATCTACTCGATTCTTTCGCCCAATGGCTCAGACTCCGACCTTTGGGCAATTCGGGCGGATCCAGGCACTGGCAAGCAGAGCGGTGACGCGACACACCTGGCAGGGTGGAAGAATTTTGGAGCGCAATTCCCCCAGGCAAGCGCCGATGGGAAGCGTCTGATCGCGGCCAGGTTTCACACCGAAAGCGGGATCTACATTGGCGATCTCGCATCCGGAAGCAAAGTGTTTACTCCTCACCGTTTCGCGCTCGATGATTGGTTCAACGTCGTCGCGGCCTGGACCAATGACAGCAAAGCCTTTCTCTTCCACTCCAAACGAAACGGGAGGTGGGCGATCTTCAAGCAAAACATGGATGCCAAAACACCGGAGACTTTGATTGCGGGATCGGAGAACTACTTCACCCCCATACTGAGCCCCCAGGGAGCACTTCTATATACCGCGTCAGCGTCACCGGATCGTTGGGAACCCGGGGATACTACGATTCGGCTGATGAGCACGCCCGAACAGGGTGGCGCACGATCTACTCTGATAATGGGCAGATACGCCGCTGCATGCGGTTCCTTGCCTTCGTCTTTTTGTGCTGTGTCTGAGCTCAAGGACCGACAATTAATTTTCTATCATCTTGATCCAGTGAAAGGTAAAGGTGAGGAAATAGGTCGCCTTGGCGGATATCAGTCAAGCTATCCTGACTGGGACTTGTCGCCCGATGACTCCAGGTTGGCGATCGTAGATCAAATTGAACAGAAGGGCGAGATTCGGATTCTGAATCTGGCCGACCAAAGGGTTACCGTACTGCGAGTTCGGGACTGGAAATGGCAGAACCTACAACACGTCAGATGGGCTGCCGACGGGAAAAGCCTGTTCGCGCTCGCAGCGTCCGCCTCAACATTTGCTCTGATTTCACTCGATGCGAATGGCAACCCGCGAGTCTTGTACGAAATCGCTGCGGGAGCGGGATGGATCTCCTCCATTGTGCCCTCCCCGGATGGAAGACATCTGGCCTTCACCAAGAGGGTGTACGTAGACGACGTGATGCTGCTGGAAAACTTCTGAGCTGTCCGCCCCGCCGCTCACAATCTCGATGACCGTCGGAAGGCTTGGCCGCCCGCGGAAACCTGGGGACAGGCTTGCGGAATCTTTCGATAACCTCAAGTGCCCCGAGTCGCAACACATTTAAATCGAGGAACGCCACAATTCAGGAACGATTGCGCAAGCTGCCTGAAAGCACACGATAATCGCAGGCCGGACATTTGAGATTTTGGATCGCTCAACCCCGCATTTGAGGCGGGTGAAGTGCGTGTCATAGTGTTCTCGTGACCGTATGCATACTGAGGAAAGCAAACACGCGAAGTGGAGGGTGTGTACATGTGCGCAACCCGCACGCACTATCCCGTCAAACTTCGAACCCGCTACTGTTTCTTGGCGGCCAGCTTGCGCGCAATCTCTTCAAGGAGCTTGGGGCGCATCTCGGCCAGGACGCTGTCCACGATGCTGGCAATGGAATCGGAATCATGCCCAGCACCATTCGCCGGTTGCGCCGCGTCTGGGTCGGCGACTGCGGTCGCCACGTCAGCGAGCTGCTCGGTCAGGTTCGGCGTAACGATGGTATTGCGAATCTCGTGCCAGTTCGACCAGGCCGCGTCCATCTGCGATTTGGTGCGCGAATCAATCTCATCTTCCGGCGCCGCCGGATCACGGGGAAGCCCGCCAGGACCGCCATCCGCTGTGCTCTCCGGGGCCGCCGCCGCCCCTGCTGCCGATGCTACCGGACGCAAATCTTGAAAGCCGCTGGGGGCTTCGACACGCCCGGGCGTCCCGGCTGCAGGCAGCGCGCTCGATAAACCCAAGCTGGCGTGGCTGCCTCCCGATGCGCTGGCCGCCAGCGCCGTCGCAGGCACTTCCGCGACTACCGCCGCCTGTGCCGTAACCGCCTCGCGCGCCACAGCTTCGGCCTCCGCCGCAGTGACTACCGCCGCCGCCATTTCAGAAGCTGCTACCTGCGACGCGCCTACTTCAGCAACGATGGGCTTGTCATCCACCGGCTCGACAACCGCACTTTCGGCAAAGCTTGCCAAACTGTAGGTGTTGAATGTCTCCGCCGGGGGCCGGGCTGCCGGTAAGGTCCCGTGGGCTTCTTGCATCTCGCGTTCCAGCGAAACTGCCGTGTCCGCTTGCGTCGGTTCCACAGCTTTCGCGATCCAGTGCGAAGCAACAGCTGGCGCCGGCGCAGCCTCGGGATTCGGCGCCGCCCCTGATTCCTCCGGCGCTTCTTCCGGTTCCGGAGCTAACTGGCGAGGCACATCCGCCGCCGTTACGTGCAGCATCGGCGCACGGTCTCCCTCCCCGCTCAGCACCTCCGCCGCTGCCTGAATCGCAGCGATCTCCTCGGGAGAAATATCCAGCGGTGCCGGAGCGGAATCCACTGGCGGAACCCGCGCTTCCCGGACATCCGCCGTAAAAGCGCTCTCTCGCCGCAGGGTGGATTCATCCTCGACAGGAGGCGTCAGATCGCGGAACCCGGTTCCCATTTCCTGCGCCGCTTCTTCCGGCTCAGGCTCCGTCTTCGTCTTCGAAGGCATGCCCAGGCGGTTCTTCCAACCCTTTTCCTCGATCCCCGTCTCTTGGGCCTCGGGGGCGTCCGCCGTGGAGCCTGCAAACGTTTTGGCCAGCGGACTGAGCTTGCCCGTCTTGGAGGCCTTGCCGGGCGCCTTGGCATTCGCATCTTCAATCTTGCGAATCACTGCCAGCAGTTCTGTTGCCTCGAAGGGCTTCACGATAAACGCGTTCGCGCGCGCCTTCAGCGCTTCTTCTGACTTGAACGGTTCCAACTTCCCCACGGTCAATAAAATCGGGATCTCCGCCGTCTGGCGGTTCTCCCGCAGCAGCTTGCACACTTCCAGACCGCTGTATCCCGGCATGTAGACGTCGAGCACAACGATTTCCGGCAGCAGTTCGTTGACTTTTTTCAGAGCCGCCGAGCCATTGCTGACGGTAATCACTTCATATCCAGCGTCCGACAAGATCTTTTTGCCCATGTTCTGAGCAGTCACGCTATCGTCAGCAAGGAGAATCTTTCGCGGCACGCGGGGTCCTCAAAGTCAATAAAGATACGGGAGTCTGACCGAAGTTATCCCGGACGGGCACGTAAGTCAATGAGGGCGGGCCGCGCTTCGGGTTACCTCCGGGCAGCGCCTGCTGGAGGGCCGCAAAAAGGCCGCCAAACCTGGTATTGCCGGGAGGCGGCGCAGCCGGAAAAAGTTACTGAAGTTTTCACGGTTCTGGGCCGACGCCCTGGCCCGCCCACTCACAACATGGCCAATCCCGCTCCAATCAACTTGTACACAAAAAACATTCCCGCCACGATGGCGATCGCCGTCGAGCGCTTCACCCGGCTGTTGCAGGCAAACCCAATTGCGATCAGGGCAATGCTCCAGAAGGCAAAAACATCGAAAGCCGATGCCATCCCAAGCACGAACTTATTGCCGTTCGGGTCCATGAAATATGCCGGATTCGTTCCTGCTGGGTTCCGAATGCTGAACGCTTCCTTGTCCACCCCAACCAGCATGGACAAAACCCCCAGCAAGGCGTGGATCATCCACGGCAAACTGCCGTAAATCACAATCGCCAGCGCAACTTTGAAGGACACCGCGGCATCCGCAAGTTTAAACACGCCCAACAACACTCCGGCCATGATCAGATACGCGATGATGGCAACCACCGACGCCCCATAGGAGAGATATTTTGTGATGGCCGCGGAGATCTCGATCTGCCTGGCTTTCTGGTCCGCGGGCAGCTTATCGAACTGGTCGGCGCGCGAGGATCTCGCGATCTCGTTTCTCGAAATCTGGTCGAACCCAACCTGCCGCTCCATGACTGCGGCATACAACACAGTCACCAATACCACCAGGGCGAATGGTCCCCACCAACTGGCGTTGCGTGGCAAATCGGAAAAGGTTTTGGTTGGCGCGATGAAGGTATTCAAGATTCGCGCTGGTTCAGACATCGGCGCTTCTGCGGGCGGAGGCGTCACTGCGGTGGCCATAAGAATCCCTCGCTGGAATCGGCGAGATTGTAACCTCCGCAAGCCGGGGCCGCAAATCAAAATCGGCTGTCTTGTCACTTCCCCGGCATCTTTAACCCCAGCGCTTCCACCGTCCCTGCATCCGGCGTCGCCACCCCATCGGCCTTCGTCGCTACGCCAAATGACCCGGAGTAGTCCCACATCGTCCAGCCCATCCCATGCTTTTCCAAGGCCCTCCTCACATCCGAAATCCAGCGCGTCCGATCCTCCGGCTTCATATACGCCCGGTACGCGCCAAACTCGTTGCACGTGACCACCAAATGCCGACGCGCCGCCCACTCCGCTACCTCGTTGACGTCTGCCTCAATTCTTCCCGCATCCCAGTGGTCTCGCCCATAGTGCACCACCTCGAACTTGCCCAGCTCATCCGGCACCTCCGCCGCCACCCGAGCGGCGTTTTCCAGCGTCGATGGGTACGCCAGCCCCTTGACCCAAATCCACCAGGGCGATCCCCAGGTCGCCCCCTGATGCGTGAACGTATGCGGTTCGTAGTAATGAAAGTTATAGATCACGTTCCCGTCCGCCAGCGGTTCCATAAATACCAGATCGTCATCATCCGACCACTTCGCGCCCGCCGCGATAATCGTGTGCTGAGGCGCGCTCTCGCGAATCGCTTCTGCCAATTTCGTCTCAATACCGAACCAGCGGTAGCGGTCGCGAATTTCCGGCTCATTCATGATTTCGAAAAAAACCCGCTCCCGGTCCCACGACGAATAATGCTGCGCGAGTTGACGCCAGAAGTTCGTAAACCTTTCCACAAATCCGTCGTCCGATAGCCGCGCCTTGAAGTCGCTTTCCGGGTGAATGTCAATGATGACCGCCAGCCCGTGATCCAGAAGCATCTTCACCGCGGCATCCAGCGAAGCAAAGTACTCCTCCCTCGATTCCCACCCTGGAAATATAGGCGCCGGATTCACGCTCAACCGCACATGGTCGAATCCCAGCGACGCGATCAGCGCGATGTCACGCTCGGTCGTGTGCGTGGCATAGTGGTCGCGGTTATAGGCAGTGGGCGGCGTCACCTGGGCAAACCAGCCACTCAGGTTGCTCCCGCGCCGCAAGTGCGCCAGCCGCGACGCCGGAACGGACAACTGGGCGGAAACCGACGGTGCCTCCGCTGACGCGCCCCAGCTCGCAAACAGAAAGCAGAGAAGGAAAAACCGCGCTGTGTTTCGCATAGGGCTAAGAGCCTAGCAGAAACACGGATGAGGATGGAGAGGGAGCAATCCGAAGCTTGCCGCTCTGGATGGTCTCCAATGCCGCGGCACTTCACAGCTCCAGGCCTGCGAGTTCCGGCGTCGACGCCAGCAAGGTGCGCGTGTAGGCGTGTTGCGGCCGCAAGGTGATTTCTTCGGCGTTCCCGACCTCAACAATCTTCCCGCGATGCATGACAGCGATGCGCGTGGCCAGGTAACGCACCACCGGCATGGCGTGCGAAATGAACAGGTAGGTCAGTCGAAACTCGCGCTGCAACTGGGCCAGCAGGTTCACCACCTGGGCGCCCACGCTGACGTCGAGTGCAGAAACCGGCTCATCGGCGACGATGAATTTCGGCCTGAGTGCCAGTGCCCGGGCGATGCCGATGCGCTGGCGCTGGCCTCCGCTGAACTCGTGCGGGTAGCGCGGCAACGCTGACGCATCGAGGCCCACGGCCCGCAACAGCTCCCCAGCCCTGGCACGGCGTGCGGGCTTGCTGAGGGATTCATGAATGACCAGCGGCTCGGTAACGATGTCCTCCACGCGGAAGCGCGGGTCCAAGGAGCCGAAGGGGTCCTGGAAGATAATCTGCATGTCGCGGCGGAGCTGGCGCAGGCCGGAGCGGCTTAGGGCGAGCAGGTCGTGGCCATCGAAACGAAGGCTGCCGGAGGTGGGCTCGATCAGACGAAGGACCAACCGCCCCAGTGTGCTCTTGCCCGAACCGGATTCGCCGACCAGACCCAAAGTTTCGCCAGCGGAAATGTCGAGAGAGACACCGTCCACGGCGCGCACTGCCCGCTGCGCGCCCGCGAACAGCGAGTCGCCGTCAGTGTAGGTCTTCGTTAGGTTGCGAATCTCGACAAGAGCCATGTTCTGAGCCAGCGTTCCACCAAATTAACGGGTTGCGATCAGCGGAACGGCGGCGAGCGCAGCCAGCATTCCCACCAGCTTCCAGCGCGTGAAGTGCTCGCCGAGGAAGACTCGCGCCAGGATTGCCGTGATCGCCGGATACAACGAAGTTAACATCACGGCCGCGTCGAGGCGTCCCGTCTGTGTGGCGCGAATGAAAAACACCGTGCCGGTAACGTCCAGCATGCCCGCGACGACGCCCAGGCCGATGCGCGAAGGCGTCATGCTTTGCCGGGCGAGGGCATTCCCGTGGCCGCCGACCAAGACGATTCCGGTGACCACGACCAGCGCGGCGAAGCGCGAACACGCGGCGGCCCAGAACGCAGATACGTTGCCGGCGCGCT
>Ga0137419_10001491_pt1 | contig 10105 bp, 4 predicted proteins | sample CZODoug3_1_2_16f_FD_108279 | JGI IMG/M metagenome (GOLD analysis project Ga0137419, IMG submission 108279) | Vadose zone soil fungal communities from Angelo Coast Range Reserve, California, USA - CZODoug3_1_2_16fungal (Illumina Assembly) | ecosystem: Environmental > Terrestrial > Soil > Vadose... | reverse complement strand
CTGCTCGATCTTTACAATGCGCTGGGTCCGCTGGACGCGATCACCGGCGCAACCACAACAGAGGACATTCTGAATCTAATTTTCAGCACCTTCTGCATTGGAAAGTAAATCCAGCTCTAAGCGACTCTACGGAAGTCTAATACTAGCGTATAAATCATTTGTAATCCCAAGCTAGTGGTCTACGCTGTCCAGCAGAGTACACCGACAACCGGTTTGTTTCCTGTACTCTGGCGCTCGATCCGCGGCAACTCACGCGCAATGAAATGGCCGACCATTCGGTGCGAGCGCGCGAGAATCTGAACCTCGCCGGGACGAGTATTTCTGTGCCGAGGCGACCGATCGCCCACATCGCGCCAGCCGTTTTGCCCAGGTAGCGTTGCGAAAGTTACATAAGACTGGGGTCTCACTCCTCGGGTGCAGGTGCGGACGCCGAGACTTTGGCAGACTTCGGCTGACCCGCGATGATTGCCTGCCAGTTCAGCAGAGCGTTCCAAAGCAAACGCTGGTCGCCGCGGTTCAAATCGCGATGCATTGGGTTGAAGTTGAAACAGACGACGTGCCCCTTACCCACAGGCATGTCCAAGATTGCAGGCCGACCGATCAGGTTCTCTTCTCCCCATGCCTGGCCGCTTTCGGCGAACGGTTTCCCGTCGGTATCACCCCATTCCATCACCATCCCGCGGCGGTCTTCGGGACCGTCCAGGCACGTAGTGCAATAGGCCATGCGCAGCCAGTGACGAGGGATGTTATACAGCGGGAAGTTCTGTCGGAAGACGTAGGTGTGCGCGGGATAACCGTATGCGATGGGATGGTCCGCGCGGTCGAAAGTGACCCGAACATGGGCGCCTGGAGTCCGCGTAGCTGCCAGCTGGGACGCTGCTGCCGAGCCGGCGCCGCCGCCCGCCGTGCTACGGGGAACGCCCCCGGAAGAACGGCGGACAAAGCGCACCAGTCCGCCTTCCAGCGCCAGCGTGGTCCCGCTGCCGAGAGTCACCATCAGCCCTCCATCTTCGATGAAACGTTGGATCTGTGCGAGTCCTTCGTAGCCAATGCCTCCAGTAATGTCGTCGGATTCGGCGGGAGTACCGAAACTGGGCGTCTCAACGGTCTTCTTGAAAGGCATCGGCGACCAAATCTTCGGCAGACCTTCAATCTGCTCAGCCAGTTCGAGGTCAACATGTCCGTAAAGCAGGACGTCGATGCGCGCGCGGAGATTGCCCACGCGAATGTCTTCGTCGCGCAGATACGTGTAAGGAACTTTGCGCTGATCCAGCGAGTAACGTATCCATCCGATCGAATCAGTATCAGCCCACGGAACCCAAACACCAATGCGTGGCGTTTTAGCTTTGTGACAAGGCACATTCGGTGGAGTGGAAACTTGGATAAAGTCGAGGCCCAGTTCCGCAGCGCTGGAGAGAATGGCCTCGTGCAATCCGGCTTGACTGGCAAGAATCCATGATCCTGGGGGAAACTTCGTGCCGCCTACCTCAAAGTCCCGTTCAGCAATTTGAATTTCGAAATCCGCCAGATGATAGCGGGCGGCAAGAAACGATTCTTGTCCAGTATCTTTCAGCAGATAAGTGGGACCCGCACCGATGACGCGTCCAGTTGGACGCGGCGGACCGGTCAGCCGCTTCAGGGCAACGTTGCGAATGGACGCATCCGCAGTAGGTATTGTCTGAAGATGGTAATGAGCGGGAAGTTCCCACGAGACATCATCATAGGGTGCTTCTCCGTCCTTCGGATAGTGTTGCGGGGTGAGCAAATCGACAGCGTAGTTGCGGTAGGGCTGATCGAGGCGAACCACGTAGGTTCCAGCCGGAAAGTTGCCTTCCTTAAGCTGCATGGCACTTTGCGCCCGGTCAACTTCGATTTGCTGGCCCACGAGCTGTCCTATCATTTGTGCCACCCGGGCCGGGTCTCCCTGATCTTCCGGAATCAGAAGCGCGCAGGGCGGCTGCGTCAGTCCTTTCTGCCACGAATCCCATGCCTTTCTGTAGAAATTGCGCACCATTTCTTTGGAATCGCGGGCGGTTTCGTCCAGCGCTGCGAGGGCGCCCGTTTCCTGGTAGTTGAGATTGTCGCGAGCCGACCAGGTGACCTCTCGTGGGGAAGGAACAGGGCGGTACCATTCCATCGTTGTGTCCGATTGAGGAACTGACCGACGCTCAGTTTCCGCGCTGCCGTTGCCGAATGTTTCGTAGCCACGTCCAATGCTGTTGTGATTCATGGCGACGGAATCGAGATAGAGGTGAGCAAATGCTTCCCCAAAATTCCACGTCGAAACGCCGGGCATCCCCATAGCCGTGAGAGCCTGCACTTCGTGAAAGCTGAGTTCAAGAAATTCAGCATAGGTAATAGGGTCAATGTTGGGGTTATAAGGCCCGGTGCCGTTCCACGTCATCATCAGTGGTAAACCCTCATGCAGGTCGTGCACGACGGTAGGGTGCCACTCATTAAACATACGGTGCACGGCTCTTGTGGTTTCGTGCGTTTGCTGGTGCGTATCGCGGTTGATATCCACAAAGGTGTACTTCGACCAGTAGGGCGGCGACTGGCGGGGAAGAGCGGTGCGGTCAGTTTTGCCCTTGAGGTAGCGGTAGAACCAGTCCACCATTTTGTCCCGGCCGTCAGGATTGGAAATGGGATTGATCAGCACGACTACGTTTTCTCGGATTCGCCGGATCATAGGCTGTTCCGATGCCGTCAGCCGGTACGCTAGTTCGATCATGGCTTCGGTTGACCCGGTCTCATCGGAATGCAGAGCCGCATTGAAGTAATAAATAGGGCGAGAGGTCTGGATCAGTCTCTCGGCAGCCGCTTCGCTGGTACGGCGCGGATCCGCTAATGCCCCGGTGGCGGCTTTTAGGCGATCGAGATCACGGATACCAGCCTCGTCTGCGATGGCGAGCATAAGGATTTCGCGCCCTTCTTCACTATGCCCGATGGTGAAGACGCGAACTCGAGGGCTTGCAGCAGCCAGGGCACGGGCGTAAGCGTAGGTTTTCTGCGTGCCCAATAATTCTCCTGGAGCGCCCATGATCCGGCCCAGAAATTTCTCGGGAGAGGGAACCGTATTTGACTGGGGGACATAGGAGACCCAGGGTGAGACAAAATGGGAATCGGTCGTAGCCGCCGCGATTGCCTCAACCGAACCGGGTTCGGGGAGGTCGGGGGCTTGCGCAACCGCCGGGAGCATGAACAATGCGAGCCAAGATATGCACACAATCGTGAGTCGGACCACGAGGCCTCCTGTAGTCAATTAAGGGCGAAAGTTTAGCACGCACTCTCCGAGGGAAAGCAAACGTTGATCGGTCGTCGTGGAGCGTTCCTTCCTGCGAGTCCCGCTCAGGGGCAAGATGGATGCGGGACCAGCTGTACGCAGGCTACGGCTTGCCACGTTGCTGCAGTGCCTCAGCCCGCGCCCGCTCGGTAGCAGCACTCTGCGAGTCTCCGAGCTCATCCAGGGCATCAGCCAGGAAGGCATGGGGCTCGAAGTTTGTGGGCTCGGAACTTTCCGCCTGCTGCAAATATGGCAGCGCCTCGTGCGGATGGTGCTGGAGTGTGAGAATGCGTCCCAGCAGCAGATTGCCGCGGAAGTGATGAGGATTGAGCTGAAGCACGGTTTCGAGAAGGTCTACAGCTTCCGGCACATGCTGCGTGCGCGCGTAGATGGAAGCAAGGGAGTACTGCGCATCCGGCCATTTCGGACGCTTCTTCGCTACAAATTCGAAATATGGACTTGAGTCCCGCCACGCCCCGGTCTCGAACAGCGCTAGCCCGAGCTCATATTGCGCCTGAACCGAATCTGGCAACTGATCTACTGCTTTGCGTAGGGCCACGATAGCTTCCGAATAGCGTTTCACACGGGCCAGCGCAATTCCCAGTTGCATTTGAGCCGCAGTCACCAAGGGACTATCTTCGAGGACATGCTTTAAGAGTGGAATCGCCTCCTCATACCGTCCATCTTCGACGGCAATCATTCCCTCCTGCAGGACGTCCGAGATCCCGATCTTGTTTTTCGGATCGGCACCTTGAAAAGGGTCCTGCGATTGGCTGGAGGGATTTGACGCGGCATAACCCAGAGCCGAAAGGTTTTCCGCCTGCTCTGAACTCAGTACCGGCTGAGGCGATTTCTCTTCAGAGCTGCTGGTGTTCTTGTGAAATTCATTCAGTTGAGAATGTAAAGTATCGGTGACCGCAGGAGAGGATGCTGCCAGGTTGTGAGCAGCGCTTTTGTCCTGGGACTGATCGTAAAGCTCGCGCTGGGGAGCGCGCACGAAAAGATATTTCCCGGTTCGCAGAGAACGCAACGCGCTCCAACCAAACGCTCGATGGGGATAATCGGTCTCGGCGTAGGCGGGCAAGTCGCCTGTCCCTTTTTGACCCCCCTTCATCAAAGGCACCAGCGACTCGCCCTGGAACGTCGCTGGCAACGGCAGACTCAGCAGGCTCAGAAGCGTAGGAGCGACGTCCACCAGGCGCACCCGCGAGCTTACATGGCGGCGGGCGAGGATTTCACCCGGCAGCTTAAAAACCAGCGGAACCTGGATGGTCTCGTCGTAGAGAAAAATCCCGTGCATGCTTTCGCCGTGAGCTCCTAGGGATTCGCCGTGATCGGACATCATCACAATCAGCGTGTGTTCGTAGAGACCGCGTTGTCGGAGGTAAGCGAACAGTTTGCCCAGTGAAGCGTCCGCGTAGGCAATCTCTCCCTCATAGGGATCAGAGAAGCGCTTGTCGTACGGAGACGGTGGATCGTAGGGAGCGTGCGGGTCATACAAATGTACCCATATGAAGAAAGGTGGCTGGGGGTTGTTGTTCAGCCAAGTGATCGCATGACCTACGACGTCCCCGGCACGGCGCTCGACGGTCTCGTAGCGGTCCTCGTCCCGATCACGCTTGATGCGGAAACCGGCGTCAAAGAAATCAAAGCCACGATCAAATCCGGGCGCCATGCTGGCCTTAGGATCGAGGATGAGCGAGCCAATGAATGCGGCCGTATGATAGCCGCTCTTTTGTAGGATTTCTGGTATGTAAGGCAGCAAGGCGGGCAACGGATGGCCAAAGTCGGTCACCGTATGAAACTGCGGGTAGGTGCCAGTAAAAATTGAGGCGTGCGAAACCGGCGTGAGAGGTGCCTGCGAATAGGCCCTTTCAAATACCACTCCCTGACGGGCAATCAGGTCCAAATTCGGCGTGAGCCCACGCCTATTCCCCAAAAAACCCATGCGGTCGGCGCGGGTGGTGTCCACCGTGACGAAGACGATGTTGGGAGCTTCCGCGTGGACGGACAGACGGATTCCCGACAAGAATAGAAAGAGAAGAAAGAATGAACGCCGCATAGACAAAAAGGGAGTTTACCATCGGTAAACTCCCTCAAGCGATTTCCAATCGGTTCGGCGTCAGAAGTCCACAGCGAGGCCGAACTGCATGTTGCGTTGCGCGCCCGTGCCGAGAACTGGGTTAAAGCCTAGCCCGACGTCCGGAGTCGCGAAGAGTTTCCCGAAGCCGCTACTACCTATATTCCCAGTCTCGTAGGCGAACATTGCATGATTCAGGACATTGAAAACCTCCCATTTGAACTTTACTGAATAGCGTTCTCGAAACTTGAAGCTCTTGAAGATACCCATGTCCAATTGAGCAATCCCCGGCTGGCGAACGCTATTACGACCGGTGTTTCCGATGGTTCCATCGGCCGGTTTGACAAAAGCAGCGGTGTTGAAAAAGTTGTCTTGGCTGTTCTTGATATGAAAGTTGTAGTTCAGCGGTGCGCCAGTGTAATCCGCGTAGGTTTCTCTCAGTCCCTGATTAGAAGGATCGCCGCGCACGTAGACCGTAAACGGGCGCCCGTCCTGGGCCCGGAAGAGGGCATTGATGGACCACCCTTCTCCCGCCACTTTGGGCAAACCATGAATCTTCGGCACGTCATAAACCGCGGTGAAGTTGATATTCCATGGTGTATCGAAGTCTGAGGGCGCATAGCCCTTGTTCACATTGTAGGGATTCTGATAATCCGACAGGAAGGTCCCACCTCGATTCGCTGAACCTGTATCAAACGCTCTCGACCAAGTGTAATTTAGCTGTCCGGTGAACCCATGGACCTCCCGCACCTTATACGCGACCTGCAAACTATTGTAGTTCGAATACCCGTCGTTGTTGAGCTGCAACATGTGGTTGTATAACGGCGCTCCGGTGTTTTGGTCAATGAATCGGGTTCCGAACGGCTGTCGGGTACTGTCGCACGGTAGAGTACTGACCGGACAGGCGTTAAGGTCCCGCCAGTTGACCAGATCACGGCCCTTAGTTCCCACATAGGCAATGCTGAACGCGGTCTTATTGTTCAACGCCTGCTCAATGGTTAGGTTGAAGGCGTGGTTCATTGGTGTCTGGAAGTTGCGCACCAACTGCACGACGTTGAAAGGCGGGTTAGGCGTGACGCTCTGGCCGTAGATGTTTACGCCGGGTGCCATACAAATAAATGTGGCGCAGAGCGTGTTGCCGGTAAACATTGCGGCATTGTCGGTGGGCGTGGAACCTATGCTAACGGCGAATATGCCTTCAGCGAACTGAGTAAAGAACCCAGAACGAGTACCGCTCCACATGTTGAAGTAGGTTTGCGGAGCTGCAATGGTGCCAAAATTCGCTAGATCGTAGTTAAGGGAATAGCCAGCGCGTAGCACCGTCCTGCCGTTCTTGAAGACGTCCCAGGCAAAACCGACCCGAGGGCCAAAGTTGTTCTTGTCGACATTGTAGAGTGGCTGTTTCGTCAGGCTTGCGAACCCGTTCGCGTCGGCCTTGGGGTCATCCGGCAAGAAGTTCGCGCCCACTTTATCCCTTTCGCCCAAGGCCCCAGAGACGTCCCAACGGACTCCTGCTTCCAGCGTGAAATTGGGTCTTACTTTCCAGCTATCCTGCACGTAAAGGCCGAGGGATTTTTGGAAAAGGTGCCGGTTGGTAACGCCGAAGGACCGTCCAGCCGAGTTGGTAAGACCCAACAGCAGCTCGTTGAGGGCCGCTACCCGCCCGCTTTCTCCTACCATATTCCCGGTGACACCATAAGCAGGCGTGTCGTAGTAATTGCCGAGATAGTAGAAATACAGCGCCGAATGCGCGCGGTCACGACGTGATTTCGTGTAGGCGTCCTGATATTGCCCTCCAATCTTAATCGTATGGTTGCCCTTGATCATCGTGAAGTGCTCTTGCCAATCGTAGGAGGCATCCGGGCGAGTGACGATCGGGTAGCCCTGAACACCACCCACAAACCCGTATGTCGTGTTTCCGAAGGAGTATCCGTACAGGGTTGGCACTTCGAAGTTCTCTTTATCTTGCGGTCCGGCACCCAGGGGACCGGTATTCAGACCCAGAGCACTGGGATCAATATTGTTATTAATGCCGATTCGTTGGGAGAACCTCTGATAGCCGAACCGGCTTTCCAGAACCTTGGTTGGGCTGATCGTCCAAGCGTAGTTAATCCCCGCCAGTTGTGCTCGAGTAGGAGCGACGGAGTTCCACATGTTCGCATTTGTGGCCAATGGTCCAACCGACTGGGGTACGCCCGGGGCTGGTGGCTGGCTCTGCAGGCTATCGCCGAAGAGATATTTCACGGAAACGCGATGTTGCTGGCTAAAGAGGTAGTCGAATTTGACGTGGAAGTTGTTCAAGTCCAGTGCATTGTTGGCCGCGATATTGACCGGGGCTCCAGGGCTGGGAGCCAGCGGCAGAAATGAAAGCAAATTCTGGCCGATGGTACTGGGAGTACCGTCGTCAGCGCTGCCAACGATCTGATCGGGTCCTGGCCCCGGCCCGCTGTTAATGCAAGCGATGGCATTCGGGTCACCCGCAGTGTTCGGATTGTTCCCCGTTTGCACGCACGCCATGGCATCGTTGATTTCTGCTTGTGACGGCAAATTCACCGTTGAAGGAAACACGTCTTTGAGATGGAATCCCTGGTAGGACATGTATACAAAGGCCTTGTCCTTTTTGATGGGAAATCCTGCGGATGCGCCAAACTGGTTCAGACGAAAAGGCGTAACTTTGGAGGCGAACCAGTTCTTGGAATCGAAGGCATCGGTGTGTCTGTCCCAGAAAACGTTACCGTGGACTTCGTTGGTTCCACTCTTCAGCCCAATATTGATGACCGACCCGCCTTTCACTCCGAACTCCACGCCAGGATTCGATTGCACGTTGAATTCGGAAATCCCGTCCAGCGGGATCAGGGCCGCGGCCGTGCCCGAAATGGCTGCTTGACCGAGTGACGACTCTCCGTAGTAGCGATCGTTGTTGGGAATACCATCCACTGCGAAATTATTTGAGGTGGCCCGCTGCCCGTTGATGTTGAGACTCTGAAATCCTCCGCCCGGACTGCGCTGGACTCCCGGCACTCCGTCAAGAAGATTGTTAAAATCGCCGCCATTATTGGGAAGGTCCTGCACCTCGCGCCCGACGAACAGTGTGCTGAGCCGGTCTTCGGTCGACTCAACCAGTGGAGCCACGCCCTGCACTTCTACGGTTTCGGTTCTTGACCCTACTTGCAGGGAAAAGTTCGCTTGGGTCGTTAACGCAATATCAACGCTGGCCCGACGTTCCATGGTCTTGAATCCGGAAGCCTCTACCGACAGGCGATACTGCCCAGGGTTGAGATTGACGATACGAAAGAAACCAGTGTCATTGGTTGTGGCGGACTGCTTCTCGCCCGTCTCCGCGTTCTCCGCCCGCACTGTAGCCCCAGCGACGGCGGCACCGCTTGCATCGGTCACCGTGCCCGAGACGTCGCCCGTGATTTTTTGAGCGCATACAGGAACGCCGGCGATGAAGCCGATCAGAAGCAGAACAGACATCGCACGCAGAAGATGGTCCGTCATCAGCTTACCCCCTAGGTTTCCCTCTATTCAAAGATGTCCTGCCCAACCCTCGCCGAGATGGTCGACTGGGACGGCGTGGCCAGTCAAGCAGAAAATACAGCGGTAGTGTTAGTTAAGAACGAATGTCCCGTGTGACTGAGATCACCTCTGACAAGACAGTATCAGCGTGTTTCGTGCGGCGATGAGGGTTCGATCTCAAGCTTGCGAGGTGAGTATTTCGCGCCGTATTCTGCGGGAGTGGTATGACCCAGAGGTTTTCCGACGATATCGAAGCACTTGCCGCTTGGTGCGACTGCGACGCAAATGTGCGCCGTAGGTCGTGAATACGCACCGCCGGCTTCCAGATCGTCAGGAACTTTTTCCTTTTCGAAAAGGGTGGGCCAACCCGCCTTCGTGTCGATACGGAATGCGGATCAGGGGCTGAAGCCCGCAGTTGTGGCTCGGACCGACGGTGGAGGTAACCTTTTCCAATCGCGAGGAGGCGTCGTATGCGTAGTGCTCACATGATCACCGAAGTCTGTGTTCTCCTGGCCTGTGCCGCTGCCGCCGCGCCAAGGCCGCAAGTGAACGCTACAATTCCGGTCATTCTCGAGAAGGACGAAGGGGAGCGCCGAATTGTCCGGGGATGGCCCGGGCACCCTGATCCGGGGGAGACCTTTATCCTGAAGATCGATCCGAAAAATGGGGGTTCATCGCGTCTTGTCCTTCTTACGGCAATGCATCCCACCGGGAAAGAAAATTGATACTCACCGGCATCCCGAGACCGACGAAATCCTCTTTTTGCAGACCGGAACCGGCCGCGTGCATCTGGGAGGCTCCGTCAGAGTGGCGCACGCTGGCGCCACGGTCTTCATCCCCGCCGGCACATCGATTTCTGTTGACAACCTGGGAAGCGACGCCATCAACCTGGTAGCCATCTTCTCCGCGCCCGGGTTCGAGGATTTCATGCGGGACACGTCCGTTCGCGAAGGAGAAAAAAACGTCCCGGTGTCGCAGGCCGAGGAGGACGCGGTCGAGAAAAAGTACTCCCATGCTGTGATGTATCAGTAGGAGGATCGGAAACGGCATCACAACGCGTTCGGCTGGGCGGACACAGCCGATGATCGAAGTCGGTGTTGCGTTGCGAAGTATAACGCGCCATGATTACCGTGATCTAGTTGTTCCTAAGATGGACCGACGCTGCGCAAGAAACCTGGTGCTTGACGGGCCTGTGTTGTCTGCTCAAAGGCGAAAGCGAACTT
>Ga0137419_10001489_pt1 | contig 10106 bp, 8 predicted proteins | sample CZODoug3_1_2_16f_FD_108279 | JGI IMG/M metagenome (GOLD analysis project Ga0137419, IMG submission 108279) | Vadose zone soil fungal communities from Angelo Coast Range Reserve, California, USA - CZODoug3_1_2_16fungal (Illumina Assembly) | ecosystem: Environmental > Terrestrial > Soil > Vadose... | reverse complement strand
TAGAGTTCGAGATCGTCGACGGTCCGAAAGGTCCGCAGGCCGGCAACGTCACGAAGATCTAGACCCTTGTAGTGGCTGATGGCCGAGGGCACATGGCTCCCGGTCATCAGCCATTGGCATCAGCCATCAGCCATCACTCCCCGGCGCCCTTCAGTGCTCTCGCCGTAAAGCTCACCTTCCCGTCCTTGACCGCCACACGAAACGCGACCTCGGGCGAGCCGCCCTGCCGCAGTTTCTTCACCTGATTCTTCACCAGGTCCGCAAACTTGTGGAACGGCGGCGCGTCTTCGCCGACCTCGCGGCGCGCCTCGGCCAGCGACTCGTAGAGCTCGGTGAGCTTGTCGATCTCGCGCACGGGATCGTGGAATGCCGAGACGCGCAGGATGCGATCCTCCGGTCCCTTCTTGGCGGCATCCGCGGCGCGCGGCTTCTGCGCGAACGGGCCCGGACGCCCTTCCTCCCGCGCGCGCTGCCCGCGATCCCAGAGATCGATGAACGCCGCGTAGCGCGACTGCAGCGTGTTGAAGCGGAAGCGATCGCCCGTGTTCTGGATGTAAGCACGATCGAACCGCTTGACGAGCGCCTCGACGCGCGCGCGCGTCTCCCAGGGCGGCTTGGGCAGCCGTCCCGAGAAGAACATGTTGTACTCGGCCTCGAGCTGCTTGAGATCGGCTTCGAGCCTCATGAGATCACGATCGATGCTGGACGGCGCCACTGGACCTTACCGCGGGATGAGGAACCAGACCAGGGGGAGCCACAGCTCGCGCGCGTAGGGGACCGGGCGGTCGTCGATGAGGACCTCGGTCGCGTGCGAGGCGCCTACGATTTGAAAGAGATCGCGAAGCTTCGACGCGTCGCTCGACCAGAACCGTGCGCGATACCGGAGCGCGCTGCCGCTGCCGGTCTGGCGGAATTCCGCAGAAGCACGCGCCAGATCGAGGGCGGCGGCAAACTGCGGCACGTCGAGCGGCGGAAACACCAGCGTGATCGAGAACGGCCGCGGACGCTCGCCGAAGAGCGCTTCATGCAGATCCGGATCCAGCGAGGCGAGCTCCTCGTCGGTTGGCTGCTCCGGGAGCTCCGCGTACGGCCAGAACCGCTCGAGCGGACGGTATTTTGGCGGATCCGAAGTCATCGAGGTGAAGTGCTAGCATAGCATCGCGGATTTGAGATTGCAGATTTCAGATTGCGCATTGCGGATTGATTGCAGAATGCAGATTTGAAATCTGCACGCAGTCTGAAATCTGCATTCTGCAAATCTGCACGTTCACGGTCGCCTGATGCCGGATTTCCGACTGATTCCGTCGATTGAGCAGTTACGGCAGCGGCCGACGGTGCGCGCGCTCGAGGCGCGTTTTGGCGCGGACGCCACCGTGACCGCGCTGCGTGCGGCGGCCATGGCTGTCCGCGGCGCAATCGCCTCCGGCGACGCCGCCCTCTCGACCGAACCGGCGGTCATCGCCCGGATGGAGGCCGACGCGGACAGTCGGCTCCACGACGTGTTCCGGCCATCGCTGGTGCCGGTCATCAACGCGAGCGGCGTCATCATTCACACGAATCTGGGCCGCGCCCCTCTCTCGCCGGCGGCCATCGAGCGGGTCGCGGCGATCGCGCACGGCTATTCGTCGCTCGAGTACGACCTGGGCCGCGGCGAGCGCGGACGGCGCGACGTCCACGCTGAGGCGCTGCTCTGCCGCCTCACAGGGGCCGAGGCCGCGGTCGTCGTCAACAACAACGCCGCGGCGACGATGATCGTGCTCGCGGCGCTGGCCGCGGGCCGCGAGGTGATCGTGTCGCGCGGCGAGCTGGTGGAGATCGGCGGCGGCTTCCGCGTGCCCGACGTCATGGCGCAGTCGGGCGCCGTGCTGCGCGAAGTGGGGACGACGAACAAAACGCGCGCCGCCGATTACGGCGCGGCGATCAACGAGCGAACGGCGCTGATCCTGCGGGTCCACCCGTCCAATTTCCGGATCGAGGGGTTCACCGAGCGGCCGAACCTGACAGATCTCGTCACCCTCGGCAAGAAGTTCAACATCCCCGTCGCCGAAGATCTCGGCAGCGGCTATCTCGGTAAGGAGTCAGACCGGAGTCAGACTGCGGTCAGACCTCACTCCGACCCCCTTGCGGCGGTCGAACCGTCCGTCGAGGAGACGGTCGCCGCCGGCGTGGACCTTTGCTGCTTCAGCGGCGACAAGCTCCTCGGCGGACCGCAGGCCGGCATCATCATCGGGAAGGGCGCGCCGGTGGATCGGATCCGCAAGCACCCGCTGATGCGCGCGCTGCGGGTGGACAAGATGACCTACGCGGCGCTCGAAGCGACGCTGGCGGAGTACGCGGCCGGCCGGGCGTCGATGACGGTGCCGGTGCAGCAGATGCTGGCCATGCCCGCGGCCAATGTCCGTGCGCGCGCCGAAATCATCGCGGCGGCGATCGCGCGCCTCGCCAGTTGGAGCGCGGAGCTGGTGGACGGAGTCTCCGCGATTGGCGGCGGCAGCGCCCCCGGCGTCGAGCTCGCCACCTGGCTGATTGCGATTGCGAAAGACGGCCTGACGCCAGACGCGCTCGAGGCGCGCCTGCGCCAGCTGACGCCGCCGGTCATCGCGCGGATCGAACGCGACCGCCTGCTGCTGGACCTTCGAACCGTCCTGCCCGACCAGGATGCGGCGCTGCTCCGACTCATTCAAGCCATGTAGGTCACGTCTCAGGATGAAGCATACGCTGCTGAGGCGAAAGGCTTGATTCTCCTGAAGCCATTCTCAGGTCCGCGTCGCAGCAGAGCCTCGTTTTCTTCAACGTTTCAGCGCAACTCGGCACGTTCGGGCGCTTCATCCCGGCGCCAGTTGAGACGTCCGTTTTCAACCTGAACCGGATATTGCAGAGCTTGGGTGGCAGCGTGCCGTTTTCCCCAAGGAGGCTCGAATGAGAGCTCGCACGATCGCCGTCTCGGCGTTCATTCTCTTCTGCACGACGACCGCATGGGCGGGATCGGATCAGGTCCGCCTGTGCGTGAATTTGAAAACCGGAAACGTCCAGCCACTCACCGCCACTCAGTGTCCGGCGGGTCAGGTCCTCGTCGTGTGGAACCCGCATGGATCACCGGGGGGAGCACCGGTACCGCAAGGCGCGACAGGACCGCAAGGCCCGGCGGGACCGCAAGGCCCGGCAGGACCGCAAGGTCCGGCGGGAGCCCAGGGACCTCGAGGATTGCAGGGACCTGCCGGAGCGCAGGGTCCGCAGGGCCCTCCAGGACCGGCCGGAGAATATGCCGGATTCCAGGCGCCGATCGTCGTGGACCAGGACGGTCAGGAAGTCGGCGTCGCGACCGATCCGTTCGGCGGGCTCGTGCTGCGTCACGTGGGTGACGACGCGGTTTTGTTCTTTGTTTCGCCCGCAGGCCCAGCCGCCGGCGCGATCGACTTCTATCACACGAGAGAGGACTGCGGCGACGATCGCTATCTCGCGATTTCCGGCGGTGCTGGCTTCGCATACTACGCGTACGTGCACGGCGGCTCTCTCTTCTATACCAAGATGCAGGATCCGGGCATGACCGTGCAGGTTCCCATTCGCGCCTACGAGCATTTCGAGCAGAACGAAGACGCGGCGCTGACGGGAAGGTGCACCGTGCTGGACGGCGGGACGGCATCGCTCGGTCGCGTGACCGCGGTGAGCGATCCGACTCTCGCCAATCTGAGACTGCCGCTCCGAATCAAGTAGCCGAGCGGTCGTCGTGCGGCGCTAACGGGCGATCTGCGACGCGTGGTCCGCGCGAGGGCCTTGCCCAGCAGCGCCCCCAGCGTCGCGACGGACGTGGCGGGCACGACGATGATCAGCGGCAGCGTGAACACTTCGCCGAGGCCGCCGCTTCCCTGAATCGCCGAGAGCGTTTCGGGGTCGTGCCAGACTGCGAGCAGCGCGAGGGCACTGAGGATGCTGATCCCGGCGCCTGTCGCGCTGGTCACGAGGCCGGCGGCCACGCGCTCTTCGTGTTCGCGCTGGACTGACGACGAACGGCGCTAACCCCGAAGGCGAGCGTGCCGGTCCGGCTGAAGCCCGGACACCACGTACAATGCCGGCGCTCAGGAACCGCCTGCAAGATATCCCGGCCTCGCTTTGATCGTCGCTTTGCGGTTCTTGAGACGCACGGCGAGCCGGTGCCAGCCCTCCTTCGACACGCCGCGCGGCGTGTAGCTGACGAGGTACCGGTGCCGGAACTCCTCGAGGATGCGGACGAATGTCGCTCGGAGATCCTTCGTCGAATCGATCTTGTACACCGTCCCGCCGGTCAGCGCGCTGAGCTCGCGCAGAAACGGCGTCTCGCCCGCCGACGTGACGGCCGCCGAATACGCGACGATGTCGGAGCGGCGCGCGGACTGCAGCACCGCATCCGCCGTCAGCCAGCTCGACGTGTCGAGCCCGTCGCTGAAGATCATCAGCAGCGCGCGCCCGGCATCGGATTCACCGAGCATCATCGCCGCGTAGGCACCGTCGACGAGCGCCGTGTCGCCGGACCCGTACGCCTCGTTCAGCGACGTCTCCACCGCGCCGGTGTCTTTCGTCAACCCCGAGCCGAGCGACACGACATTGCTGAACGTGACGAGCCCTGCCTGATCGTCGCGTGTCAGACCGCCAAGCACCGCGCGGCCCGCCTCCCGCAGCTGATCGAGGCGCTCGCCGGCGACGCTGTCGCTCATGTCGAGCGCGAGAATCACGTTCAGCGGCACCTCCTCGAAGCTGACCAGATTCACCTGCTGCAGCACGTCGTTGTCGAGCACCTCGAAGTCGGCGGCGCCGAGCCCGCGCACCGGGCGGCCGTTCTCGGTCACCAGCACGTCGACACGTACAGACTCGATCCGGGCTGAAAACGTCGGCGCCTGCGTTCGAGCGCGCGGCGACGCGGCAAGCGCCACCACGAGCGCGGCAGCCAGACGTCTTCGACTCATCGCGGCGCCGCGGTCACGAATGGCGATCGAAGGGCCTCGAGCAGCGCGTCGGCGTCGCGCGCCTGCGCCTTGTGATAGGTCCACCAGGGATCGTCGCGCCCGGGATCGTCGCGTGACAGCGCGAAGACGCGCTCGATCGCACGCAGCGCGCCGGCGCGGTCGCCGTTTCGGTGCGCCAGCTGGCTGAGCGCCAGGTGAGGGGACTGTGCGCCCGGGTACAACGCCGCGGCGCGCTGGTAGGCCTCGCGCGCGGCGTCGAATCGGCCCAGAGCCTCTTCCTCCGCGCCAAGGAACAGCTCGCCGTCATATCGGAGCTGGTCGTCGTCGAGCCTGGTCAGCGCGTGCCGCAGCTCGTCGACCGCTTCCGCGTGGTGTCCCAGCAGGCCGAGCACGCGTCCCAGACGCAGATGCGCTTCGCCGATCTCCGGCTTCAGCGCCACGGCCTGGCGCAGGAACCCTTCGGCCCGCCGCAGCTCGGCGTGACTCGACTCGAAGTCGGCGGAAAAACCGCTCGGCAGGACGGCGGATCGGAGCACGCTCTGGATCGCCGGCCTGGCGTACACCTCATGCTGGCAACCGCTCAGAAAGAGAATGTCGGCGTCCGCCGGAAAAATCCGGCGCGCGCGATCGAGGTGCAGCGTGTCGTGCTCTTCGTGCAACTGCATCCAGGCCGCGGTCGCGCGATACCACTGGCGGACCATGTCGTCGCGACCCGGCGCCGGCTTGTCGGCGCCGGGCGGCTTCACGTGGTCCAGCACCATCTCGGCGATCTCCCAATGAATCGCCGACATCCGGATGTCGGTCTGGCGCCCGTCGGACATTTCGATTCTCACTCGCTGCGGGCCCACCGACAATGGCGCCGGTACAGAATCGACCGGCGCAGGCGGGTTCAGCATCGCGACATCCGCATGGAGAATCGCGCCGCGGCGGAGGATGTAGTTGGCGTCGCCGTCCAGCGTTCCGCCGCCCGCGTGTAACGAGAGACGCTGGAGCTCCGCATCGACGTCGTTCGCAGCGCTCATCGCGTTGCAAACCGGATTGCTGACGAGCACGCCGGCTGCCGCGCAGGCGAGCGCCCTGAGCCGCCGAATCTGCGATGTCGTGTACCCGATGTTCGAAGGCGCGCGCTGCCCTTCCGGTTGAACCTCGAACCGGGCCGCTTTCAGGTTGCGCATCAGCTTCACGAGAATGTTCGCGTCGATCCAGAGATTCCGCAGCTCGCCCGTGTTCCACGATCCGACTTCAGCGAGCGCATCGTCCCGCTCGCCCGGCGTGTGCTGGTCCACGGCTTTCAGCCAGCGTTCCAGCCTGACGAGGCGATCGGGCGCGACCGGTTCCGTGCGCGATTGGATCTGGCCCACCACAGACACAGAGGACACAAAGGAGACAAAGGACACAAAGAACACAAGGGAGACGAAGACAAGACGTGCTTGTCTCATCGGTCGCGTCCTCGTGTCCTTCGTGCGCGTCGTGTCGTTCGTGCTCCTTTGTGCCCTTTGTGTCCTTTGTGTCCTTTGTGTCGTTTGAGTCTTTTTTTAGAACCCGAACCTCACGCTGAACTGCGCCGCGCGCGGTTGACCATTGCCGCCGCTCAGCGCCGTGAGGCTGAGAAAGTCCGACAAGCGCTGGTCGGTGACCGACCCTCCGTTCATGACGGTGCCGGGGTTGCTGAAGTTCGCCACGTTGAAGATGTTGAACAGCTCGATGTTCGCGTCGATCGTCGTTTCTTTACGCGGGCGGAAGCGGTACGCGAGCTTCAAGTCAGTCTGCTTGAAGCTGGGCCCTCTCGCGCCGTTGCGACCACCCTGGTTGTCGGTGCAGAAGGCATTCACCCCCTGCCCGCAGTAGCTACCCGCGGGCAGCAGGTCGAAGAGCAGGCCGTTCCGGTCCGCGTCCACCGCGGAGTTGATGAGACTGATCGGGGTCCCCGTCATGTACCGGAAGACACCGCTGAGGGTCAGGCCGTGCGTTCGTGGAATCTCGACGCGACCGTTGAGGACGAAGTTCTGGCGCCGGTCGGCGTTGAGCGGTCCGAAGTTGAGATCGAGCCGCGGATCCGCTCCCACCTGGAAGTTGTTTTGATTGGTCTGGTCGGCCTCGGAGTTGCCGCGCGCGTAGCCGATCGCATAGGACACCCGGCCCGCCCAGTTGTGGCTGTACCGCTTCTCGAGCGAGAAGTTCGTCCCGTCGAACTGCGAGGAGCCGTCGTTCGTACGCGTGAGCACCTGGTTGACGAACGGCGAGACCCCCAGCTGCTGGGCGAAGTTATTGGTGTCGGTATAGACGATGCGACCGGTCCGGCTCGTATCCACCCGCAGCCCGGGATTCAGGTCGTATGTGATGAGCTGATCGCCGTTCCAGCTGTGAATGTAGTCCGCCGTGAAGGCCATCTGCGCGGAGAGCTGCCGCTCGTAGCCGAGAGAGAGCTGATTCGTGTGGGGCACGACACGATTGGGGTTGTCGACGAAGACGATGCCGGTGTTGCGGCCGAGCGACCCCGGCGGGTACTGCGCATTGACCAGCGCGCGGTTGACGACCGGCCCATTGACGAGCAACGCGTCGGTCGGGAGCTGCCCGCGACTCGGACCCGGGTCCGCCGAGCTGTTGGGAAACGACGCGGTAAAGGAGGTGCTGTAGACGCCTTGCGAAACAAAGGGCGTCGTGGTCTGAAGCGTGATCTTGTCGTAGAAGATTCCAAAGCCGCCGCGGACCAGCGACTTGCCGCCGCCGCCCGGATTCCAGGCGAAGCCAAGCCGCGGCGCGATGTTGTTCTTGTCGGTCGCATGCGCCCCCGGCGTGAAGAGGGGGTTGAACGCGTTGGTGATCGGGGTGATCTCGATGTCGTAGCGGACTCCCAGGTTCATGGTGAGATTCCCCCGGTGCCACTTGTCCTGCGCGAACAGCACGGCGACGTCGGTCGGCATCAGGATGTCGCTTGCCGCAGGCACCCTGATAAAAAGACGCTCCGGATACGTCGATGGATCGCTCCTGTTGAATGCCTTGTCGGTCGAGAAGGTGAACCTCCCGTTCATGTCCGTCTGGTCAGGGAGATTGATGGTGGAGTAGATGAACTGGCCGCCGACCTTCAGATCGTGATCCCCTCCGAGCTTGTGCGGCATGAACTGGGAGAAGGCCTCGGTGACCTCGTACGCATTGTCGATGCGGAAGAGCGCGCCGTTGTTCGGCCCATCGAAGAACGTCAGCATGCTGAGCGTGGGCTGCACATCGACCATCGCCACGCCGTTCTGCACCTCGGGCACCGTGAAGCCGTTCTTCTCGTGGGTGTAGCCGACACGGACCTCGTTGACCCGGTTGTTCCCGAGGACCACGTTCCACTTGGCTCCCGTCGTCCTGTCGATGTCGAACTCCTGGTCTCTGCCCGCGAGCGTCTCTTTTCTGGCGACGCGGCCGAACGTCGGCGAGTACTCGACCAGATAGCGAGCGGTCCACGTGTTGTTGGGGTTGATCTGCTGGTCGAAACGTACCATGTGGTTCCAGAGGTACATGGTCTGGGTGTTCGCGTAGTTCAGCTCCGGCCGGGCAGGAAAAGTATTGCTGCGGCCCTCGGCATAGACGATGCGGTCCAGGCTGTAGAAGAAATGGGCCTTGTCCTTCTTGATCGGCCCGCCGAGCGTGCCGCCCCAGTCCTTCTGTGCCGTCTCGGGCTTGGACAGGTTGTTTTGCGCGACGAAGAAGTCCGGCGCCGTAAACCGCTGGTCGGTGTAACTGTCGAACAAGGAGCCGTGGACGGTGTTCGAGCCCTGCTTCGTGATGACGTTGACGATCGCTCCAGCCGTGCGGCCGAACTCCGCGTCGTACTGGTTCGTCAACACCTGGAACTCCTGCACCGCCTCGATCGCCGGGCGGACCTGACTGCCGCACGACGAGCCGAGATAGTCGTCGTTGTTGCCGCCGCCATCAATGGAAAAGTTGCCGCTCCGGTTGCTCCCGCCGCCGACGATTAGCGACTCGCAGGAGAACGAAGCGGTCGACGAAGCGACCTGGATGCCCGGCGTCAGGCCGACGGCGTACATCCAGTCTTTGTTCATGATCGGCAACGCGACCAGCTCGGCCTGGCCGATATTGGCGCCGATCTGCTTTGACGTCGAGTCGATGAGCGGCGACTCGCCGGTCACCGTGACGCTCTCCTCGAGACCGCCCACCCCGAGCGTGACGTCGAGGGTCGCCGTGTTCCCGACCGTGAGGAGGACATCCGGGCGCTCGTATTTCCTGAACCCCGAGAGCTCGGCGGTGATCCGATACGGGCCGGGGAGTATGCCGGTCACGAAGTAAGAACCGTCGGCGTTGCTGACAACCTGGCGAAAGGCGCCGCTCCCCTGGTGCGTGACGACCACGGTCACGCCGGGCAGCGCACCACCCGATTCGTCGAGGACATGACCTTGGATGGCGGACGACTGACCTTGGGCTGCGCCCGCAATGGGCGCCAGCGTGAGAACGCCTGCGAACACGGCGACGGCGAGTCTGCACATCTTTCACCTCCGGAAACACGAGGGGACCTTCGACGACTCTTTGCGGTTGAGCCCGGTGATACTCCGATGCGGGCTATATGTCAACACGTCCGCGGGCGGTCCAGCCCTTCAGGCGCTCGCCGGCGACATGCGGGCCGGACGACTGATTGAGGAAGTCGATCGGAGTCGGAAGTCGAGCCTGACGTGTCATTGCGCTGTATTGCATGAAAAAGCTCTCTCGGCGTCGTGGTCGTGCGGTGCAGCATGCCGGCGATCTTCACGGCCAGGCACCGACGTGCGGGGCCACACATGTGCCCTGACTCGTTTTCGGCAATCTTCCGCCGGGTGCGGCGGAGGCTCGACGTTGCTGCGGCGCCGATTGACGGCGCATTCTGCAGGTGATGCCGTGGCTCTTTCTTCCGCAACATGACCGACGAAGACTTGCGCGCCATCTATGAATGCCTGCGGGCGATTCCGTCGGCCGAACCGGGCGTCTGCGTCGCTCCCGGCCAGCAGGCTCGACCGATGCTGACGATCGAATACTCTCGTTCGTGCACCGCGTGACGGCCGCGCGCCCGTCGTCATGGAATGGCTGCCACCGGGCGTGTATTCGACGGCAGCTCCGTGTCACGAAGGGACTGGCGCTCGCGGGGCGGCGCCGCAGACGGTCAGTCGCGCTCGGAGTAAGCCGCCGTTC
>Ga0137419_10001485_pt1 | contig 10115 bp, 9 predicted proteins | sample CZODoug3_1_2_16f_FD_108279 | JGI IMG/M metagenome (GOLD analysis project Ga0137419, IMG submission 108279) | Vadose zone soil fungal communities from Angelo Coast Range Reserve, California, USA - CZODoug3_1_2_16fungal (Illumina Assembly) | ecosystem: Environmental > Terrestrial > Soil > Vadose... | reverse complement strand
GGCGATGACGTCGCGCGACAGGAAGTGATTCTGCACGAAATTGCCGAGGATCCGCCCGATGCGCTCCTTGCGGGTCGCCACGATGGCGGTATGCGGGATCGGCAGCCCCAGCGGATGCCGGAACAGCGCCGTGACGGCGAACCAGTCGGCGAGCCCGCCCACGAGCGATGCCTCAGCCGTGGCGCGCACGTAGCCGAGCCAGGGGTACTGCGCTTCGAATACGCTCGCGCCTGCAAATACGGCGGCCGCGAGCGCCAGGAGCCCCGTCGCGCGCCGTTTCATCGCGTCGAGCTGCGCCTGGCGCACCGCGTCGTCGGGCCGCGACCACGAGGGAGCCACCGTCACGGAGCAATGATAACAATTGTCTCGATGCCTCGTCCCCTCGATGGCGCTGAGCTCATCGTGAGGACGCGCACTGACCGGCCAGGCGCTCGCGCTGCTCGGCGGTGGCGGCGTTGAGTGCGTCGCGAAGCAAGCCGCACGCTTCTCCTTGAATTGGGGCGATGGTCACGGCCGCCTCGAGCATCCGGAGCGCGCGACTGGCTGCCCCATTCGCGAGGTAGGCTCGCGGCTCGTAGAACGCCAGGTTGACGAAGACCCGCGCGAGCAGGCGCCGCGCGCTGGCCGCTTCTAGGGTATCACCCCGCTGGGCCGTGCGCTGCAGCTCCGCGATGCGGAGCTTGCCAGCCAGCGCCTCGAGCGTCGGGGCATCCCGTTGCGCACGCGCCCACGCAAAGATCTTCGGGAGCTCCACGCCCTGGTGCAGGTCGCGCTCGGCGAGGCGGCGCGCCTCGGCCTCGTACTTGGTCAGCACGGGGCTGCGCCGCAGCGCCGCGGCCTTGCCGGCCGCATCGCCCGCCTCGGGCCACCGCGCATAGTCGCGCGCGATCGCGTCATCGAGCCGTAGCGCGTCCGCCCAACGGCCCGACCGCTCGAGCTCCGCCGCCCGCGCCACTTCGTCCGCGAGGCGCGCGCGTACCCAGCCCGAATCCATCATCCGCAGCCCGCCCAGCATGGCGCGCAGCTCCAGCCAATCGAGCGCGTCGCCGCACACCTCCGCCGGAGGCCAGCTGTGGGGACCTTCGAACGGCATGAGGCGGAACGGTACCTGCGTGGTCCGGAACCGTTCGGCCAGCGCGAGCACTTCCTCGTAGTTGAAGTCTCGCGTTCCGGCAGAACCGAAGTAGGCAAACGTGGAATCACGCGCGAATGCCGTCTCCGGACCTCCCAGCGTGAACCCCAGCGCACCGCCGGCCGCGATCACCCCAGCCACGTGGCCGCGCAGCGCGACGGCGAACCCCAGCGCTGCCCGCGCCGTGCCGGAGAAGCCCGCCAGGTACAATCGGGTAGGGTCGAGTGACGGGTGCGCCTGTGCCCACGCCAGCATCGCGTTCACGGCGTCGACGTTAGGCCCGGGCGGACCGTCGCTCAGCGTGTTATAGGAGCTCAGGATGACCCAGCCGAGCCGAGCCGCACGATCTTGAAACAGCTTGAGGGCGAGCAAGGCCCGTCCCCGCGGGTCGAGCACGAACAGGACCGGCCAGCGGCGCTCGGTGGAGTAACCCGGCGGATAATAGAGAGCGAACGTTTGTGAGGTGTCGGTCGCGCTCCTGACCTGCTCCTCCAGGCGGCCGGGAGGCGCCTGGGCCGCGCCAGGCGCGTACAGGATGATAAAGCCGGCAGCCGCAAGCATGCACGAGCGCATATCTCACCTCGGAGCGCGATCCTCGGTGCGGCGACGGCCTGTATGAAAAAGCTAAACCGCTGGAAGGCGACGGACTACGCCGCGACTGCCTTGACGAGAGATCGGACGCGGAACGCCACGACGAGCTGCACGATGCCGATCACCAGCGCGAACCACGCGACGAAGGCGAGCACTGCTCCCACGGTCGCGCGCGGGAAAGCGACCGCGGCGATCGCGAGCGCAAGCGTCAGGACGCCGCCGACCATCGCCCAGAGCGGCGAGCCGCCCATAGTCTTGATGATCCGCGCCAGCAGCAACTGCGCGATCCCCGCGAACAGCATCCAGAGAGCCACCGACACGACGATATACGCAACCGACAGGCCCGGCTGGAGAATGGCGAGGACACCGAACGCGATGCTGATCACGCCTTGGATGAGGAGCATCCACCAACGATCGAACATCGGACGAAGCCGGAAGGCGTAGACCAGCGCGACGACGCCGTCAACCAAAGCATACGCGATGATGAACGCCATCAAGACCACCAGCGTCGCGCCGGGCTGCAACAACGTGATCACCCCGAACGCCAATGCCGCGATGCCGCGTAACAGGAACAGCCACCAGTGATGGCGTACCGCGGTCGCCATTTGATCGGGCAGCATGGCTCGGACTTACCGCCCCGGCGCGGATCCGTCAAGGGACGCACCTTGTGTCGGCCTCGTCCCGCGATCTTATTACTGATTGAACCATCTCCGCAGAACAGGAGGGAAGCTACGTGAACATCCACATTTCCAGACTCTTGCTCGGGGCCGCGATACTGCTTCCAGGGGCCGCGCTGGGGCAGACCGGCCACGCGACGGTCAAAATCGTGTCGCCCGCGAACGGCGCCACGCTCAGCGGGCCCGTTAAGGTCGTGCTCCAAGCGACCGGGGTGGAGATCGTCCCCGCGACGGTGGAGCGGCCCGGGACGGGACACCATCACCTGTTCGTCGACCACGACCTGACGCCGGTCGACGACACGATTCCCCGGGGCGTGACTGGGATCCTGCATCTCGGTCGCGGGCAGACGGAGTTCGTGCTGGACTCCCTCAAGCCCGGCCCCCATCGCGTGATCGCCGTAGTGGGGAATTGGAAGCACATCCCCCTGAAGCCGCTCGTGGTGGACACGGTGCGGTTCACTGTCAAGTAATGTCGCGCTGCGGCTGCAGAGTGGCGCTCACTCTCGCACTCGCCCTCGGCTGTGCCGCCCAGGGCGCGAGCGCCCAGAGCAAATCGAAAGGGTGGGATCCAATGAGCTTCAAGAAGCCGACCGAAGCGGAATTGCGACGCACGCTCGCGCCGCGACAGTACGAGGTAACCCAGCACGCCGCCACCGAGCCGCCATTCCATAATGAGTACTGGGAAAACCATCAGCCGGGGATCTACGTGGACGTCGTGTCTGGCGAGCCGCTGTTCAGCTCGCTCGACAAGTTCGATTCTGGCACTGGGTGGCCGAGCTTCACCAAACCCCTCGAGGCGGGCAATGTCCACGAGCTGGTGGATCGGTCGCTCTTCACGGTGCGCACCGAGATCCGCTCGACCCACGCGGACTCGCATCTGGGCCACGTGTTCGACGACGGACCTCCACCCACCGGATTGCGTTACTGCATGAACTCCGCGGCCCTGCGATTTATTCCGGTCGAGCGCCTCGAGGCCGAGGGATACGGCCGGTATCTCTCGCTGTTCCAAGCAGCGGTGACAAAGGATCAGACGCACTAGCGGTACCCGACCCGCATCGTTGGTCAGTTGCTAGCGGGCGGCCCGCCACATCCGACCGACCTCCGGGTGGGGCGGGTCACCGTGTGCCTTCCCTCCTTGGGACATCGTTTGTCGTAGCACGCGCCCTCACGAAGTGCACGGCGATGTGGACATACACCAAGCGTGGGTCACGCTCGCCGCCCTAGAGTCCGTTTTCCGCCGAACCGAGACTGCGATGTGGTGGCGCACGGCTGCCAGCAAAGGGGGCACGAATGTCCCACTGCAGCCGACTCATCGGAAACGCCGCGCTGGTCTGCTTCTGGCTCGCTGCGTGCGAGTCTACCGACTCTGGTGTCACGACCCCCCCACCCCCCACGGCGAGGCTCTCAACCTCGTCGACATTGGGGGATCCGTTCGCCAGCCTCAGCGCCACCGAGCTGGGGCTCTTCGACGCCGGGAAGGTGGAGTTCGAAGCGGTAGAGACGATCGATGAAGGGCTGGGCCCCGTCTTCAACGAGGCCTCGTGCGCGACCTGCCACAACGGTCCCGTGGGCGGCACCACCGGGCGGATGGAAACCCGCTTCGGAAGGATCGTGAACGGCGGGTTCGACCCCCTGACCGAGCTCGGGGGCTCGCTCATCCAGGACCGTGGGATCGGCCTCGTCACCACCGCGGCTGGGAGTTTCACGTTCGGTGGCGAGGTGGTGCCCGCGAGCGCGACGGTGACCGCACGGCGCATCACCACTCCGCTCTTCGGCCTCGGCCTGGTCGACGCGGTACCAGACGAGCAGCTGGTCCAGTTGGCGCGGCTCGAGGCCGCCACATCGCCTGCGACGGCGGGCACGCCCAGCCTGACCACGGAGAGCCGGACCGGCCGGACCCGCGTGGGGCGCTTCGGCTGGAAGGCACAGGTTCCGACGCTGTTTCAGTTCTCGGGCGACGCCTACCTGAACGAAATGGGGATCACGAATCCCGAGTTTCCGAACGAGAATTGCCCGCAGGGCAACTGCGCCGCGCTCGACCACAATCCGCTCAAGACCCTCAACGACGACGGCGCAGGTGTGGTGCGGTTCACCGACTTCATGACCTTGCTTGCACCACCCCCCCGCAGCAGTGTCTCCCTGCAAGTGTTGAGGGGCAGTGCAATCTTCGCGGTCATCGGCTGCGCCGCCTGCCACACGCCGGCCCTGGTCACGGGGCGCAGCCCGGTGGCGGCGCTGTCCAACAAAGTGTTTCAGCCGTATTCCGATTTCCTGCTCCACAACATGGGCGATCTCGGCGACGGGATCGCGCAGGGCTCGGCCACCGGCCGCCAAATGCGCACCGCGCCTCTGTGGGGTGTCCGCACGCGACCGCTGCTGTTACACGACGGCCGCGCAACGAGCCTGGATGCGGCGATCCTCGCTCACGCCGGCCAAGGAAAAGGAGCCCGCGATCGCTTTTCGCGCCTGCCGGCGGGCGCGCGCATCGCCCTGCTCGAGTTCTTGAGAAGTCTCTAGGAAGTAGTCGAACGTCGCGTCACACGCGACCAACGCGGAGAGCGAGGGGCCAGCGCACGGTACGTACCGCCGTGGCTGGCCCCCAAGCCTTCGCCAGCTCGCGGCGGAACGTCGCGAACGGCCCCTCGCCTTTCGCCCGCTCGAGCGCCCACACCGCAGACCACGTCCCCACATAGCCGACGAGCTCCGCGAGCCGCCAATCGAGCCGGATCTCGAGCGCGGGAGCCTCGAGCTCCTCGAACGGGAAGGGCAGCGAGCGATAACCCTCGTCCACATGCCGGCGCTCGGGCGGCCAGTAGGAAGCCAGCGCAGCCCGGTAAAAGGGCTGGATGACCCGGTCGACATCGGCGTCCGCCCGGAGCACACCGTAGCTGACCAGGGCGATGATCCCGCCGGGCCGGGTCACGCGCCGCACTTCGGCGTAGTAGGCGGGCAGGTCGAACCAGTGGGCGGCCTGTGCGGCCGTTGCCAGGTCCACGGCGCGGTCCGTGAGGCCGCTCGCCTCGGCGGGTGCGCAGCGGTATTCCACCTTGGCGTGTGGCGTCGCGCGCGCGATCTGCTCGGGACTGGCATCGGTAGCCACCACCCGGTCGAACGTACCCGCCAGCAGCACCGACAGCTGCCCCGAGCCGCAGCCGGCGTCCCAGGCGAGTCGCCGCGCCGGTGCGAGCCGCGCCAGGAAGGCTACGAGCGCGACGGGATACGAGGGCCGGTGCGCCGCGTACGCGGCGGAAATCTCCGAAAAATGATCCTTGAAATGCCCCGACGACGTCACAAGTCCAGCTCCCACGTCTCCGAGACCAGATCCTTGCCGAAGCTGTGGTTCTTCTCCTTGCGCACCATGCGGAACCCGGCTGCCTCGTACAGCCGTCGCGCGGCGCGCAGTTCGCTCTGGGTCCAGAGCATGAGCTTGCGGTAGCCCGCCTGACGCGCGAAGCGGACGCACTCGCTCACAAGGCGCGTCCCGAGGCCCGACCCGCGCGCGTTGGGCTCCACCAACAAGAGGCGCAGTTGCGCGACGGTCTTCGATCGCGCCACGAGGAAAACCGAGCCGACCACCTCGCCGCCCTGCTCCGCGATCCAGCACCGCTCGCGTTTCGGGTCGTAGCGCTGGACGAAGTGGGCCACGATCTCGGCCACCAGCGCCTCGAACTGCGCGTCGTAGCCGTATTCCTGGGCGTACCCGGCACCGTGCCGATGTACGACCCACCCCAGGTCGCCCGGCTGTGGCAGGCGGAGTACGTACGAGGCATGCGGTTCCTCGCGGTCGCCGAGCAGCCGTTCGATGGTCTGCATCGCGCCCACCAGACGCCCCTGGGCGGCGGAGGACAAGCCGCCCAGCAGCGCGGCCACCTCGTCGTGCGAGCGCGCGTTGAGGGGCGCGAAGACCTTGCGTCCCTGGGCCGTGAGGGCGAGGTGACTCTGCCGGCCGTCGGCCGCGGAGCGGGTCTTGAGCACGAGCCCGCGCCGCTCGAAGCCGCGCAGCATGCGGCTCAGGTATCCCGCATCGAGGCCGAGATCACGGCCCAACGCCGTCGCGATCGGCTTGTCGCGGTGCGCGAGCTCGTACAAAACCCGCACCTCCGTGAGGGAGAACGGGCTCTTGTACGCCTCCTCACGTAGCACGCCGATCCTCCGGGTGTAGAACCGGTTGAAACGGCGCGCCGCCTCCACCCGCTGCTCCAGCTCGCGCACGGCCATAGCGTCAATGTCCGGCAGATACTTGACTCTGTCAAGTACTTCTTTTCTCCCCCGCCCCGTTTAGATTGCGCTGACTCATGGCGGACGCCCCGACCCCGACCCGACCCCCCAAGAAGGCCATCACGCCCGGCGCCTGGCAGGAGGCGCGGGCGCTCATCTACGCGCACCGCGGCCGCCTAGCGGTAGGCCTCGCGCTGATGCTCGTGAACCGGCTCGCCGGCCTGGTCCTGCCCTCCTCCTCCAAGTGGGTGATCGACCGGGTGATCAACCAGCACCACCCCGAGCTGCTCGTGCCGCTCGCGCTCGCGGCCGGCGGGGCCACCCTGGTTCAGGCCATCACCGGATTCGGCCTGTCGCAGATTCTCGGCGTGGCGGCGCAGCGCGCCATCACCGACATGCGGCGCACCGTGCAGGCGTACGTGCTCCGGCTGCCCATCAGCTATTTCGACTCGACCAAGAGCGGTATCCTCATCTCGCGCATCATGACCGACGCCGAGGGCATCCGGAACCTGGTGGGCACCGGCCTGGTCCAGCTCGTAGGCGGGCTCCTGACGGCGGCCATCGCCCTCGGCGTACTGTTCTATCTCAACTGGCGGCTCACGGTCATCGCCATCCTCATCCTGACATGCTTCGGGGGTGGCATGGCGTACGCGTTCACGAAACTCCGGCCGCTATTCCGCGAGCGCGGCAAGCTGAACGCCGACGTGACCGGCCGGCTGGGCGAGACCCTGGGCGGCATCCGCATCGTGAAGGCCTATCGCGCCGAGCGGGGCGAGCGGCTCGTGTTCACCCGTGGGGCGAATACCCTGTTCCGGAACATCGCCATGACGATGACCGGGATCTCGGCGGTGGGCGCCTTCGCCACGATCATCGTCGGCGCGATCGGCATCCTAATGATCCTCGAGGGCGGACACGCCATCATCTCGGGCAGCATGACGCTGGGTGAATTCGTCATGTACCTCCTGTTCATCGGCCTCGTCGCCCTCCCGCTGATCAACATCGCGTCCATCGGAACCCAGATCACGGAAGCGTTCGCGGGGCTCGACCGCATCCGCGAGATCCGCCGCCTCGTGACCGAGGACGCCGAGGACGGCGCGCGCGCGGCACTCGACGGCGTGCGGGGCGACATCGCCTTCGAGAACGTAAGCTTTGAGTACACGCCCGGTAGCGACGTCCTGAAACGCGTGTCCTTCCACGCACCCGCCGGCTCGACCACGGCGCTGGTTGGCTCCTCCGGCGCCGGGAAGAGCACGCTCATCAGCCTGGTCCTGACGTTCAACCGACCGAGGTCGGGCCGGATCCTCGTCGACGGTCGCGATCTCGCGTCGCTCCGGCTCGGCGACTACCGCCGGCAGCTCGGCGTGGTGCTGCAGGACAACTTCCTGTTCGACGGAACGGTCGCCGAGAACATCGCGTTCGCGCGGCCGCACGCGACGCGCGAAGAGATCGAGGAAGCGGCGCGGATCGCCCACTGTGACGAGTTCGTGCGTCGCCTCGAGAAGGGCTACGACACGGTGGTGGGGGAGCGGGGCGTGAAGCTCTCCGGCGGCGAGCGCCAGCGGGTCTCGATCGCGCGGGCCATCCTCGCCGATCCGCGCATTCTGATCCTCGACGAAGCCACGTCCAGCCTCGACTCCGAGAGCGAGGCAGCCATCCAGGACGGCCTGCGTACCCTGCGGCGCGGGCGCACGACGTTCGTCATCGCCCATCGTCTCTCCACCATTCGCAGCGCGGACCAGATCCTCGTGATGGAGGGCGGGGAGATCGTGGAGCGCGGCACCCACGCCGAGCTGCTGGCGAAGCACGGCCGCTACCGCCAGCTGTACGACAAGCAGTACCGGTTCGAGCAGGACCGGTTCGTGAACCCCGGCGAGGACTTCACGCCCGAGCCGGAAGCGCCCGTGGCGACGCCCCCGCTGACCCCACCGGCCCGCCTCTAGCTTCCACGCCTGTCGGGCCCTACACTAGCGCATGGCTCTGATCGACACGAATCATCAGCGCGCGGCGCTGGTCATCCTGCTGCTGGGCCTTGGGGTGGTCGTCGCGCTCACGCCGTACGCCACGGGGCTCATCGGCATCCCGGTCCTGTACGCCGTCTTCGCCCCGGTGCACGACTGGTTGTCGCTGCGGGTGCGGCCCAGGCTCGCCGCGACCCTAGTGGTCGCGCTGGCGCTGTTTCTGATCGTCGTGCCGGGCGTCTCGTTCGCAGGCTTGATCGTCGCCCAGGCGCAAGAAATCGCCGGCGGTGTCATTCGCAACCCGGTGCTCGGCCGCCTGCGAGAGCTGAAGTTCGGCGGCATGGATCTGGGACCGCGGCTCGCCGACCTGGGAGCCCAGGTCGTGGCATGGATCGGATCCTCTGCGTTCGGTCTGGTGGGCACCGCGACGCGACTCGCGCTCAACCTCACGATCTCCCTGTTCGGGTTGTTCTACCTGATGCTGGCGCCGGGCGAGACTTGGGAGGCCGTGCGGCCTTACATCCCATTCTCCGCCAAGAACACCGAGAAACTGCGCCAGCGGTTTCGCGACGTCACCACATCGACGATCGTCGGCACGGGTGCCACCGCGGCAATTCAGGGCTTCCTCGTGGGCCTCGGCTTCTGGCTCACCGGCCTCCCGAACGCCGTGTTCTGGGGTGTGGTCACCATGGTGTTCGCCATCCTGCCCGTCGTCGGCAGCGCCCTCGTGTGGGGGCCCGGCGCGCTCGCGCTGATCCTGGGCAACCATGCACTATGGGGTGTGCTCCTGGCTGTGGGCGGCGCTGTGATCGTGGGTAATGTGGACTACGTCATTCGGCCGATGGTGTTCCGCCGCTGGGCCAACATTCACCCGCTCGTCACGCTGGTCGGTGCGCTCGCCGGCGTGCCGTATTTCGGCATCCTGGGATTGCTGATCGGGCCGCTGGCGCTGAGCTATCTTTTCGAGCTGGTGAAGATGTACAGGGAAGAGTATCTCAACAGCTAGACGCACAGACGCGTAGCCGCACAGTTAGGGGAAGCGCGCCGGTCCGTTGGCCCGGATCAGGTCGAGCGGGTCGACGGTGATGCCCCCATAGGCGGCGAACCAGTGGAGGTGCGACCGGGTGACGCGACCGGAAGCCCCCACGAGACCGATCAGCTGACCAGCGGCGACCGTGTCACCAGGCACGACGAGCACGCGACTGAGGTGAAAATACCCGGTCACGAGACCGGCCCCGTGGTCGATGAGGATCGTGGTCCCGCTGTAGTAGAGATCGGCCACCAACGCGATCACGCCGCGGTTCGACGCGCGCACCGGGTCCCCGAGCCGCCCGGCGAAGTCGACGCCCCAGTGACGGCTGCGCAGCACCTTGTTGAACACGCGTGCTACGCCGAACCCGCTGGTCACCACGCCGACCCGCGGGCGCAGGAACGGCGCCTGCCATAACCGCGGGGTCTCGTGCGCCCGCTGTCTCACCTCTTGCACCAGCTCCTGCTCCAGCCGGATGCGCTCGCTCAGTGAATCGGGCGGCTCCGCGT
>Ga0137419_10001483_pt1 | contig 10120 bp, 9 predicted proteins | sample CZODoug3_1_2_16f_FD_108279 | JGI IMG/M metagenome (GOLD analysis project Ga0137419, IMG submission 108279) | Vadose zone soil fungal communities from Angelo Coast Range Reserve, California, USA - CZODoug3_1_2_16fungal (Illumina Assembly) | ecosystem: Environmental > Terrestrial > Soil > Vadose... | reverse complement strand
TACAGGCCTTGAACGTTCGACGGAACCTTCACGCGCTTGTCCCAGACGAGGATCGTGCCCTCGTACCCGTAGAGGACGAACGCGGCACCGATCTCCATGTTGACGTTCATGTTGATCCGGTACTCGTCCCCGTGCTTGTCGGGCTCGTCGGCGGTAACGACCGCGATTGCAGCCGTGCAGCGGTTCATCGTCTGCCTGACCTTCTCGGGTACGGGGATCGCGGTCGTCTCGCCCTCCTCCGCCACTTCGTAGGGGATGTCGTACAGCTCCAGGACCCCCTTCACCTGCTCCACCATCCCCAGGTTCTTTCCGTGGGCGATGAACACGCGGAGCGGCTTCTCCGCTTCCGACACCGCAGCCGAGGGCTTTGACCCGCCGATGTGCGCGACGGGCGCGGGATCCACCTCTTCCTCCTCCGCTTCCTCGGAGTCCGAGTGAGGCGCACTGTGCTCCTGCTTCAGGAGGCGAGCGCCGTGGCCGAGGGCTCGGGCGTGTCAATGGCGACGAACATCCCGCGTCCCGGCGTCTCCTTGAGGAAGCCAGCGAGTTGGGCGTTCTCCTTGATGTGCTGTAGCGTGGTCTCGAGCCTATCCTTGGGGACACCGAAATCCTGCGTGAGCACGTTCTGGGCGATGACGTCGGGCGGGAACTTCGCCTTGTCGTACTTCCGGAGGAAGCCGCCCATGATCGTCGGCTGGACCACGGCCTCACCGATTGCGATGGCGTCGTCCCCGTCGCTCTTCGGCGCGACCAGCTTCTTGCCGAGATCCGTGAGCTCGATCCTGACGGCGTTCTTGGTGCCCTTCGTGAGCCCGTACCCCGCCGACGCGGCGAGGAGGTCTCGCCAGGTTGAGGAGGTGGGGGACAGCTTGACCGCCAGCGCGACCTGATGAGGAGGAGTTGGCGCTCCCGCAAAGGCGTCCATCAGCGCTTTCGGCACCCTCATCGCGTCGGCGAGGGACCGGCACGGAAGATCCGCCTGCCCCAGATGAACCTGCTTCTTCACTGCTGACTCGTTCTTCTTCTGTCCTGCTGCCATTCTGATTTCCTTGGTTTGTCGATCTCCCGCCCGGAGTGGTCGGGGATGGTGGAACGGTTCCCCGTCCACGTCCGGCATCCTGACGAGGGGGTCCGACATCAACGACCAGACGCTGCCCCAATGGGCGTTCACGGTCAGCCGACCGGCCGGTCAGGCCTTGCCCTAGTGCCCTCGTGCAGCGGAGGGATTGGCCGGCCGAATTGCCCGCCACTGGCCCTGATGGCCGGCCGACCCTGGTATCGGTTTGGTATGGGGTTCCGGCGGGCTGGACCGGATATCGCTGAACCCTCGTCAGCAGCGGGTGTCCCGGGCTCGTTCCCGGTACCCGTTGCGCTGCTGTCCCGCTCCTCGCTGCGCTCGCGGTAGCCCGCTCCGCAGACTGCGTCGACCTCGGCGCTCATCAGCAGGTTCACCATCTCCACGAGCATCGCCCTCAGCGGGTCCGGTGCGGACTCTCGATTTGCTTGCGCAACCACTCGATCGCATCGATGCTGGCCAGTGCGGCCATCGTTTCTCTTCTCGGGAAAGTCACCTTGCCGGGTGCTTCCTCAAGGATGACGCAATGGCCGTGTTCATCTACTTCTTGGCGGGCCCTCGTACACCACGTGCGTGGACGCTACTCCTCACGCACGATGATTGCGTCGCGACTTCGAGCTTGCCGCACGAGTACCTCAGACCCTCAGCGGCTCCCCGGTCGATCTACAATGCATCGATGGTTTCCCTACTGCTGGGAGTGTTGCTGGCCGCGGGGGATCCCCGTCTCGTAGACGTGGCTCGCCTGATTCCAGATTCCGTAGTCGACATGCGCTACGCCACGGCGGACAACTTCCTCCACCGCAAGGTCTATCCCGTCGCGCGCTGCCTCCTGCGGCGCGATGTCGCCGAGCGACTGGCGCACGCAGCGGCGCGTTTGCGAGCCGAAGGTTACCGGTTGCTGCTCTGGGACTGCTACCGGCCGCGCTCAGTTCAATGGGAGATGTGGAAGCTCGTCACCGATACGCGCTACGTCGCCGATCCGCGCCGCGGGTCCAATCACAACCGCGCTGCCGCCGTCGACCTTTCCCTCGTCACCGCCGACGGGCGGCCGGTGGAGATGCCGACCGCATTCGACTCGTTCGAGGAGCGCGCCTTCGCGGCCGCGGTCGAGGGCGTTTCCCAGGAGGCGCAACAGAATCGCGCGCGACTGCGCCGCGCGATGGTTGCCGAAGGCTTCCGCGTGCGGCGCACGGAGTGGTGGCATTTCGATGCTTCGGACGCCGGAACCTATCCGGTGCTCGACGAGCCGCTCGAAACAGCGGCGCAATGATCGCGCGGCCCCTCCTGGCCGCTCTCGCAATGGTCGCCTTCGCGGCTCGGCTTTGCTGGCTCGCTCGGATTCCCGAGCCCTTCGGCACTGACGGTTACTACTACGTCGTCCAAGTGGAGCATCTCCTCGCCGAGGGAAGGCCGCACGTTCCCGATGCGAGTTGGGTGCTCAGACTGCTCGCCGGGTGCACCGCTCTGGTCGAGTCCCCCATCCTCGGCGTCAAGATTGGCGCCGCCCTTCTCGCCGCAGCGGCCGTGCCGGCGGCTTTTCTCGTAGGGCGAAGCATCGCGCGGTCGCGCTCGGCACGAGGCGAGCCGGAGGCGTGGGCGCTCGCGCTCTGGGCAGCGGCCTCGCCGGCGCTGAGCCATCTGGCGGCGGAATTCCCGAAGAGTCTCGGCGCGGCGGCGCCGCTTCTCTTGGCACTTGCCATCGCTTTGCAGCGCCCGGAAGGCTTACGCGGCGCCGCGGCGCTGGCGGCAGCGCTGCTCCTCGCGGCGACGGCGCATCGAATCGGCGCAGGCATCACGGCCGTCGCGTTGGGTGGAGCGTGCCTCGCCTGGCTTCTTCGTCGGTCCACGACGACCGAAGCGCGGAGGATGATCGCGGCTTGCACGGCGGCGCTCGCGGTGCTCGGCGTGGCAACGAGCGTCCTCCCAGGCCTCATCCATCTGCACGATCTCGAGCGTCTTCGGATCGATCCGAGCCCGCATCTGCCGGCGCCCTGGGGCCCGGGTTTCTGGCACCTGTCGCTGGCGGAACGGTTTGAGATCGCGCTCGCATGGCCGGTCCTTCTCGCCGGCATGGTCGCCTTCGTAAGGAGACCCGCGCAGCGCACCGCGCTGGGAGCGCTGCTGGCGCCGCTTGTCCTGGCGCTCCTTCCCTTCTGGCGCAGCGGCGTGAGCGAGGCGGGCTACCGGCTGTCGCTGGCTGCGCCGATGATCGCCGCGCCACTTCTCGCCTTGGCCTGGCCCTCCGCTGTCCTGCGGATTCCGAGCCGCGCTGTGGCAGCCGTCGCCGTCGCGTGTGGCGTGGTTTCGCCCCTCTTGGCGCGCGCAGGGATCGACACTCGACTGAATCCACCATATGCACACTATCGCGCTCTCATCACCTCGCTCCCTGAGTGGCCTGCGCTACTGATCGCGCACCAGGGGCTCTCCTTCCTCTACGGCCATCTCACCTGGCGCGAGGCGATGCATTGGGCCCCGGAATCCAGCCTCGACCGCAGAACAATCGGCCGCATCGCCTGGGGCATCCGACCCGGTGAATGGATCGAATATCGCGCGATCGCGCCAGCGCCGGTTCCGCTCGATCCCGACTACACCTATGTGCGAGAGGACGTCTGGGAAGCGCTGGCCGCGGGCGCCCGCGCGGCTCAGGACGACGACCTGCTCGATCGCATTGCCGACTGGCGCAATCCTTCGCAAATGCGTCCTGCGTCGTTGCTGCGGAACCGCTGACTCAAGGCGCGCGCTCGACGAGCAAATCGGTGAACGCCGGGCCGCGCACGACGAGGCCTCCTCGCCGCGCCAACTCGTCGAAGCGGGCGGCGGCGTCGGTGACACAGGCGGCCTGGAGTCGGGCAGGCCCTTTCTTCCACTCCGCGATGAGTGCTGCGAAACCGGCTGCTCCGAGGTCCTCGAGCCGCGCCAGCTCGACGCGTCCGCCGATGATACGGTCGGTCTCACGAGCGGCAGCTTCCTCGTAAGCGCGCCAGGAAGTCTCCACGCGATGGCGCCGTCCATACAACTCGATCTCGGCCCACGGCCCTGCCGCGCGCGTCGGGACCCAGACACCATCGGAGACGTCCTTCCGCCGGCCGCCGCCCACCGCTCGCTCGTCGTACCCCACGAACGTGTGGTTGGTCCGCAGCTTGAGGGTCCGGCTGGCATCCTCCGAAGACCTGCCTGCTCCGCAAACTGCCGACAGGCGGCGGTCCACGAGCTTCGCCAGCGGGCCGGTACCGATCTCCGCCTTGAGCGCCGCTTCCCGCTCCGGCGCGTCCTGCGTCGCGACAGTGAAAGGTCCGGAGGAATCCCAGAACCGGAGCTCGGAGATGACCAGGTCCGGATACCGGGTGCCCGCCGTCGCCTCCTCGACGACCAGCTTCAGATCGGAAGCCTGGACGGGCGCGGGCAGCGCCAGCTTCTGCGATCCCATCGCGTCCTTCAACGGGAACACCGCGACGCGCTTCCCGTCGGCCTCTAGCGATACCTTCCGAGCGCGCGCGTTCTTGCGGAAGTGGTCCTCGGATCGCTGGTAGCCGTTCCAGATCTCGAGCGCGCTCATCTCGGCCGGCCGATCGAGGTGCACTCCGACCCACTCGCCTTCACCGAGCCCCTTGGCGCCTTCCACCCAACCGAAGTCGAGCCGGCCGTCGAACAGATAGCTCGGGTGATAGGCGTCGACGGGCGCGAGCGTCGAGGAAGCGGTGACCCGGCCGGGCACGCTGCGCGGCGGACGCAACGCCAGCCGTGTTTCGCCCATGAGAAATGCGACCTCGCTGATGCATGGCCTGGTTCGGGAAGGATCTGGTTCGGCGATCCGAAGGAAGACCGACCTGAGCCCGTGCTCGCCGCCTGGGAGCGGCGCGTGATCTAGCGGCTCCTCCTTGCCGTGGTTGCGAGCCACGATGGTAGCGACCTCATTGCCGTCGGCCGAGATCTCGAGGCGGATGGAGCCGACGACGTTCGCACAAGGCGCGACTGCGATGGCGTTCATCCGGATCGGAGTTTCGAACCGAAAGAGCAGGCCCTCGTCGCGCGGGTCACCGACGGGCACCCAGCCCGTCTTCGCATCGCCGTCGAGCACGGCGGATGGGTTCGCACCCGAGGTTGGCGTCAGAGCCTGCAGGAAGATGGGTGCCGGCCCGGCGGCATGGGCGAGCGCGGGAAGCAGAGCGAGTAGCAGGACGGATTTATTCATCGCGCGCCTCCAGCGAGCACCTGGCTCAGGCTTTCCCTCAGGCGATCGGGCTCGGAATGGATTGCCCCTGCCGGCCGCCGAGGAGCGGCGAGCAACTCGCGAGCGGCGCGAAGCAGATCAGTGGCGTCGCCCGGCACCACTTCGCGCCCAGCCGACGCCAGATCGACGAATCCCGCCGCTCGCAACGTCGCCGCCACGGGCACGCCAGCGGCGGCGGCGACGACGACCTCAGGCGCATGGCTTTCGCAGAGCGCCGGAGCAAGGACGAGATCGACACCCGCGAGCCGCTCTCGTTCCTCGGCACTAGAAGCGCGGACTGCGGGGCGGTCGAGGAGATCGGCCGGCGTCCCCTCGCCGGGCCGCACCAGCAGCGTCGCCGGGATGCCGGCAGCCGCCGCGAGCGCCTGCGTCAGGCCGTTGCGCTCCGTCGCCAGACCTGCGAGAAGCAACACCGGCGAGCCTCCGGTGCGATCGGTGGCGGCAGCAGCAGTTGCAATCGCCGCCATGTCCAACAGGGGCAGCACGCGCTCGGAAACGAAGCCCGCCGCGACCCGCTCGTTCTTCGCGAAACGGGACCGGACGAGCAGCGCATCGGCCAGCACGCGCTCGCTCTCCTGCGCCGCGAGGATCGAGGCCGGCGCCCGGTAGCGGCGGAGAAAGGGCGCCCCGGGCTGGCGCGCCGAGGCCCGGTCGAGATCGTCGTGCAACGTCCGCAGCGACGGGAGATCCTCGACGAGGATCCGCGCCGCGCCCCTAGAGGCGGCGAAGACCCGGCGGGCAGCGAGCGACGGCGCGATCACCGCGCGCGCGCCGCGTGGCAACCAGCGCGCCGCGAGCCGGCCGGCGGCGAGCCGGCGCGCGAAGCGGGAGACCAGGAGCCGCTCCGCGCGCGAGCCGCTCCAGATCCGGAGAAGAGCCTCCAGCGCCAGCCAGCCCGGAACCGGGCGAACGCAGCTACCCGGTGCCCATCGGCGTGCCAGCGCGGCGCGAAGGCGGCGAGGGAGCCAGCGCGCCGGATTGAGCCGCGTCGCCCAGGGGGCAAAGATCGCCACCTCGTCGAGCGCCTCCGCAGCCAGCGCGAGCTTCTCGACCCAAGAGGCCGGCTCCGGTGCAACCAGGGCGATCAATCGATTCCTTCCCGCGCGCGGTCGTGCAGGTGGCACCGCGTCTCGCTGCAATCGAGACAGGAAACGCCGATCTCGCCCGCTACCCGCAGCCGCTTGCGATTGTCAGCGATGATCTCCTCCGCGAGGGTCGCTCCGGCATCGTCAATCAGCCGCAAGCGAATGCGGTTCTCGCGGAACAACGAGCCCTCGCGCACGACCGTTCGCCCGTTGATCGACTCCAACTCGACAGCACCCCGCTGCGGTTCGGTACCTCGCGCACGCAGATGCAACGTCCCGCTTAGCACCGACAACTCGAGTCGGACTTGTCCCTCGCGCGGCGCGAAGCGGAGGTCGACGTACGGCCAGAACACAGTGGCATCCAGCCCCCAGTGCGCCTCGGAAACGGGTGCTCCGTCGAGCGTGTGCCCATGCCGCTCGAGAATGCGCCAACCCAGCTGCGCTGCCATGGCGAAGAGCGCGTTGGAGAGCATGCAGATCCCGCCGCCAACTGCCGGAATGACGCAGCCATCTTGGTAGGACGCGCCAGGGCGGTAGCCGAGTGCCGGTGCAAGGCGTCCGACCGCGCGCCAGAATGAGAAAGGGCGATCAGGCTTCAACATGAGCCCGTCGAGAGCAGGCGCCGCGAGCGCGACGTTCACAAGCTTCCCAGCCTCGAGAGGCGCGCCGCCGGGAGCTGACCGGCTCACAATGGGAAGAGCCCGTTCGTAGAGCAGGTAAGGAAAGTTCTCCGCCGGCGGCGCCAGCACCGGTGCCGGATAATCCTGAAGCCGCAGCGCCCACTGCGCGAGTCGCATTAGGGCGAGTACGCGCGTCTTCGCGGTAAAGACGGCCACCTCGGCCGCCGATTTCGCGCGACGCGATCCAGTCATCGTTGCCAGCAGCTATATCCCCTTTCTGGATGGTAGCGGGTGCGCCCTCGGGTCGAGCGATTGAGGTTACGCCCTTTTTATCTTGCACAAGCTGCTCCAGCGCGCGTAGCAGTGAAAAGGCGCACCTGCTGCCGGCAGCGGAGCTGCGCGACGCTGCAGCACCGCTACAAGATGTAGATCGTGGAGTTCCACGATCGCTCGCAACACATAGAGGAGGCGACGATTGCGAGGCGAGTGCGCTGGCCTGCGCCGGCTTCGTCATCTCCGACTTCGAGCGGCTACCTCGCTTGCGGCATCGGTCTCCGAAGAAAGCGCAGCCGGCGCTGTTCTTCGCCAAAGGGCCGCGGCCGCATGATGGGCATGGGAGGGCCGGGCAGCCCCGGCGAGCACGGCAAGTGGAAGGCGAAGTTCCGCCGACAAGACGGCCCCGAAGAGGGAAGCTATAGTCCGCGGCGCATGCTGCGCGTGCTCCTCGCCGTTCTCGCGGGTTCGGGTGTGGTCAAAACGCTGCCGAAGCAAGCCACCGGGTTGCCCAAGGCGAACCTCGAGACGCTGCTCTCCGCGCGATCCGATTACGCCGCGATGTACCGTTCGCTGGAAACCGTCGACAAGCGGGCGGAGCCGAAGGACGTCGACCGGCTCGCCAGCGCCCTGCGGTTCGAGCTGGAGCAGATAAAGCTGCGACGGCCGGTCGACGCGGCGAATTGCGCCAAGGCCCAGCCGAGCGGCTGCTTCATCACCATCGACCCGTGCCTGAGCCGGGCCGGCTTTCTGGTGCTGGCGATGGGGAAGGCCGACGCGCTGGAGCGGGTGAAGGCCGAACTGGCCCAGCTGCAGGGCGGGCCAAGGCCGAGGACGACGCCCTCACTGCGCTGGTCGTCGCCGAGGCGATCGGCAAGGTCGACCCCGCCGCGGTGGCCGAGTTGCAAATGGACCGGCTCTCCTCGGAATCCCCGTTTTGCCGCGCGGGGGCGCTGAAGGCGCTGGTGCCGTTTCTCGACCGGCCCGAGGTGAAGGCGAAGTGGCTGGCCACCCTGCGCGCGGCGCGAGGCGACGACCGCCACGTCTTCGCCCGCGAGCTGGAGAAGTCGAAGGCCGCGCTGCCGGTGTTCGCAGAGTGGCTCGACGTGGAGGATTGGACGGTGTTGGTGGAGATTCTGCCCGGCTTTGCCGAGGCACCCGGCAGCGCGCACGTGCACGCGCGCTTGCGCGAGCTGGCCGCGAATCACTGGTCGCGCGAGGTTCGCGAGGCGGCGGTGCGCACCGCCGCCAGGCTCGGGCTGACTCTCGAGGCTGCACTTGACCGGCCGAAGCCGAACCTGTCCAAGCTGAAGCTCACCGAGATCTCCGAATCCGACCGGCCGGTGAAGGCGCCGCTGAGCGATGTGCAGGTGGTGGGCATAGATTGGGGCGAGTGGGGAGGCAGCATCGAAGTCTTCAAGGGCGAGGAGCGCGTGTTCGAGAGCAAGGCCTGGTGGCGAAACCCGCGCGCCGCCGTCAAGCTGGGCGAGCGGCTCTTCATTCTCGAGGGGCTGCGCCACATGGGCGCCTCGACGGGGCGAATCACCGAGGTGGCGAAGACGCCCAGCGGGTGGACCGCCGACGTGCGCGCGGTGTTGCCCGACGCGCCCTCAGCGTGGGCGATCGACGAGAACGGCGAGCTGATCATCGTCACCCACGCGGGCCGCGCGGTGCGATTCACCAAAGACAACCAGCTGCGGCAGTTCTAGCCGTTCATCGGCACGAACTTCGGCTGCACGCGCAGCCGTTCGATCCACCGCCGCACCGCGGGGAACTTGGCGAGGTCGAATCCGGCGTCAGCGGCGAGCGGCGTCTAGCCGAACAGCGCGATGTCGGCCACCGAGTACCGTTCGACGGCGAAGTCGTTCCGGTCGAAGTGCGCCTCGAGCGTGGCGAGCGCCGCCTTGCAATCTCTTGACCGCACCACCCGAAGTGTCAGCGATGTCTTGACTGCACCGACTGCACCCCCTTGCTCCCCGCGCCCTTGTTCCCCGAGTCTTCCTTCCCGCGGCCTTCCCTCGCACCTAGCTCATCACCTAGCTCCCCTCTTCCGCGCTGTTCTTCAGCTTTCGTTATCCTCAGCCTTTCCCCTCTTTTTCTTTCCCCATCACCTTTGCCATCTCACCCTCGTATTTCTATTGCCGAACAGTCACCTCTCTGGTCCTTGTTTTGCCACCCTCTCTGACTGGCTATCCCGCCCCCCGCCATTCATGGTGACACTGGTACCGGCCCCGACCCCTCCATCCCCGTCGTTGGGAGGGAGGGGTCGGGGCCGGTCTCGCAGGCGATCTCGCCCTCGTTGGCGGGGGTGGGGTGGCCAGCTCTTCGCTGCAAAACCAGCAACTTCCGCGATCGAAACTCATCAGCTAAGTCGTCAGCAAAGTCGTCCTCAGACTCGTGCACGTGCTGATGGCTTTGCTGATGAGGTGCCGAACCACTTTGCTGATGACCTTCCGGACTACTTTCTTGACGACTTCGGTCGCCTGCGACGCGGGGTACGCGTCAATAGATCGCTGACACGCTGCGCACGCGACCTGTCGAATCGGCCTTGCGACTTATCCGTCGCGGCGCGCTGCTACGATCCGTCCGTCTGAGCTTGCCATGTATCTAAACTACATGCTAATAGTACATACACACAACGGAGCACGATCCTCAATGGCGAAGACTCCTACCGTCGAACGCGAAACGGCTACTTTCCGCTTGCCCGCGGAGCTCCTAGAGCGAGCGCGACGCGAAGGTGCATCGCGTGGATTGGCTTACGTGCGCTCCGTCGAGGAAGCGCTGGAGGTCTATTTCTTTTCGCGTCTGCCGCCGCCGATGGCGGAGGCTCTCGAAG
>Ga0137419_10001480_pt1 | contig 10125 bp, 7 predicted proteins | sample CZODoug3_1_2_16f_FD_108279 | JGI IMG/M metagenome (GOLD analysis project Ga0137419, IMG submission 108279) | Vadose zone soil fungal communities from Angelo Coast Range Reserve, California, USA - CZODoug3_1_2_16fungal (Illumina Assembly) | ecosystem: Environmental > Terrestrial > Soil > Vadose... | reverse complement strand
GCGAAGGGTTCATCAAAGTGCCATACCAGGGCGTCCAGGATCTTGGCGGCGTCGGCAACAACTGTACGCTCATGGGCACGCGTCTGAAAGCGCTGTGCCACCTCCCTGGCATAAGGCAGCTCATCGAAATCTGCTTCACGAAATCCGATAGAAGCCGTATTGACGGGCTGATTTAATAAACCAGCCATGACCCCGACCACGGCACTCGAATCTACTCCCCCTGAAAGGAACGCTCCCAAGGGCACTTCGCTCATCAGATGTATGGCCACGGTCTCCCGGAGCTTTTCCAGGAGCCCCATAGCGTAATCCGCTTCTCGCAAACCATCTTTGGGCTCGAAATCAAGATCCCAGTATTCCCGCTCTACGACTCCACGGGCCGACACGGTTAAAGTGTACCCTGGGCGGAGCTTCCGTATCTTCTGAAAAATCGTCTTGGGTCCCGGAATGTACAGGTATGTTAGGTAATCATCCAACGCCTGGGGGTCGAGCGTTTTCTCCACGCTGGGGTCTTGCAGAATCGCCTTAATCTCGGAAGCAAACAGAAATTTTTGCCCATCCCAATAGTAATAGAGAGGCTTAATTCCTACCCGATCGCGTGCCAAGAAGAGTTGCTTTTTGACCCCATCCCAAATGGCAAAAGCGAACATCCCTCGCAGATGCTGCACACACGCCTCGCCGTATTCCTCGTAGGCACGCAGGATGACTTCTGTATCACCTTGTGTTGTGAAGTGGTGCCCCCGCTGCAGCAGGGTATGACGCACGGTCTTGAAGTTGTAAATCTCCCCGTTAAAAACAATCGCCCTCGTCTTGTCCAGACTCAAGATCGGCTGCCGACTTCCCTCCACGTCAATAATACTCAAGCGTCGGTGCCCGAGACCGAGTGCACCATGCACATAGAAACCATCGTCGTCTGGTCCACGATGGCTCAACACAGAGGTCATACGCCTGAGTTGCTCTGGGGCAACAGCATGAGCAGGCTGCGTATACAAAATACCAGTTATGCCACACATACGTGAACTCTTGCCTCTGGTCCTCTGCACACCTCACAGGGACGACAGTGAACGCCTCATCCTGCGACGGTCTTAGGCACCGGCGCCTTATCCCACAGGTATCTGGGGCTCATCCAGGAACATACGGAACCACATCTCTAACACGATTAAGCACCAGATCCACGCGCTGTAATCCCGCTGCCCTGTAGCATGATGCTGGAGCAGGCGTTGCAGCGTCCGCGGGCGAAAATAGCCTCTGGCGAGTGCCCTAGGGTCGAGCAAGAGGTCCTCTGCAGCACCACGCAGTTCTTTCTGAAACCAACGGTCTTTCGGCAGCGCGAAGCCCTGTTTACGCTTGGTCAGTACAGAGTCAGGCAGGATACGGCCGCAGAATTTGCGCAAAATGTATTTGCTCACCCGGTCCCGTAGTTTCAGGGTGGCCGGTAGGGTGGCCATGTATTCCACCAACGTGACATCGAGCAGCGGCGAACGGACCTCCAAAGAATTCGCCATGCTCATGCGATCGACTTTGGTCAGAATATCAGCCGGCAGGTATTGCAGCGTGTCCACATATTGGTAGCAACTGATGGGATCGAGATGCGCAGCCTGCCGCAGCAGGCGTTGGGCCGATGCGTGGGGTTGACTCATGTGCAGGTGCGCCTGAAAGTCAGGGCTGTAGAGTTTCTCCTGGATATACGGATAGATGCCCAACCCGGAAGGCAGGGCGTCTGCTGCTAACCCTCCCATAGCATACAGATAGTTCCAGCCTGGCCAGGTGAACGGCATCGCCGCTGTCAAGGGGTTGATGATGCCGTGTTTCATCCAGCTCGGGAGCCGTGCCATACGTCGGTAACGCTGGAGTTCCTGGTAGCGTGTATATCCAGCAAAAACTTCATCGCCACCGTCACCAGAGAGTGCCACAGTGACATGCTGGCGCGCTGCCTGACATACGTAGTAGGTAGGCACTGCCGAGGAATCGCCAAAGGGCTCGTCAAGATGCCACACGAGGCGGGGCAGGATATCGAACGCGGCAGGCTTCACGATCATCTCATGATGATCCGTCCCGAGATAGTGCGCCACGACACGTGCATCCTCGAGTTCGGAGTATGCCGCTTCCTCAAAACCTATCGTAAAGGTTTGCACCGGTCGATCAGACAACTGCGCCATGAGGGCAACGACGACACTGGAGTCGATACCACCGCTTAAAAAGGCTCCTAAAGGCACATCGCTCAGCATACGACGCTTGACCGCCTGGGAGAGCAGGTCCCCCAAGTGCTCCACCACTGCTTCCTCATCTGGCGGCTCCGCAGTTGGCTGGAAGGTAAAATCCCAATACGAGCGGCATGTGACCTGCCCGTCGCGTACCACCAGCACGTGTGCTGGTGGTACGCGATAGATACCATCGATGATGGTCTGCTCACTCACGATATAGCTATAGGTGAGATACTCATGCAGGGCAGACAGATTGACCGTACGCTCAATTCCACCATACGCTAGCAACGACTTGAGTTCAGAGCCAAACAGGAAGGTCTGCGCCTTCTGCGTGTAGAACAGAGGCTTTTTGCCGAAACGGTCCCTGGCCAGGACCAACTGGTGCGTGCGCCGGTCCCAGAACGCACAGGCAAACATGCCATTAATCTTCGGGAACGCCTCAAGCCCGTAGTAGAGATAGAGGGCCAGAAGCACCTCGGTGTCTGAGCGCGTGCGAAACACGTAGCCTTTCTGCTCAAGCTCCACTTTGAGATCCGGGTAGTTATAGATCTCGCCGTTGAACACGAGGCAGACCTGACCATCAGGGCTTTCCATGGGCTGCTGGCCAGACACGAGATCAATGATGCTCAACCGTCGATGGGCGAAGCTCACAGGGCCAGAATGATAGAACCCTTGCTCATCTGGGCCACGATGCGCCAGCACTTCAGCCATGCGCTGCAAGCCTTCGCGCGAGGGGCGGCGATCGGCCTCAAATACCAAGACACCGGCAATACCACACATAGTTCACCTCTGAGAGGTCTGCGCAACGCCAACCTTGTGGTGCGAGCGTGTGCCCTGTAAAACAGCATCGTACACCGCCAGGTAGCTATGCACCATCGCTGCCATACTAAAGTGGCTTTCCACCCGCTGACGCCCAGCCCGCCCATGGCATACTGCTAAATCACGGTCGCGGCTATAAACCCAAATAGCTGTGGCCATCGCCACAGGATCAGCCGGCAGTACGAGTTGTCCTGTATGCCCCTCTTGCACCAGTTCTGGATTGCCACCGACCCGGGTTGCCACCACGGGCAACCCACTCGCCATCGCCTCTAGAATAGTATTGGAGATCCCTTCACGCAGCGAAGGTAACACAAAGACGTCCAGGGCACGCATGATGTCAGGACCGTCCTGCCGCTCTCCTGGCAGCCATGCGAGTGACTCGGCACTCGCTGTGTGTAACAACTGTCTTGCTTCCTCGCGTAATGGTCCATCACCAATGATGACGAGTCGGAGCCACGCACGCGCCTGTGGTACAGTCGACAACATATGGAGAAAGGCACGGACAAGCGTGAGTTGATCTTTGACTACATGCATACGGCCGACCGTCCCCACAACCAGGGTGTCTTGGGAAGCAAAACCCTCTGGCCCCAGAGGCGGACGGGGGCCGACACGTGGGGTAAAACGCTGCATGTCGACGCCGTTGTATATCTGCGTAACGCGCCGGCGGTCAGCCCCCACCGTGTGTACGAGCCACTCTGCCAGGTCCACGCTCACCGCAATGTAGTGCTGCACAAACGGTTTTATCGCTCGACGCAGCAAGTTATATTTGATATTTGTGCCATCTAAATCGTAGATATCACGTCCATGCTCGCCATGGACACGTCCCGGGATCCTCGCTAAGGCTGCTAACACCAAGTGCTCCAACCCCGAGAGGTTGCGCGTATGGACAAGAGCTGGACGTAAATGGCGCAGCACCCGCCACAGACGCACGTACACACCCAGATCATGCCCCTCCTTCTTATGGAGGGCAATAATCGGTATGCGCTTATCCCGAATACGCTCTCGGAAATCGGTATAGTCGGTGAGGCACACGATCGCATGGCGATACTGTGCGGGAGGCATGCTGTTAATCAAGTTCACCAGCCCATTTTCCAAACCGCCTACCGCAAGCCGATGAATGATATGCACAACGAGAGGGGGTTGCACATGCCCCGCCTGTATAGTGTGAGACATCGTCACCCCGGCATCAGGACATACGACCGCGTCCATACCAACACATGCCTCCCTTACGCAGTGGCTTGTGCAACAACCATCTCACGTAACAGTGCTTCCAGGCGTGCGTTGTGTTCGTCCCACTGGTGGTGCTCCTGCACGTAGCGTCGGGCCTGTAATCCACATTGGTGTCGCAAGGCGTGGTCCTCAAGCAGGGTCACGAGTGCGTGTGCGAAAGCGCGCGGACTCTCCGCCATACGTACCCCATCTGTCGTGGTCGCCCACGTGCCTTGCAGCGCCGCGGGAGTCCCCACGACTGGCAGCCCCATAGCCATGGCTTCCAGAATCTTGTTTTGTACTCCGCGCGCGATGCGTAGAGGGGCCACCGCCACCCGCGCCCGTACCAGGTAAGGACGGACGTCAGACACAGCGCCAGTGACGATCACATTAGGCTGGCGGCTTAATTGTCGTACCTGCTGGGTAGGATTCCGGCCAACAATATAGAACTGCACCGCCGGCACCACCTCGCGTACTAATGGAAAAATCTCATGGCAAAAATAGTTCACCGCATCAACATTCGGAAAATAATCCATCATCCCGGTGAACACCAGGGCGGGTGGCTCAGTCACGGTCCCTCTATGTGGGGAGGGCATAAAATACTCGAGATCGACACCATTTGGAATGACAGAAATCGGCCGATCAGGCACGTGTTCTTGGAGAATCTGGGCCTCACGATCGGTCACGAGAATAGTATGATCAAAGACGCGGGCGACTTCGACCTCGTGCCGGGCAAGGCGACGCGCCTCTAAGCGATACACCCAGGACAGCATCCAAGAATGATAGTCGGCAAACAGCCGCCATTTTTCGGAATCGACATCCACGAAGTCTATCACCTTCGGTATTCCAGATACCTGCTGGACATAGACGGTCATAGCCGACGAGAACACGACAATCCTGTCAACCCGCTCTACGGCGAGGCGCTGCCTAACCTTGCTTGCGAGGGCGGAAGAATAAAAAGACGCTACCGAGAGAGGTTGGTTGGTACACAGCGCTCGTAAGGCCAGCAGCTTGGCACCGATTTTCGGCCTATAGACCATATCAATGGAAGCACAATACCGCTCCAACGCTTCGACGTGTTGGAGATCCTCCGCATCATCAACTAGACAAGCCAGGTGGATAGTGTGTCGGGTAGCGAGGTAGCGCAGCTGATGGAACGCCCGGATCTTTTCTCCTTTGTTGGGTGGATACGGGAGCCGATGGCATATGTAGAGGATGTTCATGGAAAGAACCGTACGAGCTTAGGCCCAAGCCATTGCGTACACCATAGCGGCAGGCGTTTCCACACCTCAATAGGCAAGGCGAATTTGGAGTCCAGCGGATTGATATTCGGTAGCGTTTTCTGTCGGACCAGGTAGTATTGATATGGCAGCGGCGTAGGTTCAAAGCCCCAGTGACGTTTAAAATCATACGCGCCCGTGCCTTGCTTGCTGCGGCCAAAATCGAAGAGACGATAGCCTTGCTCGGCAGCATAACACATGAGCTGCCAATACATGAAATCATTTACAGCATATGGCAATGCCTCCTGCAACGCCCCTCCGTAATATGGTAATACCTGATCCCGAAAAAAGAAGGTCATCACCCCTGCGACCATTTCGGTGTTATGAAACACGGCCAAGATACGACAGGCAGAACCGAACTCGCGCAAAAAATCGACAAAGAGGTTACGGGGATACACTGGGGTGCCCAGGCGCCGCACACTATGAGCGTAAATCTGGTAGAATCTTTCGAGAAATTCCTCGCCACCAACCAGAGCACGCAGGCCGCATTTGTCCCCCTGCCGAATCATACGTCGCTGTTTGCGCGGGATAGCAGCCATATTCTTTTCTGGATCACCGTCGATTTCCCGGCGGAAAGTAACATAGAGCTCTTTCTGCGGCAAATCCTGTAATGGCTCTGTCTGGCGTAGCTCCAGGTAGCGCACCTGCAACTGTTGGGCAAGTGCCTGGGCATGGTGGAGCAAGACATCACGTGAGCCTGTGTCATCCGCACAGATCCCTCCATAGACCGCCAGAGGCGCTGATACCAACGCCTGTCCAAAGGGCAAATGTCGCACGAGGAAAAGTGGTAGTACGCCAGTGATGCGTCCGTTGCATCGCGCCGCACAGGAGAAAGAGCGGTACGCGAACGTCTTCTCCACCACACGCTGCCATCCTGTCAGGTGGAAGAACGTTGCCGGCGTATGGTGCATAACATAGGCGTCCCACTCAGCTGCGGCTGGGGTATGGTCTATGTGAATCTCAGACTGCTTCTCACCATAGGTCTCGGCAGCTTCTAAGTTTTTGTCCCATGCAGCGACACTTTGGTCATCACTGGCTCTTTGCTTACTCATACACGTTGTATATCCTTACGACTGAAGTATGCTGAGAGAGATTTGCTGCACCGATGGTGGTTTCGAAGATAGGCAAATCTAAGATTTTCATGTTCAAACATGGTCGACACCCGCACCATAACGCGTAATGACGCTGTCGATGATACCAGTGGTCGATACCCCAGACACATAGGGCACGATACGTACCTCGCCACCATAGGCTTCTACTTCCTTTCTGCCTACCACGGTGTCGAGAGTATAATCCCCACCTTTGACGAGAATATGCGGTCGCAAGAATTCGATAAGCGCCAATGGTGTTGCTGCGCTGAAAATCGTGACGTAGTCTACGCATGCGAGAGCCGCCAATAGACGTGCCCTGTCGTCCTGGGGGAGCAAGGGCCGTTTCTCACCTTTCAACAGGCGTACCGCAGCATCATCATTAAGCGCTACAACGAGACATTCTCCCATAGCCCGCGCCTGCTGGAGGTATTGAATATGTCCCACATGCAAGAGGTCAAAACATCCATTCGTGAAAACGATACGCTCTCCCTGCTGGCGACGATGCTGCAAGGCGACAGCTAACTCGCTACGCTGCAGCACTTTGCGCTGGCCGAAGGCATCCCCAGCGCGGAGCGTCGTCCGTAGCTCCTCTGGGAGGACCGTAGTAGTCCCCAGCTTGCCGACGACAATACCAGCAGCGACATTTGCCAGATAGGCAGCATCGACCAATGGGAGACCACATAGTACTGCCATGCTGAAGGTCGCAATGACAGTATCTCCGGCGCCGGTCACATCGAAAACCTCTCGGGCTCGGGTAGGGATATGGACTGGCGCATGCGGGGGATGAAACAGGGTCATGCCATCCTTGCCACGGGTCACGAGCAGGGCCCGTGCCTGGCTCTGTTGCAAGAGCCTCTCCACCGCTAACGTTAAGGCTCCCTCATCACTCACCATGATCCCACTGGCTCGTTCGACCTCCTCAAGATTAGGGGTTAATACCGTTGCTCCACGGTAGCGTGAAAAGTCTTGCGCTTTGGGATCGACAAAGATCGGATGACCAGCAGCATGGGCCATCGTGAACAATGGCTCTAGAAGCGCAGGGATACAGACCCCTTTCCGGTAATCAGAGCACACCACACCATCGATATCTCGCATGAGAGGCTCTACGGACTGTAACACCTGCGAGACCAAGGAGGGTGACAAGGGAGTTTGACTTTCATAGTCCAGACGTAAGAGCTGTTGTTGACTGGCGATGAGCCGTGTTTTCTCCGTTGTCGGACGGGTCTCGTCCTGCACGAGCCATGTATCGGCAATGCCCTGTTCGTGCAGCTGCTCTCGGACGCAACGCCCGGTAGCGTCGGCACCAATCACACCGAGCAACCGTACATCACACTCTAGTGCCCGGAGATTCGCCGCGACATTGGCAGCCCCCCCCAGCACTTGACGCCGCTCTGTACTCTCAAAGATAGGCACTGGAGCTTCAGGTGAAATACGGCTAACTTTCCCCCACAGGTAGGTATCACACATGATGTCGCCGACCACCAAAACCGTTGGCCGGCGTTGTTGCAAGCAACTATCGAGCAATGCCTCCATGACATGTCACCTTCTTCAGCCCACTATCTTGATATGCTCTAAGGTCTCTAGGATCATCGCATAGAGCAGGGGGAGCATGATTTCGTGATGTCCGATGAGGCTATAACCAGCCCCCCCATGCTGCGTGGGACGCTGCACTACATTGTACTCAGGGCGATAGTGTTGGATCATATCCAGATTCACGGTGAGAAAACGCTCCACCGGATAACCAACATTGCGACAGAGGGTGAGGGCCTTGAGAAAGACTTCTGGTAACAATACAGCCGAGCCAATATTCCAATAACAACCCCCATCGTGCAACTCGCGCAGTAATAGAGTCAAACGTTGAAAATCTCTATAAGTGGCTTGCCCGAGGAGGGCCCCATCAGTCGTAGGGTGCATATGAATGGTATCAGCCCCAATGGCCACATGTACTGTTAGTGGCACTTGATAGGTGTATGCCGCGGCCAAGAGACTATATTGTCCATAGGGAAAATCGCCATGTGCAATCGCCTCTCCCAAAGCAGCTCCCATCCCGACATGCTCGCCCTCAAACTCCTGCAGAGCCTTGTTGATCAAGCGAGGCGTCTCGTCAACCATCCCAAACTGTCCAGAGATCAGGTTCTGAGCCACGTCTTCAGAGGTCATACCGATGAGTGCGACTTCGAGATCATGGATGGCACCAGCCCCATTGAGGACCAAGCCCTGTAACCATCCGCGGCGCATCATCTCGATGAGGAGAGGGCTCAGCCCACACTTAATCACGTGGGCACCGAGAGCGAAAATGATAGCTCGACCACGCCGATGTGCGGCTACAAAGCCATCCACAACGGATAAGATGTCTTTCCCTTTGAGAATGTGTGGGAACAACAGGCGGAGAGCGGGTTGGGTCTGCCAGGCAGCCACATCCATGAAGTCCGCAACGCTCACCTTATGCTGCCGTTGATGGATAGAATGGGTTTGCACTTGCCTTAGTACATGAAAGTCTTCTGCATTGAAATGCATGCGACACTCCCTAGTTACCATGGAAAGCTGGCATGCTTAACGAGGACGTGGTACTCAACGCGTGGAGTCCCACCCTACCCTCCCAGACCTCCCAAAGTTACCCCATGATAGTGGGTGCAGGCTTCTCCAACGACAGCTTTGGAATGCACAATGATACCATCGAAGGGATGGATGCGTAAGCCTGGCCCTAGCACAGCCTCGGCTGGAATGGGAATCCCGGGCATGATCTCAAGGCAATACTTGATGAGAAATAGTACACAAAAAACTTCTGTTGGATGTGCATTATAGCGTTGCTGAGAGCGGATCAAGCGAGAAGGTCGCGCTGCGGGGCAAGGGCGCCATCACGAAGCATGGCGTACGGCACCGAGAAGTCCGCGAGTTTGCAAGACTTCTGACATAGTACCAAACGAGAAGTCTTGGAGTAGACGCACGAAGCGCTCTTCCATCCTATGGAGGTTCGTATAGTGCCGAAACCGAGAAAGTTTCCCTGCGGGTAGGCGTGGTTGCTCTGGGTCCAACTCCCATGGATGCAGATATACGACGGCTGGCTGATCCTCTCGCCTATTCAGATACCTGATGCCCCAACGGGTATAGGCATAGGGGAAGAGCCGCAGATACCCACCGCCAGCAATCGGGATATTGATGCCTCCGAGGCGGAGCGTCGACAGCGGAAATTCAACCAGGGGAGAATCGCTCTGTCCAGGGATCATATAGCAAAATCGCGGGTGACTCGGAATGCCATAGAGGTCGTGCCGGATGGGGAAGATACTCGAGTCATACACAAAGCCTTCTTCCCTGAGCACATCCAGAGCCCAGAGACTTTGCACGATGATCGAGTAACTCGCCGCGCGGTAGCCACGGATGGGTTGACCAAGCATATCTTCCAGCAGGAGCTTCGAGCGCCGCGTCTCCGTGCGAAACTGCTCGGGGGTCTGCGTGTACACGCGCTGGTGCGCGTAACCGTGCGACGCCACTTCATGGCCACGCGCGACAAGCGTACGAATCAAT
>Ga0137419_10001479_pt1 | contig 10125 bp, 8 predicted proteins | sample CZODoug3_1_2_16f_FD_108279 | JGI IMG/M metagenome (GOLD analysis project Ga0137419, IMG submission 108279) | Vadose zone soil fungal communities from Angelo Coast Range Reserve, California, USA - CZODoug3_1_2_16fungal (Illumina Assembly) | ecosystem: Environmental > Terrestrial > Soil > Vadose... | reverse complement strand
GCCACGGAGTCGCGAGCGGCGACGGAATCGCGGGCGCCGCTGGGCGAGGCGTGGAGATTTTGGACGCACCAGGCCGCGACCTCGGCATGGAGTTCGCGGTGGCGTGCCTCGAAAAAGGGCCAGTTCAGAAACGAGGGCGTCGTCATGGCGGCTCAGTTCCCTTCGAAGACCGGCTTGGTTTTGCCCGCGAACGCACGGTAGGCACGCCGGAAGTCTTCCGTTTGCATGCACAGGGCCTGCGCCTGCGCCTCGGCTTCTATCGCTGTCTCGAGAGACAGATTCCATTCCTGATGCAGCATGCGTTTGGTCATCGCGTGCGCGAACGTCGGCCCGTCCGCCAGCGTGGCTGCGAAGGCGATCGCCTCGGCGAGCATGCCGGGCTGCGCCGCCACCCGGTTGAAAAAACCCCAGGCCAAGCCCTCATCGGCCGTCATCGAGCGGCCGGTGTACAGGAGCTCGGCTGCACGACCCTGGCCTATGATCCGCGGCAGCATGGCGCAAGCCCCCATGTCGCATCCCGCCAACCCGACGCGGACGAACAGGAAAGCGGTGCGCGCTTCGGGAGTGGCAAATCGAATATCGGAAGCCATTGCGATGATCGCGCCCGCCCCCGCGCAGATCCCCTCGATGCCGGCGACGATCGGCTGCGGGCACTCGCGCATGGACATGACCAGGTCGCCGGTCAGGCGGGTGAAGGCCAGCAATCCCTGCGGGTCCATCCGGGTCAGCGGTCCTATGATGTCGTGCACATCGCCCCCGGAGCAGAAATTGCCGCCCGCGCCGGTGATCACGATCGCTTTCACGGCCGGTTCTGCGCCGAGACCGCGGAACAGATCCCGCAACTCGGCATAGGACTCGAAGGTCAGCGGATTCTTGCGCTCCGGCCGATTCAGGGTGATGACCCCGACCCGCCCCTCGATTCGCCACAGAAAATTCGTCGGCAGGTAGTTTGCCAGACTCATAGGGCACTCTCCGAGCTCAGCCGTTGGCGCCGGCGGACGTGATTCTTGAGATCATGCAGCAGTCCGGCGAGCCGCTGTTTGCCCTTGGACGGCAGACCTTCGAATAGATCGACGATCCAGCGTTCGTGTTCGCCGGCCATCTTCTTGAACAGCCGCTGGCCGCTCGGCGTCAGTTTCACTCGAAACGCGCGGCGGTCCTGCGCGTCGTTGACGCGTGCGACCAGGCCTTCCCTCTCGAGCAAATCGGTGATGCCGGTCACATTGCCCCCGGTAACCATCAAGCGCTTCGACAGCTCGCCCATTTTGAGTCCCTCGGGGCATCGTTCGAGCTGCGCCATGAGATCGAAGCGAGGCAGCGTGGTCGCGAATTCGCCTTGCAGACGCTGCCGAATGTGGTTTTCGATCAGCGTCGAGCAACTCAGCAGCCGCAGCCACAGCCGCAATGAATCATGATGATCGTCCCGCACGCGCGTCTCGCTGTCGGACGACGGCGCTTCGAGCGGCTTCGAGCGGCGTAGCGCACTGGTCATGTCACATCACCTCGCCGCCGGCCACCGCGATGCTTTGTCCGGTAATGCTTCCAGTGCTGCGCAGGCACAGCCAACGAACCGTATCGGCGACTTCCTCGGACGTCACCAAGCGGCCTTGTGGATTGTAAGAGATCAATTCGGCCAGGGCTTCCGGTTCTCCGCGTCCGGTTTTGGCACTGATGTTGGCGACCGCGGATCGCACCAGATCCGTGTCCGTGTAGCCCGGGCATACCGCATTGACGGTGACATTGCGGCGCGCCGTTTCGAGCGCGACGGCGCGAGTGAGTCCGATCACGCCGTGCTTCGACGCGCAGTACGCGCTCACATACGGGTAGCCGACCAAGCCGGCGGTGCTGGCGACGTTCACGATGCGGCCAAACCCGGCCTTCAACATATCGGGCAGACACTCGCGCATGCAATGGAAGGTGCCCGTGAGATTCACCGCCAGCATGGTTTGCCACAGAGCGTCGCTGGTCTGGCCGAGCGGCCCGCTCTGCGCCTGGCCCGCATTGTTCACCAGCACGGTGATCGGTCCGATTGCCGCGCGCGCCGCATCCGCCGCCGCGCGCACCGATGCCGCATCCGAGACATCCGCGACCTGACAACTTCGCCGAACCGAGCCCATCTCCGCGGCAACGGCCTCGAGGTCCGGCCGGGAGCGGCCGAGCAGCGTGACGTCGGCGCCCGCGCTCGCGAGCGAGCGTGCGATCGCGGCGCCTATCCCGCGCCCGGCTCCGGTTACCAGGGCATGCAGACCTGTGAGAGGATCGGTCACGCGATTCTCTAAACGGGGCCCACGGCTTGCGCCGCGCGCTCGAGATTGCGCTCGAGTTGCGCCTTGCCCGACAGATAGGGTTCCGGCCAGCATTGTTCTTGAAACTTCTGTTCCGCCGCGGCGCTCAAGGTCCAGGCAGGATTCGACAAATGCGGCCGCGCCAGCGCGCATAGATCCGCCCGGCCCGCTGCAATGATCGAATTCACGTGATCCGCCTCGAAAATGTTGCCCACTGCGATGGTCGGAATGCCGATCTCGTTGCGAATCCGGTCGGCAAACGGCGTTTGCCACATGCGGCCATACACGGGCCGTTGGTCCGCCACGGTCTGGCCGGTCGATACGTCGAGCACGTCCGCACCGGCCCGTTTGAGCGCACCGGCGATGGCCAGCAAATCCTCTTCCGAAAGACCGCCTTCGGACCAGTCGCAGGCCGAAATCCTCGCCGACAGGGGACGTTGTCCCGGCCAAACGGCACGCACCGCCGAGAACACCTCCAGCGGAAATCGCAGTCTCGCCGCGACATCGCCGCCGTAGTGATCCCGACGCCGGTTGGTGAGCGGTGAGAGAAAACTTGCGAGCAAATACCCATGCGCCAGGTGCAGTTCCAGCATGTCGAAGCCCGCATCGAGCGCGAACCGGGCGGCTCTGACGAAATCGTCACGGACCGCATCCATGTCGCCGCGCGTCATTTCGCGTGGAGTCTGGCTGACTCCCGTCATGTATGGCAAAGCGGAGGGAGCGAGCAGCGGCCAATTGTCCGCGTCGAGCGGGTAGTCGATGCGTTCCCAGCCGAGCTGCGTCGAGCCTTTCCGGCCGGAATGGCCGATCTGCAGACAGAACTTGGCGCTCGATTCCGCATGAACGAACGCGACGATCCGCCGCCACGCATCCCGCTGCGCTTCATTCCACAAGCCGGTACACCCGGGAGTGATGCGTCCCGACGGCGAAACACAGGTCATCTCGGTGAACAACAGCCCTGCGCCGCCGATCGCCCGCGCGCCGTAATGCATCAGATGCCAGTCGCCGGGTACGCCGTCGACCGCCTTGTACTGGGCCATCGGCGAGACGACCACGCGATTGGCGAGCCCCATGCCTGCGAGCTGAAACGGCAGAAACATCGGCGGTCGGGCCGCATCGGGTACGCCGCTGCGTCGTGCAAGCCAGCGCTCGTAATCCTCGACGAACCCGGAATCCCGCAATTTGAGGTTTGCGTGACCGATACGCTGACTTCCCGTGAGCAGGGCGTAGGCGAATTGCCGCGGTTCGAGGATCGCATACCGCGCGACATTCTCGAACCACTCCATTCGATTGCGGGCCGCGCTCTGCAGCTTGAGCGCTTCCAAACTCCGCTCCGCCTGATACGCATGCAGCCCTGCTTGGACATCGTCGGCGCGCGCGACGCGGGCGACGAGGGACATCGCGTCCTCCATCGCCAATTTGGTGCCGGAGCCGATCCCGAAATGCGCCGTGTGCGCCGCATCGCCGATCAGCACGATATTTTGATGATGCCACTGCCCGCACAATACCCGGTTGAAATTCAACCAGGCGGAGCCGCGAAGATGATTCGCGTTGCTCATCAATCGATATCCGCCCAAGTACTTGGCGAAGAGAGACTCGCAGAAAGCAATCGATTGCTCGCCGGTACAGCGGTCGAGACCGTGCGCCTGCCAGGTCTCCTCGCGCGTTTCGACGATTACCGTGGAGACGTCATCGCTGAACTGGTAGGCATGGATTTGGAACCAGCCATGCTCGGTCTGTTCGAACGCGAAGGTAAAGGCGGCCAGTTGTTGGCGCGTGCCGAGCCAAATGAAGCGGCACTTGCCGACGGCAATATCCGGCCGGAATGTCGCCGCATGACGCGTCCGAATCTTACTGTTGACGCCGTCGGACGCGACGATGAGATCGGCATCGGCGAACGGCTCCAGGTCGTCGATTTCAGCTTGAAAGCGCTGCTCGACGCCCAGCGAACGCGCCCGTTCCTGAAAGATATTGAGCAGACGCCGCCGTCCGATTCCGCAGAAGCCGTGGCCGTTCGAACGAATCGTCTCGCCGCGAAAATGCACGTCAACGGCATCCCAGTGATGAAAATCCTGGATGATCGCATCATGCGATTCAGGGTCGGCCGCTTGGAAACCCGACATGGTCTTGTCCGAGAAGACGACACCCCAACCAAACGTGTCATCGGGCCGGTTGCGCTCATAGACCTCGACCTTCACCGCGGGCGACGCCTTCTTGAGCATGATGGCGCCGTAAAGACCCGCCGGGCCGCCGCCAATGAACACCACTCGTTTCATGAGCGGACAATAGATCCAGATACTTTAGATGTCAAATATATGGCCGAATCGCCGAGCGGCGCAATCCTTTGAGGAATGTCAGCGGGCCGCCGCCAACGCCTCGGACAAGGCGATACCTTGGTCGTCGGCCAACGCGGCGATTCGAAGCGCGCGGACGCGATCCGCCGCGCCCGCGCGTTGCCGCCACGCATGCGCATCGGCCAAGATCGCATCGAAGTTCGCGGCACCCCGCTCATGCGTCTCGCCGTACCCCTTGACCAGCTGTTGACAGTCCGCAATCTCGACGGCCAGCGCATAATTCTGCTGCGCCGCGTTCCCGATGAGTTCCAGCCACCGGCCGATTCGAGCTTGTTCCTGCGCGTACCGAAGGGTCTTTCGGCGCCACCTGCGCAATGAGGCGAGCCAGTAGAGCTGTAAAAAACCGCTGATGCTGGAGGTCGCGATCTGCCGGCCGCCGGTGAGGCGGGTCAGCCAGCGTCTCGGTCTCCCTGAGCGAAGAATCCGTACGCCCAGCGCCGCCGGCAGAGTGCCGCATATCTCCTCGATCCGCGGCTTCATGAATTCGGTGACCTGGACCAGCTGGCCGGGCGACGGCCGAACCTCCTGCAGCACGCGTTTGGCCCGCGCCGTACGAATCTTCAAGTCCGCGACCCGGATCGTATCCTCGAAGGACATCCACAGTGCCAGTCCGCGCGCCACGCTCTCGATCAACTCGAAACCACCCGACCCGGTGCGCTCCAAAGCCATCATCGCATCGAGCCGATCGAGATAAAGGCCCGCATAGGCGACATCCTGGTAGTCGATCATTCGGTGCACGCCCTCGCGCGCCGTATCCTGCACCGCCGCCGGTAGGCGAGTCCGGATGCGTTCCTCCAGCGAGGCAGAAAGAGACGGACGCGCGGGTGAAGCCGGCGGCGGCGTTTCCGCGGCCGCCGAGCCGGCGCGCGGCGGTTCGGCGGCGGCGCGCCGCGCGGCAGTGCGCCGCGCGGCTTCGAAGGTTCGAGTGCTCGACTCGGACTCGATGCCGCTCGATCGAATCGCCTCGACGTACCGTTCCACGGCAAAGGGCAATGCGTCGGAACCGCAGAGGGCGCCGAGCATCGCTGCGCTGATGACGCTGCCGTTGGCTTCCGCCATCGCCTGCATGTCGAACTCGATGTACCGCTTCGCGTGCTCGCGCGCTAGCGCGCGCACTTGGTGCGAATCGACGCGGCCGTCGCCCATGTGCGACTTCTCCTGGATCGCGTAGATTCGGTGCGAAGAAGCGATGAGCGTGGTGCGGCCGCTCACCAGTCCGCGCTGCATGGCGCGGCCGGCCTCCATGATTTCCGACGCGATCACCACATCCACGTCGCCCGGATTCGGCATGAGCGCGAATATGGGCCGGCGTTGATCGGCCGGCAAACCGGCGAGCGGAAAGAACTCCAGATAGTAGATGGTGGCACCGGTGCGCTGCGCGACGCCGGGCACCGAGGTGGCCTGGGCCAGATAGCCGGACCGCCGGGCCACATCGATGAGCCAATCCGACACCACGCCGCCGCCCTGGCCGCCCAATGCGGCGATGGTGACGGTAATGGGCCTGACGCCGGTCATGGCAACGGCTCGGCCGCGATGCGCGCCAGGCGGCGATCGAAGCGGCGTTGCAGGAACTCGATGACGGCGGAACGAAATCGGAATTTGAGCCGATCCCATGCGCCGGGGTTTGTGATCACGTCCGCCCGGTAAAACGACGGGCATAGCACCGCGGCATGCGCGACTTCGCCGCAGACGCCGCAACCGACGCAGCTGTTGTCGACGTGCGCCACCGGATCGCGCCGCAGCGGATCGGGATTGGCCTTGATCGTGAGAGAGGGACAGCCGGAGAGCCGAATGCACGAATGGTCACCGGTACATACGTCGGGATCGATGCCGAAACGCTGGCGCACCACCCGCTTGCCCTCCTTGACCATTTGCCGAAGAATGGGCGCCACGCGCCGGGTTCGATTCAACTGACACTCGCCTTCCGCGATGATTACCTTGGGTCCCTTGTACGCCGTCGTCAAGGCCTCGCGCAGCGCGTCGATGCCCTGCTGCATCTTGTACGTTTGAACCGTCCGCACCCACTCGACGCCGACGCCGCGCACCGCGCGCTCGATCGGATTGTTGGCCTTTCGATTCTTCGCCTCCGTCCGCGACGATGGGATGTACTGACCACCGGTCGCCGCGGCGTAGCCGTTATCCACGATGACCGTGACGGAATCGTGCTGATTGAAGACGGAATTTCCAATACCGCTGGTCAGGCCGTTGTGCCAGAAGCCGCCGTCCCCCATGACCGATATCGAGCGCTTGCCCCCTTGGCCGCCGCTCAACGCCGACCCGCTCGCGGGACCGAGTCCATATCCCATGATGCTGGCACCCATGTGGAACGGCGCCAGAGTGGCGAACGAGTGGCAGCCGATATCGGCGCTCACATGCACGCTGCCCAGCTCTTTCTGAACGATTTTCATCGACGAAAAGAACGGCCGTTCGGGACAACCGGTGCACAGGCCCGGCGGCCTCGGCGGAACCGCCTTGCGAAGTTCGCCGATCGGCAGCAGCGGCCGCTCATTCGCCGGCGCGGGCGCTGAACTCGCGGAATTCCCGGATGCCACAGCTCCCGGCGCCCATTGCGCAAGGAACGCCTTGATGCCCGCGCTGACCACGGCACCCGTATATTCTCCCGCCATGGGCAGCGGACCCTTGCCGACGACACGCGTTTGAATATCCGCATTGCGCAGAAACTGATTCACGCTCTGCTCGATGTATTCGGGCTGCCCTTCCTCGACGATCAGCAATGCCCGCTTGCCCGAAGCGAATTCCACGAATTCCTTCGGGACCAGGGGATAGGTGACGTTGAGCACGTACAGGGGAACCCGCGACTTTCCAAAGACGTCCGCGAGCCCCATCATTTCCAACGACCGCAACACCGTGTTGTAGAGGCCGCCCTGCATGACGATGCCGATGCCGTCCAGATCGCCGGCATGCATTTCGTTCAGATGGTTCTCGACGATGAAACGCACGGCGGCGGGCCATCGAGTGACCACCTTCTCCTGTTCCTGTGCGTACGTACCGGGCGGCAGAATGATTCGCGCCGCCGATCGTTGTGGATTCTCGAGCGCGTCCTGAATCCTGAACCGTGGAGCGACGTTATCTTTGGCGACGAACGAACCATGCATGTGACAAGCGCGAATTCGCAGCATCAGCATGACGGGCGTCTGGCTGGCCTCCGACAGCTCGAATCCGCGCTCCACCATATCGACGATGGCGCTCGTATCGGGACGCGGATCGAGCAGCCAAATCTGCGACTTCATCGCAAACGCGTGGGTACGTTCCTGCATGATGCTGGCGCCTTCGCCATAGTCCTCGCCGACGATCATCAACGCACCGCCCTGCACGCCGGCCGACGCCAAATTGGAAAGCGCATCGGACGCCACGTTGGTGCCGACCGTCGACTTCCAGGTAACGGCGCCGCGCAGCGGATAATTGATCGAGGCGGCCAGCATGGCGGCTGCGCCGGCCTCGGAAGCACTCGATTCGAAACGGACCCCGAGCTCATCCAGTATCTCGCGCGCATCGGCGAGGACGTCCATCAAGTGCGAGACAGGGGCGCCCTGATAGCCGCCGACGTAGGACACGCCCGCCTGCAGCAAGGCTTTCGTGACGGCGAGTATCGCCTCACCCTCGAATACCTCGCCGGCTCCGAGCCGGAGCGTCTGAACCTCGCGCGCGAACGACCGCTCTGCCATGAGTGTGCCTTGAGAGTGCCCGATTGACCTGCAATACTATTCCGGTTACGTGATTTTGCAAATATTGCCATCTAAAGGATTTACCGAGTGGGCCTACGTCAAGCCACCGTGCCGTTGCGCCGCGAAAACATTGCAAAGCTCGCCGACGCCAAGCGCCGCGGTGATCCCGAATTCCCGGATTTTCAGCTCGCCGATTCGCCGCTGTATCTCATCGTGCGCACGGCGGGCCGCTACGCTCGGGAGCTGGAGAACGCCCTCGACGCGTCGGGGATGGACCTGCTGAGCTGGCGCGCGCTGATGATCGTCAACGAAGTCAGCCCCAGCAGCGTCAGCGAAATCGCCGAGCGGTCCGTGACGCGGCTGTCGACCATGACGCGCGTGGTGCAGCGCCTGGAAAAGAAGAGCTTGGTGAGGCTCTCGAGACGCCGTTCGGACGCCCGGGTAACCGAGGTACATTTGACGCTGCTCGGCAAGCGCTGCGTCGAACGCGAGCGCCGCACAGCGGGTGAAATCTATCGTCGCGCGATGCGGGATTTTTCATCGGCGGACATCGCCGTGCTGAACGCGTTCACGCGGCGTATTTTCGCCAATTTGACGGACAGCCCATAGGCTGAACCGCGGCGCCGCCCGGCGATCGTAGGCGTGCGGGGACGCCGCAGCAGCGGCGCGCACCGCAGCCGGCGGCCCGGATGCCTGATTCCGCCCGACCACGGCCGCGGCGCGGGGATGCGCAAAGCGTTCCATTGTCGCCATTTTTACACGTCGTCATTCTGCTACGTCGCCATTTTTCGACGTCCCCATTGTTCCTACGCGACTTCGAGCAACCGGCCGCTGTGAACAATCGGCGCAATCATGGATTCTACCGGTGCTCTCGACCCGAGCATTCAAGCAGTAACCCATCATGTTGTTCCATGAACGATTCATCGATGCGCGGCAAGCCCTTCGGGGCCTATGTCTTGCCGGTATTTTGGCGGCCTGCGGCATGCCCGCGGGGGCGGGCGAGGCGAATCCCTCCCCTAATTCGGCTACCCCACATCCTGCTGCGCCCGCGCATGCTGCGCCCGTGCATGAACCGGTCGTGGCGAATCCCACGCTGGACCTCTCCGGCCACAAGCGACTCGGTAAGGCGTCGTTCTACGCGCAAAAATTCGCCGGCAGAAAAATGGCCGACGGTACGATCATGCGGCCGCAGAGCGACAATGCCGCGAGCAAAACTCTTCCGCTGGGAACCACCGCGAAGGTCACCAACCTCGAAACCGGCCAAAGCACCGTGGTTACCATTCGCGACAGAGGGCCGTATATCCAAGGCCGCATCGTCGACCTCTCGCCTTCCACCGCGAAAGAAATCGGTATCGACCATAAAAATGGCGTCGCCAAAGTCGAGGTTGCACCGATCGCCGTGCCGCTTCCCGACGGCAGCGTAAAGCTCGGAGCCGCGGCGGCGGACGCCGCCATCACGGAAGCCCGGAATAACGCCATCTCGGAAGCCCGGAATAACTAGCACCATCGCAAGCGCGGCCGCGGGCATCTCGCCCGCTGTCTGACCCACTCGACACTCCTCGAAGAGCATCAAAGACGGCGCGATGCCGATGCACCGATGCCGCACCGGAATCGCAGCGGCCGTTCGCGGCGCGAGTGATAAGATCGCCTCGTGTGATAGTGCCGTTGAAGGGTCGCTCACATGCGTGTGTTGCTGGTTGAAGACGACGGCATGATTGCGCAAGGGCTGCAGACCGCCCTGCGGCAGAGCAGCTATGCCGTCGATTGGGTGGCCGACGGGAAGAGCGCGGAGGCGGCCTT
>Ga0137419_10001477_pt1 | contig 10132 bp, 8 predicted proteins | sample CZODoug3_1_2_16f_FD_108279 | JGI IMG/M metagenome (GOLD analysis project Ga0137419, IMG submission 108279) | Vadose zone soil fungal communities from Angelo Coast Range Reserve, California, USA - CZODoug3_1_2_16fungal (Illumina Assembly) | ecosystem: Environmental > Terrestrial > Soil > Vadose... | reverse complement strand
AGCTGGCAGGAGAATCACACCCGGGCAGGACGGACTTCCAATCGATCCATGGCAACGGCAATCGAAGATTTCTTACCTCACTTGTCCCCCGAAGCCACTTTCCCCATCACCGTCCCCACCGCAAACGTGTTCCTCAGCTGACTCATCAGTGCGCCGACGGCGTCGGGAGTGTGCGGCACGAGAATCGTATTCGTGTGGTCGGAAGCCCCGATCGCTTTCAAGGTGTCGTAGTGCTGGGTCAAGGCCAGGATCGCGAGAACGTCGCTTTCCGAAACGCCCGGCACGGCGTCCTTAATCTCGAGGATCGACTTCTGCAACCCCTTCGCAACCGCTTCCCGTTCGCCCGCAATGCCCTCGCCTTGCAGAATCTTGGCCTGCTTCTCCGCTTCCGCCTGGGCCACCAAGAGAATCCGTTTGGCTTCGCCCTGCGCTTTGGCGGCCTCCTGGTCACGGAGAGCGGCGTTGATGCTGTTCATGGAAGCCTTCACCCGATCGTCGGGGATCACGTCGGTGATCAGCACCTTCGAAATGCCATAGCCGAACGGCTGCATCGATGCCTCCAGCTGCGTCTTCACATCCACCGCGATCTCGGACTGCTTGAGAAATACGTCATCCAGGATCATCCCGGGCACGTGCCCGAGAATCACGTTGTAGACATAGGACTCGATCTGGGCCTTGGGGTTGGAAAGCTTGTAGTAGGCGTTCTCCACGCCGTCGGGAATAATGAAGTACTGCACATTGACCGGAATCTTTACGAAGACGTTGTCCTTGGTCTTGGTCTCGATGATGGCGGAGAACTGTTGGATCCGGAGATCGACCATCGCCACAAGGTTATCGATCCACGGCGCTTTGAAGTTCAACCCCGCGTTCGCAACCCGCAGGAATTTGCCAAAGCGCTGGATCACCGCCGCCTGCTGCGTCTGGATGGTAAAGAAGCTGCCCAAAACCGTGCCCAGCACCAGCAGGGCGACAAAGCTGCCGATAATGATGATCGCAATGGTCGTTATATCCATTCGTCACTCCTCGAGGAGACTGACCTGCTCTAGGGATTAGCGTGCGTGCATAAGACTGCCATCGCGAGCGATTGGTAGCAACCAGGAATCGCGAGGGGAGATGCCGCTGTGGGTACGTCCCGATGAAGATGGAGTGGAGCGACGGGCGTCCCCGCCCGTCGGCGAGCAGCGCGCCCCACGACTCTGGAAGGCTCTAGCGCTGCTGCTTCACTTCCTCCATCCCCACGATCTTCGTCGCGGTGTGAAATTTCTTGTATTCCTTGTCGGTGACGTCGACATTGACGTTGAAATTCTTCAGAAGCGCCACGCGCACATCGACATGCACAGCCGTGTGCCGGGGCAGCCAGACTTCATCGTTCACCCGCGTCTGCTCCGTCACGATGTGTGTGCCCTTGTGCAGACGCGCGAGAAACAGGCCGAATGAGATCGTATCGATCACTTCCGCATCGAGCTTCACCCACTGGTTCTCGGCCGCGTCGATCCAGATCCGCCCGCGGATCTTGGTGAGAAACCTCGCCTCCTTGCGACGCGGTTCGAAGCCGAGCCGCGGTTCGGCCGCGATGATGTAGGTCTCCCGCCCCTCGACCTGCTCGCTGCCTACCTGCGTGAAGTTGTAAGCGTCGGCAATCTCCTTCACAAACTCGCGCCCCTCTTCCCGTTCTTTTTCTTCCTTCTTCAGCCGCTTCTCGCGTTCCGAGTCAGACTCGTTGCTACGCTTGTCGATGATCTTCTGGATTTTTTCCTCTTCCTTGCCGGCGTCTTTCTCGGACAAGGGCTTGTCGTCCTTGGACACCAGTCGGTAGACCTGCTCGCCGTAGATCTGCAGCACGTCGAAGGTCTTGGTCTCGGTGGAGGTGACCTCGCCCTTGCCGTCCAGCTTGCGCTGTTCCTGGCGCTCGGAGTAGGTGTAGTCGCGCAGCTTCTTCTCGTTCTCGATATCCTTCTCGGCGACTTTCTGGATTAGTTCCCTGATCCGCTCGTTCGAGAGTGTAGCGGGAAGCGAAGAGGCGGCGGATTGCTTAGGGTCGACAGGCGCCGCACTATTCGAGGAAATGGAAGAAGCCGGCGAGCTTTCGGCAGCCGCCTGCCCGAACGCGAGTGCCTCGGCCAGAACCAAAACCAAAAGCGACACGCCCCAACGCCACATCCGCATGACTTCAACTACGTTTGGAAAGAACCCGAAGTTCCGAAAAGAGTTCCGCAAAGATTCACGAGAACTTGTCTGGAACTCAGTGGGATCCCAAGCCGTCAGGCTATCCGATAGGGTTGAGGGAAATCCCCGAACGGAAATGAAGACTCGGGCTCCGGTCACACCGAAGCCGCTTGCCGGCGATTGCCAGCCGCCACCGGCGCTACCGCGAACAGCCAATGAACACCGACTAACGGCTGTTCTTGTACGCCTTGCCGAGGATTTCGGCCTTGTAGACTCGCTCGTCCACGCGATGCAGGCGGTTCGCGATGCGTTTGCTGAACAGCGGGTAGTGCTTGATTTCGAGCAAATGATAGACAATGAACCAGATGGGCTTGTCGGTGGTCATCCAGTCGAGGTGGTCAAAGCGCGCGAGGTTTACGGCACGGGAAAAACGCCGCAGGGTCCGTTCCTTGCGCAGGTTGAAGTATATGTTGAAATAGCTGAGCGCGAGTTCGCGCAGCGTGCGATAGACCGGCTCGCGATAACGGCAGCCGGTGTAGTTCGATTTCGCGAGGGCGCCCCAGTGGCCGTCCATGCGGTAGACGGCAATCACGTGGTCGGTGTCGTGGTCGGCTTCGAGATCGACGATCAGCGGCGGATAGCCATTCGCACGCAGCGCGGCCGCCGCAAACATTGCGCCCTCCAGACAATGCGATGTGTTCTCCTCCAGCACGCGCCGGGGCGACCAGGCGGTGTCCGCCAGGTGATAGGGCATGGCGTCGAGATACTTCTGGATCCCGTGGGGATCCTTCAGGCTGCGCAGCCTGCGAAGATGTTTGGGCGAAAAGCCGAGGTGGTTGGTGTTCATCAGGAGCTGAGTCGAGTGTAGCGCAGTCCGTAAACGAGTCCGTTGGCGGGGAAGGTGCCGCTCAGGCCGCAGGCCAGGGGGCGGGACGCCGCGCTACACTAAGTCTTCCAGGGAAATCAAACACATAGCCTGAAGATAACCATAAAAACGGGAATTCCGGAGCTGAGAGCTGAAACGCAGGGTGCGCCCGTCGCGTGGAATGCCCGTCAATTGGGAAGAGAAGCCTCAGTGCGCGCAGATAGGCTCCCGGGCGATCTTTCAAAGGGTTGTCCGCAAGGGAGCGCCCCAATCGAGCCTGGCGCAACAATATCTAAAAGATAACACAATTTGGCTCTCTGCTCCTAACCTGCAGGCCGGCATTGGGATGCGCGTTTTTCCCTCCATCATCGGGCTTTCGTTTTTGGGAAAAACGCGCGGGATTTTCCCGAAGGCTAACCCATCGAGCGAATTGCTCGGCGCCCTGTCACAAATCACTTCCATTTGGAAATGTGCGAAACCGCGAGCTACCAGCTGAAGGCTGACAGCTGAAAGCTGAGATGGAAGCCTAAGAACCTAAGGCCTGAGAGGTGGTCTCCCACTCACCGAAAAACCTCTGCCAACTCCCGCGGCGAATCGACCAACACATCCGGCGGAGTCAATTCGAGCGAATGCGGCGCGAAGCCGTATGTGACGCCAATCGTCCACAGGCCCGCATTTCGTCCGGTGAGCACATCGTTCGACGAGTCGCCCACCATGACGCTTTCCTCCGCACGGCATCCCGTCTCCTCAAGCAGCTTATGCGTGCCCAGGGGGTCCGGTTTCTTGGTAGGGAAGCTGTTGCCGCCATAGATCTGCGCGAAGAATTTTCCCAGGCCGAGACCCTCGACGATTGCGCGCGAAGGATTCACGGGTTTGTTCGAAAGCACGGCCATCTTGCGCGGCTGCCCGTTGCGCGATCGTCGGATCGAAGCCAATGTTTCCTGGACGCCATCGTAGACGCGCGTGTTGTCGAGTTTGTGCTCGCGGTAGTAGGCGAGAAAGTAGCTGAGCGCCTCCTGCACAAAATCTTCGTCCTCGGGATCGCCCAGCGCGCGCCGCACCAGCATGGGCGCGCCGTCGCCTACGTAGGTCGCAATCAGTTCGCCGGGCAGTGCCGCCTTCCCAAAGTGCCACAGCATGGCGTTGATGGAGTGGATGAGATCGAGCTGCGAGTCGATCAGGGTGCCGTCGAGATCGAAGATCAGGAGCTTGATCGTGGCGGGGTCGAAGCGGCGGCGGATGCGGATCATTGGATTCAGGATAAAGCAAGCCAGTAGCTCCTGGCTTCTAGCTACTCCCTACACCAGCGGTTTGGAGCCTGGGTGACTCTCATTTCCCACCCAAAAGACAGGTGCTCTTCCCCGACGCATCCCCGTGGATTGTCTAGTCAATTCTGTCCCAATTCCCGGTAGGGAGTCCCGTTTGCGACTTCCGAACCGTCGCGCGAGTGGTAGACGAAGATGTAGATCCCGCGTCCGACTTCTTCATCTGGTCTCCCGCACCTTGCAACCGCCATGCCGATTGACATTCGAGGAGTGAGGGAGCGAAAGCACAGTCAGTTGCCAGGAGTGGCCAGGAGCCAGAAGCTAGAAGTCACAGACTAGTCGCCAGAAGCCGCCGCCCGGCCCGGTCGATGCGTCCCGCAAATCCCGTATTCCCGAATCCACAAGTCTGCGTTTACAATGCACTTTGCAAATTCCCCCCGGCTCTCAGGGTATTGGATGGCCACGACGAAGACCGACCCCAAGCTGACCGCGCTCGCCGACGACAAGAGGTCGAAGACCTACGAAGGTCTTACCCGCCAGCAACTCATTGACGCGTATCGCCTTATGTATATGTCGCGGCGGGTGGACGACCGCGAGATCCTGCTTAAGCGGCAACAGAAAATCTTCTTCCAGATTTCAGGCGCGGGACATGAGGCCATCGGCGTGGCCGCCGGGTTCTGCCTCAAGCCAGGCTACGACTGGTTTTATCCGTACTATCGCGATCGCGCCCTGGTGCTGATGCTTGGCGCGACTCCTTACGACATGCTGCTGCAGGCCGTGGGCGCGGCCGACGACCCGAGTTCCGGCGGGCGGCAGATGCCGTCGCACTGGGCCTATCCCCGGCTGAACATCGTGACGCAGTCTTCGCCCACGGGCACTCAGATCCTGCAGGCCGTGGGTTGCGCGCAGGCTGGTGTTTACCTGCGCGACCATCCGAACGCCAACCAGAAGGGAACTGGCGATTATCGGCAGTTCAAGGACGTCAGCTGCCGCGGCGACGAAGTGACTTACGTATCGCTGGGCGACGGCACCACCAGCGAAGGCGAGTTCTGGGAGGCGATGAATACTGCCTCGAACAGGAAGCTGCCGATCGTTTTCGTGGTGGAGGACAACGAGTACGCGATTTCCGTGCCGGTCGAGGTGCAGACTGCGGGCGGAAATATCTCGCGGCTGGTCTCGGGCTTTCCGAATTTTCATTTTGAGGAAGTCGATGGCACCGATCCGGTCGTAAGCTATGCCGCCATGAGGCGGGCGGTCGACCACTGCCGTGCCGGCAACGGGCCCGCGTTCGTGCACGCGCACGTGATCCGTCCGTACTCGCATTCGCTTTCCGACGACGAGCGGCTCTATCGCCCGGATGTCGAACGGCAGCGCGACGCGGCCCGCGATCCCATCACGCGCATGCAGATGTTCCTGATCCGTGAGGGTATTCTCGACGAGAAGGGCATCAACAAGCTCGAAAAGCAGGTTGAAGACGAGATGCAGGTGGCGGTTGACCGTGCGCTGGAAGCGGCATTCCCCACGCCCGACACGATCCTGAAGTACATCTACTCGCCCGACCTCGATCCGACTTCGGCGCAGTTCGAGACTCAGCCGGTGTTCCCGCAGGTGGTGGAGTCCGTCCCGGCCGATGCCAAGAAGCCGGTGCTGCCCAAGACCATGGCGGAGCTGATCAACGCGACGCTGCGCGATGAGATGAAGCGCGACGAGCGCATCGTGATCTATGGCGAGGACGTCGCCGACGCCAGCCGCGAGGACTATCTCAAGAAAAAGCTGGTGAAAGGGAAGGGCGGGGTCTTCAAGCTGACCGCCGGACTACAGGTGGCGTTCGGCTCGGACCGCGTGTTCAATTCGCCTATTGCCGAGGCCAACATTGTCGGCACGGCTACGGGAATGGCCACGCGCGGGCTGAAGCCGGTGGTCGAGATCCAGTTTTTCGACTACATCTGGCCGGCCATGATGCAGTTGCGGGATGAATTGCCCGTCATCCGCTGGCGTTCGAACAATGCGTTCTCCGCGCCGCTCGTCATTCGGGTGGCGATTGGCGGATACCTCACGGGCGGCGCGCTCTACCACTCGCAGTGTGGCGAGAGCATGTTCACGCATATTCCAGGGTTGCGGGTGGTCTTCCCGTCGAATGCGCTGGATGCGGCCGGATTGCTGCGCACCGCGATCCGGTGCGACGACCCAGTGCTGTTCCTCGAGCACAAGCGTCTGTACCGCGAGACCTACGGGCGGTCGCACTATCCTGGGCCGGACTACATGGTTCCGTTCGGCAAAGCGAAGATCGTGCAGCCCGGTACGGATCTGACCGTGATCACCTACGGCGCCGTGGTTCCGCGCGCCCTGCAGGCGGCGCAGAAGCTGGAGCGGGAACAGGGCGTGAAGGTCGAGCTGATCGATCTGCGCACCTTGAACCCCTTTGATTGGGAGACGATTACGAACTCGGTGCGCAAGACCAACCGGGCGCTGGTGGCCTACGAGGATTGTTTGAGTTGGGGCTACGGGGCCGAGATTGCAGCGCGCATTGCGGATCAGATGTTCGGCCAGCTCGATGCTCCCGTGCGGCGGGTGGCGGCCATGGATGTCTACGTGGCCTATCAGCCCGTGCTCGAAGACGCGATCCTGCCACAGGCCAGCGATTTGTATCGGGGGATGAAGGAACTGGCGGAATATTAAAGCGGTCGTTGCTCGGTTGTACGCGTCAGTCAAGCGGCTACTTGCAACCAGGCGATTCGCTCGGATGAGAAAATGGGGCAGACCTTGCGGTCTGCCCCGTCTGTGTTGTGATTAATGTGAGTGAACCCGTGGAAATTCCTCAATGTTCATCAACGAGAAATGGCGCAGGTCGGATGCGGTTGTCGTTGGGATATGGGAACAAAACAATCGCAACAAGGCTCAACTGCCGGCCGCGATTCAATGTGAATCCTCGGCTTAGAGCAATTCTTCTTTACAGGGGAGGAGGCGAATTTCGGCTCTAGACGCGGCATCTGGGCGGAAAGCGCACGGGCGGTCGGTCTGGAGCCGAGGCGCAGATTCATGACGGTGTTGGGCTTTACGCGAAGGTCCACGCTTGCTCCCCAAGGCAGCCGGCTTCTGCCCCGACTATTTTGACTTGCTGCGACGCCCGCCCCCTGTGCCACCACCGCGGATGGCATCGATCGAGATCGGTCCGGCTCCGAAGAAGATCAACGCGAAGGCCATCATGCACAAGGAGAGAGCGAACTCGTATCCACCGGCGCCCAGCAGACCGTGCTGCCAGTGCACTTTGCCGATGGCCACGCACATGTTTAAGAAGACGGCGAACGCGGCCAGACGGGTGAAGGTGCCCGTGATCAGCAGGATTCCGCCGACAAACTCGGTGAATGCCGAGGCGTAGCCCAGCCACAGGGGCAGACCCATGCTGGCGATGTAGCTCGCGAACTCGTGCATGTGCCGGTGCACCTTGATGGAGCCGTGTGCAAGCATGATGATGCCCAGCGTCAGGCGCAGCGCCAGCAGGGCCAGGGGTTGCAGGCGATCAAGGAAACGCAAGGAAACCTCCCGAGGATTTTGAAGCCCTCAGGGTACAGCAGGATGGTGCCGGGAAGAAGTGAGAAGGTGGATGGGCAGTGGATCAGTTTGCGGTCGGCAGGCCTTCCGCCAAAATCTCCCGCTCGAAATCGATTGCAGGGAAGGTGAGCGTCCGAGGCACCGGGATCGCCACATGCGCGAGCCGTTGAAGTTTCTCGGCCTGAGTCGCTGGGTGATCCACCTCGAAGATGTGCAGTCTTTCCCCAAAGCCGGTGCGCTTGGCGTACGGGTCGAGGCCTGCCCCGAACTACCACCAGCTGGCGGACACCGCGCACGACCGCAGCCGTCAAGGCGTCCTTGGCAAAACGCGTTCTCAGGGAAATAATAAACAGGCGCTGCCTTTGTCGGGACGGATCGTTTTCCGCATCGCGGACTGCCGCTCCCGCGGCCGCTCCCAGACGGCAAGGCCAGCGGATCGGCGAAGAAGTGACCCCTCTCGCACTTTGGCGGACGGCACGATGGGCAGCAGCTCCCCAGTGCGGCGCGGCTTGGTTGTCCGGATGGCGTCGGGAAAAGCCTAGTTGCCCGGGCTGTCACCCTCACTTGGCAACAGCCGGTCGAAATAAACAGATCTGGTCGACCGACGGCCAGCTTCGGCATCGGCAAAAAACAGGGTTGGATGAATGGAATCAGTGACCGACGGGAAACGGGACGAGCCGAGCAAGGTGGCAATCGGGCACCTTATTCGGGCGCGGGCCACCCCGGGCTGCTGGTTCCGGATTGTTCCAAGAGGCAGGCGAGAGTGCCTCACTCTACAGGGGCTTTTGCCCAGTTTTTTCAACAAGTTTCCGTCCGTCTTACGACCTTCGTACCGTCGCTAGTACTTTGGTTATGTTCAGTGAGGTAACTCCGCACCCAGTGAATAAACACCACTTCTCGTGGTAGTCACTAGTTCGTTAATCGCAACCTGTAGCACTCGTGTACAAGTGCACGAAAGTAATTCTCCAGAAAATAGGTATAAAACACTGTAAAACACGGAGATATGGCTTGACTCCGTGTTTTTCGGGGTTGGGATATGCTCTGCACACCGAAATCCGCTCGATCACGAATTGGAACGAGGGGATTTCCTCCCAAAGGTTTGCTCTTGCGGCCGGAGACACCGGCAGTGGGGGCGTTGATTCTGTGGAAGGGACATGAACTCTATGGCCGACTCGCGAGAAGTGATGAACATTCGTCAGGCATCGCAGTACCTGGGAGTGAGTCCGGATACGCTCTACAAGTACGTCAACGAGCAGAAGATTCCGGCTTTCAAGCTGGGGAACCGCTGGCGCTTCAAGAAGTCGAAGCTGGACCAGTGGATGGAAGAGAAGTCGAATCAGATGGAAGTACGAGCCAAGAAGAAACCGAAGGTGGCCATGAAGGCCGCCGGGTCACAGTAAAGGCGGGCACATGTTTGGATTCGGATCGAAGACGATTGTTGGTCTGGATGTGGGCTCCTCGAGCATCAAGGCGGTGGAGCTGAGGCGGAAGGGTCGCGACATCGAGGTAGTGCACCTCGGGCTCGAGCCGCTGGCTCCGGATATCGTGGTCGACTCCATGATCGTGGACTCGGGTACGGTGTCGAGCGCGATCTCGAAGCTGCTCACCGAGCACGATATCAAATCCAAGAGCGTGGCCACGTCGGTGAGCGGGCACTCGGTAATCGTGAAGCGAATCCCCATGCCGTCGATGAGTGACCAGGAATTGGCGGAAGCCATCCAGAAGGAAGCGGCCAGCTGCATCCCGTTTGATCTGGGGGATGTGAACCTGGACTACCAGATCCTGTCCGAAGACGCCGGCAATCCGCAGATGGACGTGTTACTGGTCGCCGTCAAGAAGGACAAGATTTTGAACTACACCAACGTACTCTCGATGGCGGGACGAACCCCGGCTATTGTGGACATCGATGCTCTGGCCCTGCAGAACTGCTACGAGTACAACTACGAGCCCGCTCCGGGGCAGGTGGTGGCGCTTTTGAACCTGGGAGCCAGCGTCATGAACATCAACATCGTCAAGGGTACGACGCCTTTGTTCCCGCGCGACGTCAGCGTGGGCGGGCACCAGTACACCGATTCGCTGCAAAAGGAACTGGATCTGAGCTTCGAGGACGCAGAAGCGCTCAAGCTGGGCCACAAGGTGGGCACGGTGAGCGAAGACGCCAAGACGCCCATTCTGCAACAGGTGACCGAGATCATCGTGCTGGAAATCCAGAAGACCTTCGACTTCTTCCGGGCCAGCGCGGCGGGCGAGCACATCGAGAAGATTTATCTCGCGGGTGGGTCGT
>Ga0137419_10001472_pt1 | contig 10144 bp, 10 predicted proteins | sample CZODoug3_1_2_16f_FD_108279 | JGI IMG/M metagenome (GOLD analysis project Ga0137419, IMG submission 108279) | Vadose zone soil fungal communities from Angelo Coast Range Reserve, California, USA - CZODoug3_1_2_16fungal (Illumina Assembly) | ecosystem: Environmental > Terrestrial > Soil > Vadose... | reverse complement strand
TTTGCGAGTCTTCATTTCCATTTCGGTGTTTCTTTGTATTGGTCTCTTCTTGCAAATGCGTCTACCTATGCGTTGATCGGTCTGATCGTGGAGACCAAGCGGCAAAGACTGAATCAGGCAAAATAATTCAAAACAGCATTATCTCTTTGGCGAGCCATCGCTCATCGGAGAAGGCATGTCGAGTGTGAAGGAATTCCGATGCGAGATTTGCGGGACGGTCAGTGAGATCCGATCCATTGGTTTGTGATCGAGTGCACAGATCAGAAGCTTGCGGTTATCAAATGGGATTTGAGCGCCGCCACGAGTCCAACCGCCCGGCATTTCTGTGGCGAAGCCCACGCAGAGGTGTATATCAGCCGTTGGTTTGAATCTGTGTGCGTGCCGCCCCAACGAGTTTGAAGGGTACTTAGGGCGGTTTCGCCCGTGCTTCCTACGCACTATCTATTCGGGGGATTCTGAAGTTGTGCAGGCGATTAATGTCGCCCCCTCAGATGACTCTGCCAAATCCTCCGTCGTCTTGGGATCGCGAACTTGATCAAGCAAACAGCCTCGACTAGTCCGTTTATGCCGACGAGCGTTCCGCAAGACAAGTCGAACGGGTACGAGGAATATGCCGAAGCATTATGTCTGCACGAAATCCTTGTATCGGCCCAGCCATGCATTTCCTATCCTAGTGTGCGAACTTCCCCAGCCCATTCTCCGTAACATCATCCCAGGGCGAAAATGCGAGCAGGGCGTGTCATTCGAATCGTCGTGGTCGGTTACGCGGTGTTCTGCGCGATCCTTGCCATCTTCCTTGGAGAATTGGCATTCCACCCGCAGCGAATCCGAATTAAGGACCGCCAGTCTGCCGAGGCCACTGCCACCCGGTTCGGCGCGACTCTGCGTGACGTTTCGGTCACGGCCACTGATGGTAGCCATCTTCAAGGATGGTTTGCGCGTCCAGCAAGAGCGAACGGCGATGCCGTAATACTCCTCCACGGAGTCGGAGACAATCGCGAAGGCATGATGGGATTTGCAGAACTATTCCTCTCGAATGGTTTTGCTGCGTTAGTGCCCGACTCACGCGCTGAGGGTGAGAGTGGCGGCGACTTCCCGACCTACGGATTAAAGGAAAGCGACGACGTGCATCGCTGGTTCGAATGGTTGGTGATCCAGCAGCATCCTAAGTGCGTTTTTGGGATGGGCGAGTCCATGGGGGCCGCCATTCTGCTTCAGTCCGTTGAAAAAGAAAATCGCTTCTGTGCAGTCGTCGCAGAATCCTCGTTTGCCAGCTTCCGTCAGGTCGCTTACGTGCGAGTGGGACAGTTTTTTCACACGGGAGCATGGCTGGGAAGAATCGTTCTTCGCCCGGCAGTGGAAGCGGCATTTCTATACGGGCGCTTGACTCGCGGCATCAACTTGGGGGATGCCTCTCCTGAGAGTTCAGTAGTTGGAAGCCGCGTGCCGATTCTTCTGATACACGGATTAGCGGATACGAACATTCCGTTCCAACAATCCGAACGGATTCGCGCCCACGATCCGGCTGGAATGGCTCTGTGGGAGGTACCGCTTGCTGGTCATTGCGGTGCCGTGAATGCTGCTGAGCAGGAGTTCAACACGCGAGTGCTTGGCTGGTTTACGTCGCATGACCGTGGAACCGTCGATACGCCGCTGCGCCCGTCATGAACGATGTGGGCTAGAGACGTTCAATGCCGTTTTTCGGAGCGCGCTCCGTATCGGGCTTGGGGGGTAATGGACAATGGCGGGAGATTCGGTATCGATTTCGATTAAACCAACGATAGCCGGCCCAAAGCATCCAATTAAAACCCGGCAAACGGAAGACAGCGTAGAAAGGCCATGCCCACCAGATTTGCCGGGCCACATAGAGGTACGCGTCGGCACCCGATTGCAATTTTCCTGCGCGGGTCAAGACTCGTATGTCGTCCACCAGATTTTCTTGCGAGATTCGTAAGCTGCCATCGTCAAAAGCGGATTGCAAGTCTTTAAGCGCAAAACCCCGCCGTCCCACTACTTTCTTCCAGAAGTGAACCCAACGAAAGCAGAATCCGCATCCGCCATCGTAAAGTATCCAGCCCACAGGAGGGAGAGCGGAATCCGATTCACGGTTTGCCAGTTTCATTGAACTCGATGACCCGTGGAAACGATGACAGGGGATCCATCCGCCACGAACGCGCAATCAGGTTGTCGTTGAAGAATTGCTGATAAATCCCGCCCATAGAGAGCACTGGCCTCACCTTCAAATGCAGCTTTAGTGGTCGCCCACACTTGCCAAGGGGCATGCGAGACGTGATATTCGAGGCAGCCGTGGGTTCGTCGAGTCGTATAACCCCAGTAGTGTTCGGTGATGAACTGTTCCAAACTCCCCTCTTGAGGACGGGTTGGAAGACCTAGGGTCTGAGCCGAGAGGCGGCACCACTGGTCGCCCACCTGCCATTGATACTCGGCCGTCTTATGCAACCTTGCTGTCTCAATGCAATGCCTCATCGGAAGGCATGTATAGTTCTCTCCGTATACTAGGCGAGCGGTTGTAGCAATCACGCGACTGGGCACGACTTCGGCAATGAACACAACTCCTCTTCGATCATGGTTGCCTTCTTGGCGACGAACGTAGAAGCGTAGGTTCACCTCATCGAAATCGGCGTGAAACGGAACTGGGAAACACCCCAGGAGCTTTGTGTGGCAGAATCGAAAACCCACAAGGCTGAGGTATGTTCGTCCCCTGAACGAGTCCAGCAGCGTGCCGGGTGGCACGAACCGACTCAAAAGACTGGGTTCAACGTCGTAGTTCAACATCACGAGGTCTCGCCATTCAGCAGAAAGGAAAACTCTTTTTGACTGAGACATTTAAGCGAAGTCAACGAGCCGACAGGCTAATTTATCAGGGGTTGAGCCAAGGGCGCTACCATGGGAACCTCACGCAAAGTTGCGCGAGGTCGATCGCATGAGTATAGCATTACTTTCGCTTTTAGTTCCCCTTTAAGTTTAGCGCACCTCGCGGACCACGGGTCGCGGATTCGAGTGGCACCGGGAAAGGCATGCTGGGGTGGTACAGAAGGCTGGCGAGGTTCAGACCACTGAGAGGGGGGCATGATCGCAGTCCGTTTACCGTCCGTTAGGCATGCCTTTCTTAGCGACTCGACAGAGCGTCCAAGTTCCCCGCAAGTCGTTGAGGATACCTGCGAGGGGCTTTTCAAATCCCCCGTTCCGCACCAGTAATTCATTTATATTAAATGAGTTATAAGCATATCTTTCGAGTCGTACAGTAATCGTGCAACATCGCCGGCAAACAAGAAAAGGTTCTCCTCATCCCTCGCATCCCATCCAGCAACTAAATAATTAGTTACGTTCCCTGGCTTGGCGCGTCTAAGCACTAAGTAAGGAGAGTTAGAGTGCCGCCAAAGCAGTCCGCAACCTTGACAGAAGCCGAGCTCCGCATCATGGACGTGCTCTGGCGTAAGGGTTCCGGCACGGTCCAGCAGGTGCTGGATTGGCTTCCCTTCACTTTGGCTTATAACTCGGTCCTGACCACGATCCGCACCCTGGAAAAAAAGGGCCACGTGAAGCACGTGAAGGATGGCCGTGCGCACGTTTATGAGCCGATCATCGGACGCCAGGAGGCTACCCGCTCCGAGATTCGGTATCTGGTGGGCCGCTTCTTCCGCAACTCCCATGAGGCATTGGTGCTGAACATTCTCGAAGACGAAGCGATCGACGCCGACAAGCTCAAACGCCTGCGCGAGATGCTGGAACGGAGCAAAGTGAAATGACCGTTCCGGACCTGCAATCCGTGGCGCAACTCTTCGCCGGACGGCTGCTGAATACCGCCGCTGAGGGCGTCGTTCTCGCGGGCATGGTATGGGTGTTGCTTCGCCTCATCGGGCGGCAGAACTCGGGAACCCGTTTTGCCATTTGGTTTTCGGCCCTTCTAGCCATTGTCGCGCTTCCATTTCTTTCGGGGTCAGGCTTCGGTGCCTCAGATTCCCAGGCTCTTCCTCCCGCGAACCTGCACGTAGGCATCACCCTTTCCAGTTCCTGGGCTTCTTATCTGTTTGCTGCCTGGGGCGCTGTTGCCGGTCTGTTGCTACTTAGGCTGAGCGTCGGGCTCTGGCGCGTGCGGCAAATCCGCAGGAAGTGCTCCCCAGTGGACCTCGCTGGTCTCGACCCCGCGATTGCCGGGATCCTTCGAGACTTCGGGTCCCGTCGCCGAGTGAAAGTATGCGTTTCAAGCGACGTAGCCGTTCCGGCAGCAATCGGTTTCTTTCGGCCTGCCATTGTTTGCCCTGCATGGCTGTTGCCACAGCTCTCGCCCGAGGAGATGAAAGTGATTCTCCTGCATGAGCTCGCCCATGTTCAGCGCTGGGATGATTGGACCAATCTCGCCCAGAAGATCGTGAAGGCCGTGTTCTTCTTTCACCCCGCCGTCTGGTGGATTGAAAGTCGCCTCATGCTCGAACGTGAGATGGCCTGCGACGACATGGTTTTGGCGCAGACTGCGAGCCCAAGAGCTTACGCATCGTCTCTGATCTCGTTTGCCGAAAAATTGCAAAACGCCCGAGCCCTGACGCTGGTGCAAACCCTGGGGAGCCGGATGCGCGATATGTCACTGCGCGTAGCGCAAATTCTCGATACAAAACGGCCGAGCCGCACCGGGCTTGGGAAGCCGGTTCTGGGTTTGAGCGCGGGTCTGCTTGTGCTCGTCTTTGGCGCCGCACATTACGCGCCCCGGTTGGTAGCGTTCCAGACTCAACCGCTGCCCAGGCCAACCCAGCACATTCACGCCATACCGCAAGCGACAGACGCCGAATTGCAGCCGGAAGCCGGAGGAGCGACGAGGAGTCGCACAGCCGCGGCGCTTGATTCGCAACGGTCAAGTCTTGCGCCGCGGCCCAGAGTGATTCCGGCGGTGTTCAACCCGCGCACAGCAGTGGTCACGCCGCTCTTAAAAGCAACGTCTCAAGGCAAGCCTGTGGGAATGCGTGCAAGAGCAACCCCAGAACATCTTCCCATTCAGGAAATATTTGTCATTCTGCGAACCGCGCACTATGACGCGTCCGGAGCTGGGGTGTGGACTCTGTGTATTTGGAGAATAGGTGGAGAAAACTCGGCTGACAGGCAGTTGCAATCGGCCATCGTTCTGAGTTCGATCTGAGGGCAAAATTTTTTTGCCTTCACCAACTAAACAATTAGTTCTTAATCTGAAAAAAGGAGCATCATGAAAAACTGGATCAAATATTGCCAGGTAGCGCTCAATCGGCGCTTCCTTGTCGGTTTGGCCGCGGTTGCGATGGTTTTGTCGCTCACGGCCTATGAGTTTGCTAACCCCGTGAGGGCTGCGGTCCCCGCGGCCCCCGCGCCGGCCGCAGCCCCTCTCGACGACAACAGCGTCAGCGCATTGCTTTCGCTCGATCGCGCCATGGAGGCCCTGGCCGCGCGCGTCACTCCAGCCACCGTCAATGTAACCGTCACCTCTAAGCGGTCGGGCGAGCGCGCGAACGCAGCCGACGGCGAAGACAACAACAGCGACTCCAACGGACCGCAGCGGTTCTTTGGACCCTTCGGGGAACAGGTCGATCCCCGGTTCGGCTTTGGCCAACACATGGGGCCGCAACCCCAAATTGAGCACGGTCTGGGCAGCGGCGTCATTATTTCGCCCAATGGCTACATCGTGACTAACAACCACGTGATCAATGGCGCAATGGACATTCGGGTGACCATGACTGATCGTCGAATCCTGCCTGCGAAGCTCATCGGCGCGGATCCTCTCACCGATCTTGCCGTCATCAAGATTGAAGGAACCAACCTGCCCAGCGTGCCCTTGGGAGATTCCACCCAACTGCATCCGGGTCAAACCGTACTCGCATTCGGCAATCCGCTGGGATTCCGCTTCACCGTGACGCGCGGCATTGTCAGCGCCTTGAACCGTCCCAACCCCTTCGCCGCTGACCGCCGTTCGCCTGGCCAGTTCATCCAGACCGACGCGGCTATCAACCCGGGCAACTCCGGCGGCCCGCTGGTCAGTGCCCATGGCGAAGTCGTGGGCATCAACACCTTTCTGGTCTCCGAGACCGGCGGTTTTTCCGGCATGGGATTTGCCATTCCCGCGCAGATTGTCAAGCCAACCGTCGAGAGTCTAATCAAGTATGGCAAGGTGAGCCATGGCTATATCGGGATCGGGATCAGCGACGTGACGCCGGATGAAGCCAAGTTCTTCCATGTGAACAATGCTTCGGGAGCCGTCGTCACTCAGGTTGAGCCGGAGTCGCCGGGCGCGAAAGCCGGCCTGAAGGTCGGCGATGTCATCACCGAACTCAACGGAAAAGCTGTGAGCGACGCCGGTGCGCTGCAAGTCGAAGTCGGAGAAAAGCAGCCCGGAACCACGCTCCACCTCAAAGCCGTGCGCGACGGCAAATCCGTCGACGTGCCGGTCACTCTGGAGGCGATGGGAAAAGGTGACCATGACAACCAAAGCGCCGATGCCGGCCATGGTAAGCCGCGCTGGGGCCTTGGCCTGGAGGACCTGACGCCTGAGGTCCGGCAGCAACTGCAAGCCGGCGAGGACGTGCACGGTGCCGTGATTCAACAAGTCACTCCCGGCAGTCCGGCAGACAACGCCGGCCTGCAACGGGGTGAAGTGATCACGGAAGTTAACCGCCAACCCGTGCATTCCGTTGCTGATGTGCAGAAGGCACTTGCGAGCGTTCCCAAGGACAGCGATGCCCTGGTGCTGGTCTGGTCCAACGCCGGCAGCACGTTCCGCGTCTTGCATCCCAGGCAAGGCTAGTCAGACGTCCGGTATGAGGCGCGTTGGCTCGCGCCTCATTTTTCTTTCTGCGCCGCTACCCTCCGTGGATTCGCAGGCACGACCAACGCTTTTTTCAGGGTCTGCTGTGGTCCGGACTGCGAGCGGTTCCCTCTCCTGTGCAGCAGGTAGTCCAAGTCCGTCGCGGGACTCTTCGTGTTGGTGGTCAGGAGCATAGTGACCAGCTAGCAGGAACTCGGGCGAGCGTGGTGACAACAGGACAAACACACGTACTGAAACGAGGACTGATTGGGCGATTACAAGAAGAGAGAATTCTGAATCTCGGCGGGTTCCCCAGGGGCAGAACATTCTCCGGTCGTCGTTAGCCATGTGGCTTATCCGAGTGCTCGCCGGATAGCAGCGCATCAATCCAGGCCACTGATTTTGAAAAGGCTGGGTTTATGAGTTTGTATATCAAGTGAGTAAAGTTCGCTCGCAACGGGGGTCTTGTGCCAGTCCAGCTTCCAGTGCAGGAACATGGCTGTCTTCCCATCAGCAGAGATATGAAGCCCAGTTGAGTAGCCATTGTCGCTCGTGAGCTGTTCCAAAGATCCGCTTGCGAATTCCATGCGATAGACATCGTAGACGTGGCGGGGTTCAGACCACAGTCCGTTTACAGTCCGTTAAGCCTGCCTTATACTGTCTTAGGGACTCGACAGAGCGTCCAAGTTCGCTGCAAGTCGTTGAGGATACGTGGGAGGGCTTTTCAAATCCCCCCTTGCGCACCATGCACCATGGCCCCTGTCACAAATTGTCAATTGATCCAAGCCGGTGCTTCGCGCCAGGCAGATCGACATTTAGGATAATACCAAGCTCATGATTGTACTCATCACCATCGTCCACATCATCGTTTGTTTCTTCATCATCATCGTCGTGCTGTTACAGAGCGGCAAGAGCGGTGACATCTCCGCGGCTTTCGGCGGACAAGGCAGTCAGACCGCTTTCGGTCCTCGTGGCGCGGCCAGCGCGCTCTCCAAAGCCACGACCTGGTCAGCCGTGGCCTTTATGGTCACTTCGATTACGCTGTCGATCTACGCTTCGCGACGTGGTGGGCCGGGTTCAGTGCTAGAGAAAGTAAGGTCTAATCCGGTGAAGACTCAGCCTGCGGCGCCGGCGCAGAAACCCGCGGCGCCGGCTCCCGCGGCTCCTACGCAGAAGTAACCGAATCGAGGAGCGCGGTCAGACGACTTCGCCGTAACCGCTCTCGCTCTTTTGTCAGGGCGTCCATGTTGCAGCTTCCGTGGGATGCGCTAACCTCCGGTTGCGGCAGAGGATCTCGGTCTCACCAGCGCCTGGTTCCAAAAGACTTGCGCACTCCCACAGTCATATAGCGTCCCCACGGCCCGTTGTTTCCCTGGTCGGCTGGACCCAGGTTCCTGTCGCGGGCGCCAAGACGGTCAAACAGGAAGTGTTGTGTCACCCGGAACTCAAATCCTTTGCCCATATAAACCGCAGCTCCCCATGAGTGCTCGATGCCTATGGCATCGAACGACCACGTGTAGAGCGTCTGCGGTATATTTTTTCCGAACAAAAATGCAGGCGCTCCAAACACCATGAAGCGCCGTAGCGGTCCTCGCCCAAACGGGCGCACTTCCAATATTCCAGACAGCATATAGCGCGCGAACATGCTGCAGGGCGCATTCACTCCGCCGTATTGTCCGGCGTTGCCCGCACATATATTTGGGTCGATCTCGTTGTGGGGAGGCGCCAGGTCAAATTGCGCCCATCCCCAAAAGGTATCGCGAGGAAACAACATTCGGTCTTGCTCTGAACCGTTGTGCGGCTCACCTTCAGGCGGGAGTGAATTCTGCGCCCTGACCAGCATCGACATCAGCATGGGAACTGCGAGAATCCACGTTAATCTTTTCATTACGCCTCCAGAGTTTATGGACTGCTTGAAGAATTGGAATTGCTCCGACCCCCGCAAGATCCTGCCGGGCATATCCGCCAGCGGCTTCTCTCAGAGGCACGGAGCGCAACATTGTAACCTGCAGGACGCAGGTGCTGGCTCGCTGGCTGGCCCACGCGCCGTCAATGGCCCGAACCTCAGCCCGTCGATTCCCGGAATTCATATCCGTAAAACCGATTTATTCCATTCGTGGAATCGGCGGTTCGGTAAGCGCTGTGAGTGCAATCCCCGGCGTTTGGCTGGCAGATTGCAATGATTCCCCCCAAAGAAAGGGCAGGAGCCCATGCCCCAAGAAATTTCTGTTTCGTATCAAGCCATCAAGAGCAAGGTCTATCGCCTGGTAGATGCTCTTGTGGTTGGCGAGAAAACTGAGGCTGAAATACAGGATTCCATAAGCCGCTGGTGGAATCTGATTCACCCCGCAGACCGCCCTATCGCCCAGAAATATCTGCTCGCTGTTCTGGGTCGATCCACCTCTGCCATTGAAGCCATTGAAGATAGCCTCACTTGCACTACAGATTTCGCCGCCGTTTCGCTGGACGAGTCCGGCAAACGACGCCGGCTGCAGCAACTAATCAAGCGCACCATGGTAAAACCCGCCTCGCTCGGCACCGCGGTCTGATCGTCATTGATTGAGAGCGCTCCCCACCGGCGCTGCTACAACTCTCCGCGCCGCGTCTGGTTCTCAACGCTCAAAACCCATCAGCCTCAAGTCAGCGCATGCAATTCGGGAAGAACCCGTGGTGGTTCGAGCTCTAGGCACGGATGCCGGGCTGCTACAATCGGTCGTCACAGTAGGACGCACGGCGTGAGCTTGGCGCTGGAGCGCTCGCGATCGACTGTTTGGATAGCGACCATGGACGCGGCTTATACTTGAGTTGAGCCTTCCCCGGGACCCGCTTTCATGGACTTCGACCAGCTCGAAACCTTTCTCGAAGTGGCGCGCCACGCGTCGTTCTCGCGTGCGGGAGAAAAGCGTTTTCGCACCCAGCCCGCCATCTCATCGCAGATTCGAGCGCTGGAAGAGGAGGTCGGAGCCAGATTATTTGACCGCTCCGGAGGCAAGGTGTCGCTTACCGCGCCGGGCAAAGCCTTTCAGAAGTACGTCGAAGAAACTCTGGACGCCCGCAAGGCCATCCTCGCCTCCCTGGCTGAGATGGAGCACATTCCTCGCGGCGAGATCATTGTAGGAGCTAACGAGGGTACATGCCTGCACATTCTTCCCGAGGTGTTCGCCGATTTCAAGAAACAATATCCTGACGTCTCGGTCAACATCAAGTGTGCTGACTATGCCAAGATTCTCGACTCGGTCATTGATAATTCCGTGGACTTCGGCGTCGTATCCCTGCCCGTCGCGGACAACCGGTTGACCGTGGTCCTCATCCATCGCAATGAGTTGGTAATCATTGCGCCCCCGGCTCATCCCCTGGGAA
>Ga0137419_10001461_pt1 | contig 10163 bp, 7 predicted proteins | sample CZODoug3_1_2_16f_FD_108279 | JGI IMG/M metagenome (GOLD analysis project Ga0137419, IMG submission 108279) | Vadose zone soil fungal communities from Angelo Coast Range Reserve, California, USA - CZODoug3_1_2_16fungal (Illumina Assembly) | ecosystem: Environmental > Terrestrial > Soil > Vadose... | reverse complement strand
GCTCGCATCCAGCGTCGGCCAGCCGGGAAGGAGACGCGCGCATGCCTACATCGGCCACACCGGAACCCGTCATCCGTCAGATCGTCGAAGCCATGAGGACGCTGGCCGGCCCACATCCCGGCTTCCGTCCCGTCCACGCCAAGGGCCTCGTCTGTTCGGGAACGTTTCGACCCTCGGCGGATGCGCCCCGCGTCACTCGGGCGCCTCATTTCACAGGCCAGTCGGTGGCGACCACGGTCCGGTTCGCCAACGCCAACGGGAACCCCGACGTACACGATGGCGTCCCCAACGTGCGCTCGATGGCGGTCAAGTTCCAGCTCTCCGACGGCAAGAGCGCCGACATCCTCGCCAACTCCGTCGAAGGATTCATCGCGCGGACGCCCGAGGAGCTGCTGGAGTTTCTGCGCGCTCAGCTCCCCGAGCCGGCCAGCGGCCGGCCCGACCCCGATGCGGTTGCGCGCTTTCTCGCCGGCCATCCCGCCGGACGCGCCTTCGTCGAGCGCTTGATGAAGAAGCCGGTGCCGGCCAGCTATGCGCAGGCGACCTACCATGCCGAACACGCCTTCCGCTTCGCCGCCGCGGATGGCACGAGCCGATTCGGCCGCTATCGCTTCGTGCCGCAGGCCGGTGAGGCCTTTCTCTCCCCTGACGAGGCCGGCAAGCGAAGCCCGAGCTTTCTGCGCGAGGAGCTGGAGGGCCGCCTGCGGACCGGCCCGGTGGCGTTCCGGCTGCTCCTGCAATTGGCCGAGGTGGGCGACCCGACGGACGACGTCACCGCCCTGTGGCCCGAGGCTCGGCGCATGGTCGAGCTCGGGCGTCTGGAAGTCGCGGGCATCTCCCCGACGAGCGCCGACGACGAGCGGCGCCTGATCTTCGACCCCACCAACACGACGGATGGCATCGAGCTCTCGGCCGATCCGATCCTGCTGGCCCGGTCGGCCGCCTATGCCATCTCCTACGATCGACGCCGCAAAGGCGAGTGAAAGATGGCGACTCGATCCGCTGCAACGTCTTCGGGCCGAGCCGCGTCGTAAGCAGTGTGGAGGACCTTCTCGATGTCTTGGTTTGACGTTCGCGGATCACGCACCCTGATGACATTGACCGCGTTGGCTCTGCTGAGCTTGCTGCCCGTCACCGCCAGCGCAGCCGACGTCGATTCGATCCAGTTTCAGGCGCGCGTGCTGTGGATCGCGGGAGAGACGATGGTGGTCGCCACCGACAACAGTCAGAGCATCAACGTCGATCTCAGGCAGGTGTCCCAGGACGAGTATCAGCGTCTGGAGAGGAACGACCTGGTCATCGTGACCGGAATCATTCCCGCGGAGAACAATCGCGTCGTGGCGACATCGATCGAGCCGGTGGAGCCATAGGGCGACGGGAGAAACGTCCGCCGGCCTCGGCTCACGCCCCCGCGGTCAGCGCCTCCTCGAGCGCCTTCGCGCGGCGCAGCCATACCGTCATCTCCATCGCGCGAAAGTCCTCGATGGCCAGCCCGAGACCCTGCCCGATCTCGTCGTGACGACCGGCGTGGTACAAGGTCTCGGCCCGTTCGAAGCGACACCGCGCGCGGAGCGGCCGCAGCTCGAGCTGGTCGGCCAGGGCCAGCGCGCTGTCGAAGTGGCCCAGGGCCGGCTCGACTGACCGGGGCTGCTGTCGGCGGGCGATGTCACCCAGTAACCGAAGCGCCCACGCTTCATGGGCCCGTTCGCCTCGGCCACGGGCCGTCTCGAGCGCCACGATCGCGACCGACGTCGCCTCATCGAATCGCTGCGCGGCGAGCAGCACGCTTCCCTGGATCTCGAGCAACCGGCCAAAGCAGAGTTGCTTCGAGTTCGAGGCACTGATGCCGTCGGCGGCCAGGTTGATCGCCGATGCGAGCTGTCCCGTCGACGCCTGGGCCAAGGCCAGCGTGGCCGCCGTGAAGTCCGCGAGCGGGTGTAGTCCGGTTCGGGGCTCAGGCGTGGCGGGCTCCCACTCGCGCGTGAGCGCCAGGGCGCGCTCCAGATACTCGACCGCCTGGTCGGCGTTGCCCTGCTCGAGGACCGTCCGTCCGAGGCAATAGCTGGCCCAGGCCAGCTCGGGAGACCGGTTGACCTTTTCCGCGACGCGTACGGTTTCGGCGCCCTCGGCCAGCGCATCGTTGAACTGGCCGCGCGAGCTGAGTGCCAGCGCCAGGAACCCGCGAACGCCGACGGATGGGACGACCGGCGTGAGGAGGGCGGGGCCGAAGGGCTCATCGGCCGGATGGTCGGCCAGGATATCGAGGGTCGCTCGGGCCATCGAGACGGCCGCCTGGTAGTCGCCGACGGCGTACGCCGTGCGGATGAGGCTCTGCTGCACCCAGATCCAGAGCGCCGGGTTGTCAGCGCCGCTGCCCAGGCCCTGCAACGCGCGGTGCGCGAGCTCGATGGCCGTCCGATGCTGTCCCAGGGACGTGTGGGCATAACTCATGGCCGCGACGATCCAGGCCGCACGTCCTCGCTCGCCGAGCGTCACCGCTCCCGCCTCGGCGCTTCGATAATGACCGAGCGCGCGCTCGACGTCGCCGAAAGCGTGGAGCGCCGAGCCGAGCTCGACCTGCACGTCGACGCGCGCGACGTCGATCCCGCGCCGCGAGGATGCGTGCCGACAGACGTCCAGCGCCTCGGCGTAGCAGGCCACGGCCTCCCCGTACGCCGAGCGGGCAGCCGCCAGCCGCGCGGCCGTCCGGAAGTGGGCCAGCGCTTTGTCCCAGACCTCACCGTCCCGATAGTGTCGACCGAGCTCGAGATGGGGCAGATGGTCGGACGCGGACAGCACCTCGAGGCTCTCCGCGATGTGCCGGTGGATGAGCGCGCGACGCGGAGCCGAGAGGTGACCGGCGGCTGCGTCACGGACGCGCTCGTGTCGAAAACGCAGGCGCTTCCCGTCGCGACGCAGGATCCCGTTGCGCAGCAATGACTCGAATCCCGCCACCGCCTCGCGGTCGCCGAGACCACTCGCCTGCAAGAGGACGCCGACGTCGAAGTCGCGGCCGATCACCGCCGCCACGCTGACCAGCTGCGCCGCCCGGTCGTCGAGTCGCTCGAGTCGATCCACGATCGAGCGCTTCACGCGCTCGGGGAGTGACAGACCGTCGAGCGCCGGCGCTCCCTCCGCGCACCAGACCCGCACGGCTTCGAGGACGACGAACGGGTTGCCCTCGCCGAGTCGCCAGGCCTGCGCCGCGATCCGTTCCACGGCCTCCGTGCTCACCTCCGGGGCGGCCGTCTGTCGGGCCAGGCGCAGCGTGTCTGCCTGCGAGAGCGGCCCAACCTCGGTCCAGACCAGGTGAGCCTCGTTCGACAGCTCGTCGAGCGTTCGCCGGAGCCGCGGTGTGTCGGGCAGCCCCTCGGCGCGGACGGATACCGCCAGCAATGTCGCCGAGCCGATGAGACGGCGACCGAGGAAGGCCAGGAGGCGGATGCTCATCTCGTCGGCCCAGTGAAAGTCGTCGAGCGCGATCGCCAGCGGCCGCCGCGCGGCGGCCAGCGCGATCAGCCGCGCGAAGGCGGTGAACACGCGCAACGGATTCGTCCCGAGCGCGCCCGTGCGCTGGCCGTCACCGAGCTCAGGAAGCAGGCGGGCCAGATCGTTCCGGAACGCCGGCGAAAGCTCACGGAGCACCTCGTGATCGTCGACGACGCCGCCGGCGCGCAGCGCATCGACCCACGGTCCGAACGGCAGCACTTGCTCGGACTCGTACGAGCGCGCCGAAAGGACCCGCAGGCCCCGTCGGGCTGCCAGCGCCGCGAGCTCGACCAGGAGCCGGCTCTTGCCGACGCCGGCCTCGCCAACGAGGGCGATGACCCGAAGCTCTCCGGCGCCGACCTCGTCCAGCAGCGCGTGGAATTTCGACGCCTCGTCCTCTCTCCCCACCAGCGGCATCGCCGGCTCGGCCGCGGCGGGCGACTGCGCAGGGCCTGCGGTCGTCCCGACGTCGGCGACGGGTCCGGGCGACTCGACCTCTTCGAGACGGTGTACCCGCGATCTCAAGATCTCCTGGTGAAGCTGTCTGGTTTCGGCCTCGGGCTCTGCGCGCAGCTCACGCTCGAGGAAGTCGACGCAGAGCTGGTACTGACGCAGTGCCGCGGTCCGGCGGCCGCGCCGCCAATGCAGGCGCATCACGAGCCGGTGCACGGCCTCCTCGAGGGGATCGAGCTCGAGCAGCCGTCGAGCGGTCCGTAGCGTTTGCTCGTCCGCGTCAGTCGTGCTCTGGTGGGCCAGCAGCCGCCCGAGCGCCTTGATGGCCAGATCGTGCAGACGCTCTCGCTCGGAGGTCAGCCACTCGTCGAACGCGCGTTCGGGCAGCGCCAGCCCTTCGAGCAGGTCTCCCCGGTAGCGCTCGACGGCCTGCTCGAGCGCGCCGGGCCGGCCGTCGGCGAGCAATCGCTCGAAGGCGGCCACGTCGACTTCGACGGCGGAGGCATCGAGCGCGATGGTGTCGCCCTCGAAACGTATCGCGGGGACGTTCGCTCCGGCGAACACCTTCTGGATCCGAGACAATGCCTGACGCAAGTTGCCCCGCGCCTGCGCATCGGGCATGTCGCCCCAGAGCAACGTCGCCAGCTTCTCGCGCGGGTGGGCGCGGCCGAGCGGCAGGGCCAGGTACGCCAGGAGCGCCCGGGCTTTTCTCGTCGAAAGGACCAGCGGAGAACCGGCGCGGGCGCGACCATCGAAACCTCCGAGCAGCGTCAGGACGAGGCACGCCTTGGGCTTCATGCTTTCCCTCGATTACATCCGGCCGCTTCCGATCGAGTGCGTCATCGGTTCAGGGACGTCCGCACGGCGTCGAGCAGGGCGTCGCCGCGAAACGGTTTGCCGAGTAACGCGACAGCGCCGGCCTGGAGGGCGCGCTGGCGCACCTCGTCGTCACCGTGCGCCGTGAGAATGATCACGGGGATTCGTGAGCCGATGGCCCCCAGATGCTTGAGCAGATCGAGGCCGCTCATGCCGGCCAGACGCAGATCGAGCACCAGACAGCCGGTGCTCGCACGCTGGGGAGATTCGAGGAACTCTTCCGCCGAGGCGAACGCCCGGACCTCGAACCCGACCGACATCAAGAGGTTCCGCACGGACCGACGCAGGGACGCGTCGTCGTCGACGACGGAGATCATCCCCGCATCTCGCTCGCTCATACCGTCAGGCTAGGGCGGCCGGCGCGCCGCGTCTACCCTACGTTGGTCGGGTGAAGACACTCGGACGAAGCACCGGCGAGGGTAGCGGCGCGATCCCGGGCCGCGGCCCGAGGAGAGTCGGTCCGCCGGCCCCACGACGCGCGGCCGGGACGCTTCAGAGGCGCGCGGCGGCCCTCACCAGCTCGGCCACCGACGCCGCCTGCATCTTGTGCATCACGTGGCCGCGTTGTTCCTTGACGGTGACCTCGCTCGTCCCCAGCTCGGCGGCGATCTGCTTGTTGAGCAGACCGGCGATGACGCCAGCCATCACGTCGCGCTCGCGCGGGGTGAGCGTGTCGTACCGGTGACGCAGCTCGACGAGCTCGCGACGCTCGGCCCGGACGACGCGGTGGCGATCGATGGCGTGACGGATCGCGTCGAGCAGATCCTGCTCGCGAAATGGCTTCGTCAAGAACTCGGCCGCGCCGGCTTTCATGGCCCGGACCGACATCGGGATGTCGCCGTAGCCCGTGAGGAAGATGATCGGCAGCGAGGCGTCCACCGCGGCAAGCTCTCGCTGCAGGTCGAGTCCACTCAGCCCCGGCAGGCGCACATCGAGCACCAGGCATCCCGGTGCATCGGGGCGGCGCGTCGTGAGGAACGCCTGGGCCGTCGAGAAGACCGCGACGCCCAGACCGACAGAGCTCATGAGGCGCCGGAGGGCGTCGCGGAAACCCTCGTCATCGTCCACGATGAAGACGATGGGGGCCTCCGAGCTCATCGCATCCCCGGCAGGGCGACGTGAAAGGTGGCCCCGTGGTCGGGGTTCGCCGTGCCCCAGAGGCGTCCATCGTGCCGCTCGACGATCGAGCGGCTGATCGAGAGTCCCATGCCGAGTCCGTTCGGCTTCGTGGTGTAGAACGCCTCGAACAGGCGCGACTCCTCCAGCTCGCTGAAGCCGACTCCTGCGTCCTGCACCGCGAGGACCGCCCACACCTCATCGTCGCGATACTCCACGCTGGAGCGCACGACGACCCGCCGCCGCTCCGGCTGCGTCTCCCGCATCGCTTCCGCCGCATTCACCAGCAAGTTCAAGAGGACCTGCTGCAGCTGAATCCGGTCGCCGATGACCAGCGGCAGCTCCGGCGTCAGGACCGTCTGCAGCGCGATGCCCTGGCGCCTGAGCTCGGGGCCGACGAGGGACAGCACCTCGTGGACGATTCCCGCCAGATCGCAGGGCTCGCGCGCGACCGCCGTCCGCGAGAGGAGCGCGCGGATCCGCCCGACCACCTCCGCGGCCCGTTCGCCGTCTTTCACGACGGCGCCGAGCGCCTCGCGGACGCTGTCCAGATCGGGGCGGTCGGCGGCCAGCCACTGCAGACAGGCCGACGCGTCCGCGACGATGGCCGCCAGCGGCTGGTTGACCTCGTGCGCGATGGACGCGGCCAGCTCGCCCACGGTGGTCACGCGCGTCACGCGCGCGAGCTCGGCCTGGGCCTGGCGCAGCGCCTCTTCGGCGTGCGCGCGCTCGACGGCGACCGCCGCCATGGGCGTGATCCGCTCGATGATGTCGTGCTCGTGCGCACGGGGGAGGCGAGGCTCGCGATAGTACATCGCGAAGGTTCCGACCACCCGGCCATCGGAGGACAGCATGGGAGTGGACCAGCATGCGCGCAGGGAGTGCGCGAGGGCCAGCTCGCGATAGTCGGCCCACAGGGGGTCGGTGGCAATGTCCGACACGACCACGCGCTCGGCCCGGTACGCGGCCGTCCCGCACGAACCCGCGCCGGGACCGATAGGGAGGCCGTCGACGGCCTCCGTGTAGCTTCTCGGCAGGCTGGGCGCCGCGCCGTGCCGCAGGTGGATCCCGTCGGGATCGAGCATCAAGACCGAGCAGAGGACGTCGCCGGACTGCTCTTCGACGAGACGGCACAAGGCATCGAGGATGAGCGCCAGCGCATCGCCTCTGGCCATCATCTCGAGAAGCCGCTTCTCTCCGGCCAGCAGCGCCTCGGCCAGCTTGCGGTCTTCGATATCGGTCGACACGCCGTACCACCTGACGACTTCACCCTGCTCGTCGCGTTGCGGCGCCACGCGCATCAGGAACCACCGATAGGCTCCGTCCGCGCGCCGCAGCCGCAGCTCGAGCTCGAACGGTTCACGCGCTTGCCGAGCCGCGTTGCCCTTGCTGGCGAATCGTTCACGGTCATCGGGATGAAGCGAGAGTGTCCAGCCCGATCCTCGCGCATCCTCCAGGCGGATTCCCGTGTACTCCAGCCACCGCCGGTTGACGACCTCGACCGAGCCGCTGGGCAAGGTCACCGCGGTCAACGCGGGAATCGTATCGATCACGAGCGTGAGGTGGTCGCGGAGGCCTTTGATCTCCTGGAACGACGCGCGCCGCCTCGACATCAGGCTAGTCACCACGGACGCCGTCGTCAGGAAGCCGAGCAGGGCCACCAGGTTGAGCGGCTGGCCCAGCCCGAGCAGGGAACCCGGCGGGCTCAGGAAGTACGACAGGCACAGCAAGGCACCGATCGAGACCACGACCGACGCCACGAAGTCTCCCGTCAGGGACACGAAGACGACGACGATCAGGTACAGCAGCGCGGACCGGAAGTGGAGTCGATCGAGGACGGCCGTCAACACCGCCAGACCGGCGGCACCCAACCCACACCGTGCGCTGGTCCGCCAGAGTCGTTCCCTCCAGGTACCGTTCATCGCTCCGGAACTGCTCCCGGGAGCGAGCTCGTTCATCGTGCTCCTCGTCCGTCGACGCTTCACGCCGTCGCTCGTTCAGAGTAGTGATACCGGTGGCAGGCGTCCATCCCTACTTTGGTCGGGTACGACGCCTCCCCTGAGATGGCCGGCTCCCTGCGCCCCATCGTGGGACGATGTCGTCGCTCGGATTGCCACGTCATTTTTCACGCCCCCCGACACGCCGTGGTCACGGCCTCCCGGTACACCTGTTCCTGTCAGACACGATCTCGACAGGAGGACATGAGCATGTTCATCGAGACTGGATTCACGACGACCGAGCCCGACATCGCGCGTCGCAACACTCGACCCCGCGTGGATCGCGACCGTGAGCTCATCGAGGCGCTGCGCCGCGAGGATCCCCGTGCTGCCGAGCGTCTGCTCGAGATCTACGGCGCCCGCGCTTACCGCCTGGCCGTCCGCATCACGCGCACGCCGCAGGACGCGGAGGAAGTGGTGCAGGACGCGTTGCTGACGGTCGTGCACAAGATCGACAGCTTTCGCGGCGAGTCCGCGTTCGGGTCGTGGTTCTATCGCATCGTGGCCAATGCCGCCTATCAGAAGATTCGCGGGCGGCGACGCCGTGAGGGCGAGATCTCGTCGGACGCGGTCCCCGGACTGCTCAGCGAGAGCGCGCACAGCACCGGGCTGCCCGGCGACTGGTCGCTGGCCGTCGAGGACCCGGCCAGACAGACCGAGGTCCGCGCCGAGCTGACCGAGGCGATCGACGAGCTCCCGATGCACTACCGCACGGTCTTCGTCCTGCGCGATCTGCACGGCCTTTCGCACGTGGAGATCGGCCAGCGACTGAACCTCAGCGCCGCGAACGTCAAGACACGGATTCATCGCGCGCGGTCGTTGCTGCGGGGCCGGCTCAGCGAGCCCCAGACGACGTCTCGGTACGCCGTCGCGGTCTAGGGCGGGGGCAACGTCGCGTGACCACATGGATAGCGTCGGCAGCGGGCGCACGCTGAAACCGCGGCGCCCGCCACCGCATCGATAAGACATGTGGATCGTCAGGGTCGCGCTGCAGCGCCCGTACACGTTCGTCGTTCTGGCGGTGCTGATCTTGTTGCTGAGCCCGGTGCTCATCCTCCGCACGCCGACCGACATCTTTCCAAACATCGACATCCCGGTGATCTCGGTGGCGTGGCAGTTCACCGGCCTGAACCCCGAAGAGATGGAAGGGCGGATCACCACACAGTTCGAGCGGGTGCTCACGACGACGGTGGACAACATCGAGCACATCGAGTCGACGACCGTCAACGGCCAGTCGATGGTCAAGATATTCCTGCAGCCCAATGCCCGCCTCGACACCGCGAACGCTCAGGTGACCGCGGTATCGCAGACCATCCTGCGCCAGCTTCCCCCCGGCACCCAGCCCCCTCTGATCATCAATTACAGTGCGTCGACGGTCCCGATTCTCCAGCTCGCCCTGTCCGGCCTGTCGGAGTCCGAGCTCAACGACGTCGGCCTCAACTTCTTGAGGACCCAGCTGGTGACGGTGCCGGGCGCGTCCATCCCCTACCCGTACGGCGGCAAGCAGCGGCAGGTCATGGTCGACCTGGACCAGCGGCTGCTCCAGTCCAAAGGGCTCTCCCCGGCCGATGTCGTCACCGCCCTCGGCCAGCAGAACGTCGTGCTGCCGTCCGGCACCGCCAAGATTGGCCAGTTCGAATACGACGTCGCCCTGAACACGAGCCCGCGGACCGTGGCCGAGCTGAACGACCTCCCGGTCAAGGTGGTCGGCAATTCGACGATCTATCTGCGCGACGTCGCCTACGTGCGCGACGGGTTCGCGCCCCAGACGAACGTCGTCCGCCGGGATGGCAGCCGTGGCACGCTCGTCACCATTCTGAAGACCGGCAACGCGTCCACCCTCGACGTCGTGGCGGGCATCCGCGCGCTGCTGCCCCGCGTGATTCCGACCCTTCCACCGGAGGTCAAGGTCCAGCCGCTGGCCGACCAGTCCATCTTCGTGCGGGCGGCGGTGAGCGGGGTGGTCCGGGAGGCGGTGATCGCCGCCTGCCTCACCGCCATGATGATCCTGCTCTTCCTCGGGAGCTGGCGAAGCACGATCATCATCGCGGTGTCCATCCCGCTCTCGATCCTGACCTCGGTCATCACCCTCAGCCTGCTCGGCGAGACCATCAACATCATGACGCTCGGCGGGCTCGCGCTGGCCGTCGGCATCCTCGTGGACGACGCCACCGTGGAGGTCGAGAACATCAACCGCAACCTCGACATGGGTAAGCCGGTCATCCAGGCCAT
>Ga0137419_10001458_pt1 | contig 10169 bp, 11 predicted proteins | sample CZODoug3_1_2_16f_FD_108279 | JGI IMG/M metagenome (GOLD analysis project Ga0137419, IMG submission 108279) | Vadose zone soil fungal communities from Angelo Coast Range Reserve, California, USA - CZODoug3_1_2_16fungal (Illumina Assembly) | ecosystem: Environmental > Terrestrial > Soil > Vadose... | reverse complement strand
CACTTCTTTGCTGCGCTTAAAGAACCCAAGCAGCTCCGAGTTGACCTGGTCCTTGAGCGTTGAGCACATGCCGTGCGGCGCGCCCGGATAGATTTTCAGTGTTGCTCCTTTGACTATCTTTGACGAGAGAAGCGCTGAGGCTCCGATCGGTACGATCTGGTCATCGTCGCCGTGGAGGATGAGCGTCGGCACGTCGAACTTGTTGAGATCTTCGGTGAAGTCCGTCTCAGAGAACGCCTTGATGCAATCGTACACGGATTTGTGTCCAGCCAGCATTCCCTGAAGCCAGAACGAATCCCGCAGGCCTTGCGAGACCTTGGCGCCCGGTCTGTTGACTCCGTAGAACGGAGCGCTGAGGTCTTTGAAAAACTGCGCGCGATCGGTGAGGACGGCTGTACGAATCTGGTCGAATGCATCCATCGGCAAGCCGCCGGGATTGCCTGGGGTCTTCAGCATCAGCGGCGGCACTGCGCCGATGAGCACGGCCTGGGCGACACGCTTTGTGCCGTGGCGACCGATATAGCGGGCGACTTCTCCGCCGCCGGTCGAGTGCCCTACATGGATCGCGTCTTTGAGGTCGAGCTTTTCGACCAGTTGCGCGAGGTCGTCCGCATAGGTATCCATTTCGTTGCCATTCCATGGCTGGTCCGATCGGCCGTGGCCGCGACGGTCATGGGCGATGCAACGATATCCGCGGGAAGCCAGAAACAACATCTGGTCTTCAAATGCGTCCGCGCTGAGTGGCCAGCCGTGGCTGAATACGACTGGCTGTCCCTTGCCCCAGTCTTTGTAATAAATCCGTGTACCGTCTTTTGTCGTGATCGTGGGCATAAACTTATCTCCTTCAGGTTAGGGTTGAGGAGGTGAAGCCGCGGCAGAGCAACTGGCGGTGCTATCCGCGTCGCGCGCGTCGCTGCGTGGGGTGAACAAGAAACAACCTCGATTAAGCCACGCTGACCGGTGCCATCCGGAACCTCTTCGCCGCAATAATTGTAAGCGCAACGAAGAGCGCGAGAACTACAAGTTGTGCGACCAGGAATGGCGGCTCTTTCTGCGTCGGAGCCAGTGCCCTCAGGGCCGGCACCTTCTCGAATAACTGAACCACTAGGACGAACACGTTGAGATAGAGTGCAACCGCCGCGCAAACCACGTAGATCCCCCGCCAGGCGGCGGCCAAGTGAAAGACATAGCGCGCAATGATCGCAACCGCCAGCACCAACAGCGATAGGATGCCGACCTTATGCGACGGCAAAAGGTGATCGAACCGGAAGCCGAACCCGGTCACGCTCGTGGCCCCGGTGCTCGCCAAAAAGATCGCCGTCGCGCCATCGAGCCGTTTCCCTATCAGCAGCCCGTACATTACGAGGAGTCCCGAGCCGATGCCGATTAAGCTAATCACCACATGAACAAGAGTGAATGTGGATAACGTCATCCCGAGAATCATGAGGGGCCTCCTTCCAGAGTCCGGATTCTACTCCCGTCTGGTTCGATCCATTTTTTGTTTAGGTAGCTCCGGCGGCAACGGCGGCATCGGCGGCAAGGGGCTGGTGGCGCGGGCCTTCAGACTGAGATAGAATCTTCGGCAGTTGCGACAGATGAAGCGGTTCTTCCATCCATTTCGAAGTTCTTCGAGGCAGCTCGGCCCGCTGGAGCAGTGCTTGCTCGAAGCCTTGTGGTCGCGCGGCAGCTCAACAGTTCGCGAGCTGCTGGAGAGCGGACACGGAGATCTTGCCTATACCACAGTGATGACCACGCTGGATCGGCTATTCAAGAAGAACTTGCTTACGCGGCAGGCGGAGGGCAGGGCCTTCCGCTACGCGCCGCGGCTGACTCGCGAAGCACTGCATCGGGAGGCAGCAGGCGATGCCTTCCGCCAACTGTTGGATGCGAACCCGGCGCCCGAATTGCCACTCTCTTATTTTGTGGAAATCCTGACTGAGCGGGATGCGCAACTGCTCGATGATCTAAAGCACGCAGTCGAGAGCAAACGCCGCGAGTTGCGCGGTAAGGAGAAGGCGTAGATGTTTGCGGCGCGCGGAATCGCGGTCTCGTTCTCGATTTTCTTCCTGCTCTACGGCGGGCTGTCGGTGGTTGTAGCTACCCTGTGGGCCAGAGTATGGCTTCACAGCGAACGATATCCTGGATGGCATTGTGCCGACCTGCTGTTCGCCTTACGGACGTTGCCCTTGGCGATCTCACTGGCAGTGACATTCACGTTCACCGTGCCGTCGTTTATTGTTCTCGAGCCCCATGCTATTCGTGAGCCGGTCGGGACCATCCCGGTTGTTTTGGGCTTGTGCGGACTGGTTCTGGTCCTGCTGGGAATTCTTAACGCGACCGCCGCGGGGTTGGGAGCTTCGAGGACGATCGCGACATGGGTGGCGGATGGACTCCTAGTGAATCGGGAAAGGTCAGTGCCGGTACTACGCATCTCCCGGGTCGTTCCCGCTCTTACGGCCGCGGGCATTTTTCGACCGCTGGTCCTGATGTCTGATGCGGTAGAGGCTGTTCTGAGCGCGAGTGAATTGCAAAGCGCCCTGCGACACGAATTGGAGCACGTGCGACGGCGCGACAATCTGAAGAAACTGCTGCTGCGCTCTGTCGGGTTTCCTGGCATGGATGCGCTGGAAATGGCATGGTTACAGGCCACGGAGATGGCGGCGGACGATGCCGCGGTTTCTACCGCAAGCCAAGCTTTGGATCTGGCTGCCGCCCTGATCAAGGTGTCGCGTCTGTCGACGCTTCCGTCGGCTCCAGACATTACCACGACTTTAGTACATGCACCGCTGGCGTCGGTGAATGCAAGAATCGAACGCCTGATCGCCTGGAAGGGGCAGCAGCAGAAGCCGACACTGGCAATATCGCCGCTGTACACCGTGTGCGTTATGGTCACGACAGTGGCTGCCGTTGCCGTGACGTACAGCCAAGCGCTGGTACGCGTTCACACCGCCACCGAATGGCTCGTGCGATAGGGGGACAAGGGTCCGCCAATTCGCAGCGGGGCTCGACGGATAAGCGAATACCCTCTGAGAATCCGTGAGAAGTTGTACCCCGTAACCCCTCGTTGGTTCTACTTTCCTCGGAGTTGCCTCCTTACAAAACCCACGCTACCGAGGAAATTTTCCTGCGACTGCGCTGACCCGTGGTGCATCTCAAATTCAGGCGCGAGTTTATGTCGGTTCACGAACTGCTCGTCTCCGCGCTTGCAATAAGGCTGGGTGCTGCGCTCGAGCTAGCCAGTGCCCGATCAGAACCCTCTCACTGGCCGCACATGGTTACCGATCGCCCTGTTCTGGACCTCTTCCGGAACTGTGTATGAGGACTTGGCCCATGGTTCGCATTGTCGCGGGATTTGCTTTACTGATTACTCCCTGGCGACTGCCCAAAAGTCAGGAGGGTCTCCGCCAACAACCATGGTGGCGAAGGACTACCGGTTCGATGTTGGTGCTGAACAAGTGTGGATCGATGCAGGGCTTGATTTTCAGAAGGGGGATCGAGTGTTCGTTTACGGCAGAGTGCTCGCCTGAGAGGCCCGTCACTTACCGAGAAGGCGCATTTGCCGCCTCCGTCGGGCCCGGCCGGAGCGCTGCTTGCGAAGCTGCAACCGGAAGCGAAGCCGGTGGTCGCGAGTCCCGACGCGGAATTGCCTGTCATCGCCTCTAGCCACCTCTATCTTGGTGTCAACGGCTGGCAGTGCAGTGGAAAACTTCTGGCGAGGGTACACGTCGAGAAGCCGCGATGAAATCCTCCGATGATTGACATACCTGACCGCCGCTCGACGTGAGTTTCGCTCTCCGATCTCTTTTGCTTGTCTTTCATGAAGTGTTTTGTTTTCACGAAGTACTTCCCCGCCGGATTGTTACTTTGCGGGTGACCTTTCGAAAATCACCAGCACACCTAACTGAGCGGCAAATCAGGGACAACTTATTCGATTCGCAAAACTGTCTGGAAGTGCGCTGACCGCGCATCAAACCGCGCCAGCAGTTTCCGTGCCTCGGGCAAGATCACTGCCACTTCGTAGTCGTCGCCTGCGAACTCCTTCACCGCCTCCATCGAATCGAACATGGTCAGCGTGACGAACTCCACTTCATCTTTCCCATCACGCCGCAGTAACAACGCTCCCTTGAATCCCGCGACGCGATGAATCCCTGGCAGAATCTCGCTGCGTAACAGCTCTTCATACGCATCAGCGTTGTCGCGCGTCGTCCATCCATGCCACAGCCGGCTGATCACGTTCGTCTCCTCACAACCGAGCTCTCCTAACCGCGTCTTCTTCCCACGACGCACCATCTAGCGATCATTACGATGGCGCCGCTTCAATCGCCCGCACAGACAGGCGCCGCGGAAGTATGCTCGCCGCGCCGTATCAAAACAATCGCTCCCAAAATTGCGACCGACGCCAATACTAAACGCAGCGTCAAAGGCTCCGAAGCCAGAAGCCATCCCAGCAGAACAGCCACCACAGGATTCGCATACGTATGCGTAGCCACCAGCGCCGGCGGACACTGCTGCAACAGCCAGGTGTAGGACGTGAATGCCACCAACGATCCGAACGTGATCAGATACGCCAACCCTAGGAGTGACCGCAGAGAAATGCTCGCCCAGTGTGTCGCCTGAAATTCACCCGTCAATCCGGCGGCGATCAGGAGCATCGCCGCACCGCACAGCGTCGGCAACGCCGTTCGCCCCAGGGCGTCAGCAGGCAATTTGACCTTGGGAGAAATCACCACACCAGCAGCCCACGAAAATGAGCCCAGCAATACGGCCAGCAGTCCCAGCAGGCTCGACCCCTTCGTCACTTCAGTGCCCGTGAGAATGGCTACACCGCCCATCCCCACGATCAATCCCAGCATGCTGAAGAGGGTAATTTTCTGCTGCCCCACCATCCACGCCAGCGCCACAATGAACATGGGCTCGGTAGCAATGAGCAACGCCGCCAGACCGGAGCCCACATACTGCTCGGCCCAATGCAGCGTGCCGTGTCCCACCAGAAAGAAAAGCCCGCCAACAATGAATCCCGAGATCCAATGCTGACGTGTCGGACGGAAGCCGCGCATCCACGCCCAGGCAAACATGATGCTGCCTGCAATCGAATGCCGAACGGCCGCGGTCACCAGCGGAGGAATGGTCTCGACTGCGTAGCGAATGGCGAGGTACGTCGAACCCCAGATGAGGTAGATCGCTACGAAGGCGAATGCCAACTTGATGGCATGTGTCCGGTCGTGCGTTGTTGACTGTGCGATGGCTGGAGGTACGCTCACGGGTCTGCCACCTATGTTTATCACCCGGCCGCTGCGGAGGAGGGCTGTGATTTGCGTTGCCTGTTCCGTTGTCATGTTCGTAACCTCTAAAACTTAGTTCATAGGTTAGATATGATCGTAACCGTGCTAGCATAACTTGTCAATGTATTTTTGACGGTTAGGTCGGTGAACGAGTGGTATCGTCGAGTGTTCTTATGGCGGGGCGTCGAAAAAAGCTGCACCCAACTATGGTCAGGCGAAGGCCGCCTCTCTTCGAACTGACTGCTGGAGTTCTCTGTCTGGATTTCATTAACACTCTGGACAACCGACCGAGTGGAGAGCCTAAAGAGTTGCTCGCGTGCTACGGAGACCTGGTTCGCTTCGCGGAAGACACCGGAATTCTTACGCCGGCGCAAGCCGATCGATTGTTTGTGTGGAGCGCCGCCGATCCTGACGAAACGCCGCGGGTTCTGCAAGCCGCACTCGAATTGCGCGAAGTCATGTACGCTGTTTTTTCAGCCGTGATTGCAAAACGTGCTGTTCCCGCGTCGGCACTTGCTCTGCTGAATGGTTATATTCAACTCGCCGCGCAACACCTCAGTCTGACACCTGCCAACGGCGGCTTTGCCTGGCGGTATGATAGCTGCGGCGATTCTCCTGGCGGATTCGAAACCATTCTGTGGCCCATTGTGCGTTCCGCCGCCGAGTTGCTCGCCTCCGACAATTTGCCCTTGGTGCGCGCCTGTTCTTCCAAGACCTGCCAGTGGTTTTTTCTAGATACCAGCAAGAACCACCGTCGCCGCTGGTGCAGCATGAAGCTGTGCGGCAATCGCGCGAAGGTGCGGAAGTTTTACGCCCGGCAGCGCGAAGGGTAAATTTGTTGCTAGCGGTCTTTTGAGAGTGCAGCACGATTACGGCGCAACCATGAATCATCCCTGATCATCGATAATCATTTTGAGGGAAAAATCAATGATCAGAACACCTATGAATTCAAGGTCCGGTTATCTGGCGGAAATCAGCGGGCAGAGTCCGAAATTTGCCAGTGCGGTCCTGGCTTGCATGTGCATGGCGTCGGGCACCTGGGTTGCGGCGCAGGCGCCTGGTGACACCAACTGGAAGCGGCTCGAAGACGCGATGGGACGCCCCGGTCAAGTGCAGTCTGCCGACGTGATCCGCTTCGGCATGCCGCGCAAGGATCTGCATGTCACCCTCGGCGACGTAACCGTCAGGGCGGGACTGGCGCTCGGTTCATGGAGCGCCTTCATGCGTACCGGGGATGGAGCCATGGTGATGGGCGATCTGGTGCTCACCGAAGACGAAGTCGGGCCGGTGATGCGGAGACTGCAGGAGAGGGGAATCGAGATTACGGCGATACACAATCACCTGATCAGCGAGTCGCCCCATGTCGTATACATGCACATCGAAGGCCACGGCGATGCGGTGAAGATGGCTGGGGCAATTCATGAGGCGCTGGGCCTGACGAAAACTCCCGGGCCGGATTCGGGGACTGCGACCCAGACATCCGAACCCCTGGGCTTCGATCAGAAGGCAATCGAAGATATTCTCGGCCGCAGCGGGAAGGTGAACGGTGGAATTCTGCAGTTTGGCGTGCCGCGGGCCGAGACCATCATAGAAAATGGTATGACCGTGCCTCCAGCCCTGGGGGTAGCGACCGCCATTAATTTCCAGCCGACCGGGGGCGGCAAAGCTGCAATCACCGGAGATTTCGTGCTCCTGGGCAAAGAAGCGAATCCGGTCATGAAGGCATTGCGCGATAACGGGATTCAGGTGACAGCGCTTCACAGCCACATGCTGACCGAGGAGCCGCGGCTGTTCTTCATGCATTTCTGGGCGAACGACGATGCAGCCAAGCTGGCCAGGGGACTAAAGGCGGCGCTCGACCAGACGAACTCGAAGAAGTAACGCGGTCAAGGCTCACTTTCGCTCCAAAAATCGGCAGCCAACAATTACAATCGCCAAGCGGAAATTGACAATCGGCAATACCGGAGGCTCGCGTGATCTTTCGTCTCTTTGCCGTCTTACTGCTGGCTGGTTTTGCTCTTGCCCAGGATGTGGTTCACTACAGGACTACTAACGACAACGTGAAGTACGTCTTCGCCACGGCAGAGCCGGTGGCGCGGCTTAAGCCCGGAGACATTCTCGACACCAACACGCTCGACTGCTTCGGCAACGGCCTTAAGAAACCAGGCGACACGCTCAGCATGGCAAAAGGAGACAATCCTCTTGCTGGACCGTTCTACGTGGAGAGCGCAGAGCCCGGCGATACGCTCACTGTGAAAATTCTCGATCTGCAAGTGGACGGCGACATGGGCGTCGGCGCCTTCTCCCCGGGTTTCGGTGCGATCAACGGTTCGCATTATACGCCGGTGCTTGAGCCGCCTTTGAAAGAACGGGTATGGTTCTACCGCATCGATCACGCGGCAAACACGGCAACCTTCAAGGCGCTCGACTCCAACTTCTCGGTGAAGATTCCCGTGCATCCGTTTTTCGGATGCATCGGCGTTGCCCCCGCTGATGGCGAAGCCCGCAGTTCGCTGGTCCCTGCCGAATTTGGCGGCAACATGGACTCGCCCGAGGCCAGCGTCGGCAACACCGTCTATTTCCCCGTCAACGTAAAAGGAGGCCTCCTTTATCTCGGCGACGGCCATGCGGCTATGGGAGACGGCGAGATCGCGGGCTCGGCAGTCGAAGTGCCGTTAAAGGCGCGGGTGCAACTGGGCGTGATCAAAGGCCGCAAAATCAGGCTCAAGCACCTCATCCGAAATCAGATCAACGTTCTCGCAAGCTGGTCGGCCGTAGTCAATCGTCTCATTGGGGAGGAACCCCAAGGGTAGTGCAAAACCAGTGTCCATACCGGAAAACCGTAAGGCTCAGCCACAAGCCACACGCAAAGCCGCACACCGACCCGGAAGACGTCGTCATCACGATGCACGAGAGGGTCAAATGGGATTATCCCGGAGACTTCGTTGTCGTCTTCGAGACCGAGACCTTTTTGATTCCTGGTATTTTTATCCCGGGAACCACGTCTCCAGCACTCCCCGCTCAGACGTTGAGCATGATCATTGTTATAAGTACAGCGTGCATATCGACGGCAAGCGGCACGACCCCAATGCGATCCTCCGGCCTTAGCGGCCATGTAACTGTTGCCGAGGTCGCCAATGTTTCGGCGGTTGCCCAACCTGAACTGCGAACTGCCTTTTCGTGTGTCTTCCACGGGATCGAGCCGATGACTCATTGCGCCCGGGACAGCCGAATCCCTGAGAGCCGGAGACACAAGCTTGTCAAAGCTCCCCGCTGGTGTTTCGATGAGATCTGAATTGTAACGCACCCTACGGCCGTTTAGCGGAACTCCGCCTGGCAAGTCCCGCCTGCTCCCGCCAGCCAAGTTCCTTGACAGTCCGCTTGGGGGGAGCGACACTCCAATTATTACACTTTTGACATCCGGGATCGCTATGCGAACATGAACACCGCGAGCCATTCCACCCAGGAACCTGCAACCCGCGCCGAAATGCCCTATCCCGGGGAAGACAGAGGTAATTCGCTCGCTGGGATGGCCCAGCGGGACCTCCACGCCGCCCTGCAACTTCTGGCCGAGCGCGCTCAATACATCACCGGAGCGAGCGGGGCGGCCATCGCCCTGCGTCGCGGCGGGCATAATGACATGCTTTGCCACGCCAGTGCCGGCTCAAACGCCCCGGAACTGGGCGCGCTTCTTTCCGCAGAGTCTGGGCTTTCCGGCGAGAGTGTGCGCACGCGGCAGCCCTTGCGTTGCGACGATGCTGAGAGCGATCCCCGCGTGAACCGTCAGAGCTGCCGCGAATTGGGAATCGCCTCCGTGGTGGTCATGCCGATCGTGAGCGAAGACCAAGTGCTCGGGGTGTTCGAACTTTTTTCGGGCCGTCCGAAGGCCTTCGATGAGCGCGACCTTTCCGCTCTGCAGCGTTTGGGAGAGATGGTTGAGACTGCGGTCCAGCACGCCCGGGCAGCTAGTTTGCGCGTGGGTGCGGAGGTCCCTTCCGATGAGGCTGCCCTATCAATGGTGACTCCTCCGCCGCCGCCAACCCCCGAACCGCAGATCGCGTCGCCGCAATCTCCGGTCGAATTGCAGACGGAAATCAAAACAGAATGCGGCGCGGAGATATCTTCCTCATCTATCGCAGTCTCGACAGCCGATTCGAAAACTTCCCCGGAGTCCGCAAGTGTGACCGCGACGCCGGCTAATGTGCCGGAGGCTGAGCTCCCGGCTCGTGATGTTCCAAGCCCTGACGTTTCGAACTCCGAGGCCCCGCCGGTGGTCGTTCCCAACGATTCTCCGCCGAAAAGAGCAGTTTTGTGGTCAGCCCCGGCGACCGCGAACACCGGCAGCCCGCCAGCTCAAACATCCGATTCTATCGCTGTGCCACCTGCCCTCAGGAATGTGCACAGGTGCCAGGCTTGCGGTTTTCCGGTTTCCCAGGGACGCGTGTTGTGTGTGGACTGCGAAGAAAAAAAATGGCGCGGTGAGCCGGTTCAGCGTCCGGCGAAAGCGCCCGAGCCTCCGACCCCTGCTCTGGCCATCGCTTCGGGGCTGTCTTCTGTGGCTACCGCTGTGTCGAGTCTGTCCGCAGCCGCCGCTGGCAACCTATCGCAAGGACATGAAACTGGCGACAAACCGCCGTCTTCCGATTCTTCAACTCCACCTGCGAGCCGCGAGCCCATGCCGGTCAAGATCCGCGAGACCGCCTTGAGCGTAGTGCCCGACCCGCCGGCCGCCATTGAAAAAGTTAGCACTGAAACCACCTCACCTGGGCTCTTCCTCAGCGCCGGAATGGAGTCCCAATCATGGTGGGCGGCGAACCAATACGTTCTCGCAGCGGTGTCCATCGTTGGCATCGTGATCGCCGTGATTGCGTGGATGCGCTAGCAGCT
>Ga0137419_10001448_pt1 | contig 10188 bp, 5 predicted proteins | sample CZODoug3_1_2_16f_FD_108279 | JGI IMG/M metagenome (GOLD analysis project Ga0137419, IMG submission 108279) | Vadose zone soil fungal communities from Angelo Coast Range Reserve, California, USA - CZODoug3_1_2_16fungal (Illumina Assembly) | ecosystem: Environmental > Terrestrial > Soil > Vadose... | reverse complement strand
TCTAGAGACTGACTAACTAATTGGGGAAAGAGCGCAGCGCATTCCATCCTGGCCAGGAGTGATTCACTCCAACAAAGGCCGTATACTTTTGCGCAGACCAACTTGTGACATCCTCACATTTCGCTTGCGGCGAAGCGGCGGACCATACATTCCGGTTGGCCGACCACTCGCCCGGAACACTTCTGACGCTACTCAAGCCGGTTTCTGGCCCCTTAAGCGGCCGAGTGTCTTGAACGTACCGCAAAAGCCGTTTTCAGGGAAGTACGGAGATGCCATCCACAACAGGAGTTACGGGTGGCTCGACGGGCCTAGGTGAACTCATTTTCCTCCGCCTGGTCTGGGAACCGAACTTTCTCCTGCCCGTCAACGTATGAGAACGTATAGGAGACGGTATCTCCCGTAGAAATCCCTGCTGTCTCGCCAAGAGGATCGTCAATGGAAGCTTTAGGGCAAAATCTAAAATTTGCGGCGCGTCAACTACGGCGCAATCCCGGTTTCACCATCACGGTGATCCTTACCCTGGCACTCGCCATCGGCGCAAACACCGCCATTTTCTCCATGGTGAATGCGCTCATGCTGAAGAGCCTGCCCTATTCGCATCCCGAACGGATGGGCACTATTTACACACGGATTACCGGCTCCAGGGCCTCCGATGAGCGACACAAACTAAATGGTGAGCAATGGGAGCTGCTGCGCGACAATGTCCCCTCCCTGATATCGGCTGTTTCAAGTCCAAGAACTTCGGGCGTAAATCTCCAGGCGGGTTCGCACGTGGAGTACGTGCATGGCGGGCGCATCTCGGCTCACTATCTCGACGTGCTAGCGGTTCAGCCTGTGCTGGGGCGCAATTTTTCTGACGACGAGGACCGTCCGCACGGGCCCAAGGCCGCCATCCTAAGTTACAGTTTGTGGCGAAATACCTTCAGCTCTAATGCCAATATTTTAGGGCAGGGCATTCTGTTGAAAGGCGAGCCGTACACTGTGATCGGAGTGCTCCCTGAGGGCGCAACTACTCCCTTGAACGCCGACCTATATACGGCGCTCCAGCCCAGCCGCGAGGGCGAAGGCGGGGGAACGAACTTTGAGTCCGTCACGCGGCTGCGCGATGGCGCCAACTGGCAACGGGCGGATGCGGAGATCAACCGCGCCTGGGCCCTGCGCTCCAATCGCTATGAATTAAAGAACAACCCCGGCGCGCAGCTGACCTATTATTCCGTGCCGCTCCAGAAGGGCCAGACCGCCTCGCTGCGTCCGCAGGTTCTGGCGCTGATGCTGGCCGCAGCCTTCATTCTGCTGATCGCCTGCGCCAATCTGGCCGGGATGACGCTGGTCCGCATGATGCGTCGCACCTCGGAAGTGGCGACGCGGCTGGCGCTGGGGGCCTCGCGCTGGCAGATCCAGAAGCAATTCTGGATCGAGAACCTGCTGCTGGCACTTGTTGGCGGAACCGTTGGCACTGCTGTGGGCTTCCTTGCCTTGCGCGGTCTCCTGTTGCTGCTACCCGCGACCTTTCTCCCAGTCGCCCGCGTTCCCCTCGACGGCCGCGTGATGGGCTTCACGCTGGGTGTCTCGCTGTTGACCAGCATTCTGTTCGGTATGCTCCCCGCGCTCGCAACTCGGAATGAGGACCTACGCTCGTCAATGGCCAGCCGCGCCGTGGCCAGAAGCGGCAGCTTGCGCCTGCGCCAGGGGCTTATCGCTGGCGAGGTCGCCCTGACCGTAGTGTTGCTGGCCGCTTCCGGCCTGCTCATCCGCACCCTTGTCCACTTGGAGACGCTGCCGCCGGGGTTCAACCCCAACGGAGTAATGACCGCCAAGGCCTCGCTCGACGACGCCCGCTTCCACGATCCTGCGGCCTTCAGAAAACTATTGGACGAGAGCACGGCCGCCATGCGGCAGATTCCCGGCGTGCAGAATGCCGCGGTCGGATTGAGCCTGCCGTATGAGCGCGCTTTGGTTGATGGAGCGCTGGCCATCAGCGACGGTAAGGAAGCAGGACAACACGTCGAAACAAATGAGGTATACGTCACACCCGGTTATTTCGAGGCATTGCAGATCCCGGTCCTGATGGGGCGCTCCTTCACCGCAGAAGACGGTCCGGATGCGCAGCGTGTGGCCATCGTCAACCAGGCATTCATGCGCAAATTGTTCCACGGGGCAAATCCGGTTGGACGTTACGTGGATAAGAATATGGTGATTGTCGGAGTAGTGGAAGATGTGGCCATCGCGCCGGGGTTGGTTGCTGGTGCGCCTCTTACCGGCGAAGAGGCTATGTATATCCCTGCCGCGCAAAAAGATGCCCGGTCACTCTCGCTGGTTCACGTATGGTTCCAGCCAAGTTGGATCGTCCGCACAGCCGGCCCGGTGGAAGGATTGAACGCGCAGATGCAGCGCGCGCTGGCGAGTGCCGATCCCAACCTACCCTTCTCGGGCTTCTACAGCATGCGCGACTTGCTGGTGAAGACCCTGGCGACACAGCGAGTCGAAGTGGCGCTGCTGGGCGCGATGGCGGCACTGGCGCTGCTGCTGAGCGCGGTCGGCATTTTCGCGCTGGTCGCCAACATGGTGGCGCAGAGGACGCGCGAGATTGGGATCCGCATGGCCCTGGGCTCGACTGTGAGTCAGGCAATGGTGCAGATCGGCCGCTGCGGCGTGGGCGCCTCGGTACTGGGCCTTTTTCTAGGACTGGTCCTTTGCGCGGGAGCGCTGCGAGTGATGCGCGGCGTGCTCTATGGCGTAGGTGTGTACGATGCGCCCACAATCCTCACAGTCGTCTTGACGCTCGCGTGTGTAACGCTCATTGCTACCACTGTGCCAACTCTGCGAATTGCAGGAATCGATCCTGCAAAGACGTTGCGAGATGAATAGGACAACGTCGGGAAAAGCCATTCTCTTGCGCTCCTGCCTGGCTGTCGTTAAAACAGCCGTGGAATGCGTCTCCCCCTGCTTGGAATCTTAAATGTAGCATTCCCCAGCGGCTGGCAGCCCGTTGCTGCGATGTTGTATATGGCTTTCCAATACTGACGAGAGAAGTAGAGAAAAAAACAGAGCGTCTTGCTTAGGTGGGCGGTGGGAGATGCCGCGTCGCGACACTATGTTCCTGCTGCGGCGGCTGCGGTCTGATCGAGGATTTTTGCTGCGCGGCCCACTTCCGACACTCCAAAAATCACCAATGTTGCATTCGTAGTTGGCTCAACACCGCAGTATGCATAGTGAATGTTGATGTTGGCGTCGCCTAGCTTCGAAGCTGCGCGTGCCAGTTCGCCGGGGCCGTGGGGAAGCTTGGCCTGGGCGATTTCGCCTTCTGTGTAGCTCATTCCTTCCTTGTCCAGGATTGCTGCGGCGGCCGCGGGATTGTCGACGACCATGCACACGAGGATGGTTTTCTCCGCGGGGATGGATTGAAAAGCCAAGATGTTCGCACCGCGGTCCGCGAGCGCGCGGCAAACTTTTCCCAGCGATCCCGGACGATTGTCCATGCGAATGGTCAGTTCCTTGTTAATGGGCATTTTGGAGACCTCCTGCGTTCGTATCAAATCGAGGCGTAGAGGTTCGACGTGGTGGTGCGGGAATCTTACGTCTAGCCCTAGGTTGATGCAAGGGAACATCCGGAAGGATTGGGTGTATACTCCGGCTACCCGAAAGACGAACGATCTCTTCGGATGAGGAGTTTCTCGACCGGGAAACCAACAATTAACTGAGCCTGGCCGGCGTTCGGTCCTCGCGGCTCGGCCGGCTCTCAATCAGTGAGGGCGTGATGAAGCAAACCTTTGCTATCGGCATTGGAGGCGCGGCTGGACAGGGTGTCGCCACCCCGGGCGACATTTTCGCGAAGATCTTCAGCCGGCGGGGCCTGAACCTCAACGCCTACAACGCTTATCAGTCCATCATTCGCGGGGGCCACACTTTTCTGACGATTCGTACCGGCCCGGAAAAGGTCACCAACATGGGTGACCGCATCGACCTGTTCATTCCGCTCAACCAGGACAGCATGGATCGGCACCTGAAACTTCTCACTGCCGGCGCCGCATGTATCTACAATGCCGATACAATTAAGTCCGGCGCGGCCGGGGACGGCGTGCAGCTTTGCCCACTTCCGGTTTCCGAGTTGGCCGATATCACGCGAAATAAAGTTGCGCAGAATACGCTCGCGATTGGCGCCGGTCTGCACATGATGGGCATCGGCTTCGCGGCTTTAGAGGAGGTCCTGCGCGAGCAGTTCAAGAAAAAAGGCGATGCCGTTGTGGCTGAAAACATCGGGGTTGCGCGCGCCGGCTATGACTATGCCGCTGCGCATTTCACGGCTTTCGCGAATCCGCTTCCCAAGACGGAGAACAAGTACGCGATCTTGAGTGGCAATGTCGCGATGGCCATGGGAGGCGCGGCCGCGGGAGTGAAATTTTACTGTGCCTACCCTATGAGCCCTTCGACCGGTGTGCTGCACTGGATGGCGGCACACGCGCGCAAAGCCGGAATTATGGTGCGCCAGGTGGAGGACGAAATCGGAGTGATTAACATGGCCATCGGCGCGGCTCAGGCCGGCGTCCGCGCCATGTGCGCTACCTCCGGCGGCGGCTTCGCGCTGATGAGCGAGGGCCTCGGCATGTCCGCTATGATCGAAACGCCGGTGGTGGTCATCAACTGTCAGCGCGCCGGCCCGTCCACTGGCGTTCCCACGAAGACCGAGCAGGGAGACCTGTGGCAGATGCTTGGCGCTGCATTTGGGGATTATCCACGGATTATCGCGGCGCCGCTGGACATCGGCGATTGCTTCAAGCTGATCCCGGAGCTATTCAACCTCGCCGATCGCTTCCAGTGCCCCGGACTTGTGCTCTGCGATCTCCTCTTGTCCGAAGGCCGGCTCAGTGTGCATCCGAACGACCTGGATTTCAGCCCACCGATCTATCGCGGCGAGCTCATCACCACCGCGAACGGTAACGGCGCACACTCTGCGGCTTCCACGAACGGCGGCTACAAACGCTATAAAATCACCGACAGCGGCGTTTCACCGCGCGCTGTTCCCGGCGTGCCCGGCCACATTCACACGGTGGCCACCGACGAACACCAGGAAGACGGCGTACTAATCAGCGACGAGTTCACCAACCCCATCAAGCGCCGCGCCATGATGGAGAAGCGAATGCGCAAGGTCGCTGGCATTGAGGCCGCCGTGCCGCCACCGGTACTTTCAGGTCCGCCCAACGCCGATGTGACATTGATCGGCTGGGGTTCAACCAAAGGGGTAGTCGAGGAAGCTTGCGAACTCCTGAGCGAACAAGGAATCTCTGCCAATCAGCTCCAGATTCGCTGGCTTGTGCCGCTGCATGGCGAAGCCATTCTCGAAATCCTGCGGGGCTCGCGGCATACCATCATCGTGGAGAACAACTACAGCGGCCAGTTCGCGCGCTACCTGCGCAGCGAAACCAGCTTTGTGCCCAGTGGCCACATTCGCAAGTACGACGGCGAACCTTTCATGCCGCATCACATTGTCGACGCCGTGAAGGAACAGCTCGCGGGGAGCACGAAACTTTCGGTTCCCATGCACGAGATTATGGTCTGAGGAGGAGACGCACATGGCGACCAGCGTACAGCGTGCGAATCAACTGACGATGGCGGAACTGAAAGGGAAAGTCGATCCCGATTGGTGCCCGGGCTGCGGCGATTTCGGAGTGCTGGCCGCGCTGCAAAAGGCCTTGGTGGAGCTGCAGATTCCGACCCACAACGTCGTCACCATCAGCGGCATCGGCTGCTCCTCCAATCTTCCCGGCTACATCAACACCTATGGCATGCACACGCTGCACGGCCGCGCCCTCGCGGTGGCCACCGGCCTCAAGCTCGCCAATCACGAGCTCACCGTAGTGGTGACGGGCGGCGACGGTGACGGCTTCGGGATCGGCGGCAACCATTTCGTGCACTCGATGCGGCGCAACGTCGACTTGCTGTACATCGTGATGGACAACCAAATCTACGGCCTTACCACCGGGCAGACTTCGCCCACCAGCCGCGTCGGCATGAAAACGAAAAGCATGCCGTTCGGCAACATCGAAGCGCCGGTTAACCCCATTTCCCTTGCTCTAGCCGCAGGCGCCACTTTCATCGCTCGCGGCTTCAGCGGCGAGCAAAAACATCTCACCGAACTAATCAAGCAAGGTATCGAGCACAAGGGCTTCTCGTTCCTCGATGTGTTCAGCCCGTGCGTCACCTACAATCTCGACAATACGTACCAGTGGTTTCGTCCGCGCGTGAAGAAACTCGAGGACGACTCTGCTTACGATGCAGGTGACTGGACCGCCGCGATGGAGAAGTCTCTGCTCTGGGGCGAGGAAATCCCCATCGGCAAATTCTTTGAGCGCACGGACGTCTCCACCCTTCACGGCGCCGAGCCGGTGCTGAACGAAGGCCCGCTGGTCCATCGCGAGCTCAGGGTGCCTCCCGACGCGGCCCGGTCGTTTATAGAAGAGCTGATGTAGCCACGAGCGGCCGGCTGCCAGGCCAAAATTACTCCCGTATTTTGTGAGATGGAGTATCGACAGGAGGCGGGGTGCGTTCGCGCAGCCAGAAATGGCTGTGCCACTCATGCTGGAGTTAGTTGGGGGCGGGGTCGGTGCGCTTTTTTAGGACGGGGCGGTCGTTGGTTGGGGGGGCCTGGGGAGCGGCGGCCGCTGGGCCTGCTCCGGTGGCGGGGGCGGAGGCGGAGATGCCGCCTTCTGTATAAGCCTTCTTTAGGAATTGCTCGGCGACTTGTTGGGCACCGCCGGTATCGTCGTTGGTTTGCTTGGCTTTACTGTATTCGTTGACGGCGCGGGCGCGCTGGCCGAGCAGGTCAAAGATCTTGCCGAGATAGATGTGGCTCCAGACGTCGGTCCACTTCTCGGAAGCCTCCGGAACGGTTTGCAGGGCGTCGCGGAACGCGTTGGCGGCGGCCTGATAATTCTTTTGGTAGAAAAAGGCTTCGCCCATGCGGAAATTGGCGAGTGGGCGACTGGGTTGGATGGAAAGCGCGCGCTGATACTGGCCAATGGCGTCGTAGTAGCGGCCTTGTTCGGCAAGTTCCTCGCCGCGGGCGATGGCGGCGCGTGCGCGCAGCGTGGAGCTGCCCTTCAGGATGACGTTATTGGGATCGATCTTGATGCCGCCGGGCTTGGGGCGGCCGAAAGTTTCCACCGTAAATTCGGACTCGGTGCCGACGACGTCGATCGTCTTGGTTTCCGGATTGCCTTCCGTTTCGATGCGCAGGTCGACGGGCATGTGGAAGGTGTCGAGGGGCTGCTTGATTTTGCCGACCACGCGGAAACCTTGATGCGTGCGGTAGACTACGTATTCGATGGTGAAGTCTGGAACACCGGTGGAATTGAGCCATTGCGCGAAAAAGCTGCGGAGATCGGGCGGTGGTTGTCCGGCTTTGGCGGAAGCTTGTGCATGCTGCTCGGCGAAGGCTTCGAAGTTTTCTATGGTGGCGCTGCCCTCGGCGTATTTGAAGTAGAAATCGTGCAACAGGGATTTAAAGGCGACGTCGCCCATCTGCGCGCGAACCATGTGGAAGATCATGGCGCCTTTGTTCATCACCACGGAGCGATAGTCGGCGGAATAGGGCGCCAGGCGCGCAGCTTGGGCGATGGGCGCGGCTTCTTCGTACATTAAGGCGCCGACGGCGAATTCGTCGACAGCTTTCAGACCTGCTTCTTTGCCGGCGTTTTGCTCGGCGTAAAGAGCTTCGGAGTAACGCGCTAGGCCATCGCTGATCCACACATCTCCACGCGTGGTGGGCAGAACGGCGTTACCCCACCATTGCGAGGCGACCAGGCGCGCGATGGTGCGGTCGGAACCTCGGGGATCCCAGATGCGCTTGCTAAGGAGCAACAGACCCGGCCCGGCAAAATCGCGCAGCGTGCCGTCGGGAAGCTGGGCGAGGGTGAACTCTGGGCGGGGCAAGGGGCCGAACATATCGGAAAACACCGTGGTAGAGCGCGCCACGTCGTCGGCGAACTTTTGCGCATCACCGCTCATTTCACGCGGCGCGTACACGTTGACGCTGATGCCTTCGGCCTGCTTGGGATTGAGTTGCAGATTTCCGGCGACGAACGTGCCATGCGGGGCGGGTGTGTCGCACAGGAAGGTGTAGACCAGGCGATTGCCTTCGACGGCGTTCCTGCCCGGAGTCGGCGTGGGAGCGGCGGCTTTGCCGGTTCCGGCTACGGCAAAGGATTCCGGAACGTTGAGGCGGAAGGTGGCGGTGTAGCGGTTGGAAGGATAGTTGGTGAGCGGGAACCAGCGCGCGGGAAGAAGCAGGAAGGCGCCATCGCGATTGATGGCCGCGGCGCGGACGCCGGGGACGGGGCTGTTTTCTTCATTGGCGAGCGGACCGGCGTAGGTGAAGGTGAGAGTCACTTTGGCGCCCGGCGCCACGGGAGAAAGCAGATTGACGATGACGTTGAGGGGATTTTGGGAGTCGCGCTCAAAGCCGAGCGTCTTGCCTTCCGCGGACTTCACCACGGTTACGTTGAGATTGGGATGCAGCTCGACGCGGACGGCGCTAGAGACTTCCTGAGCTTTGAACTCGACTTTGGCCACGGCGGAAAGAGACTGCGTGATGGGGTCGAGCGTGGCGGAGACGTCGTAATGGTCGGCGAGGAAAGAGGATGACCGAGGTGTTTGGGCATGCAGGGGCGCGCAGGCGAGGAGGAGCAGAGAGGCGAGGAGTGAAGCGGTACTGAATTTATTACAACGGGTCATCGGACCCCTTTCATTTTGACGCATTGGCTGCGGCCTCGCATCGGCATTTTCCGGCAGCGATCGATGGAGGTCCTTCGGTTCGGCAGAATGTGCCGGACCTCACGATGACGGCCGATTTGCGAGAGCGCATGGATGCCGATTGCTACTTCGCCGGCTAGAGCTGGCTGGGACGCGCTGAAGCGCGCCCCTACAACTCTTGCAACGTTTCCAGAAGCCTCAACGGATGCAGGACATGTTTCTGCCCTATATAGGATAGCAGAGACCTGATTTCGCGTTGCCATGCGGCGGGATGACTTGTGCTTGCGCTTCGGCAATTAGTTCGAGGATGGCGTCGGCGGCGCGCTCGACCGCGCCGGGAGGGCCGAGGCGCTGGCGGACTTCGGCAAGGTCTCGGCGGAGAGATTCGCGGGCGCTTTGGTCGTTCAGCAGGCGAAAGACCTCGGAGGCTACGCGGCTGGGAGTGAAATCGTTTTGGATGAGTTCGGGCACGGCGCGTTTTCCGGCGATTAGATTGACCATGCTGAAGAAAGGCGTGCGCACGAGGGGCTTGGCCAGCAATGCGGTGAGAGGTGTGACGCGATAGACAACGACCATGGGGACATCGAGGAGCGCGGCTTCGATGGTGGCCGTGCCGCTGGAGACGACGGCGGCATCGGCGGCGGCGAGGGCGTTGTAGGTTTCTCCGGCCACGATTTTCAGAGGGAGTTGCGGCGGCCAAGCTTCGCGGAGGGATGCGAGATTCGCTTCGGGGGCGGCGGCGAGGACGAATTGCGTTGGCGAGTCGCGGTGGATGCGCTGGCAGGCCTCGCGGAGTATCGGGAGATGCTGGCGAAGTTCCGCGGCGCGGCTGCCGGGCAAAATGGTGACGATTTGCTTCTGCGGGTCGAGACCTTGCTCGCGGCAAAAGGCTTGGCGATCGAGCGAGGCGTGCACGGCTCCAACCAGCGGATGGCCGATGAACTTCACGGGGACTCCAGCGTCGCCGTAGAACTTTTCTTCAAATGGGAAAATGCAGAGAGCTTGCGCGAAGCGGCGGCGGACTACGCGGACGCGCCACGGGCGCCAAGCCCAGAATTGCGGGCAGATGTAGTAGATGTTTTTAATGCCACGGCGTTTGAGTTTGCGGGCGAGGCGCAGGTGGAAGCCGGGAAAATCGGTGAGGATGGCGAAGGCGGGTTTGCGCCGCTCGGCCTCGGCGACCAGATGGCGCATGGCGCGCACGAGCGAAGGAAGATGGCTGAGGATTTCGGTGATGCCGACGACGGAGACTTCGGAGTAATCGGTGATGATGTCGACGCCGGCGGCGCGCATTTGCGGGCCACCCATGCCGAAAATTTCGAGGTCAGCGCGCTGCTTTAGCGCAGCGGCGAGGCGCGCGGCGTACATGTCTCCGCTGGCTTCACCGGCGGAGAGGAGAAGAGAGGTCATGATACCGAACCCTGCAAGACGCCAAAATCT
>Ga0137419_10001443_pt1 | contig 10200 bp, 6 predicted proteins | sample CZODoug3_1_2_16f_FD_108279 | JGI IMG/M metagenome (GOLD analysis project Ga0137419, IMG submission 108279) | Vadose zone soil fungal communities from Angelo Coast Range Reserve, California, USA - CZODoug3_1_2_16fungal (Illumina Assembly) | ecosystem: Environmental > Terrestrial > Soil > Vadose... | reverse complement strand
TTCGTTGTCTTGAACGAAGAACCGCAGGTTCAGAATATAGGCTTCCAGATGTTCCAATTCGGGCATTTTCGCATCGTCGCCTGATCGATCGGCCTCGAAGTCCCAGGATGTCTTCCAACCGTCGGATGACATGAACCGCATTAGACTCGAGTTTTCGAGTCGGTTCGCTTTCTCTTCGAACGTCTTAAGCACTGCTTGAGTCTTGCGAGCGGCCATTCCTCGATATTAAGGCCGAAGCTAGAGGAATCATAAATCGCGCCTTGCATCGGTGTGCGCTTTTTTATCCGGTGACCGGCAAAACGCCAAGCGGATGGTGTTAGGCTCAACGTAGAGGAGCCGCCTTCAATGCGCGAAAAGAAATCGCCGAAACGCAGAAAGTCAAAGGCCAAGTCAAAGCGAAAGATGAAAGCGCGACAGCCACGAAGAGAGTCCCAGCTTTCCGAACGACAGGAAGAAGCTGAGGCCAGGCAAGGCTATCGATCTGGAGAATTGGAACGACGCTTCGGCTTCAAACCCTAGAGGGTCCACGATGTTGCGTGCTCCTGTAAGGAAAGCACGTGATTTAGCTGTGGCAGAAATGTGACAAAACCCTGGAAGCGATAGAAGGCTTGGAGTTGTCTCGGCGGCTTGCAAAGCGGGCGCTTTGAGGCTATCGGGCTTTCAGTATGTTGGCTCCTACATTTCGCAGCCAATAGCCTTTACCTCAATTTATCCCAATACGCTGGCGACCGTGCCCAAAACGCCCAGATCGAGCCGAACGGCGTCTCTAGTTTTCAGCGACTTACCAGCGAGCCAGAGGGCAATCACCCGTGTGCCGGGACAAGACGTTCATGCAGTCCAGATGAAACCTCCGTACAGCTAGTGGACCGTTCTACAGCAATGAATTTCTAACATCTTTGTAGAAAATCGACCATCAGCTCTCGAACATTCTGCTTGGTATCGGTATAAATGTCGGTGTGTGCGACATCGACACAGTCCATGTAGCAACGCGCGTGCTTGTATAGCGATTTGCCATGATGCAGGATTTCATTTGGAAGGATCGAATATTGAAGATCCACGGAACGATCCTCGACGACTAGGTCGTTAGGCATTTCCATCTTGAGCCCGGCTTTGCCCACCCACGCAGCGAGTTGGCCCGAACCTCTTGCAAAACGATTGCCTTGCGATCCCGAAATTGAGAGCGTCCGAGTGTCTACAGCGAAATTCTGCAGAAATCGAAAGAGCCTGCTGGAAGTCAGGTCAGCGACCGATTGAAGATTGGTTGGTGGAAACAGGTTCAGTGCGGTCTTTAAGAGATACGGAATCCCACTGAGTTGCCCCGCGAGCATGGCACCGGAATTGGGTGTGGCGAGGGTAATTATTGCGGTTATTGGATTTTTAGGCAGTACAAGTTGAAGCGCTGCGATATCCAAGACATCCACATTGCGGTACGTGAGTTGCGGGGCGAGACTCTTTACAAGTGAAACAAAACCCGATGGATCGGTAAGTGCTACGTTCGCGACTCGACATAAGAGCCCCCCCATGCTGTGGCCAATCAGAATCACAGGGCGGTCTGTATTCGCATTCAAGACTTCCTTGGCTAACCGTGCGCCATTCAGGAGGACCGAATCCTTCCAATCGTAGGATTTATTGTCGGTTTTGCATTGCGGGAATGTCTTTTCTAAGAATTGCTTTAGATTGTCGAATGGCTTGTGCGAGCTTCCGATTCCATGTCGGATGAAGAAAAGTGGATTCCACTGTTGGAGGCTCTGCTGTTTTTTACCGAATGTTGGCTCAAGATCGATAAGTGGCATGGTCTTTTATCCAACCTCAGATGGCAACAATCCAAGATAGAAAGTCACATTCCGATTCATGAATGCTCGTACATAGCCGTGATCAATGCGCAGGACAAGCGCGGGACCGCTTCTGACAAAGCCGGGAATGGGAATCACGGTCTGGTCCAACTCACTTCGGCCCTCGACATAAGCTGCCCTCGACGGCAGTGGAGCTGCTGCGGTTGCGAACCGGGAAGGGAGTAACTCAGTGAAGTCGAGATTATTCTCTTTTCCGCGCCACGCTACGGTTGCGACGCCGTTTTGAAAATCACTGTAATTGCAACAGTCGTTAGGGTTGTGCCCGCCGGAGCGGACTCTTGTCCACGGAATGACAGTCGAAATTCTCCGGAGACGTTCCGGGGTTTCTCGCGAGTCATCAAAGAATACGCTCCGCAGGACAGACGTTGTTGACGGTTTGTAAAGTAGAGCTCCTACTCCAGAGCCCGCATCAAGTCCAGATTTATAAAAGATTCGACTGAGCAGGGGCGAAGATTCCAGCCAGATTGACGGAATTTGTTGACGACAGACCTGAAGAGCTTCCTGGACGGGCTTCCAGCGCCGCGCCGTGAATACAAGATCGAGGATAGCGAGTTCCAAGCGACGCATGTCGCGGAACTGTTGCGTGCCCTGGGGCATTTGGTCGAATTCAAGCAGACTCTTGAATCGGAAAGAATCCAGTAGCTCCGCGGGCTCCATAGTTCTGGGAATATGCTCGAAAGACAGCAGGTACCGGCTGACGCGTAGCACATCAAGCAAACGATCAAAGGGTCTTAGGTCGCCTCTTTTTGCATTCAGATCTTGTTCAATCCGGATCACAGGCTTTTCAACAAGAGATCGGAGTTCAACGTCTAAGCCTTCCAGCTCGATTCTAGGTGGAAGTCCTTTCGTGCCGTCGAACCAAGCCAGTAAGCGATTAGCCGGAATAGTGTGAAAGCGCTTGGAAGTAGCTCGCACGACTTCCTCTGTCTCTGCTTCCCACCGATGAAACAATGCGAATGGGATTGATTCGGTGATTGCTGCAGCGATGCTTGACCAATCTGAGGGAGTTTCTACTACTAAATCGATATCTGAAAATGGGTCGACAAGATCGTAGAGACTCGAACCATTTGACTTGAGAGATTCGAAATTAAACAAAAGGTTCCTGAGTACACCCCCTCGAATCGCGAAACGGACTCGGAGCCTTTGAGCACAAGACTGTAGTCCACGTACTTCGGGCAGCTCTATTAATTGATGGACGAACTGGTCAAAGGAAGGCATGGAACTGAAACCGACCGAAACCAAATTCTAGTTAATAATTTACTTTTGAATCAAGTCAGGGTATTGCGCTGCAACTGCGAAGTGCCTAAGGCAAACAAAACAAATGAAAATCGGTCTGCGCGAACAGGTCAGGGTGAATTAGCAAACCTCCGACTGAGAATTCGTCTGCTAACGTATTCGCTGGCCTAGATTCCAGCCAGAAAGTTGCTACCCTACTTTTGAGTTTCCGGCGCACTGTCTCCGATGGGCTGGACCTTTATCCCAATTTATCCCAATAGGCTGGCGACTGTGCCCAAACCACCCACAACAAGCCGAACGCCGCCTTTAGTTGTCAACAACATACCAGCGCCAGAGCGCAATCACCCGCCTAGGGAACCGTTGGGTCCACCCTTTACGGCTTTTATTCGTCGCGGCGAAATCTTGGAAGCGACGCTGGTTGAAGTAGCCTGGCAGTAGACAATTACTTGCCAAAAAGAGTTCGTCTGGGTTCGGCTTGTGTTCTGTTAGCCGAGCGTTACGTTGTCTGACACATTCACGATCTCCAGAAGTGCGGATTTGCAATCCGTCCCAGTGTGTCCCCGATTATCCGGCGCGGTGATATGGAGCGGGCCATGATGTTCGCGTTTTTTTATCTCGCCCTCAAATGACTTGCAGCCAGCAGGCGGTGGGCCATAGCCGAGATCCAGGTCCAGTGCTACACCCGGGTTTACGCCCTTATAGAGTGCGCACTCGTCGGCAAAGGCCTCCCTCGCACCTTTGTGTTTGCAATCAACGTCGAGTGAGGAAGACATCTCGATCAAAACATCCGCCGAAGTTTCTCCAGGGAATGGCATGAGCTTCGCTGGCCAGTCGTAGGTAGAGTCTTTTGGACACTTAACGACAACTTGAGCGAGCGTCTGATTGAGATAAACGAAGGTATACCCCACCGGCAGTAGAACCGGCTTATTCGAAGGCGCGTCGTTTCCGGTCACTGTGACTTGGATCGGATGCCAGGGAACAATCCAATCGGGAGAAGGAACCGAAAGCGCGAAGAATCTTTGGGTTCTTCCTCCATCAATGGTCCCGGCCGAGTCCATCTTGAGCCTCCGGGCTTCGATATTCACTCGACTCACCGAATTGTCGGACCAATCCGGTTGCGCCTTCGTCGTCGCCGTTACTCCTGCCAGAACGTAATCTTGCTTTTGAATCGGTGCTTCCGAACTTTGCGATGACATGCACGGCAAATGGTGGTCTAAAGGATCGGGTGAGACCAGGAGAATCTCCTTTCGCATTGGATTCGCGAAGAAAAGATATGTAAACGGCCCTCGCAAGTGCAGGTTCAGAATTTCTGTCCCCGCAGGATTGGCAGCATTGCCGAAAGACGATCTGGCCGCCGCCATACTGATCGGTAGAGCAACCATTGATCGAAGCAAATTGCGACGTGAAGTTGAACGCATGCTAGTGCCTCCTCAACAAAGAAGTTCAGGTCCATCCGAACGACGTAAATGCGGCCCAGAAATGCGCGTGCGATGTCGATTCCCGCGATCGCAAATCAATCAGGGCTAGTTGGAGCGCCTTGGAGGGCGATCCCTCCTCGACTAGGTGTCCGTAGAACGACCGCATGATCTCTTCGGTGCTCGCCGACTCAACTGACCACTTCGTGGCAACAGCCTCCGGCACTCCCTTTGTCATAAAGGCGCGCACAAGATTTCCAGAGTCCAGAAGTCCTTCTTCCTCCTCGCCCAGATCCGTCCCGCAAGCAGAAAGAACGACGAGGTGAAGTTTCGGGAATTCCATCGAAGCGATGGAGGCGGCAGGGAGAATAGTCCAACTATTGATAGACCCCGTTGGAGAAGCAATCACAAGCGCGGCGCCTTCCGCCGTTTGGATGGCATGGCCCGCAAAGTGAAAGACCTCGGCTCGCTGAAGGGATCCGGCCAACGCGACCTCCGTAGCTTCGCGGTTTCGCAGGACAATTGCATTGGGAAGTGCTCGGGACAGCGCGGCGACCTCGGTCGTGGCAGTCGGAAGAGCCGGCAACTCCAAATCATGGACCCGCGCTTCGCCGTCTTCCACCACGGCAAGGGTCAAATCGGTTCGCGCAATTCGGTGCGGCGCACGCGCAAGCTTTCGATAATAGATTCCGGGCGCTTCAGACAGAGAAGCGAATGCCCCCAAGTACTCACCGTCATCCCGGATCAAAGCAGAGAAAGGCGTCGACCACAAAACTCCGTCAGGTTCAAGAATCAGAAGCCGATCGCCTTTGAGATATTCGTCGAACGGTTGCAAAAGTTGTTTGTAAAGAGCTCGTCCGATACTGCCAATCGCACGCTGGTCGGAGTTCCGCTGGGCGCACAACCAAGCAAAACGCTCGATGAGTCCTTCAATTTCATGGCGATTCTCCGTAATCCAATGAAACCGCACACCGCGTTCGTCATAAGCCCAGGCTCCCAAACCCGAAGGTAGCATTGCAAAAGAGACTACTGTGCGCCCTCTTAGGGAAGGCAATTCATCCTGCACGGCGCGCGGATCTCTTCGGGAGCAAGCCCCTTCCGAAACCTGAGCTTTCCTCGGTTCATTGTGACCTTGCGTGGATCGAATCGCTGATGCTTTGTACCACTCCCAGCGTTCCAATGCTCCCATCTGGTCATGTTGCCGAAGTTTGGTTTCCACGTAGGTCCGGTATGCCCGACCTGCTGCGTGATCCCATTGCAGGCGGTCGCCATCGGAATGAAGTGTGCCAAGTGCAGGCTCAGCAAAATCCAGCGCCGAACACAGAGCCGTGTCGGCAACCGCGGTCCGACCCAGTCCAAGGTTCGCCTCCGCGAGCGCCTGGAGGAAATCTATCTGCAGATATCGGTTCGAAATTGCCCTGACTTCGCCTTGCAATTCGGAAAGGCGCTCGGCGGCTCCCGAAAACTCTTTTCGCTCGATTTCAGCCCGAGCCAACCCGATCTCGGCTTCTATTCTGTGATTTCTGGTTACGGTGGTGCGTGGCGCGGCGGAAAATAGCTTGAAGGCGGACTCGAAATATTGGCGGGCCGCGTCCGAGTGCCCCAACTCAAGTTCCAATTGGGCGAGTCGGTGGTTGGCCATGGCTCGCATGAGCGAATCGGGGTCAGCACCGAGCACCTCAAGCGATTCACTCAGCGCGGCTTCATCAAAAACGATCCTCCTGCTTTGATCGGCTAGCAGGTCTAGCTCGGTCACAAAGCTGTACGTTCGCATCGCAGAGTTGCCGCTGCTCCACGATGCGGAAAGTCCGTTATGAGTGTGCCGCCACGCACTTCGCAGATTTCCCAGCGAAGCTTCCGTATCCGCTGCAAAAAAGAGAGAGCGAAGGTACAGCTGAGGATAATGGACCGCCTCAGAATCACTCACATTCTCCGTGGACATTGCGAGTGCCCGGCCCATGTCTCCGCGCATGCTCAGGCATTCCTGACGCTCGAGGGCGGTTTGTATGCGAATCCACTCATAACCCGTGCTCGAGAGTAACGATTGCATCGGAGCGGAAAGCGAGTCGCACTGCGCCGCGTTATGCGATAGGCGCAGCGAATAGATTTCTTCGAGGCGAGCGCGAAGCTCCCCCGCGCGATTTCGGGATTCGGAGAAATGGACTTGTGCAAGGTGTGCGGAACGTCTTCCCGCTTCATAATCACCTACATTATTTGCGGAGATCGCTCGCGCTAGAGCATTGACTGCCAAAGGGAACTCTCGACCGTCGGCGGTGCTCAAGAGTGTCAACAGCCAAGTGTCGTGGTGTCGTCGCTGAAGGACTTCTGCGAGCGTATGCAGGGCGGCTCTGGCTTCCGCGCTCCCACCATGGGTCAAGCCCCCAAAACCTTGTGGAAGCCATTGGACGGTTGCCTGTCGAAGGTAGTCTTCCACATTTTGATCGATTGCGTCTTCTAACCCCGGCCCGTGCTGGGCGATCTCGCGAGGAGCCATCAGGGTAAGATCACGGCTCAAGGGTTTGATTTTCCCTTCGTCGGCTTCCATCTTTCTCTTCGCCTCATCAGCCCAGCCGCCGGACGGGTCGAGAACCAGATACTTGTGCCATTGCTCCACTGCTTTATGCAGGAGACCTGCCCGTTCCAACGCGAGCGCCAAGTTGAAAACGACAACGCGGTCCTCCGGTTGCTCCTCTTGGAGTCTCGTGAGTATTTCGATCGCTTGGGCGGTATCCCACGGCCGATCCTTGACACCCCGTTCTGCGTATGCGCTAGCCAGATCCAGTCGAGTGACACGCAATCCGGGCGATATCGCCAGTGCCGCTTGGGCGTCTTGTATAGCTGCATCAAATTTGTGAGCCAGCAATTCCGTCCTGGCTCTTCCCGCGAGCCAGGTCGGATCATTCCCTCGGCGGGCAAGATCCGTTTGGATTTGTTTCCTGGCTTCCAGCAGGGCTGCCGACTCTTCACTGGAATCGTCTGGTCCACGGTAGGCACCGAACTTGGGATACTCCGCACCTGCGATTCTCATTTCAACCGGGCGGCTGTCCGAATAGGCCGTAAGGAGAAGTTGGTCCAGAGACGGTTTTTTGATCAACCTGTACAGGGGCACGCTTGAAAACACCACGAAGATAAGCGCCGCGGCCGGAAGCAACCACTTCAATAGGGCCCTTTTGGAATCGACAAGACGGCTCTGGTGAATCTGGATTGGCGAAGCCGCATGAGTCTTAGCCAAACGATGCGCGAGCTGCGTCTGCCAATCCGGCCGCGAGCTCTGGAGTCCTTCAACTTCTCGCTGCTCTTCCGCAGTGAGCGGAATCGCAAGATCCTCCACGGCTTCTCTGAATTTCACGGCGCATGCGTCGCAGTCGGCAATATGATTCATGAGTTCTTCGACTTGAACATCTAACTGACCTTGTGCCGCCAATTGCTGTATGTCTCGTTCCTCGGGACATCCCGCTTGCATCGCCGTCCTCTCTTCCGGTTTCAAAGACAGGAGGCGAGCTGCACCGATCTCGAGCCGCTGCAAGGCATTTCGACACTCTTCGCACGAATTCAAATGGAGGCGAGCAGTGGCGATTCGCTCGGACGAGCCGGAATCGTCCAAGTTCATCAGCTGGGCATCGAGGACGTCGTGAAGCTGTTCCTCACTCAGATGACGGTTGTCCGAAGTCACTGCTCTGCGCTCCTTCTTATAACGATTCGGCGGGTAGAATTCCTTCTCGCCCGCTGTCGTCGGATTGAGGAGAAACCCTCGCACCGGCTAAGTTTTGCCGCACCAATCTCGTTAAACGGAGAATCGTGCTCTCCACACCTTTAGTTCCAAGGCCTATTGCGGGAATCGCGGCGATGGCGCTGGCGGGAAGGCCCACCCGATAATAGAGCCAAAAAATATGCCGGTCTCTGGCGGCATTCGGACCGCTCTCCATGTCCTGCAGACAGTGATCGATTTGATGGATGAGTACCTGCCGCTCAATGGACTTAGCGTTCTGATGGGATTGCGGCGCACATATGTTCGAAATTGGGCCATCAATAGGTTGGTCCGCTGATCCACCGCCTCGCTTCATTGAACGGGCGCCCTTGAAGTGGTCATGAACGAGATTCGCCGTGAATACTTTGATAAAGCCGAAAATAGCATCGGGATGGCTAGATTGAAAATTTTGAAGAAGATTTTCGCTTCCCGAGCACAGCTTCAGGTAGGTTTCTTGAACTAGGTCATCCAGCAGCTCCGGCGAAGCCCCTCCCCAACGCCTTGCAACTCGTCCTATCACACCCGCGATCAAGGGCTGAAAACGCCGCACGAATTCAACCCACGCAGATTCCTCACCTGTTCGCAGGCAGTGCAGAACGAGATCCGTAGATGAAAGAGCCCGATAGTCCATGGCTGGGCAGCCCGTGAGTGACGGCGATTATATCGTACAAATAGGCAATTATTCCGATGTTACGATAGCCTGCGAAGGGAAGTCCCCACCGTTTTCGTTCTCCCATACAACGAGTGAACAGCGTTCAAACGCGAACGTCGGCTCACTGAATCCGCCCAGAAGAGCAGGCAGTTTCCGGGAGACTGGCAATGGTCAAGATGAGAGTTCACAAAGGCCTAGTTGAAATTTGCTTCATGCTCTGGTTCGCCGCACTGCCGTCGATCAGCTCTGCACAGAAAAAACCATTCGACGCCTCCGCAATCGTCCCTCCCGACTTGTTGAACGGTCCGAGTTCGACAGGCAAAGCTCATCTCAAGTCGGTCATTTTGGACAAGTCGGTGTTTGGATCCGTGGCTGCGAAAGCCGATGTCGACACCGGCCAGGTCCGTCGCATGGAAGGATTGATCAAGCTTCCGGCGGCGGACACCCCTCGTGAAAGTGTCGATTCGTTCTTGAAGGACAACGCCGAGATATTTGGCGAGGCCGTGAAGAACGGGAACTTGAAACTATTGCGGCAAACGAAGTCTCCTACTGGAGAACATTTCTATTATCAGCAGCTGTTTCAGGGCCGGCCTTTGTGGGGTGGAAGCATTTCTGTTCACAACGTCGTCGGTTCAAAGGCCGCAAAGATCATCAACGATTTGAGGGAACTGTCGACGTTGGAAGCGCCTCCCTCCCACAAGAACACCGACTTCAACGATCAAGACAAGGCCAAAGCGATTGAGATCGCGCACGCCGCAGTCAAATACACGAGGCTTGCTCCTGACGAACCAGCTGCTGAGCCGGGATTCTTGGATGTCCATGGACAGCCGGTTGCCGTTTGGCGTGTGCGCTACAGCACCTCGGAACCGGGAGCTGCCTGGGAAGTGATGGTCCGGGCGTCAGATTTGCAGGCAATTAGCGCAAAGAATGCCGCTGTCTATGCCACAGACTCTAAAGCCTCAGTGTTCTACGCCGACCCCGTCGGAAGAACCGGAAACCTGAATCTTACATTTCCGTTGTCTCCGCAGGACCCACTTGTCGCTTTGCTTCAGGGCGCTCGCCTTCCTGTAGTGCTGACGGAACTTGATGGGACTGGGATGCTGGACGGACGGTATGCGACCACGAGACTGACAACATCTTTCCCCCGCGCCCAGTCAGCGACACTCGACTTCACTTACGACTGGGATGATCCGCATTTCCGGGAAGCCATGGCCTACTACTGGGTAACCGAGTGCGCTCACTACTTGCAGCAATTGGGCTTCGGACAGATTTTCCAGTCGAGTATTCCAATCAACG
>Ga0137419_10001442_pt1 | contig 10202 bp, 4 predicted proteins | sample CZODoug3_1_2_16f_FD_108279 | JGI IMG/M metagenome (GOLD analysis project Ga0137419, IMG submission 108279) | Vadose zone soil fungal communities from Angelo Coast Range Reserve, California, USA - CZODoug3_1_2_16fungal (Illumina Assembly) | ecosystem: Environmental > Terrestrial > Soil > Vadose... | reverse complement strand
CAAGAAGGCGGCAGGGACTACTCCACAGACACCGCTCCCGGCCATGATACCGGCTGCGACGTTTCCGGCTGCCGGGGCGAGATACTCAAGATCGCCAGCGTGAGCGGCAACACCGCAACGGTGGCCACGGCCTTGCATTTTCCCTACGATCCAGTAGTGAACGCGGCGAATGTTTCCAAGCTAGCTAATCCGGCCATCGGTGTTATCGTCCAAAACCTGACTTTTGATGGCTCCGGTACGGTGACCATCGGCCTCTATATGCGCGCCGTTGCCGAGTCCACAGTTGCCAACGTTAAGTTCACTAATTTCTCGCTCGAAGGAGCACTCTCTTACTGGGGCTATAACCTGGCTTGGAATAACATCACGATGACCAATATCGGCGGCCACGGCGGCAGCATGTTCACTCTGGTAGATCAGGGAAACGCCAGTGTCAATGGCATGACCTTATCCGCCTGGTCTGCTACCGATGTCGGCTTTGCCCTGCACACTACCGCCAACGGCACCTACACCAATCTGATCGTGAATAAGGCCGGTGGTGGACCAGGTAGAGCATGCAAGATTCACGCGACCAGCTATAGTACATTTAACGGTCTTACCTGCGAGAACAGCGATCCTGGTGGCACGAGTAACCTAAACGGGATTGTCTTCAACTATTATTCGTCGCACAACACTTTTAACAACTGCGTGGTTACCAACAATTCTGGCGACGGTATCGTGGGATTCGGCAACTACAATCAATACAACACCTTCAATAATTGCACGGTCAGCGGAAACACCATTTATCAAATGTATGCTGGCGGCCAGTCTGCTTTGGGTAACCGCGACGATCACTACTGGACTGTCAACGGCGGTACCTATACCAGCCTAGCCGGGTTGTTGAACATCCAGTTGTATTCCAGCAACAACTCTTACGTGCACGACGTTCATTTTGTCGGTCCTGGAGTGCATGGTCTAAACATCCCAGCGAACAATGCTTGCGTAAATAACAATACCTTCTCGGGCTTCACGACTGACATTGTGCTGAACGGCACGAACAATTTGGGCGCGGGCAACATTACACCCGATGGCACGATTCCCGCGCTGATCACAGGAAGATGTCCGTAGGACAACGCTTTCGATGCATTGCCAGCAGGCCGAGACATCCAGCAGAGCGTCCGGAGCCTACCCGTACGGCCTGCGCAGCACGATTCACCTCTAGCCCCCACAGGGCATCTTCGTATTTGAGACAGCGCAGATCCGACATCGCCGCGGGCCGTGCCGGAGTGCTTGCTCAAGTGATGGACGTGCCGGTGTAGTTTCCAGAGTCGCATCAACTTGCCGTAGGCAATTACTGACGGGGTCGCATCTCGCTGCTCGAAGGCACCGACTAGGGGCGTCCGCACAGTTGGGGAACCACAAGCACGGGTGTTAGCAGCATGAACTTCATCGAGATTTCACCATGGGCCCACTCGGCCCTCCAGCTACGGGCGATCCCACGCCGACTTCGCAAATGCTATCACTGTAGAGATGTGGTGCAATGACGCAGAAAGCGAGTGAACCGCCAGGAATCGAGTAAGCCTGATGTTGTTTCGAGAACTCCGCAAGCCACCGAGTAACTCCATTCACGCCGACACGCCCGAAGTCATGCCACACAATCACGCTGCCGTGATGACAGCACTCGAGGGCATTCAAGGTATCGGAACGGGCATACTCATAGGAGTGCGCGCCGTCAATGAAAAACAGATCGACTCGGCCCTTATATGGTGAGTAGTCGAAGTCGGCGCTGTCACCGAAGAGAGTCTGAATCTTGTAGGCGATCTTAGTTTCTTCCCAAATGTATCGTCTCCGCTGTATGTGCTTTCTGGCAATAGCGTCATCCATAATCGTAGTGGAAAGTATGGGACTCACATCACGCGGCAGGTCGAGGGAAAAGATTCTGCAATCATTAGGGGTATTGAGAGCCATATGTGTTGCCGTATAGCCGGTATCAGTTCCGATTTCAAAGACAACTCTTGGTCGGAGGGCCCGGCACAAAAGGCACAGACCAACAATGTCAGCGGTAAACGATGGCACTTCGTTGAACCAAGTCAGCTCATCTACGTTGCATAAACTAATCTCTGCGAGTTGGGCCTGAGGGAAAATGTCAAAAACATTTTTCTGCGGCAATATGCGACGGTTTGCAAGCGAATGCAAAAGAAACAGGCTCTCCGTGACATAGGTGACCATTTCGAGCGGTCTATTGAGGAGCGCCAGACTTGCGAAATTCCCGCCGATCAACAAATTCCGTGCGGCGACAATTGCCGGGCGTGCGCGAGAAAGAAAACTCCTAGGAGTACGCAATTTCTTGGACCTTAGATTGATTTCATGGCACTGTCGAGCGTCTCTGTTGAAGGTAGGCTTAGGTGCGCTCCGAGTCATGGCAACTCCATTGCAATACAGTTGTTCGGCGGCGAGTAGGAAGCAAGCTAGAACCTGCTCGGTGTTTTCGGCCTTGCCACAGCCTAGGAACCGGCAGAGGTAGTGGTGCAAATGTCCGAACCACGCCTGAGCGGAGCGGGCATGAGAGAGTCCCTATCACGATGCGCGGGCTGCATTTCTGAGTCCGTCGGTTTCTGCGCGAAGGACCGAGGGTCGATGCCAAAACAAGGTCAAGATAGCAGCTATGAGGTAGGCTCCCGCTGCAAAGGCTAATGCCGCACTAAAACCGAAATGGATGGCCACCACCATGGCCAGCGCTGAGCCCAGGACGCTGGAAGCGGCATTCATCGCCCAGGCCCACTCGATCAAACTGTTGTCGGCGACGGGTTCAGAGAAGTGCTCGAGCGGCGCTGACCGCAAAGCACTCCCCTTGCTAGCGATCACCCGTAACCCTGTGGGGAACGGCATTCCCATCAGGAATCCCAGAGGCGCCAGCAATGCGGCACTTATGAGCAGCTTTGTCCAGAAAGGCAACCCCACGAGAAATCCCAACAGCGTGTGGAGAACAGCGACGTAAAGCGCCACCATGCCTATGATTGCTGCCAGCACGCGGCGAACTCGCCAGGTCTCATTAAGCCAGCGGCGTGATACGACGCTGCCAATACCACTCGAGAACAGCATCAAGAATAGAACCACAGTCAAGGCATAGGTGGGATGTCCCAAGAAGAGCACGAATCGCTGGATCAGCGCGATCTCGACCAGGATGTATCCGAGTCCGATGGTTACGAAATACAGCAGCGGCGCGACGTGTTGCTTCTGCGCTGAGCAGTGCAACGCCAGCGGTCCGACAAGAAAGGACAGCACCGCGACGATGGAGATAATCAACAGCATCCCCAGAATCTCTACGCCCAGGTTATTCTTCAAGCCATCGAACTCAACCACGTCTTTGTGGGCCAGCCGCGTTCGCAGAGCACGCAGAGCGCCTCTGGTCTTGGAGGTGAAGAAAAAGAACGGCGCGTCATCGGTCACTGGGGCTATGTCAAAAGGATAATTACGGATGAACTCCACCCGCGGGCTGAACTCTTTGCCGCCCGATTCTCCCCGCCAGGGCAGGTTGATAAGCCGGTCATACGGCGTGATCATTCCGAGGGGAGCGCGACGCTGCTCGGCGAGACGGGCTAAGCTCATCTCCACGCAGGCACCGGCCGGCATCGATGCCGCACACACGACATTCTCATCAGGTCGGCCGTAAATGTAAGGCGTGTACAGCGGATAGAGGTTTAGGTGGGCTGATAGATACTGCAACAGCGTCCGTTCTTCCTCAACGGTAAAGGGGCTCCTCCTGGCCAGCACAGTAACCGGCGTCCCACCCCCGTTTTTGGGATCCTCGTCGACGACCACCATGAAGTATTTGCGGACGTCCTCAAAACCCATCTTGCGGAGCACGTCTATGGCCTGGGACACCACCCGTAATGCCTCTCGCGGCCGGTTGAATTCCCAGCGCGTGATGGCGATGAATCCATCCGGCTTCAGGTGGTTGAAGTACTCCTGAAAAGCCTCGGCAGTGTAAAGGTTGTTTTCGCTGAGGGCGAAGGCCCCAGCCGACGTAGAGGCCCAGGTATCCACCGAGGTCATTTGGATGACATCATATCTATCTCTGCTACTACGTATCCACGAGCGTCCGTCGCTGACGTGAATGTGTACTTGTGGCAGCTCGTAGAGATGGTGCGCGTAATCGGCATAGCGTCCACACATAACGTTATTGATAATAATGGAGTTTATTTCTATAGCATTAACATTCGAGCTCCCGCCTATCACCGCGCGCAGGACGTCAATACCGCCGCCCGGGCCAATGATTGCATAGTCGCCGCGCGGGCGAAGCACGTTGGCGATCCCGCTATCGGGAACCGCAGGAGATTCAGACGATGGTGCCCCGCCCGTGAATGACTTCGGATCCTCAGGATCAGCGTTCATGATCTTGGTTGCTGCGTCGGCATCAATTAGAATCTGTTTGCCGCGGTCCCCAAAATCATCAACTTCAACCCGCGAGATCGCGTTCCAGCGCGCGAACTCCACCCATGGGTGTGCGTTGCGACTTCCCTTCGCGTAAACGATATCTATAAGTCTTTGTGAATGATTGGCCGCAACCAGCCCCACCAGCAGCGCCGTAATGCCAGCGGCAACCTTCCGCTCGCGCCCAGTGCCAGCCCAGATCCCTGCCGCCATTGCCATGGCAAGGGCAGCGCACACTATTGCATTCGGTCCTCCCAGAATGTTCAGCAGTGGCACCACTGCTAGGCAAGCCGTCGCTCCGCCAGCGAGATCCGCGCCGTACAGCTCTGTAACCCATTTGCTCTGGCGCTCGAAGACCAGTGAAAACAGAATCCCGGTGAAGAAGTAAGGCACGACCGCCGCCGAATAGATCGCGGTCAGCCGGAGAAAGTTCACAGGCCCCAGGGAGAGAGTTACGGGAACGTGAAGCACGATCTCCAGTGCTGCCATCACGGCTGCCGAGTTGAGGATGCAAGTTACGCTGGCCAGTCGGCGCAGTTCCCAGCGGGCTAGCCAGTCGCGCCGTAGGTAGGCAAAAACCCCGCCCGCGCCCAGACCCAGCAGTGCCAGAGAGATGCCCAAGAAAGCGAAGTGGTAGAACAACACGACTGAGAACAGCCGTGTAAGGGCTACCTCCAGGAGCAAGCTGGCAAAGCTGACCAGACCGATTCCAACCAGGAGACGGCGGCGCCCCGTTTCGTCGCGGACGCTACGCTCGTAGACAGCAGAATGTTGCCTCATTGCTCTATACCCCCTGACAGTGCGCCCCAGTGCCAGTGACTCCAACCACTACGAACTTTACCTGGGGGTGCAGGTATCTCATGGACATCTTGATGGCCAAGTGCGCGCGGTCGGCGTCAGCTTCAGCACGTCCACTTGGCCACACCGATGGGCCACAGTCTTGTGGCTCACGACACATGCCTTTTAGATCGATCGTTCTGAACAGCTGACCTACGACGCTGGGACTTAATGAGGAACAGCTACTCGCAACTCACGGTCCCTCTAGTGCTTTCCTTCTGGCTCAACTCCCTTCCTCTCGCCCCGCGTCTCTCATGGACGAACTGGTCGAGTAGTATTTCCGTGGACAGGATGCCGACCAGCGACATGTTGTCCTTGGTGCTGCTCGCGCGTCCAGCTTTGAACTTGGAGACCAGCCCAGCAACCGCCTGAGGATCAAAGATTCCGTCTCGCTTGATTTTGTCCGGAGACAAAGTCTGCTGCACGTAATCCAGGGAGGGCCCGAAGAAGCTCTTTCCGTCTGGCGCCCGGTATGGCTGCTTGTGCCGATCATGGATAGACTCCGGGACCAGTCCCTTGCTGGCCCTTTTGAGCAGATATTTCTGATCTAGTACCTTCATCTTTAATGAGCATGAGAGCTTGGTGGAAAATTCGACTACCCGATGATCGAGGAAAGGGTGCCGCCCCTCGACGCCATGGGCCATCGCCATGCGGTCGCCCTGGGACGATAGGATATATCCGGGCAGTAGAAACATCGCCTCCAGATATTCTGCCCGATTGAATGGAGTCCACGTTTCGTAGGAACGCGGCAGATCCTGCTGAAGCTCGGAAAGCGCTGAATAAGATCGTATTTCTGTGCGAACGTCCTCAGAGAAAAAATTCTTGAGCTTCGCGGTCAGCTCCCAGCGCGGCAGATGCGAGAAAAAAGGGCTTCGAAGATCTTGCGCAGTCACATGGAAAAAGCTCTTGAGGTAGGCAGCGGGCTGTCGCTGAAGACCTTCCATGTAGGGATAGAGACGCCTCAGGAGGAGTGGGCGCCAGGCTGATCTTGGATTTCGTCCCCAAAAGCGACGGATCTTGGCCTCTTTGAAGATGTCATATCCGCCCATCACTTCGTCTGCGCCCTCACCCGTCAGCACTACCTTGAAGCCATTGTTCCGAACCAGCTTTGAAAGCATGAAGAGGGGCGCCGGCGCAGTGCGAAGAATGGGCTGCTCCGCATGCCAGATCACTTCAGGAAAGACTCTGGCAATGTCTTCGCAGGAGCAATGCACCTCGCTGTGCTGCGTGTGCAAGAACGCGCTGGCTTCCGTCTGGTACTTGCTCTCATCAAACTCAGCATCGTCAAAACCAATGGAGAAGGTCCTCAGCCTATCCCCCACCAGTTTCCTCGTCAGTGCAGTTATAAGGGTGGAATCAAGCCCTCCACTGAGGTACGCACCAACAGGGACATCCGAGCGCAACCGGATACAAGTCGCATCCAGCAACAAGGCGAGCAATTCCTCGGTGAGCTTTTTTTCGTTGTCTTCTGCAGTTTCACCTTCAGGCGGATATTCGAGATGCCAATACTGCCAGACTCGAATGTGACCATTCTCGAGCACCAACGAATGTCCTGGTGGAAGCTGCTGAATATTCTTGAACACGGTACGCGGTGGCAATGTCACCCAGAACGTAAAGATCTGGTTTAGTGCGCGATAGTCTAATTCGCACTGGACTTCAGGACAAGCAAGTAAAGCTTTGATTTCCGACGCAAACAGAAAGCTGTCGGCGGTTTGTGTGTAAAACAGTGGCCTGACTCCGAGCCGGTCACGGGAAAGGAAAAGCTTCCGTTGCGCCGCATCCCAGATCGCAAAGGCCCACTGACCGTTGAAATGACGTACGCAGTTCTCACCTTCTTCCCGGTACAGATGCAATATGACTTCAGTGTCAGATCGGGTGGCGAACTTGTGGCCTTTCTTGATTAGCTCCTCCCGTAGCTCAACGTAGTTGAATATTTCGCCGTTGAACGTGATCCACAGGTCACCATCCGCAGTCGACATCGGCTGCTTCCCGCCCTGGAGGTCGATGATGCTCAGGCGTGCATGGGCCAGGCCGACTGAGCCGCTAGAGTAAATACCAATGCCATCCGGACCGCGGTGCCCGAGTCTTAGAATCATTCCGTTGAGTTGATCGGGAGCAATACAACCGCCACGGAGATTTACGATTCCAGAGATTCCACACATGTTTCGGATGAGCGGCTACAAGTTCTTGTTAGATCAAGTCTGAGACACGGCAATTATGGCGATAAGGGACGCCGGACAAAGAGAACTTCGCTAGGACAGTCGAGGAGCGACCGACAGCAGTCGTTCTTCTTATTTGACCATGCCGGTCCTGGCGTTCGCGGTCGGGCCACGAGTCGGGGAAGGGGATAGGTGCTGGGCGGCACTCTCGCTAAACCCTATCTCTTCCCTCGGATACCGCCATAGAAAACACTGCGCCAAAGCGAGACCAGTGAGTTGTGTGTAATGAAATGCGCCGGTACAGCGTCCATCCCAGCACCGCCAGCAGACAGAGTGTGAATTCTGCAGGAGCGCGATGCCTCGATTCTATACCGCTAGCTGCCAGAGATACGGCAAGTAAGTAGAGAGGAAACGCGGCCAAAATAGCAATGAATGTCCGCTGCTGCAAAGTATGCGCCTTATCTATAAACGCGCATAAGGAACCTACGCCGGCAAGTGCCCACAACAGGAGAGCCAGAACAACCCCAATCAGCGATGTTAGAATCAAACCAGGACGCTCAGCCATCATGAGCTTCGCGCTGGCGATTATCCCTTGGGAACGGACTTGGTCGCGCCAGCTATATTGCATAGTTGCAAGACCTTCGCGAATATCACTGGCCAAGTCGAGATAGTCCACAGTAACTTTTTCGACCCCGGATTTGGCCACGTAGATGCTGATCTCTTCTCCGAGATAGGACAAATACCCTCTTGGGTAATTTAGTCCGAAACGAAAATAGTCGGATGCTGACATTACGCCCTGATCTAGCGTTGTCTCACCGCTGGCTGTCTCACGAAGAAATGCCGCCTTAGCCTGGGCCCTTTCATACTCTGGCAATCGACGTTTGATGATGATTGCTACCTGGCCGTAGAGATTATGGCCTAGGTCACGACTCGAACTGCCCATGGAAAAGACGCCCGTATTGAACCAAATGAATCCCATCCAGAGCGTGAGGGGCACGAAGCACATGGTGGGATACCACAAAACCTGTTTGAGCGAAAACCGGTTGAGAAGAAATGTGACACAGATGACTAGCGGCCATAATATCGTGACGGGCCGCACGAGCGTGGCGCATCCGAGCAATATTGCTGATGCAAGCAACGGGCCCGATCGCTGCTCTTCCAAGAAGAAGACGGCTGCGAAATAGAAACTAATGACCAACAATGGATCGAATATACCCTCGGAAGCTAAAACATGGGGGAAAACCAAGGAATGAGGAAGGTGGAAATATAGCACTGCGGCCGCAAGGCTGGCCTTGGGTGACGCAGTTAAGAGATGCGTCATGCCGTAGACCGCCATTACGGCGGCGATCATCAGAACAACCTGAACGAGAATCACCGCATACCTGCCCCCAGCCAGATACAAAATTGCTTGAGGAAGATAATCGCCCGCGAGGCCATGGGAAACCAAGAAGGTGCTCAAGCCTTTCCAACTCATGCCCACGCTACCCAGTTCACGGATAGCGACCATCCGTTCCGGCGCTCTATCGGCATGCAAAAACACATCTGGACGAGCGATGTCCCAGAAGAATATGGCCCCGTGTACGAAGATCATATAGAAAAGGAGCCACGTTTTGATGCTCCCCGCTCTAGAAGATGTCTTGGCCTGCAGGTAACGCATCGAAAGGAGTCCTACGGACATTTTCCTGTGATCAGCGCGGGAATCGTGCCCTCGGGTGTAACGTTGCCCGAGCTCAAATTGTTCGTGCCATTCAGGACAATGTCAGTCGTGAAGCCCGAGAAGATATTGTTATTTACGCAAGCATTGTTCGCTGAGATGTTTAGACCATGCACTCCAGGACCGACAAAATGAACGTCGTGCACGTAAGAGTTGTTGCTAGCATATAACTGGATGTTTAAGGTTCCGGCTAGGCTGGTATAGGTGCCGCCGTTGACAGTCCAGTAGTGATCGTCACGGTTACCCAAAGCAGACTGGCCGCCAGCTAACATCTGCAAAATGGTATTCCCGCTGACGGTACAGTTGTTGAAGGTGTTGTATTGATTGTAGTTGCCGAATCCCACGATACCGGCGCCAGAATTGTTGGTAACCACGCAGTTGTTAAAAGTGTTGTGCGACGAATAATAGTTCAAGACAATCCCGTTTAGGTTACTGGTGCCACCAGGATCGCTGTTCTCGCAGGTAAGACCGTTGAATGTGCTATAGCTGGTCGCGTGGATCTTGCATGCTCTACCTGGTCCACCACCGGCCTTATTCACGGTCAGATTGGCATAGGTGCCGTTGGCGGTAGTGTGCAGTGCAAAGCCGACATCGGTAGTAGACCAGGCGGATAAGGTCATGCCATTGACACTGGCGTTTCCCTGATCGACGAGAGTGAACATGCTGCCGCCGTGGCCGCCGATGTTGGACATCGTAATGTTATTCCAAGCGAGGTTATAGGCCCAGTAGGAGAGCGCTCCTTCGAGCGTGAAATTGGTGAACTTAACGTTGGCGACTGTGGACTCGGCAACGGCGCGCATATAGAGGCCGATGGTCACCGTACCGGAGCCATCAAAAGTCAGGTTTTGGACGATAACGCCGATGGCCGGATTAGCTAGCTTGGAAACATTCGCCGCGTTCACTACGGGATCGTAGGGGAAATGCAAGGCCGTGGCCACCGTTGCGGTGTTGCCGCTCACGCTGGCGATTTTGAGTATCTCGCCCCGGCAGCCGGAAACGTCGCAGCCGGTATCATGGCCGGGAGCGGTGTCTGTGGAGTAGTCCCTGCCGCCTTCTTGCAGGAAGACGTAATCTCCGGCATT
>Ga0137419_10001440_pt1 | contig 10202 bp, 11 predicted proteins | sample CZODoug3_1_2_16f_FD_108279 | JGI IMG/M metagenome (GOLD analysis project Ga0137419, IMG submission 108279) | Vadose zone soil fungal communities from Angelo Coast Range Reserve, California, USA - CZODoug3_1_2_16fungal (Illumina Assembly) | ecosystem: Environmental > Terrestrial > Soil > Vadose... | reverse complement strand
TTACCAAATGAGCGACGCGCGCCTGGCTCAGGCCACCCACGGTGCACGCCGGCCTCGCGGACCACTTTACCAATGAGCGAGGCCGACCTCTCCGTCCCGTTCAACCGGCGTGCGGCCAGCGCGATGAAGGACGCGCACCTGCAGGAGGCGCTGACGATCGCCACCACCAAGTTCATCGGGCTCCGGCGCGAGGCGTTCGGCGACTTTCCCGAGGGCGAGCGCCTGCGCGACCTGGCGCGCGAGATCAAGGAGGCGACCCTCCAGCGCCTCGACGGGTATCTGGAGCAGCTGATCGACAACGTCGAGCGGCTCGGCGGCCGCGTCCACTACGCGGCGACGGCCGCAGAGGCGCGCGGTGCCGTCCTCGATATCGCGCGGCGCACCGGAGCGCGGATGGCCGTGAAGTCGAAGTCCATGGCGACCGAGGAGATCCATCTGAACGAGGCGCTCGAGGCGGCCGGCGTGACGGCGGTCGAGACCGACCTCGGCGAGTACATCATCCAGCTCGCCCACGAGCGACCGTCGCACATCATCGCTCCGGCGATCCACAAGACGAAGGGCCAGGTCGCGGACCTCTTCGCCAAGGAGCTCCGGCGCCCGGTCGCGGCCGACCCCGAGGCGCTGACGCGGATCGCCCGCGGTGAGCTGCGGGAGAAGTTCCTGCACGCCGACCTCGGGATCACGGGCGCCAACTTCGCCATCGCGGACACCGGCACCGTCGTGTTGGTGAGCAACGAGGGCAACGCGCGGATGGTGACGTCACTGCCGCGTGTGCACGTCGCGGTCATGGGGGTCGAGAAGGTCGTGCCCTCGATGACCGACCTCATGGTCTTCCTCCAGATCCTGGCCAAGAGCGCGACGGGCCAGAAGCTCTCCGTCTACACGACGCTGGTCCGCGGACCGCGGCGGACGGGGGAGCTGGAGGGACCGGACGAGTTCCACCTGGTGCTCCTCGACAACGGCCGGATCCGACAGCTCGCGGGGACACTCCGCGAGTCGCTCTACTGCCTGCGCTGCGGCGCGTGCCTCAACGTCTGCCCCGTCTATCGCCAGATCGGCGGCCACGCCTACGGATACACCTATCCGGGGCCCATCGGGATCCTCCTGACGGCGATGCTCGACGGTCCGTCAGCGGTCAAGGACCTCGCCCACGCCTCGTCGCTCTGCGGGGCGTGCGTCGACGCCTGCCCGGTTCGCATCGACATTCCGCGGATGCTCGTCGAGCTTCGGCGAGAGCTGGACGAGAAGCGGCTCGCGCCGTGGACCGAGCGTCTCGCGTACGGGCTCCTCGCGCGCGTGCTCTCGAACCCGCGGCTCTACCGGTGGGCGAAGCCGGTCGCGCGTCTTGTCCAGCGACCCTTCGCCCGGGACGGCGCGATTCGGAGCGCGCCGCTCCTCGGCGAATGGACGCGGACCCGCGACCTTCCCGCCGTCGCATCGGTCACGTTCCAGGAGCGGTGGAAGGATCTGGAGCGGGAGGCTCAATGACCACGCGGGTCGAGTTCCTGTCGCGGATCCGCGGCGAGATGGCGAAGACGCGGGGCCTCTTCCCGGCCCGGACCGCGCCGCGGCCCGCCGATCCGCGCGGGGTCGCCGAGATGCTCAAGCGCGAGCTCGCCGAGCGGTGGCCCGCCGCAGTCGAGCGGTTCCAGCGCGAGTTCGAGCGGGTCGGTGGCGTCTTTTACCGTGTCCGCGCGCTCGCCGACGTGCCTCAGGTCGTCGCCGGCATCGCGCGCGAGCGCGAAGTGCGGCGCCTCGTTGCCTGGGACGCTCGCGAGCTCGGGGGCGATCTCCTGGCGGCGCTCGAGGCCCGCGGCCTCGACCCCGTCGCGATGCCCCCGGGCGAGGTTCCCGCCGAGGAGCGCACGCGGCTTCGCCGTCTCGTCGCCGACGCCGCGCTCGGGCTCACGGGCGTGGACCTCGCGATCGCGGAGACCGGCACGCTCGTAGTGCGGTCCGGCGCCGGTCGCCCGCGCTCGACATCGCTGCTCCCGCCCGTGCACATCGCGGTCTTCGACCGGACCGCCTTGATCGAGTCGCTCGGCCAGGCCGGCGTGTTCCTGGAGGCCTGGCAGGGGGAGGAGTCCTCCGGCACCGGCGCGGTGGTGAGCTTCATCACCGGGCCGAGCCGGACGGCCGACATCGAGCTGACGCTCACGCGCGGCGTGCACGGGCCGAAGGAGGTCCACGCGGTCTTCGTCGAGGCGCCGATCCGTGGCTGAGCGCCACTTCACGCCCCTCGAGGTCGAGAAGCTGATCCCGGCGCTCACGCGGATCATGGGCGAGGTGATGACCGCCGCCCAGGAGGCGAATGCCGCGCGCGAGCGCCGCGAGGCCGAGCAGCAGCGGATCGCGGTCTCGGGTGGAGGTGTCATCGACCGCGCCGCCTGGCGGGCGGACACCGAGCTCGCGGAGCGGCTCACGCGGCAGGTGCGCGAGGGCGTGGACAGGATCGTGAGCCTCGGCGGCGCTCCGAAGGACCTGGGGCTCGGCCTGGTGGACTTCCCACACCTACGCGACGGCCAGGAAGTGAACCTCTGCTGGAAGTACGGCGAGACCGCGATCCGTCATTGGCACGGCCTCGACGAAGGCTACGCGGCGCGGAAGCACCTCTGATGGCCTACGCCGCCGTCCTCTTCGATCTCTTCGACACGCTCGTCCGCTTCGACCGCGAGCGGATGCCCAAGATCCAGATCAACGGCAAGATGGTGCGCTCGACGGCCGGCCACCTGCACGCGCTGCTCCAGGCTCATGCGCCCGAGATCGGGCTCGAGACCTGCTACGAGGCGCTGCTCGCGAGCTGGCGCGAGGCCGAGCGCCTCCGCGCGATCGACCACCGCGAGGTGCCGGCGCCGGTCCGCTTCGAGCACTTCTTCGGTTATCTCGGCCTCGACACCGCCGCGCTCCCGCCGGGGCTCACCCAGACGCTGATCGACACGCACCGCAACGAGCTCGGGCGCGCGGCCGAGTTCCCGGCCCACCACGGGCCGCTGCTCAGGAAGCTCGCCGAGCGTTACCGGCTCGCGGTCGTCTCGAACTTCGACTACTCGCCGACGGCGCTCGACATCCTGCGGCGCGCGGGCGTCGCGGAGCTATTCGGCGCCGTCGTCGTCTCGGACGCGGTCGGCTGGCGGAAGCCGAAGCGGGTGATCTTCGACGAGGCGCTCCACCGCCTCGCGGTTCGCCCGGAGCAGGCTCTCTTCGTCGGCGACCGCGCCGACATCGACGTGCTCGGGGCCCAGCGGGTCGGCATGGACACCGCGTGGATCAACTCCGAGGCCACGGCGCTGCCGCCGGGGATGGAGCCGCCGACATACGAGATCCGCGACCTCGGCGAGCTCGCGGGCATCTTGAGGGTCGGCGCGGGCATCTAAAGTGCAGGAGAGGAGAGGCTGATGGCTACCACGCGCAAGGTCATCATCATCGGTTCGGGTCCGGCTGGCTACACGGCCGCTGTCTACGCGGCGCGCGCCAACCTGGCGCCGCTCATGCTCACGGGTGTCCAAGCGGGCGGTCAGCTCATGCTCACGACGCTCGTCGAGAACTACCCGGGCTTCGTCGCGGGTATCCAGGGGCCCGAGCTCATGGAGATCTTCAAGAAACAGGCCGAACACTTCGGCACCGAGATGATCGCCGAGGACGTGACCGCGGTGGACTTCTCGAAGCGGCCGTTCGTCGTCAAGGCGGGCGAGCAGGCCTTCGAGTCGCACACGGTGATCATCGCGACCGGCGCGTCGGCGAAGCTCCTCGGCCTTCCGGCGGAATCGAAGCTCATGGGACGCGGCGTCTCGACCTGCGCGACGTGCGACGGGTTCTTCTTCAAGGACCAGAACGTCATGGTGGTGGGCGGCGGCGACTCCGCGCTCGAGGAGGCACTGTACCTCTCGCGGCTCGGCCGGCGTGTGGACGTGGTCCACCGGCGCGACGCGCTCCGCGGCTCGAAGATCATGCAGGAGCGCGCCTTCAAGAACCCGAAGATCGAGTTCCTCTGGAACACGGTCGTGGACGAAATCCACGACGTGGCCAAGGGCAAGGTGACAGGGGTCCGGCTGAAGAACGCGAAGACCGGCGCCGGCGAGGAGCGCGCGGTGGACGGGCTCTTCGTGGCGATCGGTCATGAGCCGAACACGCAGATCTTCCGTGGCCAGGTCGAGCTGCTGCCCAACGGGTACATCAAGGTGAAGCCCGGGACCACCGAGACGAGCGTGCCCGGCGTCTTCGCGGCGGGCGACGTCCAGGACCACGTCTACCGCCAGGCCGTGACCGCCGCCGGCACCGGCTGCATGGCCGCGCTCGAGGCCGAGCGTTATCTGGAGGCGACCCAGCCGCACTAGGCGCCGGCGAGTTTCGGGGCGCCACGCCCCCGGGTCAGCGGAGCGAGTCCTGGAGCAGGTCGCCGTGACCGGTTTCTTCGAGAAATCTCCGGATACTCCGGAGCGAGGTGACGAGTGTTTGCCCCGGCACGGGCACGTCGATATACCATGAAGTGTCCCCGCCCTGGGAATTGACCCGCGCCGTGCTGTACCCCTCGACGACCCCGATCAGGCTGCCCGTCCGCGCTTCGTAGACGCCGGCGCCACTCGCGCCGTAGCTCACCGAGGCGTCCACCATCAGTCGCGAGTCTCGCTCGCGATCGGCCGGACTATCGAGATCGGTCTGGCTGACCACTCCGCGGGCCAGCGTCAGGCGGCTGCCCCATGGAAAGGCGACGACCCAGGCCCACTCACCCAGGGCCGCCGGGCGCCTCACGCTGGCCGGCGTGCACCGATCGCTCTCGGCGCTGAGCAGGGCAAGGTCGAGGTTGTCGGTTTCCCTTTCGACGAGCACCGCAGCGCGAACCTTCGCCTCCCGGCCCCTGGAGGAGCCGAAGACCACGTAGACCCCCTTCCCGCGGGCGGCGCCCGAGAAGGTATGGCCGGCAGTGAGCACGAAGCACTCGGTGCCCGAGGTCGCCGGACGCGTCGCGATGATCACCCCTGAAGCCGCCCGGAACCGCCGGCCTTCCTGCTGCTCCAAGATGACCTGGACCGCCGATGGAAGGATACGTTCGAGGACCTGCTCGTCCGTCGGTTCCCACAGGTGCATGACCCTGCAGCCAGCTCCGAGCCAGACCAAAGACATACCCAGCGCCAATCTGCTGACCGCGCGCTTGACCAGAGCCAGTCGCATGCGCGAACCCCCGTGTCGCTCGTATCATAACGCTGGCCCGGGCTCGGACCGCCCATACGGTGACGTCGCGTCATCGGGTACGGGAATTCACCGATGTAAGACGTTCGGCGTCTCTGTCAGCCTCGTAACGGTGACGCCGGATGTCTCAGCCGGCGATGTCGTCCAAGCCTCTGGTTTCGAAGATCTTGTCAGTGCGACACGCTCCTTGCTCGTGGCACCGGCGTTGCTTCGGCAATGACTGGCCGGCAGTGGGTGCCGAGGCTGTGACCGCACGTCGCGGGCGATTCACGATTCAACATTAGGAGGTCCCCAACATGCTGAAGCCCGTCGGTGCAATGTGCGTGCTGACGCTGGTCGCCGTACTCGTGCTGGGAAGCGTCGCGTGGGCTGGAAACGTCGAGGGCCAGATCCAGAGCGTGGATCCGAGCGGGCGAGTGGTGACGCTCGACAATGGGACGACGCTCACCATTCCCACGACCGCGAAGGTGGACAGGAACGCCCTCAAGCCCGGCGCCAAGGTGAAGGCGAGCTTCGAGGAAATGGGCCCCGACAAGGTCGTCACCTCGATCCAGGTGACTCCCCCCGCGAAGTAAGGCATCGGGTCGCGGCCTGAACCCGAGGCCCGGAGCATACCTCCGGGCCTCGGGCGTCTTCAGGGCGGGATCACACCGCCCACCAGCGGTCGACGTCGCGGGCGAGTGCCGCCGGATCCGGGTAGAGCAGTTCCACTTCGTGCACGGCGGCGTCCGCCTCCTCTTCGCGCGGCAGGATCTCCACGAGCCCGATCGCGAAATCGTAGACGGAGAACGCCGAGGTCGGCAGCACGGTCCGGAGCCAGAGGACGTCGGCGTGGCGATATCGGAGCAGGGCTTCGTACACGTGACGGTAGACGAGCGGGTCGTAGGGCGTCTCGCCGGCCGTCGCGGGCGCGCCTGGAGTCCCGAGCGCGTGCGCGACGACGACGATCTCGCGCCAGAGCGTCCTCAGCACGGACGGCGGCGCGTCCTCGCGCTCGCGGGGGTGCACGGGCCGGGTCGCCCGGCGCTCGCGCTCGGCCTCGAGAAACCGCCGCACCTCCGCGGACGGCACGGCGACCGCGAAGCGGCACGACGGCGCCGCGAGGATCGGCTCGGCGTCGTCGTCCATCGGGCGGGCGAGCTCGATCAATCGATTGCCGACGAACGGCGCTTCGCCGATGAGCAAGTGCCCCGGCGCCACGCAGCGCCGCTGCCACTCGACCAGCGCGCGGCGCGACCAGAGCCCGACGGCCTTGCGGACGACGGCGTGCGTCACGCCCTCGGCCATCGGGTAGCGCCGGCCCGCCGGGCTCGCCTCGAACACCGGCCGCACCACGTCCCACTGGAGGAGATGGACGGTGCGACCCGCGCCGGCTGCGAGGTGGGCGAGCTGATGGATCACGAGGCTCTTGCCGGTGCCGGGTAGGCCAGCGACGAAGACCATGCGCGCCGAGCGGGCCAGCCGCTCGAGGTGAACGTGCAGGTCGCGGTCGGCCGGCACGATGATGCGTGAGCGGGGGTCGCCCGGGGGTACGGCGTCCGGCGCGATCAGGTGCCGACGCGGAGGGTGGCGGAGAGGTCCCGGAGGAGCGCGATCGTCGACATGTAGGAGAGCTTACCGGTCCGCGGGTTCTCCGACGGGACGTTCTCGATCTCGACGGAGAGCCTGCCGAACTCGCCCTCGACGGTGATGCGGTGCCGGTTCATCTGCTGGCCGGGCACGGCGAAGATCTTGGTCCGGGTCTTCTCCGGTCCGATACCGGCGAGCGAGAGCGCGGCGAGAACGTTGACGTTCGCCGGGAAGGCGCGGCAGGCCTCGCTCGCGGGCCCCTCGAAGATCAGCGTCTCCTTGGTGATCGCGTCGAGGTCGATCTTCTGCTGCTCGATCCACGGCGCTCCTGCGAGCCCGCGCGGCGGCTTTCGCGTCTCCATCGTGACCGAGGTGATCGCGCCGATGCGCGCGCCCTTGACGCCGTCGAGCCCCGCGATCGCCGCCGACGGCACGAGAATACGACAGCGGTGGGCGGCCGCGAGCTCGACCCAGTCCTGGCGGCCGAGGAGGCCGCCGCAGGAGAGCACGATCAGGTCGCGGCCCGCGGTGAGCGTCTTGGGCGCGATCTCCTGGAGGTGCGCTTGGCTCGACGCCTCGACGACGAGACTCGAGGCGCCGATGAGGTCGTCGAGGGCGAGGAACGGCGCGGGAGAGCGGAGGCCTTTCAGGAAGCGCTCGGCTTTTTCGCGCTCGCGCGCCGTCGCGCCGGCGAGCCGTAGCCCCGGGATACCGTCGTCGAGGGCGCGGCAGAGCGCCCGGCCGATGGCGCCGAGGCCGACGATGCCGACGTCCATGATGGGCGCATGGTATCATGCGCGTGGTGGGATGACGCCCACGCGAACGCTCAGGGAGCCGCTCGAGCGGCTCTACCGCGAGTTCGACTACGGCGCCCGCGTCGGGCGCGACGCTCTGCAGTTTCCCCTCCGCTACGCCGACCCGCGCGATCGCGAGCTCGTCGCCCTGCTGACCGCGTGCCTCGCCTACGGGCGCGTGGACCTGTTCGGACGCGAGCTGGACGGCGCTCTCCGGGCGATGGCACCGTCGCCCTTCCGTTTCGTGGTCGACTTCGATCTCGCGCGCGACGCCCGCGTATTCGACGGCTTCCGTTACCGGTTCAACCGGCCGCGCGATCTCGTGGCCTTCTGCGTGGCAGCGCGCGAGATTCTCGCGCGCTACGGCACCCTCGAGAAGTGCTTCGCCGCCGGCGACCCCGACGGGCAGGGGCCGATCGGCCCCGCCCTCGAGCGGTTCGCACGCGCGTTCCTGGAGGCGGACCTGCGCGAGGTTTTTCCGCGTGGCCGGCGCTCCCGAGGCTACCGCCACCTCTTCCCGTTGCCGTCGGCGGGCGGGCCCTGCAAGCGACTCCACCTCTTCCTGCGCTGGATGGTCCGCCGCGAGCGCCCCGACTTCGGCCTCTGGACGGGCGTCTCGCCGGCGCGCCTCCTGGTCCCCGTCGACACGCACGTCGAGAACATCTCGCGCGCCATCGGGCTCACGCGCCGCCGCTCGCGGAACTGGCGGATGGCCGAGGAGATCACGGAGCGACTCGCCGCGATCGACCCCGCCGACCCGGTGAAGTACGATTTCGCGCTCTGTCACAAGCGGATGTCCGGCGACTGCCTGGACCGGCGCGACGCGAAGGTCTGCGCGCCGTGCGGCTTCAAGCCGGTCTGCCGGCACTGGAAGGGCCGCGTGCGTCGGACGACGGGGTCAAAGACATGACCGAGGTCTTTGCCGCCGTCGCCGGAGCGCTCTTCGTCGCGCTGGTCCTGCTCGCGTGGATGCTGCTCCGCCAGATCGAAGGCGTCCGGAGCGAGGGCCGCGCGGGCCAGGAGGCCGTGCGCCGGCAGGTCGACGGCCTCGCGCTCCGCGTGGCGACCGAGCTCAAGGGCGTGAGCGCGGAGGTGACGCGCCAGCTCGAGGCGGGTATGAGGCTCATCTCCACCTCTCAGACGACACTCGGCGAGCGCCTTGACCGGGCGGCGAAAGTCGTGGGCGAGGTGCAGGGGAGTCTCGGCAAGCTCGGCGAGGCCACGCAGCGGGTCGTCGAGGTCGGCAAGGAGATCCAGGGGCTCGAGCAGATTCTCAAGTCGCCCAAGGTCAGAGGCGGGCTCGGCGAGATGCTGCTGGAGCAGCTCCTGGCCCAGATGCTCCCGCGCGAGCACTACGAGCTCCAGCATCTGTTCAAGAGCGGCGAGAGAGTCGACGCCGCGATCAGCCTCGCCGGGCGGCTGGTGCCCGTGGACGCCAAGTTCCCGCTCGAAAACTTCCGCCGGATGCTCGCCGAGCCCGAGGAGGAGCGGCGCCGGCCTCTGCGGAAGCAGTTCGCCCGGGACGTGAAGACCCGGATCGACGAGATCGCGAAGAAGTACATTCTGCCGGACGAGGGCACCTTCGACTTCGCGCTGATGTACGTGCCGGCGGAGAACGTCTACTACGAGATCATCATCAAGGACGACGCGGACGCGGGCGACGAGGCCATCGCCACCTACGCCCTGTCGCGGCGCGTCGTGCCCGTGTCGCCGAACAGCTTCTACGCCTACCTGCAAGTGATCATCCTCGGCCTGAGCGGGTTGCGGATCGAGGCGCACGCGCGGGAGATCCAGAACGACCTCGCCCGGCTCGCCGGCGATCTGGAAAAAGTGCGCGAGCCCATCCGGACGCTCGGCAAGCACCTCGGCAACGCGCAGAGCCAGTTCACCGATGCCGAGCGCGCGCTCGACCGCTTCAAGGACAAGCTCGAGGCCATCGAGCGCAAGGGGGAGCAGGCGGCGCTCCCGGAGGGTCCAGGATGACGCTGAGCGCGATCGACTGGGCGATCGTCGTGGCCTATTTCGCGCTCTGCACCGGGATGGGGCTCTACTTCACGAGGCGCGGGGGCGAGAGCCTCGACCAATACTTCCTCTCCGGCCGCCAGGCGCAGTGGTGGCTCGCCGGCACGGCCATGGTCGCCACGACGTTCGCCGCCGACACGCCGCTCGTCGTCACGGGCCTCGTCGCGACCAAGGGCGTCGCGGGGAACTGGCTCTGGTGGAACTTCGTGATGAGCGGGATGCTCACCGTCTTCTTCTTCGCGCGGCTCTGGCGCCGCGCCCGGGTGATGACCGACGTGGAGCTGGCCGAGGTGCGCTACAGCGGCACGCCGGCGGCGTTCCTGCGCGGGTTCCGCGCGCTGTACCTCGCGCTGCCGATCAACCTGATCATCCTCGGCTGGGTCACGCGCGCGATGATCAAGATCCTGACGATCGCGCTCGGGCTGAGGGACGTCACGCTCGCCGGGATGACGGTCGGTGGCGAGGTCATCGCCGTGGGCATCTGCTTTCTGATCACCGTCCTCTACGCGGTCGCCGCGGGGATGTGGGCCGTGCTGTGGACCGATCTCGTCCAGTTCGTCATCAAGATGAGCGCGGTGATCGTGCTTGCGGTCTACTCGGTGCGCGCGGTGGGCGGGATCGAGGTGATGA
>Ga0137419_10001438_pt1 | contig 10211 bp, 9 predicted proteins | sample CZODoug3_1_2_16f_FD_108279 | JGI IMG/M metagenome (GOLD analysis project Ga0137419, IMG submission 108279) | Vadose zone soil fungal communities from Angelo Coast Range Reserve, California, USA - CZODoug3_1_2_16fungal (Illumina Assembly) | ecosystem: Environmental > Terrestrial > Soil > Vadose... | reverse complement strand
GGAACCCGGCGACGTGAAGGAAGCCGCGCGCTACGCCATCGATATCTTGTCCCGCGCCGACCGCGGCCGCGAAATGGGCAAAACTGCCCGCATCAACGCCAAGAAAAACTTCTGCGCCAACGACGTCATCCCCGCCTACGAAAACTACTACAAACGCGTCCTCCACGAATTCTGACGGAGGGCCGAGTGATCCCCATGCAAACGAGAAGGTCCAGACGCCCACGTAAAACACGCAGCTTACGGGGCTAAAGTGGAGGTGTCCCAAATTCTGAAATCGCCCTCGGAATAGGCGGCTGCCAAGCGAACTCCGTTTCTGTCGAAGGCGATACGTTCGATGACTCGGGGGAAAAAAGGATTGGGCGGCAGGGCCGGCTCGAAAGTAAAGAACCGCTCTCCCGTCGGCAGTTTGGAAAGCAGTACGCGTTTATCGGCATGTGCCGATGCCAGGAATTGCCCGGAAGGATGAAAATCAAGCGCGGTGACCAGAGATGTGGCCAACACGATTCGCCGCGGTTCGTGATCGGTGCCGGCCTCGCTCAAGAGTACTGCGCCGTCATCAAGTCCCGCGGCGAGCCAGCGCCCGTCCGGTGACCAGGCCAGCGCGGAGACGGCAGTGCGGCCGAAGCTGCGATGCGGACCGCTAGAGTGGATTTCATAGAGCCACACGGTGTCCGAGGATTGGCCAGCAGGTTTGGCCAGGCCGATTGCGAGCCAATTGCCATCCCGGGAAAAAGCGAGGCAGAGAATGGGGGCCGGCACATCCAATTGGAGTGTTAGATTCCCAGTCGCGATATCCCAAAGGGTGACCGCGCCGTTCCGATCGCCCCCCGCCAGATACCGTCCGTCGGGCGTAATGGCCAGAGCCTGCTGAGGCCCGATTTTCTCTACAAAGGTGGTGTTCTGTAACATATCGCCCTGCGGCCGGCTCACCGTGATTCGGTCATCGTAGGAGTAGGCTTCAATATCGGGCTCTGGCGCAACCGCCACCGCCAGGGCCTTGCGGCTCTCGAGCAGGACAAATTGTCCGTCGCGGGGCCGGAAATAGAACAGATCTCCCGCATGGGTGGTATATTTCTGAACCAATGGGAACGTGCGTTTGGGCGTACGCGAACAAGAGCAAGCCGCTACAACGGACAGAACCAAAAGTAGGGCAGGGAATCGCTTTCTCATGGCTCGCACAATTATGGGATAGCTTACATGATTTTTGCAGGAGCATGAATGGCAGCCGCCCAATTGCATTCGTGGTCATTCTCGCGCTGCTCGGCACGGCGTGCGGTCACGAGGAGATGTCCGGCACCAGCCCGCTCTTTCCCGCGCCGCAGGGAAACACCTGGGGGTTTATCGATAACCGTGGTAAAACGGTGATCCCGTCGCGTTTCGAAGCCGCGCTGCCCTTTTCCGAAGGGCTTGCCGCCGTCAAACGCGAGGGGCGCTGGGGCTACATCGATCGCCACGGATCGGAAGTCATTCCCGTTCGCTACCGCACGGCCCAAAGTTTCCAAAATGGCGTGGCCATCGTTGATACCGGTCTAGCCGATCATCCTGTAGGTCTCATCGATACGAGCGGCTCGTGGGTCGCGACGCCTCTGTTTCGTTCCATTTCGGCCGCCGATGGGCCCGACGGCTTGCTCCTCGGGCAGAAGGAACCCGCCAAGGGCTCGGGCTTCTACGACCGTTCCGGGAAGCTTGTCTTGGGTCCCTACTTCCTGGCCTTTCCTTTCGCCCAAGGCCGCGCGCGCGTCAAGACGGGCGTCCGGGAAGGGTCCGATGACTGGTTAATCGATCCTTCTGGAACTTTATTGCCAAAGAAACCGCTGGTCCTCGACGGCATCCGATTCTCGGAAGGCCTGATTGCCGTTCGGCAAGACCGTAGGCTGGGCTACATGGATCTTGAGGGGAACATTGCCGTTGAGCCGCGCTACGATCAGGGAGGCGAGTTTGCCGAGGGGCTTGCGGCGGTTCAGTTAGAAGGGCATTGGATGTTCATTGATAAAGCGGGCGCCGTGGCCGCTGAATTTCCAGCGGGCATCGCCTTTGCAGAGCCGCTCTCCGATGGGCTCTCGCTCGTGTCGGCCGATCGCGACCAGGCTGGACGGAAGTTCGGCTATGTGGACCGGAACGGCCACTGGGTGATCAAGCCCATCTGGGATGATGCCCAGCCTTTTCACGAGGGTCTGGCGTATGTCGGCACCTGGAAGGCCGGCAAGGTGGCTTACATTGACCACAAGGGGAGGAGTATTTGGGAGGGCAAGCATGCCCAACCGTAGGGCGGTTGCCCTGTTGGAACTCATCATTGTGGGAATCGCTGTGGTCGTGGGAAATCCCCAAATTACTCTCCGTCAGCATTTGTTGCCGGGTGCCGCTGTTCCTCTCTTCGAGGGGAGGGGACCTTAAATAGTCACACCGAACTTCAGCGCCGCCGGTACGCCACTACGTCGTCTCCGTACGCCCCGCTGGGGGTGTAGGCGACAGTCCGCCGGCCCAGATATTCCAAAGCCTGGGCGTGCTGGGCAGGCAAGGCATGGTTCGCCAGAAAGATGCCACCGTGGTTCATCATGTGGGAGATGTTGCTCATAGCCAGTGCCTGCTGAAAAAGGTCGTAGTACACCAGCACATTGGTCGCTACCACCAGGTCGAATCCCTGTCCTTCTGCAACGTCCATGGTCTGGGTGACCACGTTCATGTCAAACCCCCGCATTTCTGCGGCATATCTCGGCCGGATCGCCACGGCGCGCATGGCGACGTCGCTTACGGACGCAGGAACGGGCAGCGGTCTCGCCGGCGAGCCCAGAATCTCCCCGAACTTCTGCCAGAACGCCACCGCTTGCGGGCTCCACTCCGCGGAGACCAGCCGCGGCAACTGCACCGTGTACGGTTGTCTCGCCCGGCCCCGTTCCGCGAGCCTCCGAACGTGCGCGTTCACCGCCGCGTTCAAATCCGCCGTCACGACTTTAACTTCCTCAGCTTTTCCGAGTCCTTGCCGCGCCACGGCTTCTAGCATGGCGAACGGCTGAATCGTTTGCAGCGGGTAGAAATCGTACCCGTCGCGCTTGTCGGTGAAATCCAGACCAGGTCCGATAATCAGGATGCGATAAATGCTTCCGGGTTTGATCGCCCCCTTTTGCTTCATGGCCCGCAGCGTGTCTTCCAGCGCGTAATTCGGCAGCAACGAGGTATCGACGGAAAGCCCGCGCTCCTGATACAGTGTTCCCCGGGCGAGGAGCACCGCGGCTGGATCGCCAACTTTTTCTGCCTCCTTCAGTCTTTCTTGGTAACTACGTTGCTCCGCAGCCATGCGTCGCAGGTTTTCTTCAAGTTTCGCTTCTACAGACTCTCTGGCGATGCCCTTGCGCTCCAAGAACTCACCTACGAACCCCAGCCTCTCGTTGCGCGTCGCATTCGGCAGCGCCGACGCCAGGGCCTGCACTCGGGCACGGGCGGCCGCGGTCAGTTCTCCGGTCTCCGATGCCACACTCTCGGCACCCTCGAGCCGGGGAAGATTGGTATAGGAAGCGCCGTAAAGAATCAGATTGCTGATGGAATCTTCCACGCCACGGTCTACACGCGCTCGCACTTCCGCGTCACGTGCTCGGACCCAATCGTTCCACGCGGCGGAGTCCTTGATATCGCTGGTGCTGAGGCCTGCATCCGTAAAGAGCTTGAGCGTTTCTGTCGCTTCTTCAAAACGGAGAAAGCGGACAACCGGTTCAGTCGCCGAAAAAGCTGCACACAAAAATAAAGAGAGGACCAAACACGCCGTAGCAGCGCGCATTAGTTTGGCCCACGATGGGAATTCCCCGGCAACCTGCATCGTTACGCGCATCTTAGGACCAAGCATCTGACCGAGTCAATTCAATATCGCCCGAGTAAGTCAAGCCACCGCCATCAACAGTCGTCTCGCCAACGGTATCCGTGCCCTTGGACTACCATCGCGTCACCGACAATTCCTGACTTGCAGCGTTAATTTTTCTTTGTAGGGGCGCAGCATGCTGCGCCCCTTCTCGGCAAGATCCATCCTGTCGGGCAAGCTGGGCTCCAGCCCTCAGGCTCGGGCCCCTCGTTCGACTACTTCCTGAAGGTGTTCGAGCACCCGCAAATGAATCCGATGAATTATGTAATCCGACCACAGATGCCAATACGCCGCCGGCCACATGGTATGCTGATACCACGTCGTTCCTTCGAGCCGCGTTCGGCCTCCGGGCAACGCCGTCAGCAAAAACTGTCCTTGCTTCGAAACAAAGTACCCGTGCAAATGCGGCGGCTGAATGTTCCCGTACGGACTAAGCTCGTTCAAAGGAGCCGGATTCGCCGTCACCCCAAATTTCAAGAGCCGCGGCTCGTCCCACACTTCGATAGGTTCCGCAAACGGCCCCGTCGAGAATATGCAATGCCGCACGGCGCCAACTCCGTGCCCGGAAATCTCCGCGCGAATCGGGTAAGCAATCCCCGCGCGAAACAACAATTCCTTCGGCGGAGGTATCTCCGCAAACGCCACGACTTGATTCCAAACTTTCTCCGGAGGCGCATTCACCTCAATCGCCGTGCGCACCTCAAACGTCTCCGCCTGCAGATTCACCAAGCGCTCCGCACTCTGGAATGCGGGCGTAAACAACAACACGATCGAAAGCATTGCAGGACTACCCTTATTCAGCCAATACCCCGCTTGAATCGCGTACCCCAGCATCCCGCCAAGCGCCGCAAGCGCCAGTGCAAACGGCGCAGCCATCAAAATGCAAATCGCCCCCTCGATCATCGCGAGGAGAAGCACCGCCCCAAGCAACCCCACGGGCACGAGCGAAACAGCCATGCAACTGGAATATGATCGGGGCTCGTGGTAGCTGTACACCAGCACCGAAAACAGCCCCAGGCAAAACGGCAGAGCCACAAACAACCCCCAACCGTAGGACCGCAGCACCTCCATCCCCAATACGGTAAACATGGAACCGATCGCGATGGTCACCCCCATGGACGCGGCTGCCGCTCCCATCGCGCCCCGCGGAATCCATCGATCCAGCTTGCGCGTCTCCGGCCACGGCATCGCTTCGCGCCGCGCAGCGACCGAGTGCGGTTCAATCGTCGAAAGCAAAAGGAAAAACAAAAGATTGATCACCGGAACAAAGAAGAGCACCACCAGCCAGAGCGGTTTCCCAGCATCGCGCAGCCGCTGCACCGTCAGCGTCACGCCCAGCCAAATGAACGGCAGCGCCAATACCAGCAGCGTCGCCGCAAACACCCGCGTATCCGGATGAATGGCATTCACGCGGACATCCGGTCCCAGCGGCTGCCAGTAGCTCCACAAAAACCACGACCGGCCAAACACCGCGAACGCCACGAATTTGTCGAGGAGGTATTTCAGGATAAACGCGCTGCAACCCGCAACTGCATACGTTCTGCGGTCGATCGTTCCCCGCCAACGCCACATCTCAACAAAACGGTTCGCCACCATGCCTCCTCACCGCTCCATTGGGCAAGAGACAGCCGCGCAGCTCCGCTTCCCAGCAATCCACCGGTATCCTTTGCGCAAAACTTCCATCATTCCCGGAATCTTCGAAATCCACAGCAACGGCCGGCCCCACCAAATCTCCCGCGCCAGGGCCACCGCCGCATCCGCTCCGCCGTATCGGCTCCCGTCGCTCAAGAGAAACTGCATCTCCCGCATCAGCTCATCGCGCGACAATCCCAGCAATGCCCCCACCCGGGAATCCTGCAGCGGCGCCAGCGCCATCCCCCTCCGCTCCAAAATCGGCCGCAGCCACCGCGCGATTCTCGTGCAGAACTTGCACTCTGCATCGAAGAACAACCAACCCCGCGCATGCCGCCCCTTCCCGTCGGTGTATTCACTAACCAGCGAAATCATCGCCGTCCTCTTCTTCCTCTACTCGGTAACCTCGGGGCACTCTGTCGTCTCGGTGTTAAATCTTTTCACTTTTTCCGAAACTTGCAACCTTCAACCGTTAACCGCCTTCTTCCCCAACAGCGTGATTACCTTCCCCCGCAGTTTCACCACCCCCTTCAGCGCTCCCGTCGGCATCCGGATAATTTCCTCAAACAGCCCGGTCATCGCAGTCAAAAACTCCAGCATGCTTTCCAGCCGTTCCCGCGTGTAGGCATCGCCTTGTGGGTTGGACTTGACCTCGCGCACGCATTCTGCAAGCACATTCAGCGTCGGATCAATCTCCCGCCGCTTTCGCTCTTCCGAGACGATCCGGAAAATTTCCCACACGTCCTTGATCGATTCGAAATGGTCGCGCCGGTCCCCGAGCACGTGCACCACGCGCGCGATCCGCCACCCTTGCAGTTCGCGCAAACTGGTGCTTACGTTCGAACGCGCCACCGCCAGGGTTTCGGAGATCTCATCGGCCGGCAGCGGCCGGGGCGATAAGAACAGCAGCGCATGCACCTGCGCCACGGTGCGGTTAATGCCCCAGCGCGTGCCCATCTCTCCCCAATGCAAAATGAATTTCTGGGCCACCGGGGTCAGGCTGTTTTTTGTCGGTTCGCTCATGTTGGCCCTTCCGCGCCTCGCGTCATTCTCGTCGCTTTGGTCATGTCTGTTATTTCTGTTGTTTCAGAATATACAGTATCACCCCCTGCCTGTCAAGCCCTATTTACCTGTCCTTTTTCCGGCCTTCCCCGACTCGCGTTCGGTTGCTAGTTTTAAGTCATGTCCCTCGGGAAAGACTCGTGCGCCCCAGGCCTCAGCCCGCCCCATCTGTCCCCGCAGCCCTGATCGGCTGCCTCTTGGCCTCCTTCGCAGTCACCGGCGCAGCCCAAGTCCCTGCTGACGACTCCGCCGCCGTTTGCCCCATCGTTTATCAACTTGACCAATCCCCTTCTTCCCGCGGCTACCACTACAGCTTCTTCGGCAACGGCTTCTTCATCAACGATCAAGGCTATCTCCTCACCGCCGCCCATACCTTGGAGACTTTTCGCTGCGGCGGCCAACCCTACATCCTTGTCAGTCGTTTCAATGGCCCTGCGATCCTCCTCGAAGCCACCATTGTTGCCAAAGACCTCGAACACGACGTCGCCATCCTTCGCGCTGTCCCGAACCCGTTTGCCTCCAAATACAAGGTCAATTTTCTGCCGCTTTCCTCCGCGCCTGCTTCACCCGGCCAATCCGTCCTGGCCCTGTCCCTCCACCCGCCTAAACAGCAAAGCGCCCACACCTTCGAAGTCCCCCGCGAAGACCGCTTCTCGAGCGAAGTCCTCTCCTACGAGTCCACCCAACTCGAACGATCCGCCCCCGCCAGCGAAGTCTTCCTCCTCAGCCACCCGGTGAACCTCGGCCAGAGTGGCTCCCCCGTTCTCTCTGTGAACTCTGGCGCCGTCGTCGGCCTAGTAGAAGGACGTTGGCTACGCTCCAGCGCCGTTTCCATCGCCAACTCCTCCTCTGCCCCCAGCTCCACGCCCGGCGCCGCTGTTCCCATCCGCTACGCGATCGCTCTCCTCCAACGCCAATCCATCTCCTGGCACGCACCGCGGTCTCCATCTCCGAGTTCTACCTCGCCTGTGCGCTAGAGCAAACGCCCGAGCGGGCCCTCATCTTGAATGATTCATCCAGGAATTCCGGTACAATTGCCAACAACGGAGGCCCCAGATGACCGCCAACGACTTTCGCCGCCTGGCCCTCAGCTTTCCAGAAACTGAAGAGCGCGCCCACATGGACCATCCGGACTTTCGCGTCGGCGGAAAGATCTTCGCCACACTCGGCTACCCTGAGGATGGCTGGGCCATGGTCAAACTCACACCTATGGAACAGGAGATGTTTGTTAAAGCCCAGCCCACGGTCTTCAACCCCTGCGCTGGCGTCTGGGGACGCCGTGGCGCCACGAACGTACGCCTGAAGTCTGCTCGAAAGCCCACCCTGCGCCGTGCGCTCGAAGCCGCCTGGCGCCTCACAGCACCTGGGACCCTGGCCCGCCAGTTCGACAAAAATCGCTAAAATCTCGCAGCTTCCCGCGACAAGTGGGCCCACGAAAACGTCTAACCACTCCAAGGAGTGGTCATCTGGGGGAAGCGGCATGAATAATTTTGTCCGCAACGTCCGTTTTGGCCTTCGGCTACTCCTTAAGAATCTCGGTTTCACCTCCGTCGCCCTTCTCGCCCTCATCCTAGGCATCGGCGCCAACACCGCCATCTTCAGCGTGGTGTACGCTACGCTGCTCTCCCCCATGCCCTACCCCAATCCGGACCAGCTTGTCATTGTCTGGTCGAGGATCAATGGCAACCGCAACGGCGTTTCCGCTGGCGACTTTCTCGACTGGAAAAGCCAGAGCACCGTCTTTCAATCCATGTGTGCCTGGACCGGCGGCAATTACGCGCTCGCCAGCTCCGACCGTCCCGAACTCATCCAGACCAGGCTAACCACACCGGGCTTCAACGACATGGTTGGGACTCCCTTTTTCCTTGGACGGGATTTTCTTCCGGAGGAAGGGCAGGTCGGCAGGGACCGCGTCGTTATCATGACCCATCGGCTCTGGATGGAGCGCTTCGGCAGTGACCGCGAGATCATCGGCAAACCCATCCGTCTCAACGGCGAGCGCTACGCCGTGGTGGGAATCCTGGCGGCGGGCCAGCCCGATCGTCTCGAAAGCCAATTGTTCGTTCCACTGGCCTTCAAGCCGGAGCAGATCAATCACGAATTTCATTTTATTTTGGTGATGGGGCGTCTGAAACCCGGAGTGAGTCTTCAGCAAGCCAACGCGGACATGGACTCAGTCACTCGCCACATCGCCGAAGTCTACCCAAAATCCAACAAGGGCTGGGGCGCCGCAGTCGAACCTTTACAGAATGACTTCATCAGCAAAGACACCATCAAGAACCTCTGGCTATTGATGGGCGCCGTCGGCTTCATCCTGTTGATCGCCTGCGTGAACGTCGCCAATCTTCTCCTCGCTCGTGGCACCGCACGCCAAAGAGAAATAGCCGTGCGCGCCGCCTTGGGCGCGACGCGCTGGCAACTCTTCGCCCAGTTCCTCACCGAGAGTGTCGCCCTGTCTCTGATTGGGGGCGTCTTGGGCATAAGTCTGGCTTGGGGCTTGCTTAAAGTGATCGTAGCCATGATTCCGCCCTTTACTCTGCCGTCCGAGGCCGACTTTCGCCTGAACCTGCCGGTGCTTTTCTTCAGCCTTGCCGCATCAGTCGTCTGTGGGGTGCTGTTCGGCTGCGCGCCGGCATGGCAAACTGCACAGCTCAATCTGAGCGACACCTTGAAGGAGTCCGGCCGCTCATCGTCCAGTTCCGTCGGCCGCCAAGGTTTGCGTCGTACTCTTGTCGTCGTAGAATTTGCCCTGGCGCTCACGCTCCTTGCCGGCGCAGGCCTGGTCATTCACAGCTTCTGGAAATTGTCGCGTGTGGATCTGGGATTCCGGCAAGACCATATCCTCACTTTTTTTCTGCCGGTGACCAACGAACGCTTCACCCGCCCCGAACAAATCAACGCCTTTTATCGTCAGCTCATCGATAAGATCGGCGCGCTCCCGGGAATCACGGCCGTCTCCGCTTCCACCGGTATGCCCATCATCGGCGTGAACTTCGGCATGCCCTTCAACCTCGCCGGACAGGCTGTTGATGACCCTTCCTCGCGTCCCGGTGCCGGCTTCAGCATGGTCACTCCCGAATATTTCCGCACATTTGGCATTCGTATGATCACTGGCCGCGCCTTCAGCGAACAGGACGCCGCGGGCGGCGTGCCCGTCGCTGTCGTGAATGAAACCTTCGTGAAGAAATACCTGTCCAAAGTGGATCCCCTCGCGCAGCGCGTTGTCGTCGAGCAGTTGATTCCGGGTGTCACCAAGCTCGGCCCTCCCATCGCATGGCAGATTGTCGGCGTCTACCATGACGTCCACAACGGCGGAGTCCGGAGCGAGGGCTTCCCGGAAATCGACGTTCCCTTCTGGCAATCCCCCTGGCCGCAAGCGGGCTTGGCGGTTCGCACCTTTGGTGATCCCGCCGGCATGACCAAGAGCATTACGGCCGTTGTCCACACCGTGGATCCCGAACTTCCCCTCGACCAAGTAAAAACCATGGATCAACTCGTCCATGAATCGCTGGCCAGCGACCGCTTCTCAACCGTGCTCTTCGCCAGTTTTGCCGGCCTCGCACTTCTCCTCGCGGCCATCGGCATTTACGGTGTGATGTCGTTTGCCGTCGCCCAGCGCACCCACGAAATCGGATTGCGCATCGCTCTCGGTGCCGGTCCGCAGCAG
>Ga0137419_10001431_pt1 | contig 10218 bp, 8 predicted proteins | sample CZODoug3_1_2_16f_FD_108279 | JGI IMG/M metagenome (GOLD analysis project Ga0137419, IMG submission 108279) | Vadose zone soil fungal communities from Angelo Coast Range Reserve, California, USA - CZODoug3_1_2_16fungal (Illumina Assembly) | ecosystem: Environmental > Terrestrial > Soil > Vadose... | reverse complement strand
TCGGGGCTCACATACCGGTTCACCAGAAATCGTTTGCCGTCCTTGGTCACGTCGTAGGTAAAAACGTCGGTGCTTGAGATGGGCGCTCTGCCGTGAATTTGGAACAATGGCGCCGGCGTTCCCGTCGAGAAGCCGTTTTCATTGCTCACGGGCACGGCCATCAGCATCCCGCTCGGAGCCAGGTAGAAAATTTCCTTGCCATCCGCCCGCCAGCGCGGCTCAATCCCGCCACCGCGAGAAACCTGCCACTTCCCTGCCCCGCCGGGAAACGAGGTCACATAAACTTCCCAGTTGCCCGATTCGTCGGACGCATACGCCACCCACTTGCCATCGGAAGAGATCTGGCCATCGGTTTGGTTATTCTTGGCAGCCAGGAACGGAACGTTGGGCCCTCCCGCCGCCGGCACCAGCACCAGGGAATAGTGGGATGGCTCCTGCAGCGTGCACAGAATCTGCTGGCCATCCGGCGACCAGGAAGTCAGAACATAATCGTTGATGGGATCGCTCTGCGCCAGAGCCTTTTCCTGCTCCATGCCGCTGGCGCGCTTGACGACGACTGCGGCGCCATCCTGGTTGGCGATTCGATATGCGACCAGACCTCCATCGCGAGACCAAAGCCCGCTCACTTCTTCGGCGGGATTGAAGGTGAAGCGCGCATTGCCTCCACCGTTGGTGCTCTCCAGCCAGAGGTCGACGTTATTCGCCTTGAGGTCGGCAATATCCACAACCACTCGGCTGCCGTCGGGCGAGAGTGTGGGATTGGCAATCACGCCCGGCTCGCCAACTTTCCCCAGTTCCTTGCCCGAACGGTCCATCCAGGTCAATACGGAAAGCACCGCCCCCACCCCGGTGTTGTAAACCAATGTTCCATTTTCTGAGGCAGTGAGGGCCGCCCAGAAAGTTGAGGGTTGAACGCCCACCAGGTTCGCGACGGTGGCGGGACTGCCCGATACCGTGCCTTGGGAGGGATTGAACGACAAGCTGACCAACTGCCGCTGCGCATCCGCGTAATACAGATGTTGCGCGTCGTAGCCAAAACTCGAACGGCACAGAACAACGCGCGTCTTCTCCTTGCTGTTGATGGAGCCGAAGTAAATGCCGCTGTAGTGGTCGTCTTTGGAGTTGGAAAAATTGCCGCCCCAATAGAGGAAGTGCTCGCCGTCGGGAAGAAAGTCGGGCCAGCGGTGCGTCTGCTCATCCTTGTCGGTGAACGTCAGGAAGGCCGCGTTGCCGCTGCCGTCGGCATTCACTCGCCACAGGGTGCTGGCCGTGTCCGGTGAGTAGACGATCACATTCCGGCTTCCCCACGTGCCCCCTCGCGCCGAAAGCACACTCGCGAGCACCTGCGGCGGGCCTCCGGCTATCGGGATTTTTTCCAGCTTTTCGCTGGCGAAAAAAGCGATGTAAGCGCCATCGGGCGACCAGAACGGAAAACTGGCGTTTTGCGTGCCCGTAAGCAACGCGACGTTGGAGGAGCCGATGCGTTGCACGTAAAGCATCGGCAACCCAGTGCTGGGTTCCGGCGAAACAAACGCCAGCATCGAGCCATCGCGCGAAAGCGCCATATGGCTCGTGTTCATTTCCTGGGGAACAGGAATGGCAAACTGCATCCGCGCCGTGGCCACAGGACGCCGCGCCGCCCACCAGCTGATTCCCGCCACCACTGCCAGCACGACAGCTCCGGCCACCCCGAGCAGAATCGGCATGCGCCCAGGTGCCGCGGCAACGGCCGCGGCCCGCGCAGCCCCGCTCGACTCCGTCCCAGAAAGCGCGCTCAGCGCGAACGACAAATCCCGCGCCGACTGAAACCGTTGCTCCGGACTCTTCTCCAAACAACGCCGCACAATGCGATCCAGCGCCGGAGAAACCGAGCGCACAGGATCCGCGAGCTCCGGCGGGTCTTCCCTCAAAACCGCCGTCATGGTCTCGACGGCGGTATCCCGCCGAAACGCTCGCACACCGGAAAGCATTTCGTACAACACGGCCCCGAACGAGAAGATGTCAGTCCGCGGGTCGGCCGGCTCGCCGCGCACCTGCTCCGGCGCCATATAGCCGGCCGTGCCCATCACAACGCCCGCCGCCGTATGAGAACTCGTCAGCGTAACCTCGCCGGGTGTCTCGCCCGACGTTTCCACCAGCTTGGCCAACCCAAAATCCAGAATCTTGATGCGGCCGTCTTTGCTGACAAAAATATTCTCGGGCTTCAAGTCGCGGTGGACGATCGACTTCTCGTGCGCCGCCGCCAAACCGTGCGCGATCTGCACTCCATACTCAATCGTCTTCCTTTGGGCCAGCGCACCGCGATCCAGAATCGCTCGCAACGTTTCCCCCTCCAGTAGCTCGGAAACCAGGAACGGCGCAGATTTCGGACCCTCGCCTTGCGAGCCGATGTCATGAATCGCCAGAATATTTGGATGATTCAGCGCTGCCACCGCCCGCGCTTCCTGCTCAAAACGGCGCAGCCGCTCCGGTTCGCTGGCAAAGGACTCCGGCAGAATCTTGAGCGCAACCTCGCGCCCAAGGCGGGTGTCCTTCGCGCGATACACCTCTCCCATCCCGCCAGCGCCTAGGGGAGAGACGATTTCATAAGGTCCGAGTTTCGTGCCAGAGGTGAGCGCCATCCGTTCGCGTCATTATAGTCTGCCGGATAGTCTGCCGGCGGGGGATTGATGCCGAGGCGACGAGCGCGGTGTAAGCCCCCGGCAGACTGAAACTGGAAACTCCTGCTGCTCCCTTCTGTGTCGCCCAGAATCGATGCCAAGTGCGACGATCACTTTACGAACCCGACTTCAAGTCGCTGTATCGGGAGCGCCCCTCCGAGAGCACAGCGATCGACGACCTGTCCTGAAGAGGGCGCCTCAGAGACAGCACTAAGCCCGATCTTTCAAGACGCTCTGCTCGAGATCCTTCTTCGACAGGGAACGCTCGTCTATTTTCCAAACGAAGTTGCTGCTCTGGTCAGAAAGCGGGCCGGGGCGGAGGGTTCCTAAGGCTTAATTCCAGAGCCTGATCAGAAAAAATCAATTCGGAAGCGCCGCTTCATCGGGTTGCGCGCCAGCAGAAGCGTCGTCCGGAAGTGTCTCTCGCGCATTCTCGCGTCGCCCGCTGCGCCCCGCCTCACGTCGGAAAAAGGTGGTCGCTCGGCTTCGTCACATTTTCATGACGGGTCGCACTTCCACGATGCCGCCCGTGTCGAAAATTGGGCAGCCCCGAGAGAACTCCACTGCCTCGGCAATATCCTTGGCCTGGACAACGGAGTAGCCGGCGACGATATCCTTGGTCTCCGCATAGGGGCCGTCGGTGACGCTTTTCTGCCTCCCCCGCACGAGTTTGCCGGTGAGTTCCAGCGCCTGGCCGGTATCCTTGAGGTGGCCCTTCGCGCCCAGATCTGTTAGCCAAGTCATCCATCTCTGTATCATCTGCTGCAGCAGGTCGGGAGAATCGGGCCTCTCCCCGCCGCGGTAGAGGAATACGAATTCGCTCATCTTGGTTCCTCCTGCGGTTTGCTCTCAGACTGATTGTTACGGATTCTGCCAGGCATGGAGCGTTGTTTCCGTTGTCACTGCCCGGGCCGTGCTCCGATCGAGTCGAGATTGGCGATGATTTCGGATGGAAGCTGTAGGCTTGCAGCCTCGAGATTCTCGCGAAGATGTCCGGCTGAAGATGTGCCCGGGATCAGCAGAATATTGGGCGAGAGCTGGAGAAGCCACGCCAGCGCAACCTGCATCGGCGTGGCCTGCAGCAACGCCGCCGCGGCGTCGAGCTTCGACGACTGTAACGGGGTGAACCCTCCCAGCGGGAAAAACGGCACATACGCTATGCCTTGCCCGGCGAGGTGATGGATAAGGCTGTCATCGTTCCTGGAAGCCAGGTTGTACAGGTTTTGCAGACAGACGATCTGCGTAATTTTCTGTGCCTCCGCCAACTGCTCGGGGCTGACGTTGCTCAGACCTAGATGACGAATCAGTCCCTGACGCTTGAGTTCGGCTAGCGCCGTCAGCGGTTCCTCGATGGATCCTTCCGCGGGCTCCATGACTCCTCCAACCCGAAGATTGACGACGTCAAGTCTGTCGAGCCCGAGATTTCGGAGATTGTCGTGTACGGCATCGATCAGTTCTTGCCGCGAAAGAGCATGAAGCCAAGACTTATCTTGGCCCCGGCGAGCGCCCACCTTGGTGACGATCACCAGGTCATCCGGATAGGGATGGAGCGCCTTCTTAATAATTTGGTTGGTCACATGCGGGCCATAGTAGTCGCTGGTGTCGAGATGGTTCACGCCAGCCGCAACCACCTCGCGCAGGACAGCAGTCGCACCCTCTACATCACGCGGCGGTCCCCACACACCGGGACCAGCAAGTTGCATCGCCCCGTAGCCCATGCGATGCAAGGTCATCGACGTGCCGGGGAGTGTGAAGCTGCCGCCCAGTTCAAGACTCATTTGCTTCGTCATTCTTTTTCTCCTAATACGCTGTTCATTTGTAATCACCGTGCTATTTTTGATTGGATGAAGGAAGCTTCAGGTTAGGAGTTTCGCATTTGCCCCGGCGTTCACAAGTCCTCTTAGAGCCCCGTAAATCGCCAGTGCAAGCCCGTTCGGCAGCAAGCGTCGACGCGATTCTCGAAGCCACCATTCAGGTTTTGCTCCAGGTCGGAAAGGAGCGGCTGACCACGACCAGGGTCGCATTGCGAGCCGGCGTGTCAGTCGGGACCTTATATCAGTACTTCCCGAACAAGAGCGCACTCTTACAGGGAGCCTTGAAGCGTCATCTCGTCGCGGTCACCGAGGCCGTCGAACTTGTTTGCCAGGAACAGGAGGGTGAAACCCTCCGAAAAATGGCGACTGCTCTCATTACCGCATTTCTTCAAGCCAAAATGAGGAACGCGAAGGCGAGTGTCGCTCTCTACTCGGTGAGCTCCGACGTGGACGGAGCGAGGATCGCGCAGCAGATGGGAACCCGGTTCAATCAGGCGATCGTCCGGATGTTGGCGACCGCCCAGGAACCGCTCACGACCGACCCACAACTTGTTGCTTCCATGCTCGAGGGAGCAATGGCCGGGGTAAGCCGGAGAATGCTGGAATCGGTTGCCCCCGAGAAGCAAGTTGAGGTCCTCGGTCGGGAACTGATCTTGGTAGCGTGCGCATACCTGGATGCTTGTTCTGCCCGTGTTCCAGTTCAGAGTGCGGATGCTTCCGGTGATGCTAATGAAGAAGGGTCCAGTGAAGTACGGGATGGGGTCAGAAAAGATATCGCCAAGAGAGAGATTTAAGCGAGGTCCGCCGCTCAATCTGGGCGCCGGAGATGCCATCGAACCGGAGATGCCATCGAAAAATATCGCTGCCTTCTCTGTCACCACGGCGCGGGACATCATCTTCACAGCAGTGCGAGGTATCCGTTCGCACTGATATTGTCTGGTGCAACTTGAGCACCAGACACCTACCATTGAATTTGATCGAACATTTCGCGAAGGCGCAAACCCTTCGCCGGATTGACCATCTTCACAAACTCTATCCGGCCCTGCAGGTGGGATCGAAAAGACCGATGAGCCTCCCGGTTCTGGCTGTCGGGGCCGTAGTGAAGGCAGTTGTTGAGCGTTGCCTTTAGGCGATCAAAATCCGCCCGCACAACGTTGATGCGCTGGTTCGCCACCAATCCAGCGAGATGCTGTCGCACACCCTGGCGCAGGATGCGAGTTTTGCGGTGATGAACGCTATAGCCCTCTTCCAGCAACACCGCCGCAGTCTGCGATGCAAATCGGTCGACACACCTCTCGAAAGCCTCCCCGCCCGAAAAGGCAAGATCGTCCGCATAGCGTGTGTACTCCACGCCCGCCGATCGGGCGAGTCCGCGCAGGCGGCAATCGAGGCGATGGGAGCAGATATTGGCGAGAGCCGGAGAGGTGGGCGCGCCCTGCGGCAAGTGCGGACGAGAATACAGGCTTCGCGCTTCTCTGAGCTGGATGGGACCGATTTCTGGCCCGAGTTCGCGCCAGATTTCACGGGGTGGGGCATTCGTACAAATGCCTCCCAACAGATCGGCCACCGTCTCTGGATAGCCCGCCGCGCGAAAAAAGGCCTGAATTCTGGCGCCCGACAGGGACGGAAAGAAATCCTCTAAATCCATTTTGAGAACAACGCGCCGCCCAACGTGGGGAGCCACAAATGTCCGGATGGAACGCCCTTTCACAAACCCATGGGCCGCGGGATGGGGCGGAATCTGATGGAGAATCTCGGACAGAATCTGTCGCTGGATTTCCTTGAGGCGTGGCTTTGGCACCTCGATGAGCCGAATGCGGCCAAGCTTCTTTGCCAGCACCCGGTAGTGATAATGCCTCAGCCGCGCATTGCCGCGAATGGATTCGAGGCCCTTCAAGTCGGCAAACCACTCCAACTCGCCCGCATCGAGCTGCAGCCAATTGGCTAGCTCCCCGGCGGACTCAATCGGCGGGATGTTCCATGCCCGCGCCGCCGCGACAGGCTGCATCCGTTGCTCTTCGGCAATCCATTCGGCGACCCAAAGCTCACCGGCGTATTCCCTATAGGCACGCTGGAAGCCCTTATCGTCTCGCAGAAACTGCACCACATCCCGGCGCCTGGGACGCACTTGATGTTCAAATCGCCTCACATACCGTTGCGCCAGGGAACGCAGCCAACGCCACTGCCGGCCCAGTGTCCGGCCGCAGCGGGCCGCGATCTGCTCGGGGGCCGTCTCACCGGCGAGAATCGATCTCGCCAGCGCAGCCTGGAGCGTAGACTTGGGCATTTTCTTGAGGTCCTGGGACGACAGCGGAATGCTCCAACGAGTCTAACCTTGCGTGAGCCAGTCTGCGCCTGCGCGCAGCAGAGCTCTCGCGACGGATTGTGAGCCATTCAAGATGCCCTGGGGTAACCCCAGAGAGACCGAAACCGAACCGTAGCCCGATCCAGCCCAGCTTGGAGCATTCCACCGTCAGCGGAATGATAGCAGCGTGCAAGGCGTCCGGGACGGACGATTCAGTTTGCCGAAGCAGACGTTGGCTGGATTTTTGCGGACGGTCGCTCCAGTTTGTCAGCCTCGTTGGTAAGTGACCCTTCGAAGGCAGGGTCGCTCTCGCCTCGCTTCGTTTCCGGGATCGCGCTGACGCGGTGTCAGCTAGGCCGTGATTTGTGGGGCTTGTCCCACAAATCGTACACGCGCAAAGACCCAACAGCGGCATCACGACCTCGAAGTCGTCGGTCCCACTCGCCGTCTCTTGCGATTTCAGGGAAGGAAGCATCTACGGCTCGGCCATTTCCCATCAGCCCTGAGCCATAGGCAGGCCAGCGAGTATCCCCAGGCCCTGCGCGGTCCTGGTGCTGTTTTCTCCCGGGGTTTTTAGATTGATGTCAAGAATCCGCGTAGAGTACTTCTCCGCACCGGCATAGTCCTTGCGGCCACGGCCATGCTTCCCAGAGCAAAAAGCGGATCGAGCATCTGAGGCGAAGTTCCTGGGACAAACAGGACTCGAAATCCTCATCGCCAACATTCGGCATTCGGAGGGGAAATCCAATGCCGTATCGGTGTCAGTCCTTCCGATTCTTACCCCTGGGCTTTCTCCGGCACGAAGGTTCGCCGGAGTCATATTCACGGCATTCCAAAAATGCCCTAGGGGATCAGAGCAACTGGAAAACCACCTCGATATTGACCTGAACGGCTACCGGCACTCCATCCTTCATGCCGGGTCTAAACTTCCACCCGCGAACCGCTGCCACGGCCTTTTCATCCAAACCCATACCAAGCGACCGCTGCACTCGGATTTCCCGAGGCCTTCCATCCGTGCCCACAACGACCCAGAGCACGACCGTCCCCTGGTACTTCGCCTGGCGGGCCTCGTCGGAGTACTCAGGATCAGGATCGAAAATAGCGATCGGCGCGGACACCCCCCCGCCCACGCGATATGCGCCCGTGCCGCCACCAATCCCACCTCCTCGCCCGCTACCAATTCCGCCGCCTTTGCCGGTTCCGTTCGACGGTGGCCCGATAATCTCAGACAGGGGATTACCGGCTTGCGAGGTTTGCGTCTCGGATAGTTCAGGCGGCCCAAGGAGTACCATGTCCACCGCCAGCTTTGGCGTCTCCCTCGGAACCACGATGGTCGGAGGCGTAAGTTGCTGGCGCGTGAAACGAGGCAAGCTTCCTTTGGAGTCCGGCAGCTTTTCGTGTTCCCCACCGCCGCCGCTGTTGCCCGGGGGCGAGGACACCAGGATGGGACTGCTCTCCGTCCGCAGAATGGAAATTACTTGCGGGCGGACTTCGGCTCCATCGGGCAGCCACAATCCCGATGCCGCAACCATCGCCAACAACGCAGCGTGCACCGCCAAAGAGATCGCAAAGTTTCCGCGACGCACCGGGTAGTTCCCATATCCTGCGCCGAACAGCGTCGGCAGCATCGCCTCTTCTGCATTCCGCGCTGGTTTCCGTTCGACCATCGTCGGTGTCGTCGTGACGGCGCTCTGCCCCAGCAACTTCGCCTTCAGCGCCGCCCGGAACGCCGGGTCCGGGAACAGCCGCAATTCCGCGGCGATTCCCAAAAGCTCGCCGATCTTCAAATCCACTCTGGGCGGCGCGGAATCCGGCTCCGCGATCATCATCTCGATGGCATCGTCCAATTGATCGGCGAGAGAAATGTTAGTCATAACTGCTCCTTGTGTTATTCGTTCAGGACATCCGTTCCCGAAGATTTTGTAGCGCCCGCAGTTGCAGTTGCTTAATCGCTCCCTCACTGCGTCCCAGTTCCGTTGCCATCTCGCGCAGACTCTTCTGTCCCACGAAGCGCCAGAGAATCACCTGCCTCTGGTCGGCGGGCAGCGAATCGACCAGTTCATAGAGCATCGCCTTCTGCTCAACACCCTCTTCAATGCCCATCTGCTCCAGATCGTCCGTCATCACTTCCTGCAACCGCCCGGCCCGTCGCCAGCAATCCGCAAGCACGTTGGCGGCAATCCCCAAGAGCCATGCGATGAAGGGCAGGCCGCGCCATTGGTATCGAGGAAGGCCCGCCAGAGCCTGCTGGAACACCTCCGACGTCAAGTCCTGCGCCTCGTCGCGGTCCCGCGCGCGACGTGCCAGGTAGGCATAGACGCGTTCAAAATTGTTTTCGTAGAGTTCGCCAAAACGCGCCGGATCCTGCCGCGCCGCCTCCACCTGCAGCCGTTCGTCGTTCGGGTTTCTCAGGTTCTTGTCTTCCAGCGCCTTCAAGGTTGTTCTCCGCGCGGCACGACGTTCCTAATCAATGAGTCCCCGAAAAACGCGGAAAAGTTACGGCCCCCAGAACGATTTTCCCGGGAAGCTGTATCGGCCCGATTCTCTGCGGAGTGAGATGCGTGAAAGCAGCCGCCCCAGAGTCACTTTGCGTTGGTGGACCCAGATGAGGACCGTGGTATCCTCCCTCCCCCTTGGCCAAAAACAGCGGGACACGGAGGCAGTCCCTTGCCTGTCAGGACAGCCAGGTAGATTTACCGGCGCTGGGCAATCGTTTTGCCGATGGCGAGCAGGGTGTCAACGGACTTGGTACGAGGGGAACCGCTGAGGTGCCCAGGGGGAACAACGCTCACCCCGCCCTCTAGCTCATCGAGGCTACAACTTGTTCAATCATCAACTTGTTCAATCATCCGAACAAGCGCGTCGCTACCGATTCCGGCGGCTTCATGGTGAACACGACGCCATATGTTCCGTTTTCCCAACGCAGCGGCGCTACCTACCATCCTCCCAACGTCGCCGTAGCTCTTCATAGAACGGGGCCACAGGAGCACATGCACCGGGACAAGTGCAAGTCGCGGTGCGTCTGACTTTCGAACAGTGTGCCGATAATTCGGCAGTCATGTGCAATTCTGACCAGTTCCCCCAAAAACCTGACATTTTTTCTTGACTTGCAACAGCAGATTTGCACTATGATGTAAAGGTCCAATCAGGCAGGCTGGGGGGTGTATTCGATTTGGCAGATGTTCGTTTGCAGGAAGGTGAGTCTCTCGAGAACGCACTGCGCAGGTTCAAGCGCAAGGTCCAACAAGAAGACATCATCAAGGAAGTAAAAAGACACTCCTACTACCTGAAACCCGGCGAGAAAAAGCGCGTGAAGGAAGCGCTGGCTCGCAAACGCAGCCGGAAAAAGGCGCGTAAGGAGCAGGACTAGCGCAGAAGGGCTGCCACCATCAACCGTGGCAGCCCTTTCGTACTAGCAGTTGGGTTTCGATTTCTTTCG
>Ga0137419_10001430_pt1 | contig 10220 bp, 5 predicted proteins | sample CZODoug3_1_2_16f_FD_108279 | JGI IMG/M metagenome (GOLD analysis project Ga0137419, IMG submission 108279) | Vadose zone soil fungal communities from Angelo Coast Range Reserve, California, USA - CZODoug3_1_2_16fungal (Illumina Assembly) | ecosystem: Environmental > Terrestrial > Soil > Vadose... | reverse complement strand
CGTGCTGTACAACGTGCCGGGCCGCACCGCGTGCAACATCACGGCCGCCACGACGCTGGCCCTCGCCGGGGAACGCGCCAACATCGTCGGCACGAAGGAAGCCTCGGCGGATCTGGCGCAGATCATGGCGATCCTGCGCGACCGGCCGCCGAACTTCTGCGTGCTCTCGGGTGATGACGCCATGACCTTGCCCCTCATCGCGCTGGGCGCCGCAGGCGTCGTGTCGGTGGTGTCGAACGAGGTACCCGACGCGATGGCGCGACTCACCGACTTCGCGCTCTCCGGCGAGTGGGCGGCGGCGCGCGCCCTGCACTACCGCCTCCTGCCCCTGATGGAGGCGAACTTCATCGAGTCGAACCCGGGCCCGGTCAAGGCCGCGCTGGCGGCCCTCGGGCTGCTGGACGAGCAGCTGCGCCTGCCTCTCGTGCCGGTTCAGGAGCAGACGCGCGCCCGCCTGCGCGCGGCGCTCGCGGAGCTGGGCCTCCTCCAGGGCGCGGCGCATGTCGCTGCGTGAGCGCATCGAGGCGCTCACCGCGAGCGAGCGCCAGAGGTACGGCGAGGCCGACCGGGCGCTGTTCGCCGAGTTTCGGACCGCCCTCGCCCGGGGCGAGGTTCGCGCCGCCGAGCGGACGTCGACCGGAGCGTGGTGCGTCAACACGTGGGTGAAGCGCGGGATCCTGCTTGGCTTCCGGATCGGCGCGCTGGTCGAGATGTCAGCCGCCGCCGGCTGGCGCTTCTTCGACAAGGACACGTATCCCCTCCGACCCACCACGCTCGCCGATCGGGTGCGCATCGTGCCCGGCGGTTCGAGCATTCGCGACGGCGCCTACGTAGCGCCCGGCGTCGTGTGCATGCCGCCGATGTACGTGAATGTCGGGGCGTACGTCGACGAAGGCACGATGATCGACAGCCACGTCCTCGTCGGGTCGTGCGCGCAGATCGGGAAGCGCGTGCACCTGTCGGCGGCAGCGCAGATCGGCGGCGTGCTGGAGCCCGTCGGCGCCCTTCCCGTGATCGTGGAGGACGACGTGCTGGTGGGCGGGGGGTGCGGGGTCTACGAGGGCACGATCGTGCGCCAGCGAGCCGTGCTCGCCGCGGGCACGATCCTCACCGGCTCGACCGCCGTGTACGACGTGGTGCGGGAGCAGGTGTACCGACGGTCCAGCGAGGGGCCGCTCGAGATTCCTGTCGGGGCGGTCGTCGTCCCCGGCGCGCGAGCCGTACCCGGTGCGGCGGCTGCCCGCTGGGGTCTCTCGCTCTACACGCCGGTGATCATCAAGTACCGCGACGAGAAAACCGACGCGGCGACCCTGCTCGAGGAAGACCTGCGATGAGGGAAGGAGCTGACGTTCGAGAAGTGAGCGCGGCTCAGCCGCACTCCGAGAACCCGCACACGTGACACTTGGCGCAGCCTTCGGCGAAGGCGAGCTGCGACCCGCAGTCGGGACAGGCGCCGATGAAGTCCTGGGGGGGCTCCCCCGCGCGCAGCGCCGCCGGGCCGCCCTGCTCCGGAACCACCTCGTGCGGGGGCGGGGCTGCCGCGCCGAGCAAATCCTGCTGCACGCCCTGCTTGTCCTGCATCCACTTCTCGATCGCGATGCCGATCGCATCGGGCACCGAGAGCACCTTGCTCGGGCCCAGACCCACCGCCCGGTCGGACGAAATGCCGCGCAGCTGGCGGTAGATCTCGCGCATCGGAATGCCGGAGCGCAGGGCGAGCGAGATCAGGCGGCCGATCGCCTCCACGTCCGCCATGAGCGCACCGCCGGCCTTGCCGAGCGAGATGAACACCTCGAACGGCTGCCCCTTGTCGTCCTCGGTGATCGTGACGTACATCGTGCCGAGCGGCGTCTCGACCCGGCGCGTCGAGCCCTTGAGGAGGTCGGGACGCGAACGCTTGGCGCGGCGCTGGAGGTTCTCCGCCTCGGCGTCGTGCAGCCGCGTACGGGTGCGCTCGAGCTCCGCGTCGAGCTCGGCGACCCGGCCCAGCGCCTCGGCGAGCTCGCGCTGACCGTCTTCCCCCGCTCCTCCCGTCGCCTGCTCCTTGACTTTCTTGGCGGTGGAGCCGGTGGAGAGCACCTGCATCTCGCGTGACGCGTCCCGGTACACCGTCACGCCTTTGCAGCCGAGCTTGTAGGCATAGCGGTAGATCTTCTCGACGTAGTCCTCGGTCGCGTCGTTGGCGAAGTTGCAGGTCTTCGAGATCGCCGAGTCGGTGAACTCCTGGAAGGCGGCCTGCATCTGGATGTGCCATTCGGGGGTCACATCGTGCGCCGTCACGAACACGCGCTGCCACGTGGCGGGCACCTCGTCGAAGTGGATGTGGCCCGCCGCGGCGATCCGCTGCATCAGCGCGTCCGAGTACCAGCCCTCCTGCTTCGCGAGGCGCACGAAGTCCACGTTGACGTCGGGCATCAGCACGCCGGCCTGGTTGCGCATGAAGGCGACAGCGAACAGCGGCTCGATTCCCGAGGAGCACCCCGCGATGATCGAGATCGTTCCCGTGGGCGCGACCGTGGTGAGATTGCAGTTGCGGAGCCGGCGCATCGGGCGGACGCGCTCGCCTTGCGGCCCGCGGGCGCACGTCGCGTCCGGGCCCCAGATCGACCGCTCCCATTCCGCGAAGACGCCGCGTTGCTCCGCCAGCTTCTCCGACGCGACCTTCGCCTCCTCGTCTACGAACTCCATGAGCTTGCGGCCGAGCGCCACCGCCTCGTCGGAGTTGTAGGGAAGCCCGAGCTGCACCAGCAGATCCGCCCAGCCCATCACGCCGAGGCCGATGCGCCGGATGCGCTTGGCGAGAGCGTCGATCTCGGCAAGCGGATAGCGGTTCGCGTCGATCACGTTATCGAGGAAGTGGGTGCACAGGTGCACCGCCGTCCGCAGGCGGTCCCAATCGACATCTCCGTCCCGCGCGAACAGGCCGACGTTGATCGACCCCAGGTTGCACACGTCGTAGGGAAGCAGCGGCTGCTCGCCGCAGGGGTTCGTCGCCTCGTAGCTCCCGAGGTGCGGCACCGGGTTGTAGTAGTTCGCCCGGTCGATGAAGTACACCCCGGGCTCCCCCGTTTTCCAGGCGCCGTGGACGATCTTGCGGAACACCTCCCGGGCGTCGAGCTGACCGACCACGGCCCCGTGGCGCGGGTGGATCAGGTCGTAGCTCGCTCCCGTCTCCACGGGCCGCATGAAGGCGTCCGTGACGGCCACCGAGATGTTGAAGTTCGTCACCTGGGTGAGGTCGTCTTTGCAGGTGATGAACTCCAGGATGTCGGGGTGGTCCACCCGCAGGATGCCCATGTTGGCGCCGCGGCGGGTGCCCCCCTGCTTGACCACGTCGGTGGAGGCGTCGTACAGCTTCATGAACGACACCGGACCCGAGGCGACGCCCATCGTGGAGCGTACCACGTCGTTCTGGGGACGGAGGCGCGAGAACGAGAAGCCCGTCCCGCCCCCCGACTGGTGCACCAGGGCCATGGCGCGAAGCGTGTCGTAAATGCCGCTCTGGCCGTTGGACAGGCAATCGTCCACCGGCAGCACGAAGCACGCCGACAACTGGCCCAGCGGCCGGCCGGCGTTCATGAGGGTGGGCGAGTTCGGCATCCACACCCGCGTGGCCATCAGCTCGAAGAACGTTTCGGCGAGGCCCTCGACCGCCTTGGCGGAGGCGCCGTAGCGGCCGTCCGGCTCGGCGATGGTGCGGGCGACCCGCCAGAACAGGTCTTCGGGCTGCTCGACCGGCGCGCCCTGGTCGTCCTTCACCAGGTAGCGCCGCTCGAGCACGGTGATGGCGTTGGCGCTCAGATCGAGCGTGCCTTTGCGGATAGCGTCGGTCATGCTGGCTCGTCCCTCACGGTGTGAGCGTGCTCACAAGACGCGTGCAATAGCGGAAATTTAACACCAGGCGCGCGAGACAAAAAACGCGGAGGGGCAAGGTAGGCCCGTCGGCGCGTCGGGGCAACACGCGTGTCAGCGCCGCCCGCACAACACTTTCACCAATTCACATCACAAACTTGCTCGCGCAATTGGAAACCGCCCGGCACGATGCCGCTCGGCTTCCGCCACATAGTGTTCCCAAGTGAGCCGGATCCGCTCGCGCAACGCTTCGTCCACCTGGCGCGCCACCCGGGCAGGCACACCGACAATCAACGACCCCGGCGGCACCCGGGTTCCTTCGGGCACCACGGCGCCCGCGGCTACCACGCTTCCCGTGCCCACATGGACGTCGTTCAGCAGAATACTGCCCATGCCGATCAGGCAGTCGTCCTCGACCGTGCACCCGTGGAGGATGGCACGGTGACCGACGCCGACCCGTGCGCCGATCCGCGCCGGCTTTCCTTCGTCGACATGCACGATCGTCCCATCCTGGAGGTTGGTGGCTTCCCCCACCACGATCGGCGCCATATCGCCGCGCAACACGGCGCCGTACCACACGCTGGCGCGCGCGGCGAGCGTCACATCCCCGAGCACCACGGCGCCCGGGGCGATGAAGGCGGTCGCGTGAATGTTGATTACTGCCTCACGGGCTCGAACCGCCACTGCACCCAGGCGTCGACCGGCTCGCCGTTCTTCTGCGCGGGGTTCCAGCGGAGGTTCTTCGCCATGTCCAAGGCCTGGTCGTTGAAAGTCGTGAGGTTGGAGGGACCGAATACGCGCGCCTCGAGCGTCGCACCGTCCCGCGAGACATGGATCAGGAGGATCGCCTGACGCGGTACGATCGTCGCGTCCGGGGCGACGGGGATCCGCGTGACGGAGAGGGGAACCGGTGCCGTGTCGAAGCAGAGCTTGCCGTGGTTGTACTCAGGTCCGGGCGCGTCGCATGGGCCGGTTCCGCCGCCTTCCCCACCGATCGTGGCCGGGTCCAGCTCGACTTTGACGCTCGACGGTGCACCTGGAGTGATCACCACCGGGCGCTCGTACGGCGCGAACCCGGCCGCCTGCACGGCGAGCTTATACGTGCCGGGGGGCACGTCCCCCTGGGTACCGCGGAACGGCTGCCCGTTGAGGGTGACGTGCGCGCCGGCAGGCACGCCTTGCAGCGTGAGCCGCCCGGGCGTGCCGGGCGCGATCTGGCGGCGGCTCGCGTCGGCGGGAGGGGGTGCGGCCCGCGTAGCGGGACTGTCCGCGGCGGCGGACGCACCGGTGTCGCCGAGCAGGCGCTGCGCGACTGTGTCGTGGATCGCGGCGGCGACCGAGTCGGGAATCGCCGCCCGCGCGAAGAAGAGCAAGCCCTTCTTGTAGGCGTACAGGCCCGGGGCGCCGAGCGCCACGACGACGACGACGACCCAGAGGGCGATCCCTGCACCGACGGACCGGTGGTGCGGCTCGACGGCGGCGGCGAGCCGCGCCCCCGTCGGCGTGCGCGGGATGGGCGTCGTGGGTGCCCCGGCGAGCCGAACGCCCGCGAGCGACGGGATGGCGCGCGTGGGGGCGGTCGAGAGCCCGACGGCGGCGAACCCGCCACCGGCCTCGAGCGCGTTGACGAGCTCATCCGCGCCCTGGAAGCGATCGTCCGGCCCCTTCGCCATCATCTTCCGGACGATCTCGAACAGGGTACGCTGGTCGTACGTCTCGAGGGGTGGCAGGGGGACCTCCTCCATGATGTGCTTGTAGCCGATGGAGAAGGAGTCCTCGCCGTCAAACGGCACGCTGCCGGTGAGGCACTGGTAGGCGACGACGCCGAGCGAGTAGATGTCGCTGCGTCCGTCGAGCGCCTGCGCCCGGGCCTGCTCGGGGCTCATGTAATGGGGCGTGCCGATCGACATGCCCGTGCCGGTGAGTTTCCCGCCCGTCGCCGCCTTGGCGATCCCGAAATCGGTCACGACCGCCTGGCCGTGCTCGTCGAACATGATGTTGTCAGGCTTGATGTCGCGGTGCACGATGCCGCTCTTGTGCGCGTAGGCCAGGGCGCGCGCGACCTGCACGAGCACCTGTCGGATCTCGCCCGGCGGCAACGAGCCCCGCGCCGCGAGGACGGAGGCGAGCGGTTTGCCCCGCAGGAACTTCATGACGAAGTAGATCACGCGGCCGGACTTGCCGACCCGGTAGATCGGGATGATCCCCGGGTGCTCGAGCTTGGCCGAGGTACGGGCCTCGCGCTGGAACCGCTCGACGAACTCCTTGTCGAAGGCGAGCGAGAACGGCAGGACCTTGATCGCGACGTCGCGCTCGAGCTGTTTCTCCCGCGCCTTGAAGACGATCGCCATCCCGCCCCGCCCGAGCTCGTCCAAGATCTCGTACTCGTCCTTCAGTTGCTCCCGCACGAGCTCGAGCTCGGTCAGCTCCTGCGGGGTCTGGATCGGGGTCGCCGCGAGATCCAAGCCGCAGGAGCGGCAGAATTTACTGGTGTCGTCGTTCTGGGTGCCGCAGCGGGAACAATACATCCATTCTCCGAGGGTCGCGGAAACTTACGGGCGCGTCGGAGCGGGTGTCAACCGACTAGCGCGACACGATGACGAATTGGCGGCGCCGCACCAGCGACGCGGCCGTCGCCGGGTCGCGCACCTCGAGGGCGAGGACGTAGCTCCCTTTCGACGCGTCGCGCAGGTCGACGGCGCGGCGCACCCGGGTCACCGGCCCGTCGGCGGGCGCGTCGAACTCGAACAACACGGGCGCTTGTCCCCCGCCGAACAGCCGGTGAAACAGCGAGCGCCGTCCTTCCCGCTCGAGCCGGACGACCGTGTGATACGGCGCCCCGGGGGCGAGCCCGTACACCTCGTAATACAGCTCGGCCGAACCGCCCTCCGGAAAATGGCCGAGCGGGTTGAGCGGCACCGTATCCGACCCCGGCGTCCACACGAGCCCCGATCCTTGACGACCGAGCACGAGATCGCTCGCCGCGAAGCGCGTGCCATCGAGGCTGCCCACAGCGATCGAATCCCGCGTCACGAGGTCGCCCGCGTCCCGGCCCGGCGCCGCCACGAGCAGGCGATAGCGGTACCGCCCCGGCGGGACCCGGAGCGCGAGCTGCCCGGTGAGATACGCGCCCGGACGCAGCGGCTCTCGCGCGGTGAAGACGCGCGTCGTGTCGAGGCGAGCCACCAGGCTGTCGCTCGAGTCCGCGACGAAGAGACGGAAGGTCAGGGAGTACGCGACGCGCCCCGAATCTGCGGTCGGGACCAGCCGCGGCGCCGGGATGGCGAAGACCACGTGCAGCTCCTGCCCCGGGCCCGGTCGGGCGCCGGCTACGAATTCCGACGCCACTGTCTCGAGCGGCTCCGCAAACGTGCGGTGGTAGCTGTCGGTGTTCGTGCCGAGCGCGATGCTCCGCTGACCGAGATCGCGCTCGGTCGCGAGCGTCCCGCCCACGGTCGCGCTGCCCAGAGGATTGGCGAGTCGGGCATAGATCGGACTGATGTCGGAGCGCGACGCGAACAGCTCGCTCGTCGTGTGGTCGAGCAGGTCGCGCCGCCCCTGGAGCGCCAGCGCCCCGCCGAATCCGGCCGTCAGCGCGTCGGCCAGGCTCTCCACCAGCTTGTAATCCTGCACGTCCTCGCGCGCTACGAAGTGGAAGACGAGATCGTCACCGGGCCCGTGATACAGCCACGTCTCGTTCGGCTCGAGGCGCCCCGGCACCCATGGATACGTGGCGATCTTGTCGGGCTGGCCGTGGCGCAGATAGATGATGCCGCGGTCGTCGAACTCACCCTGGTCGGAGCGGTAGCGCTCCGTGATGTCGTAGTGCCGGTGCCGGCTCACCAGCCGGTAATTGTGCCAGGCGTAGAACCAGCGGCGATAATGCTCCGCGAGCCGTTCCCCCGGGTTGCGCGCCTCGGCGACGTCCCGGCGCGACCAGAAACGCTGCAGCCAGGCGGCGCGCGCGCCGGCCGAGGTGAACCCGTCGAATGGCGCGAGCTCCTCGGGGCGGGCGACGTATCCCAGATCCGCGCGGTACAACTCCACTGCCGCCGCCGAGCGGGCGGTGCGCGCGCCCCCGAAATAGGCGCGCCACGCCTCCGCCGGCCGGTGCGCGAAGTAGTAGGTGCGCGCGAGCTCGAGCAGCCCGAGTCCCGAGTCGCCGCCGACAGCCAGATACGCCTGGAACGCGGCGAGCGCCGAGTCGCCGTCCCCAGCGGCCCGCTCCACCCGGCCGCGGGCGAGTTGGACGCCCGCGGTGCGGCCCGCCGGCGAGGCCGCGGCGAGCCGCACAGCGTCCAGCGCGACCTGGAGGCGGGGCTGGATGCGCTGCGACAGGGCAGTGTTCGCCACGTCCATCGCCGCCTCCGCGAAGCTCGGGTCGACCTGGGTCGCCCGCGCGAACGCCTGGGCGGCCTTGCTCAAGTAGTCCTTGCCGAGGATCGCGCGAATATTCTCGATCGCGATCACGGCGTGCTCGCCCTGGGCGAGGTCCGCGAGCCCTCGGCCATACCACGGGTACGGCCAGTCGGGTTTGAGCTGAGTGGCCCATTCGAACTCCCCCGCCGCGTCGTCGTCGTGCGCTTTGTGGTTCGTGATCTCACCCAGGCGGTAAGCGATGAAACCCAGCCGCAGGTGGATCAGCGGATCGTCGCGATTCCGCTTCGCCACCTGGATCGTCGCGGTCTCGAGGCGCTTCAACGAGAGCGAGTCGGTCGCGCGCGCGAGCGAGTCCCGCAGCGCCTCGATCGCAGCGCGGTCGACGGGGGACTGGGCAGGAAGTCGGGTCGCGGGACCGACAAGCAGAGCGAGCAGGACGAGCGACCGGCGCATAGTGCAATTATATCCCGTGACCCACTTGCACGTTCGCCCGGCTCAGAAGTCCGACGCGAGCCCCATATAGAGGTGTGGGCGGCGGGCTGCCCCGGAGGGCGGATCGGCGAGCGGCGCCGCGACGCCGAGCCGGACCTGCAGCAAGAAGTCGTAATTGAGGGTGAAGTCTCCGGCGAGCTCTGCGCCCACGGAGCGGAGCCGCGTGAGTCGGGGTGCCTGCCCGGCGTCCCACGCATCGCCCGCATCGCCGAACACGTTGAGCCACAGCTTGTCGGCGCCGAACGGGAGGTGGCCGAACGGCGCGCCGACGAGCGCGAGCGGCAGGCGATACTCCACGCTCAAGGTCGCGGCTCGCTCCCCCAGTAGCTCGCTGCTCCGATAGCCTCGCACCGGAAAATCGCGCGTGCCGCCGAGCGACGCCCGGCCGAACGTCAAGCTGACGCTGCCGGACGACACCCCGCCCGCCTTCAGTAGCTCACGCAGCGGGCCGCCTGTGACGCCGGCGGCGAGCCGGACGGCGAGCACGTGGTGCGCGAACCCGCCGAATCCCGGGATATGGGCGTACAGGCCGAGGCGCGTGCGGGCTTCACTCGACCAGCGGGTGCCGCCGAGCTCCTCACGGCGCCGGTAGAGCGCCGACCAGCTAAATCCGTCCTGCCGCGAGACGGCGAGCGGCGCCGACACGACGTGTGTCAACGCCAGCGTCACCGATCCTCCGACGAGATCCCGGCCGTCGCACGCCGGGCAAATCGCGGCGAGCGCGGTGTCCGGGATGGTGATGAAGCGCGTCCCCTTGAACTCCGCGGCCACGCGCACGCTCGCGAACGTGCGCCAGCGCCGCGTCACGAACGTCGCGCCGAAGGCACCCTCCTGCGTCCGCTCCGACAGGGTGACCGGCGCCAGCAAATCGTCCCACGTGCTCGACGCCGAGAGGTCGAGGGTCGGGTTCCCCAGCCCGCTCCACAACCCCGCGAACCACCCGATCGCGCGGACCGGCTGCAGCGTGAGCAGGCCCGCCCCGATGTAGTTGAACCGGCCGACGGCATCGCTTCCCGCCGTGGCGCCGCCCCAGAACCGCCCGCTCGGCCCCGCATCGAGGAACAGCGGCAGCCAGAAATGCGGCCGCAACGAAGGCCACGCCGCATAGCCCGTCTCCCGGGTCGCGACGGGCGGCGCGGCGGCGAGCGGAGCGGGTCGATCGGCCGGTACGGGGAGGCCGGCAGGTCCCTCCCCTCCAGGCGCGCGCCGCAGCTCCCAGCCGGCGGCGGCGAGCGTCACGTACAACAACGAGCCGTCCGGCAGCGCCGCTGGCGCCCGGGCACCGAGCGGCTCGGCCGTGAGCGGCTCGGCGCCGGTCGGGTCGCGCCAGCGATAGACCTGCGGGAATCCGGTCGGGTCGGTGACGAAGAGCAGCTCGCCGGCGGGCGTCCACGTCGGGTCGGCGATGACGCCGCCCGACTCCCGCAGCACCGTACCGGCCGCGGGGGAATCGGCGGGCCAGCGCAGCAGCGCCCAGTGACCGTTCGCGTTGCGCG